>Ga0181533_1000499_pt1 | contig 52733 bp, 41 predicted proteins | sample PEATcosm2014_Bin_45_FD_119772 | JGI IMG/M metagenome (GOLD analysis project Ga0181533, IMG submission 119772) | Peatland microbial communities from MTU Mesocosm Facility, Houghton, MI, USA - PEATcosm2014_Bin11_60_metaG | ecosystem: Environmental > Terrestrial > Soil > Wetlands > Peat | place... | reverse complement strand
GAGTCAACAGGACGTTTCGGCCTATCAGAACCAAATCGGCGAGGCCATTGCCGGCGCGTTGGAGCAGGCAGAGGTCAAACATGTTGTCTCACTGAGCAGTCTCGGCGCCGACAAGCCTGACAGGACTGGTCCCGTCGTGGGCCTGCACCGCTTCGAGCAGAGGCTGAACTGGATCTCTGGCCTGAACGTGCTACATCTACGCCCCGGTTATTTCATGGAGAACACGCTTGCTCAACTCGGTCCGGTTCAGACCCTTGGCATCGCCGCCGGACCGCTTGACCCTGATCTGAAAGTTCCCATGATCTACACGGGCGATATCGGCATGGCCGCCGCCGGTATCTTGCTCAAACTGGAATTCACGGGCCAGCAGACGCGCGAACTGCTGGGCCAGCGCGATTTGACGATGACCGAGGCCGCCGAGATCATCGGAAGGGCCCTCGGGTTCTCTAAACTCATATACCGCCGTGTCTCCGCCGAGCAGATCAGGCCGAGCTTTTTGGAGATGGGTATGTCGCCCAACATGGCGGATTTGCTGCTTGAAATGTCGGACGCACTGAACTCGGGTTACATGCGGGCGCTGGAACAGCGGTCCGCGCGTAACACGACTTCGACCTCCTATGAAGCTTTCGTCGAAAAAGAATTTGTGCCGCGATGTCAGAAACGCCCTGCCGTGGCCTGAAACCTGGGCACGGGTCGGCGGAATCCTATTGGGGAATTGGGTACACCTTCCGCGGAACCGGCCTTGGCTGCCGTAAACTGAAGAGGTGCCCGAGCTTCCCGAGGTCGAGACCACGGCGCGCAGTCTGCACCGGCAAGTTGCCGGCGACGTCATCGAGTCGGTGTGGATCGGCGACAAGAGCAATCTGCTGAAGTCTCCGGCGGAGGAGATCGCGCGCACGCTGGAAGGCTCGCGGATCGATGGCGTGCGCCGCGTGGGCAAGCACATCGTGATCGATATGCGGCGCGATCGCGCTGGTACCAGGTGCGGCAAGATCATGCAGCCCACGGGGCAGGCCCAGTGGGTCGTACATCTGGGGATGACCGGGCGCATGCTGGTCTGCGATGCCGCGGCCGAACGGGTAAAGCATACGCATCTGGTGGCGCAACTCGCCTCGGGACGCGAGCTGCGCTTCGTCGACCCGCGGCGCTTCGGCAAACTCCAGGTGATCTCAGGCGGGTCGTTCCAGGCGGCGGGCAGCGAGCCGATCGGGGCCGACCGCGAAGCGTTCGCCAAGCTGTTCCAGGGGCGCAAAACGCCCATCAAAAGCGCGCTGCTGAATCAGAAACTCTTAAGCGGGATTGGCAACATCTATGCCGATGAATCGCTGTTCCGCGCCGGCATCCGTCCGCGCCGCCGCGCCGCTTCGCTCACGCGAGCCGAACTGTCGCGCCTCTACGACGCAATCCAGGAGGTGCTGGCAGAGGCGATCGCCGCCGGCGGATCTTCGATTTCCGACTACGTGGATGCCGCCGGAGACGCCGGTTTTTTTCAGCTTCAGCATCGCGTCTACGGGCGCGAGGACCAGCCCTGCCTGGCGTGCAAGACTCCCATCAAGCGCATCGTTATCGCCGGACGCAGCAGCCATTACTGTCCCAGGTGTCAGAGGTAAAATCACAAGGCCGGCACGAACAGCGGGCGGGAGCACGGCCAGCGAAACCTCGTGGCAGCCCCGGACGCTTGCGCGCATCGAAAGAAGCGGAAACCGACAAGACGCCATCTCCGCGTCTGGCGAGGTACAGATACTTCATGCTCTCCTACGCAATTGGAGTCGATCTCGGAGGCACAAACCTTCGCATTGCCGCCATCGACGAAAGCGGCAAGCTGCTGGAGAAACTCAGCAACGACACAGACCTGGCACGCGGGCGGGACTTCGTCATCGACGAAATGACGCAAGCCATCCGCCGGCTGCTGGACCGTTTCCGGGGGCATGGCGAATCGCGCGGAGTCGGTATCGGCGTGCCCGGCATCATCGACATGGATACCGGCATGCTGCGCGAGTCGCCGAACCTGCCGGGCTGGAGCGAGTTTCCGGTGCACGCGGAAATCGAACGGCGTCTCGGCATCCCCGTCATGCTGGAAAACGACGCCAATGCCGCGGCGCTCGGCGAGAAGTGGCTCGGCGCGGCCAAGGACTATGGCAGCATGTGCATGCTCACGCTTGGCACCGGTGTCGGCGGCGGCATTGTGCTGGATGGAAAAATCTGGCATGGCATGAACGGCATGGCGGGCGAATTGGGCCACATCAACGTTGAGCCTGAGGGGCATCCCTGCAAGTGCGGCAGCCGCGGCTGTGCCGAGCAGTACGCTTCCGCGACCGCTGTCGTCCGCATGGCGCGTGAAGCCGTTGCCAACAATCTCTCCAAGGAGCTGGCGCGCGCCGCCGAAGGCGAGGAGTTGAACTCGCTCCATGTCTACCAGCTCGCGATGCAGGGCGACGCCGCCGCGCAGCAGATTTTCCGCCGCATGGGACGCGCGCTTGGCATGGTGCTGGCGGACATGGTGAACGCCCTCAACCTGCCGATCTACGTCATAGGAGGCGGGGCGGCGAGCGCATGGGATGCATTCGCGCCCACCATGATGGAGGAGGTCCGCAAACGCTCGTTCGTCTACGCGGCGACCGTGCCGGAAGCTCCGCCGGCGGCGAAGCCAAGCAAAAGCACGCTAATCACCATGGCTAAACTTGGCGGGGAGGCTGGCCTTTACGGCGCCGCATGCCTGCCGTTGCAGCGTGCCGGAGTAAAGTGAAAAGCGCCGCAAACTCGATCGAATTCCGCAGGGGTAGCGCGTCTCTGGCAACGTGCTCCGCCAGCATCTCTTGAAACCTTGAAACTTTGGAACTTGAAACCTTCTCTACCTGCCCGGCCTGCCGCCGCTCTTATTCCGCGGATTGCGACCCGGAGTTCGAGATGGTCTGCGATCGGTGGCAATAAACTTACCTTCGCCCCTGGCCTCGCGGTTTGTCGAAGGGCCTTGGGCCTCTGCGATCAGGGCCGCTGCGTGCGTGCTCTGGCCGTGAAGGGCGTTCGCGCGCGGAGCCGAATTCCCGGCGTGGCTCGAACGGGCGCTCCGGATGCCGCGACTCCGAACGTTGCTGGCGCGGGCGGGAGAAGAACTCACGATCTGTCGAGCCAGCGCGGCGTGCAGGAGATTCCGCCGCCGGCCGCGATGACCTTTGCTCGCCCCTGGCAGGACCCTTGGAGCCTCGCGCTTTGTCGAAGGGCCGCGTCCCGGTCGATCCTCTGCGATCAGGGCCGCCGCGTGCGCGTTCTGGCCGTGAAGGTCGCTCGCGCGCGGAGCCGAATTCCCGGCGTGGCTCGAACGGGCGCTCCGGACGCCGTGACTCCGGACGTTGCTGGCGCGGACGGGATGAGAACTCACGATCTTGCGGACGAGCGCGGCGTGCAGGCGATTCCGACACTGACCGCGACGGCCTCTGTTCGGGTGATCGAGGTCTCTGCTCCAGGACAGAACGAACACTCGGTGCGCTTGGGCGGTTGTCGCCACGGCGCGCGCCCTCGGGCGGTCCGGGAGCGCTGAAGGCTTTGCCGGGGGTGCTGAAAGCTCTGCCGCTGCGCTCTCCGAAGCGAGTGCTGGCGGCGCGCAGCGGTTTGGGATTGCGCAGCGCCTCGAGCTCGCGTGGTTTCAAAAAGCGCCATTTGCCGGGTTCGACATCGAGTTGCAGGGCGCCGTAGCGGACGCGCTTGATCTTCTCGACGTGATGACCGATCTGCTCGAACATGCGGCGGATCTGCCGGTTGCGTCCTTCGGTCAGCGTCACCTCGTACCAGGGATTGTCCTGGTGGCGCACCAGATCGATTCTGGCGGGCAGCGTGTGCTCGGATTGCGAGCGTCGCGGCATGCCGGGACGGGTGCCTCCCATGGTTCCCGCGCGCGAGGTTTCCGGCGGCAAGTGTATGCCGCCGCGCAGCTTGTCGATCTGCTCCTCGGTGGGCGTGCCGCTCACTTTTACCTGATAGGTTTTAGGAACGTGCGAGGCTGTCCTGGTGAGTTGCTGCATGAGCTCGCCGTCGTTGGTCAGCAGCAACAGCCCTTCGCTCGCGTAGTCGAGCCGTCCGACGGGGAACACCCGCGCGTCAACGCCCTTAAGCAGGTCGAGAACGACTGGCCGGCCCTCCGGGTCGGAGACGGTGGTGACATATCCCTTCGGCTTGTAGAGCGCGATATAAACGTGGCGCTCGGGCCCGCGCAGCAGTTGACCGTCCAGGCGAATTTCATCGCTGCGCGCGTCGGCCTTCGAACCAAGTGCGGTGATCTTTTCTCCATTGACGCTGATGCGTCCGGCCGTAATCAGCTCTTCGGCCTTGCGCCGCGAGGCCACGCCGGCCGCCGCCAGAATCTTTTGCAATCGCTCCTGTGCCATAAGCTTCAATCATACAGTGTGCGTCAGTTGGAGCGAGGCAGACCGCAGGATGCGCAAGCGACTGCGCGATCACTGGCGGAATCGACCTTGTTGCTTCTAACGCGAACTTCAGATTCAGGACACCAGTGTAGTACCAGAGATACTGTATCCTTCGCTGCGGGTGTCATCGTGAGGAGGTTCGCCGCTTTTGCGAACCGACGTGACGATCTATGCATTTCGCCGAGCGCCACCTGAGGGCGGAAAAGACAAATACATGGACCCTTACGTCGCGCCGCCAAGTTCCTTCGCTGCGCTCAGGATTTCGCCTGCGGGCTCAGAGCACCCCAGAAAGCCTGAAACTTGGCTTTCCGGGGACCCCGCTGACACCCGCAAAACGGCTCAACCTCAGGGTGACACGCTGGAATAATCGTTCTTTGGGATACAGGAGCGCTCTAGGTTTTGTCTTCCGTGCTGTCGGCGGGTGCGGCGTCGGGCTCGTTCTTCTCAGATGATTCTTTAGCCGCCGCTTCTTCCGTGGCGGGTGTCTGCGGTTCTTCCGCGGCTGCTGTCTGCGGCGACGGAGTGAACAGCTCCACCTGTCCATCGATGGCGAGCTTCTCGAACTCCTCCATGCTGGGCAATTCGCTGAGCTCGTTTAGTCCGAATCGCAGCAGGAATTGCTTGCTCGTCTTGTAGAGAATCGGGCGGCCGATCACCTGCTTTCGACCGGCGGTAGTGATGAGCTTGCGATCCAGCAGGGTCCCGAGGACGCCCGCCGACTCCACGCCGCGGATCTCGCTAATTTCTGGCGCGGTAACCGGCTGCTTGTAGGCAATCACCGCCAGCGTCTCCAGGGCGGCGATGGAGAGGCGAACCGGAGGCTTCAGACTGCGGGCGAAGGCGCGCACCACGTCATGATGCTCGGGTTTGGTTGCCATGCGAAAGCCGCCCGCAACTTGCCGGATCTCCATGCCGCGCTCTTCGCTCGAATAATCGGCGATCAGCTCTTCGACGACGGAGCGCACGCGAAGCCTGATGCGCGCGTCCTCGGTGTTAGCTGGCTTGCGGTGCTTGTCCTGGCTCTGGCTGGGGGCTACAACGCTTGCTTGCGGCTCCGGCTCCGCCTGCGTCGCGATCTCGGCAGGTGCGGCCTCCGCTTCAGATATCTCGTTAACCTCTGCCTCCGCTTCCTCTGCAAATCCGTCCGGCTGCGAAACAGCGGCGTTGTTGGAAGCGTTGTCCACTGGCGCGGGCTCGGGTGGCTCACTCGCATCCGAAGCGGAAGCGCCATCCGCTTCCGGCGTAGCCGCAGGCTCAAGCGGTTCGGTTTCCGCGAGGGAATCGGCGTGCGCCTTCGCGGCGGCTTCTTCGGCCAGGACGATGTCCTTTACGAGCAGGGAAATCTGCTCCAGTGTGATCGGCTCTTCGGCCGCGTAGATGACCGCCTCGATTTTCGCCTTCAGTCCCATTCGGAAAAAGACCTCTGATCAGCGCGAATCGCCCGTACGAGCGGAGCGCGGCGCCTCACTTCCAATCGTCCCTGACTTCCGCGGACTCGCCCGCCACCTGATCGAAATTCGTGTGCTTCTTCAGCACGATGTCGCCGAACACAGTGTCCTGCCGCGCCAGCACCGCCTGCAACCGGATCAGCTCCAGGATAGCCAGAAAAACGCAGACGAGCCCCTGGCGTGTGTGTACGTTGCGCAGCAATTGTCGCAGGCGCAGGGGCCGGTCCTCAAGCAGCATACGTTGCCGCACGTACTCGATCATCTGCCCCACGGTGACGGAATCTTCATCCAGTTTGAGCACGGGGCGATTCTTGGCGCGCTCCAGAATCTGCTGGAAGGTCTTCACCAGGTCGATAACGTCGGCCGCGAGTTCCGGCTCCGTGCCCGCGTCGTCCTGGAACTGCTTGAGCGCGGGGTTGGTCAACACCGCGTCTTCGATCTGCTGCTTCTGCGACAACATCTGCGCCGCTGTCTTGAAGCGCTCATGCTCGAGCAGCCGGTTCACCAACTCGTTTCTCGGATCATCCGCGGTGGCCGGCGCGTCCGGATCTTTCGGCAGCAGCATCCTCGATTTGATCTGGATGAGCAGCGAAGCCATGTAGATGAATTCGGCGGCAACATCGACGTCGAGCTGCTTGATCCGTTCCACGTAGGCAAGGTACTGCGCCGTGATCTTGGCAATCGGAATGTCGTAGATGTCGATGTCCTGCTTGCGGATGAGATCCAGCAGCAGGTCAAGCGGCCCGTCGTAGACTTCGGCCACGCTCACGGAAAAAGGGAACTCGTCGGCCTCGGCTTTCTTTGCCGTTGGCGGGCCGGACGCCTTGTCCGCCGGGGCCCCCGGCACGCGCCGTGGTTGCGCGTGTTGGGGTAGAGGCACGGGAGTGTTGCGCTCGTCCGGCATCAACTACTTGCTCCCCCCGGGCGGTTGGTAGAGGTGCGACATGTTCATCGCCTCACGAGCCTGCTCAATCGTCTGTTGCGCCACGATCCGCGCCCGGGCGGAACCGGCTTCCAGCACATCCCAAGCGAGCTTCGGATTCTGTTCGAAGGGACGGCGCCGCTCCTGGATGGGAGCGAGCACAGCCATGACGTTATCGGCGACCCAGCCTTTGCACTCGATGCAGCCGATGCCTGCCGTCCGGCAGCCCTCGTACACTTTGGCCAGGGTTTGCTGGTTGCTAAAGATTTTGTGCAGGTCGCCGACCGGACAAACATCGGGCTCGCCCGGGTCGTTGCGCCGCACGCGAGCCGGGTCAGTGACCATGGTCTTCAGCTTCTGGCGCACGACGGGCTCGGGATCGCTCAGGTTGATGAAATTGCCGTACGACTTCGACATCTTGCGTCCGTCGGTGCCGGGAAGCTTGGCCGCGGGCGTCAGCAGCGGCTGCGGCTCGGGGAAAACATAGACGCGCTTGGCCTCAGGCACATCGGGCCCGCGCAGCACGCGTCCACTGCGGGTCTTGCCGGGAGCCCAATAGAACTGGTTGAACCGGCGCGCCACCTCGCGCGTCAGTTCCACGTGCGCCACCTGGTCCTGGCCGACGGGGACGAAGTCCGCCAGGTACATCAGGATGTCAGCCGCCTGCAACAGCGGATATCCAAGGAATCCGTAGGTGCCGAGACTTTTTTCGGCAAGCTGTACCTGCTGTTCTTTATAACTCGGCACGCGTTCCAGCCAGCCGAGCGGAGTAATCATGGAAAACAGCAGATGCAGCTCGGCGTGTTGCGGAACATGCGACTGCACGAAGAGCACGCAACGCTCCGGATCGAGGCCCGCAGCCAGCCAGTCGGTGGCGACTTCGATGGAGTTCGTCTTCACCGCCGAAGGATCGGCGTAATCGGTGGTCAGAGCGTGCCAGTCGGCGACGAAGAAGAAGCACTCGTACTCGTTCTGCAGGCCCACCCAATTCTGTAAAGCGCCAACGTAGTTGCCCAGGTGCAGTTTGCCCGTGGGCCGCATGCCGCTCAGCACGCGGCGCCTCGCTGAAGCAGCGGAAGCTTTCTCTGCTTTGTTATTGACAGTGTCCGACATCAGATTCTCGCCAGGATATCGTTAAAAAAACGTACTACCGGGAACATCAGCGCCCCGAGAAACCGCCCTCCGAAGAACAACAGCAGCATCAGTCCGAACATTCCGACGCGATCGTACAAATTGAGCACCCCTCCCGAAAGGAAGTGGCGCAGAACGTGGCTGCCGTCGAGCGGTGGTATCGGGATCAAATTGAAAATTCCCAGCAGGATATTGATGTACATCAATTGATGAAGCATGAGCGCCAGCGGCGTGATCCCGTTCACGTCCAGGATCATGTTCCTGGCCATGCCGTGGACCACGTAGTGCGCCGAGGGCGAGGTGAGAGCCAGCATTCCGAGCAGCACGACTGCGACAATCACCACCAGAAAATTGCTGGCCGGGCCGGCAACCGACGTCAGGATGTCATCCCGCACCGGATTCTTGAAATTGCGCGGATCGACCGGCGTGGGCTTGGCCCAGCCGATCATCGGGAAGCCGGTGAAAAGCGCAATCGCAGGCAGCAGGATGGTGCCGACCGGATCGATGTGCCGCAGCGGATTCAAGGTGATCCGTCCCAGCATGCGCGCAGTCGGGTCGCCGCAACGGGAGGCCATCCAGGCGTGCGCCGACTCGTGAATGCTGATCGCGAAAAGAAAGGCAATCAGTTGAAAGAATATGTATACGTAGTGCAGGTTCATGCCGGGAATTCGATAGTATCACGCCTCGGGAGGCCGGCCATCCGGCCGGCGGAGGCAGGGAGCGAAGTAGCTTGGCGGCGCGGAACCTGGGCGTCTCGGCCGCCCGAAGGAACTACCCCAGGTTAGCCAAAAGCAGGCGAACCTGGGGCACCAAGCAATCAATGTTTAGGAGTGTCATTCTGAGCGACCAAAGGGAACGAAGAATCTGCTTTTGTTTTCAGACGCAAAAAGAAGCAGATCCTTCGCTCCCCACCCCAGCAACGGCCGGGCCGTCGCCGGGGACCCCGGCTGCGCTCAGGATGACACTCACGAGGGTTTTAATCGATGCGAAGTATCTCCGGGACACCACGCTAGTCTTTCATTTGTTCCGCGAGATAATTTGCGATGCCGATCTCCTGGATCGTGAACAGTTGCGTCTCCAGATAATCGGCGTGGTTCTCTTCGTCGTGCAGCAGCTTTTCGAAGAGCTCGCGGGTGCCGTTGTCGCCTTCGTCCCGGCAGATTCGATTCGCCTTGTTGTACGCCTTAATCGCGTCGAGTTCGTCCTTCAGGCCGATTTCAAACTGCGACTTGACGCCGGTTCCGGGCTGAGGCTTCAGCGGCACGGTTACCGCCGGCATGCCATCGAGGAACAGGATGCGTTCGATCAAGTGCTCGGCGTGCGTCATCTCCTCGATGGCGCGTTTCTTGGTGATTCCCGCCAGCCGGTTATAGCCCCAGTTAGCGCACATCTCCGACTGAACCATATACTGCACGATGGCGGTCAACTCGGAACTGAGGGCGTCGTTGAGCTCTTTGATCACTTTCTCGCTACCACGCATAAGTGCCTCCTTGAAATCGTTAAAAGCTGCCGATTGGCAGCTTACAGGAAAAATAGTTTGATAGACAAATGAGCTTACCTTTGGGTTACTGCCACCTGGTTGTTGCCGACCACGGCGGCATCGATATGCGCGGGCAGCGGGAAGCGGCTGTCGAGTCCGACGTTGGGTCCGTATTTCGGCCTCAAATAGTAATCGACCAGGAACTGCATGGCCGTCCGCGGCACCGTCACGCCGTCGATCGCCACCGACTCGATGTGGACCGAGCCAATGCCATTGCCGCCGCTCGCCTGCGCCTCGACGGAAACGTCATGCACACCGGTAAATAGCATTGCCATCCACGGGTTGCTAATCTTTCGTGAAGCCGTCAGCCGGTCGAAGTCGATTTGCGCCGCGGCGGTCACCACCGACGGCACGCTGCTGAAGCGTACCCGCCGCACTCCGTCAGGCAGAGCGACGCCTCCCTCTGCAAGGTAGGCATTGATTTCGTCGGCGGTCAGCACCGTGGTTTTCGGCTGCGGCTTTGCGAGCCGGCCGTTCTCGGCTATTTCGTTCAGTTTCCGCTGCGCGCTCCGGTAAGCGGCGCTATGCGAATCCGCGCTCTGAGCCGGCTGCGCGCGCTGGCTATGAGCAGTCGGCAAAAGGGTCAGGAAAACTGCAATCGCCACAATCCATTTCATGGGTTCAGCCAGTTCATGGTTTCAGTGAGGCCTCGGTCGCGGGCGTCGTCTCAACCAGTGGCTTTTGCAGGGTACCCCGCAAACGATACGCCGCGCTGTTGTCTCGTTCGAATTGCAGGGCGAGCTCACCACCCGTTATGGAACCGTTCAAGGCGTAGATGCCGCCGCTACTCTGCATTTTGCTGGTGGGAATCCGGAAAACACCGCCTTCCAGCGCGATGTGCCCGGCAAAGTCGGTGAACTGCAAAGGCACCCCGCCAAGCTGAACGTTGCGCAACAATCCGTTGCGCCAGTCGAAGTCGGAGGCGGCGCTGGCGGAACTCCACAGTTCGCGCGCCGTCCATCCGCTCATCTTAATCTGGTAAGTGCCATTCACGGTTCCTGTTCCAAGTGCTGCACGAACCATTCCCGCAAGCTGGCCGGCGGCGATATTGGCTAGCTTCCCACTGCCGGAATAAACCGGCGCATCGCCGGTAAAGTCGGCCTGCCACTCTCCCGTCTGGCTTCCACCCAGCAATTCCGCGCTCGTTCTGGTCAACGCCAAACGTCCGGAGTCCAGCCTGAACTCGGCGCTCACCTTGGTTGCGGTGAGCTGGCCTAACAGCAAGCGCTTGACCGCAATCCGGCCGGAGGCACGCATCCTTGCCAAGGCACTGGCCTCGCCGCCCGAGCCGAAAAACTTATACCAGGGCTGCCGCTTCATGCGCGGGTTGAACAGCGCGTTCAGCTCTTCCACGTTGATGGTCTCCGCCTGCACGTTGAAGCCGGAGGCGCACGATGCTACGTCATCGCACCGGCGCGGAAACTGGGCCTCGCCGGTGAACACGCTCTTGCCGATCTGCGCCGTAAGGTTGTGGAAGAGCACCCGATTGTCCGCCAATTCAACCTGTGCGGACTGTACGAGCACCGGGCTGGCAATGCCCGGAACCTCGGCCCTGGCCGAACGGACCTGCGCTTTGCCGAAGGTCCGCGGCCTGCCGAATCCCACCCAATCGCCGCTCAACGCGACATCCAGTTTGGCGGCGCCGAACAGGCCAAAACGGGGTCCGGCAATGCCGGTTGCGCGCGCCACCTGGAGCAGGCGGCTCAACTCGCCGTCCCCCTGTACTTGCAGGTTGTAGCCCTCGGTCGAAATCCATCCCGACCCACTGGCGGCGGTGGCCGCTCCTAGGGGAATCGGGAACGAGTCGAAGTTGATCCGGTTCCGCACCTGCGCTACCGGTTGTGCCGCGCCGCGCTGTCGCGGCGGGTGCGCAGGCAGGGCTCCCCGACCCGTGCCGCAGTTGCGCGGGTTGGGGCAGAATCCCGCGGAAAAGCGCAGCGTACCCAACTCGAGATTCTTGCCGAGCGTTGCCGAGCGCAAGACGATTCCCGTCCCCTCGCCCGTGCCGCTCCACTTGCCTTCGGCATCGTCTTCGGCCCGCTGCCCGTTGAAACTGGCGTTGAGAACACCGGCGGCGGAGAGGTCGTTCGGCAGATCAGCTTTGGCGTGCCGCAAGAGCGTGGTGACCGCATTTGCCGGAATGTCCTGAACCGTCAGCTTCAGGTTGTAGGGGTGCAGCGTGGCGGCTGTTACCTGGCCCTCCACCTTCACCATGCCACGCTCGAACGGCACCTGGCAGTTCAGACCCTGGATGGCCTTGTCCTCCGAGTGGAAAGTCCCCGAACACTTCGCGTCCAACTGCAGGGGACCGCCGCCGGAAATGTCATAGCGCTGGAAGTCGCGCACACTGGCGGCGCCGGTAAGCTGGAGTGAGCTGGCTGTCCCCTCGAGCAAGAGGTTGAGCTGGACTCCGCCGCGCCAGCCGCGGTCGCGTCCATAGATGAGCCTGGTGATCTGCCCAAGCTGCCCGTTCGACCAGTTCAACCGCATCTGCATGGGCACGTCGCGCAGCAACTCCGCCCTGCGGAAGCTGCCGTCGGCGCGCAGCACTCCGGTGTCATTGATGGGAAGATCGGTGCGGAAAGGCTTGGCTTCCAAGTGCGTGCGCCATTCGTTTTCGGCGGGACTCCACAGCTTGAAATCCGCTTCGGTCAGGGCGAACGCGTTCTTTTCCTGACCGAACTTAAAGTTAATGCGTCCCGACTCCGCCTCGATATAAGGGAAGCGCGGACGGCGCTGCGGACCAGCCATGGTCGGCGCCGTCTGGGTCCGCGATGCGCGCCACAACAGCGATTCCAGATTCCACTGGCCGTCAGGATTGCGCGCAAGGTTCAGGCTGGGATATTTCAAGCGCAGTCGTGCTATCTCCAATTGCCCGCGCCACAACGAACTCAAGCGAAGCGAAGCGGTGACCTCGTCGGCCCGCAGGATCGGCTCGTAACTGAAAGCGGGATCGTCTCCCACCACCAGATTCACCAGATCGAAGCCCGGTTGCGGCAGCAGCCGCAGGCTGATGCTTCCGAGCGTCACCGGCCTGCCCAGCGCGCGGCTGATCGCGTCCGCGATGCGAGCGCGATAACGGCTGACATTGATGAAAGGCGGTACCGATACCCCAATCAGCAGGAGGGCCAGCACGATTGCCAGCATGCTCCTTTTTCTTAATCGGCGCGAAGCCAGCGCTGGCTGGGGTTCCCCGGCTGGCACGGCACTCATCAACGCACCACTTTCAGCATGCGGGACCAGCGCGTCTGGTCGAAGAAATGGAAGACGATATGCACCAGGAATCCGACCCGATCAGCAATGCTGTCTTTCTTATATTGGTTGGCCGGAGTCTGGAAAGACCAGTAGATGAACATGGGACGGCCGATGACGTTTTCCCGGGGGATAAATCCCCAGTACCGGCTGTCGTAACTCACGTCGCGATTGTCGCCCATGGCGAAGTACGAGCCCTCGGGAACCACCAGGTCGCCGTCCTGCAGGTGTTGCCGGATGGTGAGTTGCCACTCGGGCGTGACGCTGGCGCTTTCCATCATTGAGATGGCCGGGAAATTATCGCGATAAGGGTCCACGGCGGGAATGCCGGGAGTGCCGCGATTGTGAACGACATAAGGCTCTTGGAGCGCTTGCCCGTTGCGGTAAACCACTCCGTCGCGCAGGTGAATACGGTCTCCGGGCGTCCCTATGATCCGCTTCACCACGTAGAGGCCGGCTTCGGCGGGCGAAAGGAAAACAACGATATCACCGTGCTGAACCTGGCGATAGGGAATAACCGGAAACCAGCTCGACTTGGGCGCGAGCAGCACGCGATCGACAAAGACGTGGTCACCGATCAGCAGGGTATTCTCCATCGAGCTGGACGGAATCTCGAACGCCTGCAGGCAGAAGGTGATGATAAACAGACCGACGACCAGCACGGAGGCCAGTGAGGCGATGAACTCCGAGGTGGTTTCCTCATGCTTTTCCCCGGATTTTGCCGGCTTCGACGCCGGCTTTTCCGTGGTCGAGTCTGCTGTGCGTTTTGCGACTTTCAATTTTTCGTCAGCCAAAGGGTCTTCCTGGAACTCCACCGGCGCGCTTGCGGTGGACCGGCATTATTCCACCAGACGCAGCATTCGCCGCCAGCGTATGCCCAGCCAGCGCTCGAACACAGGGCGCAAAGAGGAAAGTTTACCATCCTGCGGGGCTGCTTCGGCAGAGTCCGCGCCGCCCACGGCTTTGGCGGACCAATAGATCAGCAGGGGACGTCCGATAACGTTCTCCCTGGGAACCAACCCCCAGTAGCGGCTGTCGAGGCTGTTGTCGCGGTTGTCTCCAAGGACGAAGTAGCTATTGGCGGGAACCACCAACTCTCCGTCGCGCACCAGCGTGCGCATCTGCAGGAACCAACTGGCGGTGACGTCGTTGTAGAGCCCCGGCTCGGCCGGAAAGTTGTCGCGGAAGTCCTCGATCGAGCCGCGGCGGACACGCACGTAAGGCTCGGTCAAAGGCTTGCCGTTTACGTACACCCGTTTCCTCTCCAGGTGAACGCGATCGCCCGGAAGGCCGATCACGCGTTTGACGAAGTGGTCGGACGGCTTCACCGGATAGCGAAACACGATGATGTCGCCGCGCCGTATGGGCCTGTATGGCATGAGGAAGTCCCAGATCCCGGGCGGGCCGTAGTGCAACTTGTCGACCAGCAGGTAGTCGCCGACCAGCAGGGTTCGCTCCATCGACTCGGAGGGAATCTGAAAGGCTTGCACGACGAAGGTGATCACAAACACGGCGATCACAATCGTCATCAGCAGCGACTGTGCCGAACTTGTCCACAGGGCTTGAGATTTTTTCCCAGGCGCGTAGGCCGGGGCCTGCGATGTTTGCTGCGCGTCAGGTGCGCCGGCAACTTGTTCGGCGTCCGGCAAGGGCAACCCGGCCGGCGGAACGGTCTCTGAAGTCTCGCCGGCGCAAGTCGAGGTTGTGTGCTCCGGCAATGCGGCGGAGTCATCAGACAGCGGGCGGCCATCGGCACCGGCAGGCGCTGGCTCTGAGCTGGAACTCGCGGGTTCGGGAAGGGAAGATTGATTGACTTCGCTCACTTCGCCTCCAACATCGAGTTCAGCTTTTCCAATGCCTCGCGCGCGGCATCCTGTCCAGCCCGTTTTTTCGTCATGCCCTGGCCGCGCACGGAAAACTCCACATGGCCTGATGGGTCAGCAATAACCGTCTCCAGCGTAAAAAGTTTTTTGTGGTCGGGGCCTTCTTCGGAAATCAGCAGGTACCGCGGTTGGGGACGTCCCAATGCATGCAGCCGCTCCTGTAACTCCGACTTGTAATCGGGCGATACCAGCGACTCCGCTCCGTCTTGCCGGCGCTCCAATTCGGGATTCAACACCCAAGCCAACACGAAATCGCGCGCTACTTCCAGCCCCGCGTCAAGAAACAGTGCGGCGACAACCGCTTCCAGAGCGTCCACCAGCAGGGCAGCCTTGCCGCGCCCGCCGCTTTTCTCCTCGCCCCGTCCAAGCCTCAGGTATTCGCCAAGTTGCAACTCCCTGGCGGTGTGGACCAGATGACGGGCGCTCACCAGGTGAGCCCGCAACTTCGAGAGCTCCCCTTCAGTGTAGTCCGGGAAGCGTTGGAACACTTCCTGGCTGGTTACAAATCCAATCACGGCATCACCCAGGAACTCGAGCTGCTCATTGTCTTGCGCGGCAAGCGATGCTGCTCGCGCCGTCAAAGGATCGAGCAGCGGCAGGTTTGGCGGCGGATTCTCGCGTCCACGGAATAACCCATGCTCGCCGGCGTGGGAGCTATGCGTGAGTGCCTGTTCAAGCAATTCGCGTTTTTTGAAAGTGTAGCCGATCTTCCGTTCAAGAGCGGCCGTATCCGCCTGTTTCATGTCCAATATAGAAATTCCCGGTACCCGGCTTCCCGCCATTTGGATGCTTCCGCCTGGTCTTGGAACGCTACACTAGTCTATCCCTTCACGTTGATCTTCGAGAACGAGAGGATCACTCGTCCGCCGGTCGGCTCTCCGCTTGCGGCAGCCAAGGTACGCAAGAAATTCAGCCACCGGAATCTCGCTTTCACTACTTCAGTGGGGACTGCTGCGACGGGGTTTGCTGCGGCTGAGATTGCTGCGGTTGAGATTGTTGCGGTTGAGATGGCTGCGGGGCTGGTTTTGGCTTCTTGCGGGGAGTGGATTTCGGCTTGGTCGCCGAGGCGTTGTCGTCCACGACGGTTTTGCCCGGGGCAGACTGCTGCGCCCTAGCCTGGAGGAGCTGCTTCCTGAGCTGTGCGAGCTCCAGCGCCTGCGCTTCGGCCAGGGATTCCACGCGCTTTCCGAGCGCTGTACGGGCCGCATCCAAGCCGTTGATGTCGGCAGCCAGGCGTTCGAACTGCTCTTTGGGACCGAAGGCCCCCGCCGACTCCGCTATCGAGTTCAACACGTCGGAAAGTGCGTTCAAGTTGCGATAGAGGCGAAACTCAGGAGCTACGTTTCGCGGTGAATTGCGCACCGCCGTGATGAATTCCGGGAGCGCAGCCGTCAAATTTCTCTGCACGGAATCGATGTTGCCTTCCGCCTGCCGCTTGCTTGCCGAATCGGCCTTCCATTTGTCTACCCGCAGCTTGCCGATGTCCAGGTTGGTGCTCGAAGCCAACTGCTCAATCTGCCGCAGCATGCCGTTCAGCTCCGGATCGATGGCGGGGGTAGCCGCTCCGGCCTGCGGCACCGCGACAGTGGGAGCGACTTGCGCCACGAGGGCATAGCTCGACAGGCAGAAAAACACCAGAAGCAGCCAAGATTGGGTTCTCAATTCGTTCTCCCGGAGGCTGATTGCCCACGATCGATTAATTCGGTCCACAAGAGTTGGCAACGATTACCAAGAAATTGCCACAGTGGCATATCGGTTGCCACTTCTTTCCCTTTTGGATGCAATCCTGTTCCGATAAGCACAATGTGGGCGGCGGACAGCGAAGAGGCGTGTCTGCTGGATATCTAAATTGTGCATTCAGGTACTCACTTTGAGTACTCATAGTGTCTCTGAATTAGGATCGTCCCTGTTCTGTATGTGTTGTAATGCCCTCCAATTGCGGGTTATACGGCGCCGATCACTTTGGATAAGAAATTGCACTTAGTTCCCTCGAACGCGCTTGTTTTCGCCTGGCTGGTCCAGATCGGTTAGCTCCTTTGTCCGGGACCAGGATTCACGCGCGGCGGCGGTGCGGTTCATCTCCTATTTCCCTCCCTGGCAGCCCCGTTTGGCATTAACGCCGAACGGGGCCTTTTTTATCGAGAAGCATCTCTATGCAAAAGTAAACGTGTTTATACGGAAGCAAACGTGTGGCCCGGAAGCCTGACCTTCACTTCCGGTTCTTAATTCGAATCTGGAGTTATTTTGTTCTAGATTGGCCGTGGTAGCGGGTTTTCAGCGGATGACAGTGACACAAACAAAAACTCTCGTGTGCAATTCAGAGATGCACAACCATGGAAGAGCGAAAGTTGTAATCTCAACTAACCAGAGGCCGCGCTAGCCGTTTTCTTTTGCTGGAAACACTCGCGGCAGAAAACCGGGCGACCCTGCGTCGGTCTGAAAGGAACCGTAGTTTCCTTGCCACAGCCCGAACATACAGTGCGAGTTTCCACCTTCGGTGGTGCCGGCGTCTGCGTCACCCCGGGTGTCTGCCCCCGCTTTGCCTTGCAACCCTTGCAACGTTTCGGCTCATTCTTGAACTGCTTGTCATGGAAAAACAGTTGTTCCCCTGCCGTGAAAATGAAATCTTCACCGCAGTCAATGCACTTGATGACCTTGTCCTGGAATTCCATGGATATTGCCCCTTTCAGCCCATACGCGCACGGCGAAATTCATGCTGCAATTTCGAAGTGCCCGCTGCTACTCCCCTGGTTCGGCCCGTAACTTCTATGATGACTGAATACAAAATAAGTTAATACCCCCAAATGAGCGCAAAATTGACGGTGCTAGCTTACAGCAACTTTCACGTTTTGGCTTTTAAATTTAATCATTTCAAACGGACCGATACCAAAATTGCACTGGCTTTCTTTGGCCCGTGACGCGACTCCACCCGGTGGCTTACCCTAAAGCGCCTTCCCGCACTGGCTCCAGGTTGCCGTAAATCATTGTATATAAAAGTATTAGCGTATTGTTCACGGCGGTTGGCGCAACTACATGCCCATGCGTTTGCGTCGGCGCGACTGTCCACTCGGACTCGATCTCGACCACAGCCCCACGCAAGCTTCGCTTGAATGGGGCACCCCGAAGCACCGTCTCCGGTCCCGTCGAGCCCGTGTGCCGAAAATGCGTGCTCGGCGTATGATGCTTGATGGACCCGGAGGCCGGGCGTCTGGTGTGTTCTCTGGTTGTACGGGAGGCGCGGGCTCGGGCCGAGTGTCAGGAGTCAGGAGAAAGGATCGTATGCAGCGAATTGGCAGCGCACACTGGCAGGGCGGACTGAAAGACGGCAAAGGCACGGTTTCAACCGCCAGCGGAGTTCTGAACGGCACGCAGTACTCATTCGCCGCACGTTTTGAAAACGGCATAGGCACCAATCCCGAGGAGTTGCTGGCTGCGGCACATGCGGGCTGTTTTTCCATGGCGCTCTCGGCGCGGCTTGACGCGGTCGGGATGAAAGCCCAGAGCATCGATACCCGGGCCACCGTTTCGCTGGAAAAAGTGGGGGACGGTTTCGCCATCACCACAATTCAGCTTGACCTGACGGCGAAGATTCCCGGCGCGATCAAGGAAAAATTCGAGCAGGCGGCCAACAACGCGAAAGCGGGCTGCCCGGTTTCGAAGCTGTTTGCCAACAACGCCAAGATCACTCTGACAACGCATCTGGAAGGGTAGACGCCCGCTGGGCGCAGGAGAGGCCATCCTTAGGGATGGTCTTTTCGTTTCAGCAGCTCCCCCACAAATGATTGCCCCGACCGATCCACATCCCGGAGTGATCCGGATTTGGCGGCAAACACCACCTCACCGTCATACATCACAGGTAAGTACGTCAGTTCCGGTCAGTTCCGGCGAGCTACGGTGCGGGGCGGATAGAAGACTGCGGTTTCTCTTTGCCGTATTCGACGAGGAAAAGCGGATGGGCGGTGGGTTGTGAAGATCACGATTTTCGGGCTGACGCTCTCTTCCTCGTGGGGCAACGGACACGCGACGCCTTACCGCGCGGTCTTGCGAGCTCTGGCGCGGCTTGGGCACAGGATTACTTTTTACGAGAAGGACGTCGAGTACTACGCTCTGCGGCGTGACTTCAATGCGTGCGGCTACTGCGATCTCGTTATCTATGGAGAATGGGAGGACATCCGCCGCCGCGCCTTGAAGGGAGCGGCCGAATCGGACGTGGTGATAACGGCAAGTTTTTGTCCTGAAGGCGCGCGGATCAACGACGCCGTGCTGGAGCTACAGCGTCCGCTGCGCGTCTTTTACGACCTCGATACGCCGGTGACGCTCGGCAAACTGCGCGACGACGATCTGAATTACCTGCGAGCCCGGCAGATTGCTGAATTCGATTTGGTGCTCTCCTGGAGCGGTGGCCGCTCACTGGTCGAGTTGGAAACGGTGTGGAAGGCGGCGCTGGCGAGGCCGCTGTTCGGCTGTGTCGATCCTGACATTTACGTGGGCGCGCCACGTGAGGCGCGATTTGAATGCGCCCTGAGCTACATGGGGACCTACGCGGCCGACCGCCAGGACAAACTCGATCGCCTGTTTCTGGAATGCGCGCGGCGCCGCCAGGACCTGCCATTCCTGCTGGCCGGGACGCTTTACCCGTGGCACTGGCAGTGGCCGGCTAACGTCAAGCGTTTCGATCACGTTTCGCCGGCCGAGCACCCCGCACTGTATTCCTCGTCGCGGCTGACGCTGAACTTAACGCGCGCCGAGATGGCGGCGTGTGGCTACTGTCCGTCGGGCAGATTCTTTGAGGCGGCGGCGTGCGGCACCCCCATCGTGAGCGACTGGTTCGAAGGACTCGACACTTTCTTCCGGCCTGGCGAAGAGGTTTTGATTGCCTCCAGCGCCGAGGATGCGCTTCAGGCTCTCGACCTCGGCGACGGCGAGTTGGCGCGCATGAGCGCGCGCGCGCGTCAGCGTACGCTCGACGAGCACACGGGAGAGCATCGCGCGCGCCAGATGTTGGATTATTTCGAAGAGGCTTTCGCGGCGCGGCACGGGAAGCCGGCTGCACTACCGCGGCAACCACAGTCTTCGTTGGAGACGCCGTATCAACAAGAGCGCTTGCGGGTATCCGCTACGCAGGCATTTACGCGTAGTGGGGTGGAGGAGGCTACATCGTGATCGGAATCATTCCGGCGGCCGGCGCCGGACAGCGCATTCAGCCGCTTGGTTGCTCGAAGGAACTGCTGCCGGTCGGCTCGCGCGTGGTCGATGGCGTCGAGCGGCCCAAGGCCGTATCCGAGTACCTTGTCGAGCGCATGATCGCAGCCGGAGCGACGCAGATCTGCGTGGTGATTTCGGCCGAGAAGAGCGACATCGTGCGGTACTTCGCCGAACGCGACTATGCGGCGGAGATATTTTACGTTGTGCAGCAGCATCCGCGCGGCCTGTGTGACGCGCTGTTCCGCGCCGAGCCTTTCGTGCGCGACGATCAAACGGTGCTCATCGGATTGCCCGATACCATCTGGTTCCCGGAGAATGCCTACACTCCGGCGATCAAGCAAAATGCCGACGTCAACCTGGTGTTGTTTCCGGTGCTGACCCCAGCGGTGTTTGATGCGGTCGTTTGCGATGAACTCGGCTACGTGGAGCGCGTGGAAGTGAAACGTCCGGACGCGCATTCGCACTGGATATGGGGAGCGGTTACGGCGCGTGGAAGCGCCTTCAGGGCGCTCAAGCGGTTGTGGGATGCGCGCCATCGCGAGGACGAATTCCTGGGCCATTTGCTGAACGCCTACATGGCGGCCGGGAATGTTGTGCGCGCCACTTTCGCAGGCGAACACTACATGGATGTGGGAACCCTCGAAGGCTATCACGCGGCGCAAGATTACCTGCGCGCCCAGAAGCTTCGCGGCCGCATTCTGGCAGCCTGACCCTCGCTTGGATTCAAGCCAACGCCGAATTCCTTTCAACCAGAGCGGTTGTAGCGGCGCTCAGGATGGCGCGCACCACGTTTTTTAATGGACGCTAAGTATTTCCGCGACACCAACCTTTATTTCTCCTTATTTCAAGCCAATTTAAAGGGCCCAAGCGCAGGCCCGCTTCTTCCACCCCCACCACGCGAACCAATCCGCGTGCCGGAATTCGGCTTCCGTATTTTGCTTAGGAATGCTAGGGCATAAAGGTTACTACCTTAGTACCTTTACTGTAGTTCATTTGGATTAAGTAGATACTAATCTCCCGCCAGCGGTGAACGGATTCGTAGCGTCGCCGCGAGTCTCTGCCGGCAGCCAGAAGTCAGGCGCGGGAGGATAACGTGCGCAAGGTCCTTGCTCTCATGGGAGCGTTGCTTATTTCAGTTGCGGCACTCGGCTCCACTGCATTCCAACCCACTACAACGCTCGCCCAGGAAACCGGAAATAATACCAATCTCACCAGTAGCTTTACCGGCACCACCAACGGCGATGTCAAGCCAGGGAACATCAGCAAGGTTGATATCCACACGCTGCTTTACAGCGGTGCAACCACGAAGGTATTCGCCCACTACATGCCGTGGTGGGGCGGCTCGGGCCACGTCAGCATCGGACTTGGCAATGAAGCCACTCCGTCCGTGGTCAGCGCCCAGGTAGCCGACGCCGCCAGTCGCGGCATTAACGGATTCATCGTCGATTGGTACGGCCCGCAGAACACGCACCACAACACGGCGACGTTGAACGTCAAAGCGGCGGCGGAAGCGAGCACGAACTTCGAGTTCGCGATCTGCGAGGACTCCGGCTCGTTGAAAGGCGCCGCCGATGTCACGACAAAACTGCTGAGCGACATTCAGTACATGGCCGACAACTACTTCAACTCGCCCCGTTATTTGTTCTGGAACGGACGTCCCGTCGTGTCGTTCTTTCTGAACACGTCTTTGGCAATCGATTGGGCCACCGTTCGTGCCCAGGCGGCGGGAAACCCCGTATTCATCTTCCGCAACTCCAGCGGCTTCACCGATACGGACTCCGACGGCAGCTTTAGTTGGACGAATGATTCCAGCAACGTCAACGACATGGGATTGACTACCGAGGACACTTTCTACAAAGCGGGACTTGCGCACCCGTCGCTGCTGACGATCGGTTCGGCCTACAAGGGCTTCAACGACACGATTGCGTCATGGGGATCGAACCGCATCAAGAACCAGCAGTGCGGACAGACCTGGCTGGCGATCTGGGCCGAGGCCGGTAAGTATTATTCCTCCGCCAACCAGCTTCCGTTTTTGCAGATTGCCACCTGGAACGACTACGAGGAAGGCACAGAGGTTGAGAGCGGTATCGACAATTGCGTCACCATCTCCGCCGCGCTGAGCGGCAGCACGCTGGGCTGGACGATCACCGGCCAGGAAAACACGGTCGATCATTACACGGTTTTCGCGTCCCAGGATGGAGTGAATCTGATGGCCGTCGAGCAGGTGGCAGCCGGCACGCATGCGGCCGACCTGAGCGCGCTGGGATTGCCGGCAGGGCAGTATTCATTCTTCGTGAAAGCCGTCGGAAAACCGACGCTGCTGAACCAGATGTCAGGCGCAGTCAGTTACACGGTGGCAGCTCCGGCCGTGATGCTGGCGGTGACTCCGACCAGCGGCATCGCCCCGGTAACCGTGACCGCCTCGACCGCCGGTTCAAGTTGCTCGGGCGCTACCATCGCGTCCACACAAATCAATTTCGGTGACGGAACAGTGGTCAAAGCTGCCAGTGCTTCCCACGCTTACAACAGCGCGGGAACGTACACGGTGACTGCCACCGCAACCGGCAGCAATGGCTTGACCGGCACGGCGCAGCAGAAAGTGACGATTACGGCGAACAAACCTCCGGTGGTGGCGCTGTCGGTTTCGCCGGCAAGCGGAAGCGCACCGCTTTCGGTGACGGCTTCCACCGCCGGCTCGACCGCTCCGAATGGTTCGATCGCCTCCACCTCCATCGATTTTGGCGATGGAACGGCGGCGGCAAGCGGCGCGAGCGCGTCGCATGTCTACTCCGCCGCTGGAAGCTTCACGGTGAAGGCTACGGTGACCGATAACTTGGGTACGAAGGGAAGCGCGCAAACCTCGGTTAGCATCACCGCCGCCGCGCCCGTTCAGAGTTCCGGGGTGGCTGTGACAGCGCCGGTGAGCAGCTCTTCGGTAAGCAATCCGGTGAAGTTCGTGGCCACGGCGAGCGCCAAGTCGGCCAAGATTACGGCGATGAAGATTTACGTTGACTCCGTGTCGAAGTACTCGGTGAATGCCGCCAGCATCAACACGACGTTGACGCTGAGCAGCGGCTCGCGCCATATTACCGTGCAGGCGTGGGATTCGACGGGTGCGGTTTACAAAAACTCCTTCACCATCACGGTGAAGTAAGTCTCAGGCGGATGCCAGGGCATTCGTCTGAAACTTCTCGATGAAACTGAACCATTGGGCGGGATCGAAAGGTCCCGCCATTTTCATGTGACCGCGATTGCCGCGCCGTATCCGCGAGGCGCCGATGTGCAGCACGGATTGACCGTTGCGCGCCGCTGCCGTTACAATCTTGTTGCATGCCTGAGTGAACGGCCGGCCCGCTGAGGGCCGCGTCCAATGCAATACCCCGCGGAAGCGGATTGGCTGCTGCCGGGGTTCCTGAAATGCCGAAGTGGCGGAATTGGCAGACGCGCATGGTTCAGGTCCATGTACTCGCAAGGGTGTGGGGGTTCGAGTCCCCCCTTCGGCACCAACAAGTTTTGAGTTTGAAGCCCTGCTGAAAAGCGGGGCTTTTGCTTTGCGGGAAAAATCCGGTTGGGCGGTTTGAAACTCTTGTGCCGCTGCTCTGGTTGCTCCATAATCTCATCTCATATGAGCAAGCCAAATATCTTCATCAGTTGGTCAGGCGAAAGGAGCCGATTTATAGCTGATGCCCTTCGCCGTTGGCTCCCAACCGTCATTCAGGCAGCAAGCCCGTGGATGTCGGCCAAGGATATTGAAAAGGGGACACAAGGCGTCCAGGAAATTGCACACGCACTGGATTGGACGAGGATCGGAGTCATTTGTCTGACCCCTGAAAATGCCGACGAACGCTGGATTCTTTACGAAGCTGGTGCGCTCTCAAAAACAGTAAATAATGATAAGACCCGAATTTGTACGCTGCTTCTAGGAGGGCTGACATTTCAGGATGTAGTGCCTCCGCTTGGAAATTTTCAGCACACGAAACCCGAGAAAGAAGAAATCTGGAGCCTCATTCAATCCATCAACAACGCACTTTCTGATTCGCCAATTTCAATAGAGCCACTGAGGGAGACGTTCGACGCGATGTGGCCAAAACTCGAAAAACAATTACAAGAGTTACCAAACACCCGAGAGATTTCCAGACCGAAGCGGAGTCCCGAGGAGATGTTAGCGGAAATTCTCGATACTGTGCGGGGAAGCCGAGACACGGAGTTGAGCGAGCTACGGCGAGAACTGGCCAACAAAACAGAACGAGAAAACAGGCTTGTGAGAAATTTGGCGACTCTCGAAGCACAAAAGTCTGACCTTGAAAATAAAATGTCACTCCTTTTTACAGTTAGAGATGATATGAAATCGCAGTATCAACTGTTGCAAGAAGCCCTTGAAAAGGTTAAATCAAACTCGTAATCAGGGGCGGGTGGCCCAGTTTTCCTATCAACCCTGAGGGTGGCTGGCTGGCTGGTGGCCCACTCAACGCGTGGTTCGTTGAGTGGGGCAGTTGGGCGGTATGTTCCGTGATAACTACCCCACTCAAGCGCAACTGCGGCGCTTGAATGGGCCACCCGCCGCTTCAGCCCGTCCGTCATCCGGAAAGAGTAGCACTTCGTTAAACGAACTCCCACATCTGCTAACTACAGCAGATGTGGGGCACCGTCAGGAGACCGAACAATTGAAAAACGGAGCATACGGCGAAAACTGCAATCGATGATCGCAATGCGGGCGCTTCGTCGAGAGCTTCGCGCTCAAGCTTTCCGTTGACTGGTCGACGGATTTGCTGCATAATCCGCGGCGCTTGCAAGCGAAGATTTCCGGTTTTTGCCAGGGTGAACAATGATCAGGTTCAAGGGTTATCGCCGTCCAGACGGAGCTACCGGCATTCGTAATCACGTACTTGTTATTCCTTCTGTCGTGTGCGCAAACCGTGTAGCTCGCGGAATTGCGCAGCAGGTTTCGGGCGCTACCTGGATAGAGCATCAGCATGGCTGCGCGCAGTTGGGAGCCGATGCCGAACTGACCGCACAAGTGCTGATTGCGCACGGCACTCATCCGAACGTGTTTGGCGCGGTCGTGGTTGGCCTGGGGTGCGAGACCAACCGCGCGCAGGATATCGCCGCCGCGATCCAAGCGAAGTGCCCGTACAAGTCCGTAAGTCTCGTCATTATTCAGGACGAAGGCGGCTCGGTAAAGGCGACCGCCGCCGGGGTTACGGCAGCACGCCAGATGGTGACGGAGGCTTCCTGCCAGGAGCGCGAATTCGTGGATGCTTCCGCGCTCATTCTTGGCACAGAGTGCGGCGGCTCCGATGCGTGCTCCGGCATTTCGGCCAACCCGGCTCTGGGCGCGGCCAGCGACATGCTTATCGATGCGGGCGGCAGCGTCATCCTGGCGGAAACGACCGAACTGATCGGAGCTGAGCACCTGGTTGCCGCTCGTGCCGTGAGTGAAAGCGTTGCCCGGCGTTGCTACGAAGCAATCGAACGCTGTGAAGCCAGCGCCACGGCAATGAAAGTGGACATGCGCGGCGGCCAGCCGACGCCCGGCAACATCGAAGGCGGGCTCTCCTCGATCGAGGAGAAGTCGCTCGGCTGCATCTACAAGGCGGGCACCAGGCCGTTGCAGGATGTGATCGAATACGCCGCGCCGGTCACTAAGAAGGGACTGGTATGGATGGATACTCCAGGCCACGACATCGAGCAGATCACGGGTATGGTGGCCGGGGGTTGTCAACTGGTGGTCTTTACCACCGGCCGTGGCACTCCGTGCGGCTCACCGATTGCTCCAACCATTAAGGTGGCCACCAATACCGCGATGTTCGAGAAGATGAATGACAACATGGATCTCAACGCCGGCACCATTATCAGCGGCGACGAGAGCGTCGATGAGGTCGGCATACGCATTTTTCAGGAAATGCTGGAGGTGGCTTCCGGCAAGCTGAGCAAAGCGGAGGCGCTGGGCTTCAACGATTTCGCCATCAAGCGTATCGGACCGACCATGTAGCCGCGATGGAGGGGATCATGGGCAAGATCAAGGTTATCGTCATGAAGTCATCCGACAACGTCTGCACGGTTGTCGAGAGTATCGAAGCGGGAAGCGTGATTGCCGTTCAAGACAAAGGGGAGCAGATCAGCATCACGGTCAGCGAGAGAATTCCGTTCGGACACAAGTTTGCGATCCGCCCAATCCAGCACGGCGATTCAATCATCAAGTACGGCGAGGTGATCGGCGTGGCCACGCGTGAGATCGCACCGGGCCAGCATGTCCACGTTCACAACCTGGAAAGCCGTCGAGGCCGGGGAGATAAGTAACGCCGCACGCGGAGCCTTGCGGCAGACCCATCATCCCCGCCGCTGACGGAAGCCCATTGGTTACCGCACGTAGTACCACGGCCTGCCGTAGACGACCACGCCCGGCGGGTATGGGTATGGGTACGGATACGGATAAACGTGCGGATAGGCGCTATCGGCGCGCTGATTGCGCACGCGGCACCACTCGTCGAAGGCGTCGGGCGCAGGATCTTTGTGGCGTTCGTAAGCCGCCGCGGCTGCCGCCAGCCGAACCTGTTCGTGCGCCTTCACGCGCACTACCGGCAGCTCGCCGGTGACGCTACCCTCGCCCTTCCAAACGGTGATCGTGGTGGTGTTTGCTTTCGGGTCGACATCAAAGCGGTAATCGCCCGACTTGGTGAGGGTAAATGAGCCGTTGCCGCTATCCACCTCATAAATTTCGCCGCCAAAGAGATGGTGCACGTGCAGATTCAAGGTTCCCTGGTGGAGGCGCACCTGGACCGTACGGCGATCGACGTTGACGATGGTCAGGCTGGTCTCCGAGTTCAATTGCATCAAGCCGGTGCCGACGTTCAGCTCTGCCCGGGCAGTCTTGTCCGTCCATACGTTGTCGGCGTTTTTCAGCGGATCGTTGGACACGGCCGCGACCCAACTGCCGGTTCCGTGGGGTTGAATCGAGACCGTTCCGTTGATGTATTGCAAGACAGCAATACGTCCACCCGGAGCGGCCGGGGCGGCAGTTGCGAACACCGCCCCAAAAAGCAACAGCATCAGCGCTGCCCAATACTTACGACCAAGAACGTTCATGCCGGATCCTCCCCGCTGATAATCCGCAACCACCTATCCTTTATGTCCGCTGCCGCTCGCATGACCACCACCACTCGAGTGACCACCACCGGACTTAGCGCCTGATCCATGGCTCGTCGATGTCCGGGGAGCGCTTGCTCCCGAACCGCCGCTAGGCCGGCTGCCTGCGGATCGGGCAGGGCTCGCGGAGGAACGATTAACTACTCCACCGGGGCCGGGCCGGGGGACGCTTGCCGAAGAATGGTTAACTGCTCCGCCGGGCCGAGGAACGCTTGCCGAAGAACGGTTAACTGCTCCGCCGGGCCGAGGAACGCTTGCCGAAGAACGATTCACTGCTCCGCCGGGCCTGTTCACGCCGGCAGCACGGTTGACACCAGCACGGTTGAATCCTCCAGCGGGCCGCGCGTAAGCTCCCCGCGCCCCAAAATTCCGAGGCGGACCACCCGGGCGGTTGAATCCGCGGTTCACTACGGTCGTGCTGCGAGTGACGAACGCCGCGCGATTAAAGATCACCGCACGACCGCCCCATCTCGGCCCCCATCCGCATCCCCAGTGGCCCCATCCCCAGCCCCAGTGCGCAAAGACGCCGATACCAATCCCGAGTCCAAAGCCGATCGCCAATCCACCCCAGAAAATCCCCGGAGGCGGATAGTAGTAGAAGCCGGGATACGGTGGGAACGGCGCTCCATAGACCGCCCAGGGGTCATACACCGGAACGTAGACCACCGTCGGATTGGCTGGCGCAATCGTAATCGCGCCGCTATCGGTGGTCACCACCTGCTGCGGCGTGCTGCGCAACTGACCTGCGGTCTGTGCCTTCTGGCGCATCGCCTGCACTGCATCCATCACGTCCTGTGGCTGATTGTAGTAGGCATTGCCCAGGTCGGTCGTCCACTGAATGTTCTTGTCCAACTGCGCGAGCACGGTCGGAAACGCCGTAAGCGCCTTCACGCTCGGGTCCCAGTTTTGGTTTTCCGCACCGGCAGCAATCTGTTCCGCGGGGGCGCTGCCCTGCGCCTGCCTCCAACGATCTGCCTCCACCACTTGAGTGGGATAAGTTGCGGCTGCAAGAACCTGCGCCAGCAGCGCGTCGGGATAGAGCGCGATTGGCGCTACCAGTTGGTTCAACTGCTCAGCCGACAAGGGCTGTCCCTGCGGTACTGGCTGACCGTCATCCGCTACCGGTGGACTGGACGGTGCGGCATCTGGAGGCATTGGCACGGATTGCGCAAACGCGTCACCCTGCATCATCGGAATCATGATCATCAGCGCGCTAAGCACGACTGCCAGCCCCTGCCGAGTCAATTGTCCGATTCTCTGTCCAGCAGCAGCGGCGTCCTGACCAGGTTGAAGAATGCCGTGCAGCATCTCTTTCAACCATCCGGCTTTTCTTGTACCTATGTCGAATTTCATAAATCTCACTCCTCAAACGCCTGCACATTCCCAACTCGTTAATGCAAACCCGGCTTGGGGTGCGTAGTTTTGCCGGGGGCAGCGGAACTTTTTCATGCCTGTAGGCACGTTCGTGACTTGCCGGCGTGGACCAGGTTCAGCAGCCGTCCCCGACGGCAGAAAAGCTGTCTCTGCAAAAGATTGAGCCCGAGAAACCTTGAACTAGGGCCCATCCGGCTGGTTCAGAGAAGCCTCCTGGCCCCATCTTAGCGAGCGATCTGCTCTGGGTCCAGCTTGTAATCAGTGTATTGAATGGTGAGCGTAGCCGTGCCGCCAAGCAACACGTTGGTGACCGACTTGTTAGAGGCAGGCAGCCAGAATTCGCCGACCTTTTCATAGCGGTGCTCGATTCGAGTTTTTTTGATCCAGATAGAAGGATTCTTCGCCGGCTCGGCGTCGATCGATTCCACCGCAAAGTCGGCTTCATTTACGCATATTTCGCCACGATACAAGTACTTGTTATCCCGCACCGGTTCTACCCGCAAACGGTAGCAGACCCCGTATTGGCTGGCCTTCGTTCCCAACAGCTCAAATTTGTAGTTATCCGGTGTCAGGGCAGTTCGGCTCTGATTAGCGATGTCGGCGGCGTCCTTTTCGCTTTCCAGCAGCCTCTTCAGCACGCGGTTCTGGATCAACTTTGAGCCCGATTGCGAGGTGATGTCGAAACTCTTTGTGGCCGGAGCCGAATAGTGGGCCATTACGGTCATATTGGCTTCCTGGTGCCCGGGAAAGCCTTGGTAGTCCAGCTTATAGACACGCTTGCCGCTGAAACCCCGCAGGGCGTGAGCCCGCTGCTCATTGGCCTGAACCAAACGGGTAACAATCTCTTCGGCGGTCAGGCTAGGCGCGCCGGTCGTCGCGGCCTGCGTCTCCGGAACGGGCGGTGCGAATGGATAGGCTTGTACGGCAGCCGACGCCACGCAGAAAACCACAGTTAAATAGACGAGAACTTCGGAGCAACGAGATCTTGGCATTAGATTTTTTATCGCTTCGGTAGAACGTGAATGCTACCCTGGGCAGCACTCAGATCAGGGACGATCAGTGTAAAATAGCAAGTTCATTCCCATTAGCTGAAGTTGAGCCGGTTGTTCCACTACCCTGGTAGAGAATGCGGGGTTCCGCTTCCGAAACTCCGCCGCAATGATAACTTGGTTCTAATTGAGGAGGCTTCATGAAGGACATCGTAGTTGTTTCCGGTGTGCGCACCGCGATTGGCGCTTTTGGCGGTTCGCTGAAAGATTTTAGCGCGAGCGACCTCGGAGGGATAGCAATTCGCGAGGCCGTCAAGAGAGCGGGAATCGCGCCCGAGCAGGTTGACGAAGTGGCCATGGGCTGCGTAGGCCAGGCAGCGGAAGATGCTTACCTCTCCCGCTTGGCCTCGGTAAAGGCTGGCATTCCGACTGAAGCGACGGCCATAACCATAAATCGCCTCTGCTCCTCGGGACTGCAATCCATTGTGACCGCGGCCATGGAGATCACCTCCAACTTCGCCGAGATCGTGGTTGCGGGCGGCGCGGAGAGCATGAGCAATCTGCCGTATTACCTCCGCAATGCGCGTTTTGGTTACCGCATGGGGCACGGCGAACTCGAGGACGGGCTGGTCACGGCTCTGAGCGATCCGTTCACGCGGAATCACATGGGCATCACGGCGGAAAACGTGGCCGAGAAATACCACGTGACCCGCGATCAGCAGGATCAGTTCGCGCTGGAGAGCCAGCAGAAGGCCGCCAAGGCCATCGCCGCCGGTCTCTTCAAGGACGAGATCGTTCCCGTCAAGGTCAAGGTCAGCAAAACCGAGGAGAAGAGCTTCGACACGGACGAACATCCGCGCAAAACCACCCCTGAATCGCTGGCCAAGCTGCGCCCGGCCTTCAAGAAGGATGGAACGGTAACCGCCGGCAACGCTTCGGGAGTCAACGATGCGGCTGCCGCCGTCGTCGTGATGACCACCCAAAAAGCGGCCGCGCTCGGGCTAAAGCCCATTGTGCGGCTGGTGGACGCGGCGGCGGCCGGAGTACCTCCGGAGATCATGGGCATCGGGCCGGTCCCGGCGGTGAAAAAGCTGCTTAAGAAAACCGGCGTCAAGCTGGATGACATCGGCGTCATCGAACTGAACGAAGCCTTCGCGTCGCAGTCCGTGGCTTGCATCAATGAACTGGGGTTGAACCCGTGCAACGTCAACGTCAATGGCGGAGCCATCGCCCTGGGCCACCCCATCGGAGCCAGCGGATGCATCATCACCCTCAAGTTGATCAATGAGATGGTTCGCCGCAAGAGCAAGTATGGCCTGGCGACTCTTTGCATTGGCGGCGGCCAGGGTCTGGCCGTCCTGTTCGAGCTGTGTTAGCCGGACTGCTATGAGTGACGTTCAGTTGCATCACGTGGGTCTCCTCATGCCGACCGAAGAGGCCGCTCAGCAGTTTATGAAGCTGATCGGCCTCGAGGAAGACCACCGTGGCTACGTACCGGAATACAAGGCTCTTTGCATTTTCGCCAAAGGCAATGGAGCCACTCCGGTGGAACTGATCATCCCTCAGGGCGGGAAGCTCAGCGAGTACAAGGCCGGCAAGCCGGTCATTCATCACCTCGCGTTTGCGGTGGAAGACATCAGAGCAGTGCAGGCCGAATATGCCGCGAAAGGAATGCCTTTGCTTGACGAACAGCCGGTGCAGGGAGCCGGCGACTTCGTAGTGAATTTCCTGAAGCCACGGCATACCGGCGGGATCTTAGTAGAATTCGTGCAGAACACGCGCTAGAACCTCTTATGAAAACTGTGATTCTCGCTGGAGGCTACGGTACCCGGTTGCAGGAAGAAACAAGCCTGAAGCCCAAACCGATGGTCGAGATCGGTGGCCGCCCGATCTTGTGGCACATCATGAACATCTATGCCGAGCATGGTTATAAGGATTTCGTCCTAGCTCTCGGCTACCTGGGCGAGGTTGTCAAGAGCTATTTCCTCAACTATCATTTTCTGCGTAACGACTTCAGCATCAACCTGGGAACAGGCGAGTTGACCCTCCATCCGGCGGAGCAGGACGACTGGCAGGTTCACCTGATCGACACCGGCCTGCGAACCCAGACGGGCGGCCGCATCAAGCGATTGGCGGACATTATCGGCAAGCAGACGTTCATGCTGACGTATGGAGACGGGGTCGCGGACGTGGACGTAGGGAAACTTGTCGCCTTTCACCGCAGTCACGGCAAACTTGCCACGGTAACCGCTGTGCGCCCCCCGGCGCGCTTCGGTGGGCTCGTATTCGATGATAAGAGCCGTGTCGCTGCCTTCTCCGAGAAGTCACAACTGGGGGAAGGCTGGTTTAGTGGCGGCTTCTTTGTCCTGGAGCCGCAGGTACTAGACTATATTGCGGGCGATGAAACCCTTTTTGAACGAGAACCACTGGAATGTCTGGCCGCCGAAGGCCAGCTCATTGCCTACCGGCACGAGTCTTTCTGGCAGTGCATGGACACCCTGCGCGACGTGCGCTTGCTGCAATCTCTTTGGGACGCCGGCAAGGCGCCTTGGAAGGTTTGGTGAAGCGTGGCGTCGACCTTAAGGCAGCGTTGCGGGAAGATATGGCGCAAGTGACAGAGACGGGCAAACAATTCTGGGTGGGCAAGCGCGTCCTGATCACCGGGGCGTCGGGCATGGTCGGTTCCTGGTTGGTGAAGGAGCTGCTTGCCCTCGGAGCGCGGATCTCCGTGCTGGTCCACGATTCCGATCCGCAATCGGAGCTGTTCCGCAGCGGCGATATCCACTCTTGTAGCGTGGTGAATGGTTCCCTGGCGGACTACTGGAGTGTGGAGCGCGCGGTCAATGAGCAGGAGGTGGATACTGTTTTTCACCTCGGCGCACAGACCATTGTGGGTACAGCCAATCGCTCTCCCCTGCCGACCTTTGAAGCCAACGTTCGCGGCACCTACAACCTGCTGGAGGCCTGCCGGGTACATGCCGCGATGGTGCAGCGTGTCGTCATAGCTTCCAGCGACAAGGCTTATGGAGACCAGGAGCAGTTGCCCTACACGGAAGCCGCGCCGCTGATCGGCCGGCATCCGTACGATGTCTCCAAGAGTTGCGCCGACCTGATTGCACAGGCTTACCACCACACCTACAAATTGCCGGTGGCGATTGCGCGTTGCGGAAACGTGTACGGAGGCGGTGATCTCAATTGGAGCCGCATTGTGCCCGGCACCATCCGCGAGTTTCTCCGCAACCGGCCGATTGTGCTGCGCAGTGACGGTACCTACATCCGGGACTACATCTACGTAAAAGACGCCGCCCGCGGCTACCTGCGCCTGGCCGAGTGCCTCGACGACCAGCGGGTCCGCGGCGAAGGTTTCAACTTCAGCACCGAGTCGCCGCTCACCGTGCTGCAGATCGTGGAGGCAATCCAGAAGCTGATGCGGCGCGAGGACCTGCAGCCCGTCATTGAAAACTCCGCATCGGGCGAGATTCGGAACCAGTGGCTATCGGCCGCCAAAGCCCGCGACGTACTGGGGTGGCGTGCGGAATACGACCTTGAATCCGGATTGGCCGAAACCGTGGCCTGGTACCGCCTATATCTGAGAGGTTCGGCCAGTGCTGCCCTATGATCGACGGTGTTAAGATTCATCCGCAGCAACGGATTCCAGATGAGCGCGGCGTGATCATGCACATGCTGCGCCGCGTCGACCCCTGGTCGAGAAATTCAGAAAGATATATATCTCGGTCGTTTATCCGGGCATGATCTAAGGAGAAATCAATCAAGTGAGAGCTCTGATTATTGGAGCTTCGGGGCTGGTGGGCGCGTCTGTCTCCCGGGTGCTGGGACGAAATGGCGCCGAGGTTACTGGTACCACCTGGGGCTCCGAGATACCTGGACTTCGCCTGCTCGACATCGCCAACGGCGAGGCGGTGCGGGAGGTCTTTTCGGCCGTTCTACCGGAAGTGGTGGTGTTGGCGGAGAACACGCCGGATGGCATGGACCGTTGCGAGTGTCAGCCCGGGCTCGCCGAGGCCGTAAACGTGGAGGGCACGTGCCACGTGGCATCGGCTGCCGCCGCTTGCGGCGCCCGTCTGGTGTACTACTCCAGCGATGACATCTTCGATGGCATGCTCGGCCCATATTCCGAAGACGAACCGCCATCTCCGCTGAACGTGTATGGAAAGAGCCAGTGGACGGCCGAGGAACTGCTGCGGGAACTACTGCCCGGCCGTCATCTGATTATCCGTACCACAGCCGTGTACGGATGGAACCGCACCTCTCCGAACTTTGCCATGTTCGTTTGGGCGCAATTGCAGGCTGGAAAGCGGATTCGGGTGGCCAACGATCAATGGTGCAACCCCACGCTGGCCGATTATCTCGCCGAGGTCACGGCGCAGTTGATTGACATGGGCACGGCCGGAGTCGTCAACGTGGCCGGCCGCGAGCGCGCAACGCGTTTCGATATGGCGGTTGCCCTGGCGCGCACGATGGCGCTCGACAAGGATCTGATAACTTCGGTCACCACCGCGGAGTTGGGTCAGTCTGCCCGGCATCCGTTGCAGGGCGGTCTCAAGACAGAAAAACTCAGGCGTCTGCTTGGTACCGAACCGCTGACCTTGGCGGAATCGATGCAGCGGTTGCGCCGGGCATGGCGCGCCGACACGCATGTGACGCATGGTTCGGCCGCGGTGTCGTCGGAGGCTCTTCGCCTGAAGAGCGAAATCAATACCAAGGTCGCTGAATACTACCGGCTGGTGCATGCTCCGAAGGCGTTTGTTCCGTTCCAAAGCCGGGTCAACTATGCCGGCCGCGTGTTCGGCGCAGAGGAGATGGTGAACCTGGTCGACAGCGCCCTGGATTTTTGGCTTACTCTCGGTCCCTGGGGCGAGTTATTCGAGCACAAGATGAAAAAGTGGCTGGGGCTGCGCGATTTCGCGCTGGTGAACTCGGGATCGAGCGCCAACCTCACCGCGGTGATGGCGCTGATGTCGGCGCAACTGCCCAACCCGTTGCGCGCCGGGGACGAGGTCATTACTCCGGCTGTCACTTTTCCGACCACGGTTTCGCCGCTTGTCCACAGTGGAATGATCCCGGTTTTCGTGGATTGCGAAGCCGGCACGTACAACATAAATCCCAATCTGATTGAGGAAGCGATTGGCCCGAAGACGCGCGCCATCATGGTACCGCATACGTTGGGGAACCCCTGTGACCTGGACGCGCTTTGCGATCTGGCGCGGCGCCACAATCTTTTCCTGGTCGAAGATGCGTGTGACGCCCTGGGTTCGAAGTTTCGCGGACGTCTCATCGGCACCTTCGGCGATCTCTCCACGTTCAGCTTCTTTCCCGCGCACCATATGACCATGGGAGAAGGCGGAGGAGTGGCGACCAACGATCCGCGCCTCGCCCGTATCGTCCAGTCTGTCCGCGACTGGGGACGGGATTGCTGGTGCGCTCCCGGGGAATCGAACACCTGCGGGCGGCGTTTTGGCTGGCAACTTGGAGACTTGCCGCGCGGATACGACCACAAGTACATCTACTCGAACCTCGGCTACAACTTCAAACCCACGGAGATGCAGGCCGCCATCGGCGTGGCCCAGCTCGATCGGCTGCCGGAATTTTGCGACCGGCGCCGCCGGAATTTTCAGGTGCTGTACAAAGGGCTGCAAGAGTTTGAAGATCGGTTGCTGCTGCCGCGGCTGGATCCACGTTCCGACCCAGCTTGGTTTGGCCTGCCGCTTACTGTGCGCGACGGGACCAGTCGCAATGAACTGGTGCAGTTTCTGGAGGCCGCCAACATCGAGACCCGCCAGATTTTCGGCGGCAACATTCTGAAACAGCCCGCCTTCCGGGACGCACCCAGCCGGATTCACGGAACGCTGGAGCAGACCGATCGAGTCATGTGCGACTCGTTCTTTATCGGCGTCTATCCGGGCCTGACGAATGCCATGCTGGAATTTGTGTTGGAGCGTTTCGCGGCATTCTTCAAGGTGTCGTGAACCGATGATGATTCTTGGCTGTTCATCTCATAAGCTGAAAACGGCAGTCATTAGTTGTACGATTCACGGTTAAATTGCAAATTCAAACGACTCAGTAAATCTGAAAGCGGGGGAGCTGATGGATTATCAGGAACTCATTGCGGCGGCCGAAGCGAACTTGATGGCCAAGAGCATTCTTAAGAATTATTCCGTGGGCGAAGGGGTCCATTTCAGGCAAGGGACAGAGACGAATCACGCTAATTGTTCCAGTCGGGAGTATTTTGAGCGGCTCGCGTTCAAATTCAGACTGATTGACTCCGCGGAAGCCTCCACCGAGATCACCCTGTATAACCACAAGTTTAAGACTCCAATTTTGAGTGGGGCTCTCTCGTCAATGGGTGATGTCGCCGAGAAACCTTTGATCAAGGTTGCTTCAGGAATCAAAGATAGCGGGTCGATGATGTGGCTTGGAATTGTGTCTTCAGAGCAATTCAAAGAGGTGGTTGAAACCGGCGTTCCCACGGTCAGAATCGTCAAACCTTTTCGGGATACTCAGGCCATGATCAAGGAGTTGAAAGAGGCTGAAGTAGCAGGAGCGATTGCTGTCGGAACGGACATTGACTTTTTCTATGGGGCCAAGCGGGGAGATAAACCGGCCGCTCCCAAAACCATGGGGCCAAAAAGCGCGGAAGAGCTGAAGATGTTGGCCGGGGTTACGAAACTCCCCTTCATCCTGAAAGGCGTGTTGAGTGCCGAGGATGCCGAGAAAGCTTTGGCCATTGGAGCCGGAGGAATTGTGGTTTCCAACCACGCGGGCGTGGTGATCGACTACGCGGCGCATCCGCTGGAGGTGTTGCCGGAGATTAAGAAGGTGATTGGCAACCGGATGCCCATTTTTGTCGACAGCGGATTCCGGCGCGGTTCGGATGTGATGAAGGCTTTGGCTTTGGGTGCGGATGCCGTTCTTGTCGGGTGGGCTTTGGTCATGGGCCTGGCCGCAAACGGCAGCCAGGGGGTTGCGGAAATGGTCGATATCCTGACGACTGAGCTGCAACGAATCATGAGCGTAACCGGATGCAGGCGGGTGTCGGACATCGACAGTGGAGTTCTGGTGGCGCGGCACCATTTTGCAAGCACAAAGTAGGTCCCGAGCTGGTCGGGAGCGGCGGAGTATTTCAGCAGTAGGGAACAAAAGGCGGCTCGATAACCCCAACATGCGCAACTACGGCGCACGTTGGGGACCCCGCTATTTCGTTATCAAACTGCGAGAGCCGTCGGCTTCAGGTCCTCTCCGATTTTCTTATGCATCGATTCTTCGTATATTTTGAGCGTCTGATCCGCGATCACGTCCCACCGCAAGAAAGTTTCCGCCCTCTTCAACAATTGGTTTCCCAGTTGGCGCCTGCACGGTTCATTGTCCAGCAGCTCGATAATCCGCTCTGCCAAATGCTCGGGACTATTCTCATCAACCCAGACTGCCGTATCGCCCAGATGGTCAGGCAGTCCGGCCTTGCGGGTACACACGATTGGCAACTGACAAGCGGCTGCCAGCGATGCCGCAAAGCCGGCAAAACTCCCCGTATAGGGAAGAACGCATAGCAGGGAACGCTGATATAAGCGAACCGTTTCCTCTTCTGGAAGCTGGTTCAGCCACGCAATCTTGTCGGACACTCCATGTTGTTCGGCAAGTTGGAGCGCTTCCTGCGGGGTAGCCGTTCCGTAGTGCCCATGAATCTTCAGGAGAGGCGTATTCGCCGCCATTTTCCGTTGAATGATCGACATGGCCTTAAATAAAGTTTCAATGCCTTTGCCTGACATCAATTTGTGCCCGCCATAGAACACAATGCCTTCCCTGGAATTCTCCGGCAGTGGGGCAGGCAGATTTGTGCCGTGCAATACGATATGAATCTTCTCCTGCTGGACACCAAGGCGAATGAGATGCTGCCTCATCTCTTCGCAATGCACGATGATCCCGTCGGCCAGATTGTAGACCGCGTTTTTTCCCGGGAATCTAAGCTGGTCCGCATCCAGTTCATGAACCGTAACGATCCTGCTCGCGTTCGAGGGCTGTTGCAGCCAAGTAAAAACAACCTTTGATCCGTAAGCGTTAAGGATCTGCTGAAAGTGGACCACTTCCGCATTCTTCGACATGCTTGCGTATCGCTTCCCCCGAACCGGAAGGAGCACGTTCAAGGCTGCGGATTTCAGCGGTCTCTTCCACGCTTTTTTCGAAAGAGTATCCGCGAAAATCGGCATTTCAAAGTAGTCGCATTGAGCCCTTGGAATCTGGAACTGTCTGCTCACTTCGATGGGGTCCCCGCAGCCGCAGTTCGAACCTACCCATTGCACGGTGTCGCCCGTCTTTTTCTCAATCGCCGCTTTCAACGAACTGGCATACGAGCCAAAGGACGTCTTGAATGGGCAACAAATGATAGTCATCCGCATGGTAACTTTTCCTTTTCTTACTTCGAATTTCCTGCCGGGGAACCAGGGGTGAATGCGTGATTCACTCTTGTGAACTCGATTGACCTGTTCCGTCCGCTTTCTTGCGGGTGTTCGACTGCGCTGTCTGTTCAGTCCTTCGCTTGTTGCGCCGCTCCAAGCGGTCTCGTAAGCTCCGCCGCAGCTTGCCCAACATCGGAAACACTCTTGTTCTGATCTGGCAAGCGAGCTGCGGGCGGAACCCTGGAGCGAATACGAAGCCTCTGCAGTGCGGCAGCGTCTCCTGCGTCCACAACTCCTTGTAGTGGTCCCTGGAACCGCCAAAAAACAGCTCTGGAATCCGGTTTCCGGCGCATTCCTCCAGAATCGAGTTGAACAACAAATGACCAGGGCCGCCGCGACGCAACGCCTCGCTAAACGCAATTTTCATGGGGAAGAAACAGTCTTGCGTCATCACGCTGAACGCTCCGGCTGCCAGCGTGCCGTTCACTTCGAGCGCGTGTAAGGAGAAATAACCGCGGTCGGCGCCCTGCCGGGCAATCTGATCGTAGAAAGCGCGCGTTTCCGGCTCGCAACTAATGGCCGATCCTTCCCGTCCCTTCCAACCTGCGGCTTCCAAGTCGAAAAACTGTTGCAAAGCCGTGGGGTCCGGATGCATCCATCGAGTGATTTTGGGTTTGGCTCCCGTCTCCGCCTCAAGCACGCGGGCATAGCGACGCAATTCATGACGAAAATGCCGGCTTGTGCCTCCCAACCACGTAAGCCGCCCGTTGCCGTCAGGTTGCATCCGCAAGATGGGACTGTCCTGAATGGGAAGCGTGCTGGTGAGATAGCCATCCTGGTTGGCCCGCGCTAACAACTCTTCGCACGCGCCGTTTCGGGGAAAGTAAGGAAACTCCAGAACATGCCATCCGGACATGCCCTTTAACGTGTGCCACAGGGCTTGAATGGAAGCTTTTCCAGCCGCACAGGCACTGCGAAGAATCTCGAACCGGACTGAATGCACGTTGGCCGCGCCCGTGAGTTTTACCAGCGGAACGCCGGCATACCAACATCTTTTCCGGACCATCGGTAAAACAGCTACCAGCCGCTCACCGGCGTTGGCGGTCAGCACAACAATTTCGCTGTTGGGTTCAAATGCTCGAAGATAGGCGGCGATCCATTCCGGACGATGGAAGGGCGCACTCCTGGTCTCTTCGCATAATTTTTGCCAGCGATTCGCAAGGCGGTGAATTACTTCGTCCCGGCCAATATCGATTTCCGTGGTAACTCCAACTTCCACTGCAACGTTTGCAACGTTCGCGGACATTCCATCTCCAAGATAACAAGCGGCTTGCATAAATTCCTGTGCCTGCGCAGCTCGAAGTCACGACCACCCATCGCGAAAAGCACCCATCGAAGAACTTAGACTGCTCTGGACGGTGAGCTGTTGCCCTGGAAATTGAGGAACTTCCGAGACGCCGCAATGGAGCAACCAAAACCCCGGGGCCCGCTTGTGCGGGCCGGCAGCAACTTGAGCGCGCTTCAAGGGATTTGGGCGCGATTTCGCACCGGGGCTGCCGCAGAAGTATTCACAGGAACTTCCTAATTGTTCGTGGGTTTCAGCCGTCGAGAACGGAAGAGGCCATGGCTGCTAAGCCAGAAGGGTCTCGGCGGGACCGATCTTAAAAGTGGAGGAGTGCAAATGCTAAGAAAGCAAGTTCTTCTGTCGATGGTTGTGCTGTTCCTGCTTTGTTCTCTTGCGCCCGCGCTGCATGCGCAGGAGTGGGTGTTTCTCGGCGAGTCGCACGTAGACGGACAGGTGGACCACGACAAAATTGAAGTCGGCAAGGCCAGAGGCCGATATCACGCTCTGCAGATTCGGGTGCGGGTCGCCCCGATCCGGTTCGAGCGTGTGGTTGTGCACTACGGAGACGGGACTTCAGAGACACTGCATATACGCGAAGTCATACGTGAAGGCGATCAAACTCGTCCGATCCGGCTTGCCGGAGGAGAGCGCTTCGTAAAGAGCCTGGAACTATGGTACAGCCGGGCCAATCCGGATTCGCGACGGCCCGAGGTACGCCTGTGGGGTATGCGATAAGAGTCCGGCGATGCGTGACGAGCCCGAGTTCTCACGCGGGTGCCAGTTCAGGGGCCGCACATCTCGCGGCCCCGCAGCGCCCTTGCTTCAATGGAAGAGGCTGCGGACTGCGTTAGCCAAAGACTAGCCTAAGAACATGGCTACGCGCCCTAGTGACGGCGCAATGTGAGTTGCTGGCCAGCGGATTCTTCCCGTCCCTACGTGGGTCACTTAGATCTCGAAACCGCGTTCGCGGAAATCAATGAACGCCACCCCCACCTGACCGACCAGATTCAGCCGCATCTCTTCGAAGTCGAAAGAGGGGTGATAAGCACAGCAACGTAATGGCCCGCTGAAGGCTCAATGGGCCGTTACGTCGCGACTCACTTCACCCCGAAATCACGGTCTTTAGCTCTTTCTGGAGCAAGTCTCTCAGCTTTGCTTTGCCCCAGGTTGAGATGAGTGTATCGACAGCCGATCTGGCTGCCCAGCACTCAAACCCGGAACCCATAGCGCTCTCCAGCAGAGCCTTGGTCACCGCGTGCAGCCGGTCCACAATCCAGTTCAGAATATGTCCGACGCGCGCGGAGGTGATCGTGGCGCGAGGCGGTGCTAGGACTTCAGGAAGAGCAGTTCCGCAGAGCGGGATGATTGGGATCGAATCTTGTTGCTGTGGATCGAACAAGCCAACCACTGAGGTGCGCTCCGCAGCACCGAGTTTGCTTAGACCAGAAGCGATAATGGGGTTGGCGACCGAAAGGCGAAAGTGATCGCGAAGAAACTTCTGGCAATTACGTCGGCCGAGTTGATAGTCGTGTGCACGGAAACTACGCTCGAAGAAGCCACCAAAGGCGCTGAGCAATCCGCATTGCAACGCATCTTGATTTGGATTGTCCGCGTCCGACGGAGCCAGAACAAAGCGGCTGTACGACGTGCCACTCATCACCGCTGCCAGAGATTCGCCCTGGAAGCGCGATTGCGAGATCAGTGTAGTGAAGAGATTCGGCAACATGCCGAATACAGAGCTGTTCTTGTCGAAGCCGTAGCCAGGATCGTAGAGAGCATCGGCGGGAAATGGAGCGACCGTAAGGACTGCACAGTTGGCTTTATCGGCGGGACGAGGATTTTCCAGGTCACCCGTTTGCACGTTCACCGTGGCCAGAGGGTTGTGGATGGCCAGGTAATCGTGCGCAAGTTGGAAAGGGTCATTGTCAGTGACGCCCCCATCGACGTTGAGGGTGGTATAGGTGTCGTCTGCATGGAGAGGCCAGTGTGGCGGAACAGCAGCGGGAGTGCTGGCTGAAATGGATTGCCACGGCGAATTCAGGTAGTCCTTCACGTTGCGATCGAGCTTGCGCGGAGCCAAAAAGATGGGAAACGCTCCTGTGGCCTTTGCTGCCTCTTTGAGGAGGGGCCATGCTCCGGCATTGGATCCAATCGGAAGCGGCTTTGCGGAGACAGATAGTGGCGGCGTGCTCGTACCGCAGACGGTCTCAAACTGCAACCGGTCGGCATAGTAAGCGATGTCTTCTTCGGCGGATCCATCGGCAGTACCGTTCAGCGAAAAGGGAACGCCCCGTACATTGGTCAGAGTGAGGAACAGCGTGAGTGAGTCCGATATATATGAGCGCGCTGTAGCTGTCCCTGGAACAATCGCGTAATCGGCGATCTCGTCGATAATGTTCGAATCCAGTAAGGATATGACCGGTTTTCCATCTTGTAGATCCGTGCTCTGCAAAAGAGGCTCAATGTCGATCTTATTGACCCAACTCTCGTAAAACTTATTCGTCGTGTCCCTTACATCTGGGTCAGCTGGATTTCGAATGTGTTGGAAACTGCCTTGCACCATGACCGCCGCAATGGCCGCACACATACCACCGGCGGAAGCCCCGGTAAAGACATCAATAGAAATGTCGTGAAGCGGTACGGCTGGACTTGGGGAAGCCTTTGCAGCATACCACTGCTCCAGAGCCTCCATAAGGAAGTCGAGAACGCCGGCCGTGTAAGCTCCAGCGGAGACGGCGCCTGCCATGTTTATGCCGAGGTGAAAGGTCCCATTGGTATTCCATTCTGGGGCCATGAGAGCTCCTTATCCTTGATGAGAAATTGCCTTTGAAGAAGTCCAAAGGCCTGGAACGAGGCTTACTCACTTTCCGCGGCGCCAAGTATAGGCCAGTTTTGCCGCATGCAGGCAAAATAATGATGGCGAGCGAAGAGTCCTGGATAATGCGCCGGTCGATTGCGTTGCATTCTCAGCAAGAGGCACTCTGCGGCTGTTCTTCACTGCATCTCGCGACAATCGCTTTTATGTTGTCGGTGAGCGGCGAGCCGTCACTCCACCGAAGTAGCGGAGACCGCTCATGGGGTCCGGCCCCGTTCTGAGGCACGTTCTGAAATCCCTGTCCGCGGCCATTTCCTAAGTCCTTGTTTTAGGGCGCAGAGTGCCAGCTTTTAAGCGTTCCGGAAAGAACTGTTTTCGGAACGCGCGGGAAACTCCGGAAAGCCATGCCTGCCGCTAACGTGGAGGTAAAGCCAGCAGATTTCTTCTCAGCCCTTGACTGCCTTCAATCGGGTGAGGATTGCACGGTTGGTGATGGGAAGCTCAGAAAAGCGCACACCTATCGCGTTGTGAATCGCATTGGTTATAGCTGGCGCGGGCGGACTGTAGGGTGGTTCTCCAATACCTTTGGCGCCGAATGGCCCATAAGGATCAACCGATTCCACCATTATTGGCACAATCTCCGGTACGTCCTTGATGCTGGGCAATCTATAGTGAAGATGGTTGGGATTGACGCAAATTCCCGTGTTTTTGTCTAGAATCTGCTCTTCCATCAATGCGAAAGCCATTCCTTGAATGGCGCCACCCTCGATTTGGTTTTCCGCCGTCACCGCGTTGATGGCTCGGCCAAGATCGTGAACCGCCACCAGTTGCAAGACCTTGACGGCACCCGTTCGAGTGTCCACCTCGACTTCGGCGAACTCTGCCGCTGGGCTATGGAACACAAGATTCGGCGGGACTTTATGGATGCCTTTCCCGACAATCGGTCCCGGCGATTTCGCCGCAATCTGATCCAGCGGAACTCTTTTTTCGGACCCCTTGACGAACACCAGACCGTCGCGAATCGTCAAGTCCTTCTTATCGATCTTCAGTTCCGCTGCTGCAGTATCCAGCAACTGGGTTTTGGCGTCTGCCGCCGCCAGCTTGATTCCTGTACCACCGACAATCGTCTGTTTGCTGCCGCCAGTGCTGCCGGTGTCCATGGTCACTTCGGTATCGGCAGAGGTTACGGAGACCCAGGACAGCGGGACGCCGAGCTCCTCGGCGGCGATCATCGCCATGGTTCCCTTCTGCCCGCCTCCGATGTCCGTTGTGCCAGTGAGCACGTTGACGGTTCCATCCAGGTTTACCCGCACCATGCCGGAGCAGGAAAGACCGGGAGGCATGCCGCCGTGCCGGCAGGCGTGGATAGCCATGCCCACCCCTCGTCTCACCGGACCTGCGCCAGACGCCGGCTTCTGCCACCGCTCCTTCCATCTGAAACTCTCCGCGCCACGCCTGATGCACTCCTCCATGCCATTGCTGGTGAAAGGAATTTTGTTGAACTGGTCGCCATCTTCCAGGCGCGCGTAATTCTTCAGACGGAACTCAACCGGGTCCATCTCCAGCTTCTCGGCGATTGCATCCATGTGGACTTCCTGAGCGAAAGTTCCCTGGGGATGCCCCACGCACCGCATAGATCCGCCGTCCGGATTGTTGGTGTTGACCGAATAGCTCTCTCCCTTCATGTTGGGACAACGGTAGGTATACATCATCATTTGCATGGTTCCGTCGGCGCCGGGCGTGTGATTATAGGCGCCCATGTCCGCGATCGTCTTCGCCTGGATCGCCGTCAGAGTACCGTCCTTTTTGACTCCATACTTCAATTCACTGATTACGGGATAGCGGTGGTAAGCGGCGACGTAGAGTTCGTCCCGGTCAAGCTCAAGCCTTGTGGGACGCCCCGTTTGACGTGCGATCAGGGCAGCGAGAACGTTGTGCCGCTGTGCCGAACCTTTGTCCCCGAACCCACCCCCCATGAAATTGCATATCACCCGCACTTTGCTCATGGGGAGCTTAAGAGCCTTGGCGACACCCTTCTGTACCTCAAATGTTCCTTGCGTGGAGTCCCAGAGGGTCAGCTTGCCGGCTTCCCATTGTGCGACTGCAACCCTGCTCTCCGCGGTAGCATGCTGCAGAATAGGAGTCCGGTATCTGCTTTCGTAGACCAGATCAGCCTCCGCGAAACCTTTTGCCAGATCGCCCCTGCTGACTACCGTCGGCTTGCCACCTATCAGATTGCCCTCCGGGTACAATTTGGGCGCGTTCGGGCTTAGCGCCTGCTCAGGATCAAGGACATAGGGGAATACCTGGTACTCCACCTTGATCAAGTCAATAGCTTCGGCAGCCGTGTCCTCGTCAACCGCAGCGACTACCGCGATGTCATCACCCACAAAACGGGCGACATCGGTGAGAACCGGCATCCATGGATTCCAGCGGTACATCGGCATGTCTTTGTGTGTGAGCACCACCTTCACGCCCGGCAACGCCTGTGCTTTGGAAATGTCGATGCTCACGATGCGCGCGTGGGGATGGGGGCTCCTCAGAATCTTCAGGTAAAGCATTCCCGGCAGGTAGAAATCGGAGGTGTATTTGGCGCGTCCGCTAACTCGCTCAAATGCATCAACCCTTGGCTGGCGCGTTCCGATAACTCTGAATTCGGAGCTCATAGCAACCCCTCTCTCTCACTGTGCCTTCATCATAAAGTGGTATTGAGGTCTTTTAACAACAACGCCCTGCAAAAAATAGCACGCGAAACAGTCGACACTTCCAGGAACCTTCTCCCCTGCCTCGACAGCGCATCTCGCTTTTCTGCCATTTCTTCTCTTCGGTAGCTTCCCAGTTCCGTACGCGGGCCGCTCGCTTTAAAGATGGCATACCAGCCATATAACTCTGTCAAGCAGAATCTTCGCGGTTACCGGTCACCGTCCGGTTTGCCCGTCAGAACAAAGCCGCTGGCGCAGCGGTGTGCGAGGACAGCAATCCTCGTTGCGATTCGAAGATTCGTTTCGCGCACCGCAGCTCACCTTGCCTGTTTATCACTGCTGGTCCCGGACGTCTCCGCCGAGAAGGCGGCCGGAGCGAGGATCGTCGCTATTGCCGACACCCTGGACGCGATTATCTACGACCGCGCGTATCGGCCCGCCCAAGATCTGAAAGCCGCCAGGACCGAAATCAAGAGCTGATCCGGCAAGCAGTTCGATCCCGAAATTGTGAGTTTTTTCTTTCCATTGCATACGAGGTCTGGATCGAACTCCGGCGGGAGATCGATTCCCAGGTGCACGGCCTCGCGCCGGCAAGAAAAAAGTAGAAATTGATTTCACTAAACCCCCAACCATGATAACCCTGCATAATAGTTTGTATTCTGGGCACGCGAATACGAGATGTGCAATGCGGAGATTACGTCCAGATAAGGGGCTGTCATTACGTGAAAATAACGAATGTTGAAGTAATCTGCCTTGCGGTTCCTCTGCAAAGACCCGTTTTAATGTCTTTTGGAACAATGACCCATAGGAAAAGTTGCCTTGTCCATGTTGAAACCGACGAAGGTACTGATGGTTGGGGGGAGAGTTTTGTGAACCACCCTTATTGGGCACTCGAAGAACGGAAAATCACCATTGACAAAGGCGTTAAACCACTGGTTATTGGTGAAGACCCGTTGGACATAGAGAAGCTATGGAACAAGATGTATGGTGCCCTTAATAGGATTGGCTTGCAGGCGGGAGCCAGAGGGCAATACATGCAAGCCATCAGCGGAATAGATATTGCTTTGTGGGACCTGAAAGGGAAATACCTCGGAGTGCCGGTGTACGAAATGTTGGGTGGCGGAGCATTTGAAAAGGCGGCGGTATATGCAAGTGGATTAGGCCCGGAAAACCTTGAAGAACAAATCCAAGAATGTATTCCCTATGGGATCAAAGCATTTAAGGTAAAAGTTGGTTTCGGTAAAGACGCCGATATAAAAAATGTAGGCCAAGCGCGGAACCTGATCGGGACGACCAATAGACTGATGCTCGATGCAAACATGGCGTGGAGTAAAGAAGAAGCACTTGAGATGGTAGAGCTTCTCAAAGATTATCAGATTGAATGGCTGGAAGAGCCATGTCCATGCGATGATACCGACGCTTTAGCTTATGTCTCCAAGATGAGCGCGATTAAGATCGCCGGGGGTGAAAATGTTTACTGCCGGGATGGTTTCCAGAGCGCTTTCAGCCAACAGGTTTTTGATATTGCCCAGCCCGATGTTACAAAAACGGGTGGCATTTCAGAAATGAGCCATATTTGTCGAATGGCTGGCGCTTGTGGCAAAAAATGGGCACCTCACTTTTTTGGAAACGCAGTTGGGTTGGCAGCGACACTTCACGTTTTCGCGGCGATTTCAGGTGGCATAATAGTGGAGCTTGATGCAAACCCTAATCCGCTTCGAACCGAGCTGTTGGAAAATCCCATTGAGATAATCAACGGCTTGGTCGATATTCCGAATGGCCCTGGATTGGGGGTCAGGATTAACCAAAGTCTGTTACTGGAGTACCGTATTTGATAACCGCGCGTACAACGCTTGCTGACGGGCGGCACCGCTGCTCAAAGCCACCGTGTGCCGGTCCGTGATCCATGACCCGCGCCCCAAGAGAGGGTTGTCTTTTTCAATTCGGATGCAACTTGGACAATGCGCTGCGCGACGCAGCTGCTTTACCGAATCGTCGCCTAGTTTGCGGCTCTCCCGGCTACGGCTGTTCCAGTCAGCTTTCTCGCCAGCGCAATCATTTCTTCCCGGTCGATCGGCTTGGCGATGAAGCCATTAGGCGGGGGCACCTGCGAGCGCGTACTGAAGAAATGTTCGGTATCGCGTGACCCGCCAGGTCCGGTTACGCCCGTGACAAGTACCACGGGAATACTGCTGAGGTCTGGCCGCGACCTGATGTTTCTGTAGAACCCGGCGCCACTGGTCTCGGGCATGGAGAGATCGAGAGTGATCAGGTCAGGCCTTTCCTTTTCGACCGCCCGAAGGGCCTCTTCACCGTTGCCGGCACAGCTTACGAGGAACCCATGCTCCTGGAACAGTCTCGACAAATAGATGCGAACATCGTCCTCGTCGTCCACCACAAGAATCTTCTTGGTCGAAGTTGCCATTCAAATCTCTCCTAAGTTGAAGTCGTATCCGGCTGCCGCACCGGCAGTCGGACGGTGAACACGGAACCCTTGCCCAGCTCCGACGCAACTTTAATGCTACCCCCGTGTTCGGTTGCCACCTTCTGGGACATAAGAAGGCCCAAGCCGGTTCCGGAATTTCCTTTCGTCGAAACCATGCCCTTGAATAAGGCGTTACGCGTCGCGGAATCCATTCCTACGCCGTCATCCTCGACTTCGATTACGGTGTCGTCCTTATCGTGGTACGCCCGGACAGTCACCCGATGCGTTTTCTGCTCGTCCTGATCCGCATTGCAGGCGTCAATTGCGTTGGTGATCAAGTTGGAAATCAACGAATGAATATCCTTGGGCTCGCCGAGTATCTCCAAAGGCTCGTCCGCCTGTAGTTCCAGCTTAATCCGAAACTCCGCCGCCCGGGAAGCAAATAGAGCGGCGACCTCTTGAATGAGCTTCGGCGGGGATAGCGGCAACCGGCGCGGCGACCGTTCCCGGGCGCAGTACAGCATGTCCAAAATGACCGCGGACAAACGCCCGACGTTTCGCTGAACCATATCCCACCCGGTGCGAATATCCTCTTGTTTGTTGTCGCGAAATCCTAAATTAACGACGTAGACTCCGCCACGCAATCCTTCCAGAATATTCTTGGCATTGTGGGTGATGCCGCCGACAAGCTGGCCAAGGTCAGCGAGCTTGTTCTGCAGCGTCCGTATCTCGGTGACATCCGTGGCCATCTCCATCACCGAAGTAATTTCGCCTGTGATCTCCCTCATGGGCGCGGTATAGACAAGCACGTGCACCTCCCGGCCCTGGTTATCGACTAGGATCTCCTCCGATGTGTGTACCTTGCCGTCGGCAAAGGTTTCAGCCACGGGACAAACCGGACAGGGGTCCGGCCGCCTTTTGTACATTTCATAGCAGTGACGGCCGAAACTCTCACCGAAGCTTACCTTGAAACGCTCGTTAGCCTCTAGAATACGGAGTTTTTGGTCCTGTACAGTGATGAAGCAAGGGGCATGGTCGAATAGGTTGTGAAACCGCAACAGGCTGTCACGCAACCGGCCTGCGAGTTCTTTCTCGGAAGAGATGTCCGCGAGCGCTTTCATGACGGCGACAATTTCACCGCAGTCGCTGCGTAACGGCCTCGTGGTCACCAGAACATCGTGAGGCAGTCCGCGTTTGTCGAAGAGCATTTGCTGACTGGTATGGTCCTTGCCGTCTTCGAAGGTGCGCGCCACCACACACTCTTCGCAGGGCTCGGTGCGGCCTTTGTACAACGAATAGCACTTGGTCAGCCGGTGCTCGCCGAAATCGGCAATGAGCTTCCGGCTGGCCTTGATGACGTTGTGATCTCGGTCTTGGATCGAAATCCAGCACGGTACTTCATCAAAGAGCTGCGTGCAGGAAAACCCTAGGCTAGCAAGATCGATTGCTGATTCATCCGGCGAGATCGCAGACATTTATTTCGACCTCCTCTCTCGCGGAGGATGACTACTAGTTGATCGTCTTCTTCGCCAAGATATTGACTACTGTATCAAGCACCAGCTCCGGTTGGATAGGCTTCTCCAGGAAGCCGTCGGGCTCGGGCAGATGCTTTTCCTCAATAAACTTGTGGAAGTTGATGGCCGGGGTTTCAACTCGCGCGTAGCCGGTCACGATCACAATCGGCAGGCCGGTGAAATCCGGATCTTTTCGGAGCTCCCAGTACAGCTTCTCGCCGGTCTTGTGCGGCATGATCAGATCCAGAGTCATCAGGTCCGGTCTCTCTGTCTTGAGCAAACGCATCGCCTGATTCGCGTCCGGAGCCTCGATGACCTCCGCGCCTTCATCCTTGAAGATCATTCTCAAATAGGTTCGAACGTCTGGTTCGTCATCGACCACCAGTATCCTGCGGCCTGCCAGCGCCTTTTCGGGAGCCGCAACCGGCTTGACTGCGGCCACACGCGCCGGCATCACCAAGGCATTGGCCACGAGGTTCACGAGCAGCTTGACCTCCATGTCCAGCTTGTAGTGCCGAATCAGGTCGAACAATCCGTCGACGCAGTTGTGGCATGAAGTCACCACGATCTTTGCCCCGGTTGCCCGAAGCTGTTCGGCCTTGACCTTGGCCGACGCGAGACGCCGTGGCGCATACTCCGTCATGGACATCGCGCCGCCTCCGCCGGTGCAGCAGAAATTCTCCGACCGGTTCGGATGCATCTCGCGAAAATCGCCGCAGACTAGATTGAGCAGTTCCCGCGGCTCTTCGGTAATTCCGCAGCTCCGAGCGAGATTGCAGGAGTCGTGATAGGTCACGGGCTGCTGGTTCTTGGTTTTGTCGACCTTGATGCGGCCCTGCTTGATGTACTCGAGCATCGTAAAGATGGAAGTCTCCATCGGGGTTCCCACGGTGCGCTTACCCCAGTTGGCCCCTTCGCAACGAGTGGAGCGATAGCCGTGGCCGCACTCCGAGATGACAATCTTCTTGGCGCGGAGTTTTTCCGCGGTATCGTAGAGGCGGCCGGAAACCGCTGCGCCAAGCTCGTCATCGCCGTTGAACAAACCGAAGTTGGTCATGTCCCAGCCTTCGCTCGGCATCGTCCAGTTTTCGCCCGCGAAGTGGAAGATAGCCGCCGCCTCAGCAATCGTGCGGGGATCGTACTTCGCCTCCCGGGGGTTGATGGTGTACATGACATCGGCATCCGGTTTATCAATCGGAATCTTAATCGTCGGGTCGTTGTATTCGGATTGCAGCTCTTCTTCCATCCAGGAGAGGATGTCGAGATACTCCTCGCGCAAGACTCCCATCTGGTTGCCGAGCTCCCACTGGTCTTTCGCCACATGCAACACGCCGGTCGGCATTACTCCGACATGCACCAGCAATCCCCGCGCCATGCGGTTGAAGGTCGCCAGGTCCACGCCCATGGGACAGTTGAACGAGCAGCGCCGGCAATTGGTGCACTTGCCGAAAACCGTGTCTTTCAAGTCTTCCAGCTCTTCATCGGTGTACACGCTTTTGGCGCCGACCCACCAGGGAATTGCTTTCCCAGTCCAGTCGAGGTGGGCCTTGAATAGTTTGCGGATGCGATCGGCTTTGTACGCGGGCGCGTACGTGGGATCTCCGGGATTCGCCAGCACGTAATGACACTGGTCGGTGCACATGCCACAGTGCACGCAGGCAGCCAGCGACAGCATGATCTGCCGGTTTACCTTCAGTTGCAGCCGATCAATCACCTTCTGCGCTTTGTAAGACCTCGCGACTGACATGGCTTAAGCCCCTTTCACCAGCGGGTAAACGCCGCGGTGCCCGAGCGTCCGGCCCAGATACCAGCGTGCGAACGGATAATAGATGTAATGCGAGATTTTGCTGAACGGCACATAGATCAGGAAGAACGCGGTCAGGAAGAAATATGCCAGCAGCGGACCCTCGCTCAGTTCGCGACGATTTGGAGCGGCCAACGCGCTGACGACCAGCCAAACAATCAGCAACACCATCGAGAAGTAGTCGTCGGGCGAACTGATGGACCGTACATAAATATCCGTAAGCCTGCGAATCAGCCTGATGATTCCGACTAGCGCCGCCAGGGCAAACAATGCCTGCAACATAGCGATCAGGGCCGGACCACGAATCAGCCCAGGAGCATAGGGGATGACAAAGGACATGAGGATGGAAGCCGCTACCCCAAGATGAAAGACGACAAACTGCGCATAAAGAAATGGATGTTGCCGCGTACTGCCCATCGCCCACGGCATGGCAATCGACAGCAGCGAACGTTTCGCCCCCGTGGGGCCATCCGTGCGTGCGTTCCCCGGAGCCTGCCGGTCACCGCCGGCCGGGAAGCGCAGGATCCACCGAATCTTGAGCGCATACACCGTCGCCATGAACAACAAGGCGATCAGTTGCAGCTCGTCTTCGGCGAAGTGCAATAGCGGACTGGTATGGTACATGGCGGCCGCCTCCCTCGCTGTTAGTTGGCCTTGAGTTTCGTTTCAAACGCCCGAAATTCGCGATTGTCGAGCACGCAGATGATTACTTCCGCGACGGACGTTTGCCCTTCGAGAAAATGCCGGATCACGTCCAGCATGACGCTGACGCACAGATCCAGCGGAACACCGTAAAACCCCGCGCCCATGGGGGGGAACGCAACCGTCTTCAGCCCGGCCTTGTCCGCCGTCTGCAGCGCGGATTGCATGCATTTCCGCAGTTTTGGTTCCAGCTCGGACTCGTGGAATTTAGGACCGCAAGCGTGGATGATATGGCGTGGCTGCATGGCTCCCGCGGACGTCATCACCGCCTCGCCCATGCCTATTTGACCGATGCCGTCTAGTTCCTTTTTAACCGACGCGCCGCCCCGCGATTTGATTGCGGTTCCGAAACCGGAGCCCAGGTCCAAATCTTCACGGGCGTAGAACACGAATGCGTCGACCGGAAGGGCGGTGAGATCACCCTTTTCCAGACGGATGCTTTTTCCGTTTACCTTTTTTATGAACGGCTGGACTGACGTTGCAACGCTTGCCATGGGCTGCCTCTCCTTGCGCCAGGTCGATTAGGCCGAGCGCGCTCGCCGTGGATCCGGACGGGCACTGCTTGATCAGTTTCGCTACGGTGTGCTTTTTCAAAATGTTGACAATCGCCTGGTTGATATCTGCCCAGACAACCCGGCACTCGCAAAACTTCGCACGATCGCAGTACCCGGGGTCAGCAATGCAGTCGAGAATCGCCACCGGGCCATCTACGGCTTCCAGAATATCGAGCAGGCGGATCTCCGACGCAGGCCGGGCGAGCACATACCCCCCTTTGTTCCCCCACACACTCTTGAGCAAGGACGCGCTCTTCAGGGCGGTGGTCAGTTGCGAGAGGTAGAGCTTCGAAAGGTCTTCCCGTTCAGCAACGTCTTTGAGAGTGACGGGCTCGCCGTGTCCGTGTTTGGCGATGTCGGCCATCATGCGGATGGCATATCGGGTCCGGGTGTTGATTCTCATGCGAGCGAGTATATCGGTTTGATCAACTCGCTCAATATAGAACCATCACCTCTAAGCCTCGTCCGTGATCTGGGCCACGTCACAATGTGACAATTGTCGGGTCGCAGCCATGCCGCACGACCGAACTGGGCCCGAAGTCTCGTTCGGGAAACTCAGCCGTGGTCTACTTCCTCCGGCCAGAAAGGCGGAGTAGTAAGAGGAAGAGGTTGATGAAGTCCAGATATAGGGCGAGGGCGCCCAACACCGCTGCCTTCCGATCTTCTTCGGTGCCTTCCATTCCCGCAGCGTGCATCCGCTTGATCTTCTGGGCGTCATAGGCGGTCAGGCCCACGAAGATCAAGATGCCAGCGTAGGTCACTACCCAGTAGAGCCCGGAGCTGTGCCAGAAAATGTTGACGACAGAGGCGAGGATGAGCCCGAAAAGCGCCATGAACAGCAAGTTGCCCATGGACGTCAGATCGCGTTTGGTAGTGGCGCCGTAGATGCACATGGCGCCGAACGTACCGGCGGTGATGAAGAAAGTCAGGCCGATGGACTCGGCGGTGTAGATCAAAAAGATCATCGAGAGAGTCAGGCCATTGAGGGCTGCGTAAAAAAGGAAGGCGCTAATGGCCATCACCGGGCTCATGTGCTTGATCGCCCAAGAGAGCGCCATCACGATGCCCAGTTCCGCCACGATCAGGACCCAGAAGAGGCCGGAGCCAAAGATCGCCCGGATGAGGGCTGGATTTGCGGCTGTGTAGGCGG
>Ga0181533_1000498_pt1 | contig 52740 bp, 49 predicted proteins | sample PEATcosm2014_Bin_45_FD_119772 | JGI IMG/M metagenome (GOLD analysis project Ga0181533, IMG submission 119772) | Peatland microbial communities from MTU Mesocosm Facility, Houghton, MI, USA - PEATcosm2014_Bin11_60_metaG | ecosystem: Environmental > Terrestrial > Soil > Wetlands > Peat | place... | reverse complement strand
CCGCGACGTCACCGCCCTGTTCTGCTTCAACGACACGGCGGCGATGGGCGCGGTCCGCGCCATCAAGGACGCGGGCCTCGACGTGCCGGGCGACATCTCGGTGGTGGGCTTTGACGACATCACGTCGGCGGCCTTCTCAACCCCCTCGCTGACCACCGTGCACCAGCCGCTGTTCGAGATGGGCCAGAAGGGCGCAAAGCTCTTGCTGGAACGGATCGCCAACCGGGAGAAGCAGTTCCCTGCCGAAATCGAAATGAGCCCGGAGCTGGTGGTGCGGGAGTCGACTGGGCCGGTGAAGAGCAGGGGCTAGAAGCAGCTTCTAGCTCTTAGCTTTTTCGTCCGAAGCGCCAACTTCTATTCTTTGCAAGGTTCCCCACCTAATTCACTGCAGCTTTCCCAATGCGAGTCGAGCTAAAGGCTAAAAGCTAAGAGCTGAAAGCGGTCTTTACGAGCAGGCGGCTGCGAGCCAGCGGCTGATGTAGACCTGGGCGTGGGCTTCGCCGCAATAGTGGCGTGCGCCGGGCGCTTCGGCGGCTTGCTTGGTCCACTTGTGCACGGTCAACTGCGCACTGCTGCAGTCAATGACGAGCCAGTGCATGGGATTCTCGCTCTCCTCGCCGCAGATTTCACATCGATAAATGGTGTCGATCATGGTGCGACCTCGGGTTAGGTATCAGGGGTAAGGGACCGGGTATCAGTTATCAATTCTAAATTGTGGGTGTTTGAGCGGGCTCCCGAACGTTTGAAGCAGGGGCGACTGAAACCTGACACCTGTCACTACTCCAGCATCTGCAGATCAAGGGGCTCGACCAACATGCACTCCAAAGCGCGGACCGGCGCAAGAGCCCGTTGGAGTGCGGAGGTCTTGCAGGGCTCGACCGTGACCACGAAGGGCAGCGCGTCGGCTGGGTAGCCGGGCTTCTGCACGATAGCGCGAATGTTGATCTGCTCGTTGGCCAGCGCGGTGGTGATCGCGGCCACGATGCCGGGACGGTCCCGAACGAGAAAGCGGATGTAATGCGGGACTTCGAATTCTGCATCGAGATGCGCGGGGGCCGAGGGAATTTCGACGCGGCGCGAGCCGTGCGCGAGGGCGAGCAGATCGCTGACCACGGCAACCGCCGTGGGATGGCCGCCCGCACCATGACCGGAGAAGACCACGTCGCCGCCATAGTAGCCGCTGGCGATGACCATGTTCTCAGTGCCCTGCGACCAGGCGAGCGGCGAACGCAATGCGACGAGCATGGGACCAACGGCAGCAGCGAGACGGCCTTCCACCTGCTGGGCGCGAGCAATCTGGCGAATGGTGCAGCCGAGATCGCGTGCATAACTGAAATCGACGGCGGCCACGGAGGTGATGGGCCGGGGCACGATCTCCTCAGGATCGACCTGCACGCGCAAGGCGAGACGCATGAGGATGGCGAGCTTGGCGCGGGCGTCAAATCCGCCGACATCTTCAGTAGGATCGGCTTCTGCGTAACCTTTGGCCTGAGCTTCGGCGAGCACGGGCGCGTATTCCGCGCCGGCCTCCATTTTGCTCAGGATGAAGTTGCAGGTGCCATTCAGAATGCCTTCGATGCGCTCGATGCGGTCGCCGGCCATGCCCTGCTCAAGGCCGGGAATGACGGGGATGCCGCCGGCGACGGCCGCGCCGTACTTCAGATGGCCGCCCTTGGCCGCGGCCAGCCGCTCCAGGTCAATTCCATGAAAAGCAATGAGCTTTTTGTTGGCGGTGACGACGCTCTTGCCGGCTTCAAGGGCGCGGCGCACCCAGGTTCCGGCGGGATCGAGTCCGCCGGCGAGCTCGACGATCGCATCCACATCGGAGGCGAGCACCGCATCGGCGTCTTCGCTCCAGACCACGCTCGAGGGCACCCAGTCGACACGCTTGCGCGCCACGCCGCGGTTGAAGATGTGGGTGAGCTCCAGGCCGTCAGGCTTGGATTCGACGAGAATTCGCGCCACGGAACTACCCACGGTGCCGAAACCGAAGAGAGCAATGCGCAGCGGTTGCGCGGAGCGGGCGTTGCGGGCGGCAGATGCGTCAAGCGGCGATGCGGAGCTGTGCACTTCAGGCACTGGACTTTCCTTGGAATAGGGTGGCGCGACAAGCGCGAGCGACACTTCGATAATAAATGAGTAAGGCAGGGACCAGGGACGTAGGGACTAGGGGACTGCGGGAGATGGCTGTCAGCATCTAGCTGCTTGCTGTCTGCTGTTTGCTGTTTGCTTTCTGCTAGCATCGAAGCAGATGCGGCGCGGCTTCTCCATTTTCCTCATCCTGTTCTTCGGATTCGGGCCGCTGTCGGTCTTTATCGACAGCGAGGATGCCAACCTGCCGCCCTGTTGCCGGCGGCATGGGGCGCACCACTGCGCCATGGCGATGCGCATGGCCGCAATGATGCGCGACGCGGCATCGGGCAAGATGCCAATGGCCGAAGCGCCGCTGACCTGTCCGGAGTATCCGGGAGTGGCAGCGCTGTTTGCCGTGCCGGCTCCGGCGTTGACGGTTGCGGCGGCCGGCCTGCCGGTGATGCGTGAGCAGGCGCGGGTTGCGCTTGCAGACTACGCGGCGCCGGAAGCAACACCAACGCGCACACACGCCGGGCGCGGACCTCCCGCAACAACTCCCAGCTAAATCTTTCGTTGAACAAACTGCGCTGACTTCCCCGCCCTGATTTTGAGGAGGGGCGGCTTGCGTTTGCCGATCCGGGCGGTACGGAGATCCTTCTTTGATGCGACGTTATTCCTTTCTTGTGGCAGCAGCGTTACTGGCCGCTTCCCTTCCCGCATTCGCCACGGTGTTTTCCACCGTGCACGGCGTGGTGCACGATCCCCAGCACCGGCCGATTGCCGGAGCCAAAATCGCCCTGCGGGCGGCGGACTCTGATTTCGTCCTGCATACCACGACCAACGGCGACGGAGAATTCGAGTTGCCGGAGGCGCCGATCGGCGTGTATCGCTTGACGGTCGAGGCCGGCGGCTTCAACACGGAGACGCAGACCATCGGTCTCGCATCGGGCACGAACCCGGTGCTGCATTTCATGCTGAGCGTGGGCGCCGTGACGCAATCGGTGGTGGTAAACGGCGCGCCCAGCGCGGCCGACACGGCAACGCCGACGGTGCTCATCACGCGGCAGATGATCGACGAAACTCCAGGCGCGGATCGCACCATCGGCGCGGAGATGATTACCGATTACGTTCCGGCCGCCTACATGACGCACGACATGCTGCACATGCGCGGCGGCCACCAGACCAGTTGGCTGATTGACGGCGTAGCGATTCCCAATACCAAGATCGCGTCGAACGTGGGGCCGCAGATCGATCCCAAGGACATCGATTCGCTGGAGACGCTGAGCGGCAGCTACGACGCCGATCTGGGCGACCGTACATACGGCATGTTCAACGTGCTGCCGCGGAACGGGTTTGCGTTCAATCGCGATGGCGAGTTGGTGCTGTACGCGGGCAATCTGTACACCGGCGAGGCGCAGGTTTCTCTGGGCGACCACGCGGAGAAAACGGCGTGGTACGCCAGCGCCACGGGTTCGCGGTCGAATTACGGTCTGGCGACGCCCGTGGCAACGATCCATCACGACGCAACCAATTCCGAGAGCGGGTTCGTGTCGATTCTGCATAACGAAACGCCCAGGGACCAGCTGCGCTTGAACGGGCAGTTCCGCGAAGACTTCTTCCAGGTTCCCTACGATCCGAGCCAGACCGATTACGAGTGCACATCGGGCTACTACTGCTCGTATGGGCTAAGGGATGGGCAGACGGAGCGCGACTCGTTCGTGATCGCCGACTGGGTGCACACCTTCTCGCCGAAGGCGCTGGTTTCCGCGGCGCCGTTCTACCACTGGAACCAGTCGGACTACGATTCGATGCCAACCGACCTGCCCGTAGCCACCACCTGGAACCAGAACTCGAATTACGGCGGGGCACAGGCGGATACAAGGTTCGATGTGAGCCCCAGTGCATTTTTGAACAGCTTTTCCGGCGGGCTCTACTCGTTTTACCAGCACGAAAACGATCTGTTCGGCGTGCAGGTGAACGATGGAAGCGGCCCTTCGCAGCCGAACAAGCCGGCTAACGCCGACGCGGGATTGCTTGAGTTCTATGTCGGCGACCATCTGCGGCTGGGCCAGTACGTGACGCTGCTGGGCGGCGAGCGCTTCTCCATCTACCGCGCCTGGCTCAACGAGTCGGCCACCTATCCGCGCATCGGGATGACGGTGAGGATTCCAAGGCTGAACTGGGTGCTGCGCGGCTTCTACGGGCATTTCTTCCAGCCCGCGCCGATTCTGACGGTGTCGAGCGCGGTGCTGAACTACGCTAACAGCCTGGGCGGCGGAGAGAACGCTTTCACGCCGATTCCTTCAGAGCGCGACGAGGAGCACCAGTTCGGCATTGAGATTCCGTACCGGGGTTGGATGCTGAACGTGGATACATTCAAGAATCGCGTGAACAACTTCCTCGATCACTCGAACCTGGGCGAGTCGAACATGTATTTCCCGATTGCGGTGGATGGAGCGCTGGTCCGCTCGTGGGAGATGACTCTGCACTCGCCCGAGTTGTGGCAGCGCGGACAGTTTTACGTGACCTACTCGAACCAGATTGCGCAGCAGCGCGGAAATATTATCGGCGGATTCACGTGCAGCGATCCCAGCGATCCGGCATGCGACCTGGGACCGCATTACATCAACCTCGACCACGACCAGCGCAACACGCTGAACACGGGCTTTACGGCGAATCTGCCGTTGAAGACGTGGTTCGCGAGCAATGTGTACTACGGATCGGGCTTCTCGAACGGGCTGGCCGGGGCAAACGAGGGTCCGTACAACGGGCCGTACCTGCCGGTGCACACGACCTTCGACTCGTCGATCGGCCACGCGTTCGGCGAGCGATGGAAGCTGTCGGTAACGGCGATCAATGTGACCAACCACCGCGTGCTGCTGGATAACTCGATCACCATCGGAGGGTTCCATTACAACGATCCGCGGATGATTGCGGTGGAGGCGAATTACCGGTTCCATTTCTAGAAAAATAATGTGCGGGAATTTGCAGATTAATTCGCAGAATCGGATAGCATGACAAATTATGGCAAGCGTATTTGAAAAACTGAACCTGGGGAGCCGGCAGGAGATCGTGGTGCTCGACGCTCCCGATAGCTTTCAGCCGGAACTGGCCAGACTGCCGGTGATCACGATCCACCACCACCTGGAATCGGTGACGGAGGCGGGGTTCTGGCTGGCGTTTGTGACGCGCAAGAGCGAGGTGGAACGACTGGCGCCGCTGATTGCGAAACGCGCCAAGGGCGATGCCATCGTCTGGTTCGCGTACCCCAAAAGCACATCGAAGAAGTACACCTGCGACTTCAATCGCGACACGGGATGGGCATCGCTGAAGAAGCTTGGATTCGATACGGTGCGGGCCGTGGCCATCGACGAGGACTGGACGGCGCTGCGCTTCCGGCGGAAAGAGTTTATCAAGGCTAAGTAGCGGAGCTAGCGGCGTTAGCGGAGCTAGCAAGTCGGCCAGTCAGCAAGTCAGCGCGGCTGGCGGTACATCCAAACAACAATCGCGAATTCTAGGCGGATCGAGACCATCGAGACGGAGAGGAAACGTATGCAAACGACAGCGAAAATTTTGCGGCGGGCACAGAATGAGGTGCAGCGGGCGGCACATAACCAGGATCTGGTTGAGGTTCCCAGGCGGGCGCAACTGGACCGCGAGAACGACGGAGCAAGGCTCGACCTGCCGAAACTCGAGCGAGCGGATGAGGCGGAGAAGTAGCGGGGTTGGCGAGGTTGATCTTCTGCGGAGGTGCGGCTTGTGTAAGCCGAAAAGCAACCGGAGATCCTTCGACTTGTTTGGCGCGCAATCGTGCCGATTGCACGCCAAACTGCGCTCAGGATGACAAATTCATTGTGATGCGGAGTTCTGACTCACCACACTGGCCGATGGCTACTAGCTCTCAACGTGGAAGAGGCCGGGGAGAACCTCGCCGGCTTTGCCTTCGACGACGTGGGTGAATGCGGAGGCGTTGAGCGGTGGCTCGGGGCCGATGTAGACGGTGCGCGCGCCGGCCTGGCGGGCCCAATGGACAAAGTTGGCCGCGGGGTAGACCGAGCCGGAGGTGCCGATGACGAGCATCAGCGTGGAATCTGAGATTTCGCGCTCGATGCGCGGCATTTCGAGGGGGATTTCCCCGAAGAAGACGATGTGCGGACGCAGGCGTCCGCCGCAAGGGCAGCGGCCGACGGCGTCCAGGCTGGCGTAGACGGCGCGATCTTCGACGGGCGGGCGGCCGCACTCGCGCTCGCAACGGGATTTCGCAAGCTCGCCGTGCATGTGCACCAGATTTTTGCTGCCGGCGCGCTCGTGCAGGTCGTCGACGTTCTGGGTGCAGAGAAAAAAGCGGCCGGGAAGCTGCGCTTCGAGCTCGGCCAGTGCGATGTGCGCGGGGTTGGGCGCGGCTTTTTCGCAGTCGGCGCGGCGTTTGGAATAAAAGTCCCAGACCAGCGCCGGGTTGCGCCGCAAGGCCTCGGGCGTACAGATTTCTTCCACGTTGTATCCGGCCCACAAGCCGTCGGATGCGCGGAAGGTCGGCAATCCGCTTTCAGCGCTGATGCCTGCGCCGGTGAGAACGAAGACACGGTCCGACGCTGCAATGGGAATGGCAAACATCGCAAGCTCCTAGCTGCTAGCTTCTAGCTCCTAGCTTTCCCGTCCGAAGCATAAAACCTCTGTCATTCACGAGATCGCCCGGCCTCATGACCGGAGTTTAGCGGACACGAACCAAGCTAGCGGCTAGAAGCTAGTAGCTAGAAGCTGTTTTCACGGCACCAGCAAAATCTTCCCCGTGGTCTTGCGCTCTTCGAGGTCAATCTGAGCCCGCGCCGCTTCAGCGAGCGGGTAGGTGTGTTCGGTGCGAAGCTTGAGCTCGCCCTTGGCCGCCCAGTTGAGCACCTCGCTGGCGCGCCACTCGAGCTCGGCGCGCGTGGCAATGTAATGCCACAGCGTGGGCCGGGTCAGAAAGAGCGAACCCTTGCTGCTGAGCTGGATGAGATCGAAGGGCGCAACGGGGCCGCTGGAGGCGCCGAAGAGCGCGAGTAGACCGCGCGGACGCAGACAATTGAGGCTTCCTTCGAAGGTGGTTTTGCCCACCGAGTCGTAGACCACGTCGACGCCCTTGCCACCGGTGAGGCGTTTGACCTCGACTTCGAAATCCTTTTCGGTGTAAAGAATCACATCGGAAGCGCCGGCCTCGCACGAGAGCGCGGCCTTGGCCTTGGTCGAGACGGTGGTGATGACGCGCGCGCCGATGCGTGTCGCCATTTGCGTAAGCAACAGGCCCACGCCGCCGGCTCCGGCGTGCACCAGCGCGGTATCGCCGGCCTTGAGCGGATAGGTGGAGTAGACGAGATAATGCGCCGTCATACCTTGCAGCATGGCCGCAGCCGCCTGCTCCATGCTCACGCCTTGCGGAATTTTGACGAGCTGCGCGGCGGGAACCAGAGCGTACTCCGCATAGCTGCCGATGACGCTCGTGGAGACGACTGCATCGCCGGCGGCAAATCCCGTGACGCCGGGACCGAGCTCCTCCACCGTGCCCGCGGCTTCGCTGCCGGGGGTAAGAGGCAGCGCGGACTTGTAAACGCCTTTGCGAAAGTAGATCTCGATGAAGTTGACGCCGATGGCCTCAATGCGTATCAGGATCTGACCCGGTCCCGGCTCGGGGATGGGCAGATCGGTCAATTGCAGGACCTCGGGTCCGCCAGTCGAATGAAACTGGATGGCTTTCATGACTGGCTCAAGAATGAACCTTGAGGGTGGATGAAAGCAAGGGAACAAAAAACAGGGAACAAGGGACCGAGAAGGCGGGGCTGCGGGACTGCGAGACTACGAGGCTGCGGGACTGGGGCGAGCTGTCAGCGTTTGGCTCGTATGGCGGATCCGAGGATGGTCCACCCGTTTCGCATTCGAAAAGCAACCGCAGATCCTTCGACTCCGTCCCGCTGAAGCGGGACTTCGCTCAGGATGACAGCCGACATTTCCTGCGCCACTCAAATGCTGATTGTTGTTGGCCTGGTTTCTTGTTCCCTTGTTCCCTTGCTCCCTCGCTCCCTGCCTTTACAGCATGCCGTCCTGGCGCTCGGAGAGCAGGCTCTGCTCGTCGGCAGAGACCAGGCGAACGAGACGATCGACCGAGTAGGATGCGGGGCGCTGGCTGCTGTAATAGTGGCGCACCTGCAGTTCGCCGAGCAGACCGAGGGCCAGCAACTGGATGCCGGCGACAATAAGCACCGAGGCGATAACGAACATGGGGCCGTGGGAATGCATCACGTCCGTCTGGGGATGGAAGATCTTCATGCCCAGGAGGGTGAGAGCCATGGCGCTTCCGGTGAACATGCCCAGGATGCCGAAGCCGCCAAAGAAATGCAGGGGCCGGCTCATGTAGCGGAGCAGGAAGCGAATGGTCATCAGGTCGAAGACGACACGGAAGGTGCGTCCCAGGCCGTAGTGGCTCTTGCCGCGCTCGCGATTCACGTTGCGGATAGGAATTTCGCAGATGGAGGCGCCGTACCAGCTGGCGAGGGCGGGAATGAAGCGGTGCATCTCGCCGTAGAGCGGAATGTTCTGGATCACTTCGCGGCGATAGGCCTTGAAGGTGGTGCCGAAGTCGTGGATGGGCACGCCGGAAAGACGGGCCATGATCCAGTTGGCGCAGGCCGAGGGAATGCGGCGCAGAAGGAAATTGTCGATGCGCACCTTGCGCCATCCGGATACGACGTCGTAGCCCTCGTCGAGCTTTTCGAGAAACGCGGGAATATCGTTGGGATCATGCTGCAGGTCGCCGTCCATGGCCAGGACGAACTCGCCCGTGGAGTGGTCAAAGCCCGCAGCCAGCGCCGATGTCTGGCCGAAGTTGCGGCGCAGCTTGACGATCAGTACGCGGCTGTCGACGGCGGCAATCTCCTCGAGAAGCTTGTAGGTCCGATCTGTCGAACCGTCGTCCACCAAGACCATCTCAAAAAAGTCGCCCACCTGCTCCATGACTTGCTTGAGGCGTGCGTAGAGAATCGTTACATTTTCTTCTTCATTATGAAATGGCACAACAATGGAATATTTCGCCATATTGATCCTTTAGACGCCAAATCGCCGCGCTGAGGACACTTGGCAGTCTGGAAAAAAATCCACAGGGCGGCGCGAGCGCCCAAACCCGAAATGCCCGCCTCCCCCAAGGAGCCCGCGAGGGCTGCAATCCCAAAGGGGCTAGCGTTCGAGTTCGTCGCGCATGGCCTGCATCTCGCTGAGGGCGTGGCCGTTACCGCTGCGTGCGGCACAGCCTATCCCGGCCTTCAAGCGCTCGATCGCCTCGGTCTTTCTGCCCGCACCCGCCAGGGTTTGCGCGGACATGAAATAGCCTGCAGTGTAATCCGGATCGTTGGCCAGAAGTGTATCAAATTCGGCCAGCGATGCGTCTACGTCGCCACGGTTTGCCAGTTCCATGGCAATCCCATATCGGGCAAAGCTGTTTCTGGGGTCCAGAGAGAGAATTTCCTTTAGTCCTGCAATCTTATCCATCGTGCTCGCATCCGGCTCGACCGTATCCGATCTGGCCGCGGGGGATTTGCGTAAATGACAGGGATTGCCGACACTGGAACAGGATGCGACAACGCAGCCAGCGGCCAAACCATGCCAATAGATCTATTGTAGCTGGCCGGAGAACGAAATTGCGAGAAGCGCAGGCGAAGAGGAACGGAGCGGAGGCTTCATGAGCAGCCAGGAGAACCATCCCGTGGTGCGGACGGTGGCGAGCACGCAGTCGGAGATGACAGAGATCATCCTGCCCAACGACACCAATATGCTGGGCAACCTGCTGGGCGGGCGTCTGATGCATTTTATCGACGTGACGGGCGCGATGGCGGCCTACCGGCACGCGCGCACCCACGTGGTCACGGCGTCGATGGACCACATCGATTTCATCCAGCCGGTGCGGTTGGGCGACCTGGTGACGCTCAAGTCGAGCGTGAACCGGGCCTTCACCAGCTCCATGGAAGTGGGCGTAAAGGTGTGGGCGGAAAATACGCGGACCGGTGCGGTATCGCACGTGGCCAGCGCCTACCTGGTGTTTGTGGCCGTGGACGAGCACGGGCGGCTGCAGAAAGTTCCGCAACTGAAGCCGGAGACGCCCGACGAGGTGCGGCGCTTTGCAGACGCACTGCTGCGGCGCCAGCACCGCGAACGCGAAAAGACGCGGCGCACCGAGGCCAGGCTGGTGACGGCGGCGCTGACAGATACCGGCGCCATCGAGCCGTAGGGACCAACAAGCGGAGCTAGAACCGATCCGCCGAGTGTACCCACGCTCCTGTAAAATTTGCATAGGCCATCTTGCCGCAGCGATCGCAAGGGCGGCAGGCGGAAATTGGCGAAACCGGACGAGTTCCCGCACGAGATTGCGAGTTCCCGCAGAAAACATAGACAAGGAGTTTATCGATATGGCGCATGGAAATGCCATGCCGGCGCCCGTAGCATTGCCCGGCGTATCCAAAATTGTTGCCGTGGGATCGGGCAAGGGCGGCGTGGGCAAAACCACGGTGGCCGTGAACCTGGCCATCGCACTCTCCCGGCTGGGCCAGCGCGTGGGATTGATGGACGCCGACGTGTACGGGCCAAATGTGCCGCTGATGATGGGCTCGTCGCAATCGCCGAAGGTGGGGCCGGGCAACATGATCGAGCCCAATGTGACGCATGGCATCAAGACCATTTCGATCGGATACATTTCGCCCGGCGACAAGCCGCTGGTGATGCGTGGACCGATGCTGCACCAGATTATCCGGCAGTTTTTGCAGCAGGTGAACTGGGGCGAGCTGGATTACCTTATTGTGGATCTGCCCCCAGGCACCGGCGACGTGGCCATCTCGCTGGTGCAGACCGTGCCGCTCACCGGAGCGGTGGTGGTGTCGACGCCGAGCGATGTGAGCCTGGAAGACGCGCGCAAGGCGCTGGAGATGTTTGCCCAGGTGAACGTGGACGTGCTGGGGATCGTGGAGAACATGAGCCACTTTACCTGCCCGCACTGCCACCACGAGATCGACATCTTCTCGCGCGGCGGCGCGGAGCGCACAGCGAAACAATTTGGCGTGCCGTTTCTGGGAGCCATCGAACTGATACCGTCGATCCGCGAGGGCGGCGACCGCGGCATGCCGGTGGCGCTTGCCGGGCCGAAGAGTCCGCAGGCGGCGCCATTCTATGCGGTGGCAGAGAAGCTGATGGAACAGGCCGAGAAATCGGCGGCTGCGGCGACGGATGTGATCGAAATCAAGTGACAAGTGGTCAGTGATCAGTGGCCAGAAAAAAGTGGGGCGTGTGCCCCGCTTTCTTTGTTGCCGAATTGCAGTTTAGCGCCAGTAGCCTTCGACCAGGACATATTGGCCATGGCGGTGAACCCAGTGGTGGGCGACCCAGCGTTGACCCCTATGCGGCGGTTGCTCGTAATGGCCGGGCGTCCAGACATAATGGCCGCCATCGTAGCGGTGATAGCCGTTTTGCCATACGTATCCCTCCCCTGGAGGCGGGCCGCGCCGTTCGTACACTGGCGGGGGTGGCCCGATGCGAATCACGACCTGCGCAAACGATGCCGCAGGGATCAGGGTAAAAGCGAGCAACAGTGCCAATGCAATTTTTTTCACGAGAATCGAGTCCTCCAGGGGTTGGGTGCTTTGGGATTACCGCGCACGTTCCGGATGCTGCGGAAATGAACGTTGCGCGGCGTATTCGTTGCGCGCCCGTTGTGGCCCGCATTTATCTCCCTTGTACCACCCCTGATTTTCTTCGCGATGTACCGGATTGCTCAGTGGAGCATTTTAGAAATTAAGGGGCTTCGATCCTCAGGCAAAAAGTGAGCGGGGCGCAACCCCCGCTCTCTCCTTTGTTGTGGTCCGGTTTACCGCCAGTGACCCTCGACCAGGACCCAGCCGTCACCGCGCTGTTCCCAGCGATGGGCGGCCCAGACCGCGCCGGGATGCGGGGGGTGGACCCAGTGGCCGTGGACCCAGACGTAGCGGTGGCCATTCCAGCGGTGATAGCCGTCGACCCAAACCCAACCGGGGTGCGGCGGACGATCGTGGACTTCGACAATGGGCGCGGGAGGCGCCACGCGAACCACCACTCCGACCTGCGCTAAAGCGGCGGCAGGCACGAGACAGATAGCAAGCAGCAACGACAATGCAGTTTTTTTCACAGAGATTTTGCCCTCCATGGCAAGGTTCCATCGATCCGGATTGGGGAAGCGTTCCGGGTGATTAAAGTTATCAACACGCGGGTACGGAATTGGTTGCGCTGGGTTGAGGAAGCCGTGCCCGCGTTGACTCTGAGCGGTTGGATGCGGAATTTCTATGCGGGCTGGTTCGAGGGCGAAGATTTTTCCTGGCGGGGAGCAAAGACGTTGCCCAGGCGCTGGATCTGGGCGCCCACGCCGCGCAACTTATCCTCAATGTGCTCGTAGCCGCGGTCCATGTGGTAGACGCGATCGATGACGGACTCCCCGTCGGCGACCAGCGCGGCCAGCACCAGCGAAGCGGAAGCGCGCAGGTCAGAGCACATGACGGCGGCGGAAGAGAGCCGGGCCGGGCCGCGCACCGTGGCGGTGTTGCCGTCGACCTTGATGTTGGCGCCCATGCGCACCAGTTCCTGCACATGCATGAAGCGGTTTTCGAAGATGTTTTCGCTTACCAGGCTGACGCCCTCGGCCTGCGTGGCCAGGGCCATGTACTGGGCCTGCATGTCTGTGGGAAAGCCGGGATACTCCTCGGTAGAAATGTCGGCCGCGCGTAAACGCCCGTTGCCGCGCACGCGGGCCGCATCGGGGCCGAGCACGTCGACGCGCACGCCGCACTCGCGCAGCTTGGCGATGACGGCGCCGAGATGAGCCGTGTTGCAGTTGGCCACGATGAGATCGCCGCCGGTGATGGCGCCGGCGATCAGCAGGGTTCCCGCTTCAATGCGATCGGGGTTGATGCGATAGCGCGCGCCGTGAAGTTTGGCCACGCCGCGCACGCGGATAGCGGACGTGCCCGCGCCCTGAATCTTCGCGCCCATCGCAGTGAGCAGAGCGGCCAGATCGACGACCTCGGGCTCGCGGGCGCAGTTTTCCAGCAGCGTGTCGCCCTCGGCCAGAACCGCGGCCATCAGCAGGTCTTCAGTGCCGGTCACGGTAATGCGGTCAAAGACAATGTGTGCGCCGCGCAGCCGCTGCGCGCGCGCCTCAAGGTAGCCATGCTCCTGCAGGATGACCGCGCCCATTTTTTCCAGGCCCTTGATGTGCAGATCGATGGGTCGACCGCCGATGGCGCAGCCGCCGGGCATGGCCACGCGCGCCATGCCGGCACGCGCGATGAGCGGACCGAGAACCAGCGAGCTGGCGCGCATGGTTTTCACGATCTCATAGCGCGCCACGGGATCGGAGAGCGAGCGGCAACTGATGGTGACGTGGTCGCGTGCGTCGCCGTCCGCCCCTGCGAAAAGAGGCCCGGCCTCATTCCATTCGACCGCGGCGCCCATGGCGGCGAGCAGACGCCGCTGGGTTTCGATGTCGCGCACCTGGGGAATGTTCTCGAGTGTGATCTCTTCTTCAGTGAGGATGGCGGCGGCCATCGAAGGCAGCGCCGAGTTCTTCGCGCCCGATACGCGCACCGTGCCGACCAGCGGATTGCCTCCGCGAATGATGAATTTATCCATAGAAAAACAGCTGCTAGCTTCTAGCCTCTAGCTTCTAGCTCGACCTTGCGGGAACAGAGATTGCAAACTTCCCGCAACGAAGGCCAAGAGTCAGCAGCCAGAAACGATTCGCTAGCTTTCTAGTGTAAATGCGGAGCGGGAGGCCGAATGAAGGCGCTGCTCTCCCGTGGCTTGCGTTAACGGTGCGCGGCTCTCTCTTAATTGCCGGTCGGCGCGGCGGGCACCAGGTTGAGCGGCTCGCTCAGCGTAAAAAGCAGAACGGTGCCGCTTTCGAGCGTGGCCTGGGGATGGCTGACCAGCAGATGCACGGAGATGACGCTGGCGCCGATGATAGATCCGGCCAGTGCGCCGCCGGGCCCTCCGAGAAACGCGCCCGCGACTGCGCCTGCGCCCACAGCGCCGCCGTATTCAACGCCGTCTTTCTTGAGGCGCGAACCGGGCGTCACCAGGCCCTCGTAGCCGATGCGGTTTGCTGATCCCGGAGCTTCGCTCAATTGGGCATAGAGGCGGAAGTGCGAGCCGTCGGGCAGGGTCACGGTTTCAGGACGCAGACGCATGGAGCCGTGACCGCCGGCGTGGCCTGAAGAAACCGAAATCACTTTGCCGTCAATTTGGGAGCCGGCGGGAATGAGCACCTGGCCGTTTTGGATCACATCGGAGGCAACTTCCGTACGGAAGGACTCGCCGGGCTGGCTATCGGAAGTGGAGAGGCGGCCCATGAGGCGAACGCGAATGGTAGTGCCCTCGCCGAGTTCGCCCGGGCCCAGCGGCGCGGGATGCACGATGTCGCCATCGGGATCGCCGGACTCAGGGCGCTCGTTCAAAGCGGGCTGAGAGGCGTTGTCAGCAGGCGCGACCTGCACAATGCCGTCGTCGTTGGCCGGAGCGGGAACGGTCTCAGCCGCGTAGGGCGGAGGTGCGGGTTGGGCCGTGGGCGCGGCTTCCGATTGCGGCGGCGCGGCGGGCTGCGCATAGGCCCGGTGACTGGGCGATGGTTTGGCTTGAGGCGTGGCTTGAGGCGCGGCTTCGGGCGCAGGAGTCGTAATGGTGTCGTCTGGAGGAGGGTTGGACGTACCCTGGTACGGATTCGACTGGTTCGCCTCCTGCGCTCCCAGTGCGACCGCCGTGGCGGCCAGCAAGGCGTACACAAGCCCGTGCACAAGCCCATTCATGAGATTCGTCCGTTTCATCCTGATCTCCTCTCGCCGGGGCACAGTTCACCCTTGACGCTGTAAACCCGGCTGGGCGGGGAAAGTCGCCCTGCCGGCCGGGAAGCGATGCTAGACCGCCCAAATTAAGCGTAACGCGCAATTTGAATGCCTCCTGGGGCGGCTCGTGGGTGAGTGCCTCGCGCGGCACGAATCAATAGGGTTACTCCCAACACGCGGCGCGACACACGTTCTCGGTGTGACCGCTGCCACACAACCCGCGGTAGCCCGGTTTGCTAGAATCCGTACGGGACGAGAGTGATTTATCCGCATTTTTCCTCGACGACGGAGCGTGTTGCTTGAACGCACAGGGGCTTTTGCACACCATTCAAAGCGCCGCCGGAGAAACTCTTGCCGTAGATCGCCGTCCCCGACTGAATGACCGGCTGCAGCACCACATAGTGAGGAGCGATATGACTGAGATTGTTGCCATTCGAGCGCGGGAAGTGTTGGACTCGCGCGGCAATCCGACCGTTGAGGCGGATGTGATTCTGGAAAGCGGCGCCATGGGACGCGCCATTGTGCCTTCGGGCGCTTCAACGGGCGAGCATGAGGCCGTGGAACTGCGCGATGGCGACAAGAGCCATTACATGGGCAAGGGTGTTCTGCAGGCGGTGGCCAATGTTGAGACCGTGATTGCGCCGGAGCTGGAGGGCATGGACGCCTCGAATCAAAGACTGATCGATCAGTCGATGATTGCGCTCGACGGAACCCCGAACAAGGGCAAGCTGGGCGCGAATGCGATTCTGGCGGTGTCGATGGCGTGCACGCGCGCCGTGGCGCAGACGCTGGAGATTCCGCTCTACCGTTACCTGGGTGGCGTGAACGCCTGCGTTTTGCCCACGCCCATGCTGAACGTGCTGAACGGCGGCGCGCATGCCGACTCCAACGTGGACTTTCAGGAATTCATGATCATGCCCGTGGGCGCGGAGCGCTTCAGCGAGGCGTTGCGCTGGGCCGCGGAGACCTTCCACACGCTAAAGGGCGTGCTGAAGAAGAAGGGCTACAACACTGCGGTGGGCGACGAGGGCGGATTCGCGCCTTCGCTCAAATCCAACGCGGAGGCCATCGAACTGATCCTCGAAGCCATTGAGGCCGCCGGCTACAAGCCCGGCGAGCAGATTGCCATCGCGCTCGATCCCGCGTCGAGCGAGTTCTACGACGCCGAAAAGAAAAAATACGTCTTCAAGAAGGGCGACAAGAGCGAGCTGTCCAGCGCGGAGATGGTGAGTTTCTACGACAACTGGATTCGCCAATACCCCATCGTCTCGCTCGAAGACGGCCTGGCCGAGGACGACTGGGAGGGATGGCGCATCCTGACCGACAAACTGGGCGGCAAAATCCAGTTGGTGGGTGACGACATCTTCTGCACCAACCTCAAGCTGCTGCAGCGCGGCATCGACGAGGGCGTGGCTAACTCCATCCTCATCAAGCTCAACCAGATCGGCACGGTGACCGAGACGCTGGAAGCGATCGAGCTGGGCCGCCGTTACGGGTACACTTCGGTGATTTCTCACCGCTCCGGCGAGACCGAGGACACGTTCATCGCCGACCTGGCCGTGGCTACCGGCGTGGGCCAGATCAAGACCGGCTCGGTGAGCCGCACCGACCGCATCGCGAAGTACAACCAGTTGGTGCGCATCGAAGAGGAGCTGGGCTCGGGCGCAGTCTACCTGGGGCTGGAAAGCCTGAACTACGGCGAGTAGATCCGTCGCAGCGCGAAAGCATGAAAGGGAGGGATCATGATCCCTCCCTTTCTTTTTGATCTCATCTCTGCGGCGCGGGCCGCAAGGTGAAGATGGACAACATGCATCGCCGATGCAGCACTTCGACAACGCCCGGTAGATGCGCAGTCCGCGTGCTTGTGGCCGATTACCGACCCGCTCCACCAGTGCTTGCAGCCTTATTTACCGCCTGCTCGATTTGCGCGGCGTCCCCCAGATAATAATGGCGAATCGATTTCAAGTTGTCGTCAAGTTCCTGCACCATCGGCACGCCGGTAGGAATGTTGAGGTCGACAATCTTCTCATCGGGAACGTCTTCAAGATACTTCACAAGGGCCCGCAGGCTGTTGCCGTGGGCCGCAATCAAAACCCGCTTCCCCGACCGTATGCTGGGAGCGATGACCTCGTGCCAGCAGGGCAGAAAGCGGTCAACAGTGTCTTTCAGGCATTCGGTAAGTGGAAGCTGCTGCTTTGAAAGGTCATGATACCGCGGGTCCTTCCCCGGATAACGCGGATCAGCCTCGTCCAGCGCCGGTGGGCGAATGTCGTAACTGCGGCGCCAGATTTTCACCTGCTCCTCGCCATACTTCGCTGCCGTCTCCGCTTTATTAAGGCCTTGCAGCGCCCCATAATGCCGTTCGTTGAGCCGCCAATCGCGCTGCACGGGAATCCACATCAGGTCCATTTGGTCCAGCGTGATCCACAGCGTGCGTATCGCGCGCTTCAGTACCGAGGTGAAGGCCACGTCAAAGCCATATCCCTGCTCCTTGAGCATTCGGCCGGCCTGTGTGGCCTCTTCTCTGCCTTTCTCCGATAGGTCAACGTCGGTCCAGCCGGTGAACAGGTTTTCCTTATTCCAGATGCTCTCTCCATGACGAAGCAAAACGACTTTATACATCTCGATACTCTCTTTCCTAAGCTGGAGTCTCTTTTTTCGTTGATGATTCGCTCCAATTATACGAAATCTCCGCATTGCCCTTCGGCTGCAAACCAATAAACCTCCATCCGTCTTCGCTCGCGATCGTTCTCGGTTCGATCCAGGACCGAAGGGGCGAAAGCCTGCCGGCTGCGGACGAATGGCTCGCTGCGCGACATTTCACCAACGCTGCCGGCCATTCTGAAACTGGACGAGCCGAAGGAAATGACAGGCGGGGATTTCAGCGTGCCGATCGCAAAGTAGCAAAAGGCATCAACTTGCAGCGGCAAGATATGATTTACGGAGATCCCTGTGGCCGATTCGGGCAATGGAATGGATTGACTCACCGTCTCTTCGATGAAGTCTCCGAATGGCGGCGATGGAATTCATTTGTTCCTTCCACATTATCCGCAGTTATAATTGCCTTCTCAATAGGCCCACTCCCCCGTGGGAGGCGCAGGATGGTGGCTGTCATTCTGGACTTTGTCCAGAGGAACCCCTACCTCTTCTCAAATGTGCCCGGGCTGGCGGTCGTAATCCTTCTGGCATGGAGAACACGCCATCGCGACTATGCCCGCGCGGCCATTTTCAGCGGGCTGGCCTGCGTTCCCTGCTCCCTGGCTGAGGTGACCGCCACCGCCTATTGGCGCCCGAAGATGCTGGGCGGCATGACCTGGGGCATCGAGAGCGCGATCTTCACCTTCATGGCCGGAACCGCAGTGTGGCTGATTGCGGCTGCATCCATCCGCCGGGAATGTGCGATTGGAACTCGCGCATTCAGTGAGGTGTTTCGCCGCATGACGCCTGGCGCTTTGGCCGTTACCGCTCTCTACGTCGCTCTGTGGCGAACCGGCGTGAACTGTGTAACGGCCGCACTCACTGCCCCCGCCGGTCTGCTTGTATGGGTACTCATTCGCCGGCCCGGACTGGCCCGCCTCAGTGTTGCCGGTTTTGGGTTTTGGATCCCTCTTTACTTCTTCATGGTCCGCGCCCAATTTGCATTTTGGCCCGACTATTCCTCCTACTGGAACCCCGGCGGCACCTGGGGAACGCGGTTTCTTGGCGTACCGCTCGGAGAAATTGCATGGGCCGCAATCATGGGCTCGATCTGGCCGGTCGCCATCGCCTGGGCACTCGATGTTCGGCTTGAAAAGCGTGCCCCAGCCGAAGGCGAGGAGTTGCTTCCGGTGCAGACAGATGCCCGCGGGGCGTCGCTGCTGGCGCAACCGGACGTGTGCATGGAGGAGAAGCCATGAGCCTTGTGTTCCTCCGGTAGCATCCGTGTTTTTTCGCAGAGCTGCCGGTGTTCGTAACCGCCCTCATTCTCCACGTAACAGCTCGACCGGGTGCAGCCGAGTGGCGCGCCAGGCTGGATAGATGCCGCCCAGAACGCCCACGGCAAGAGCCATCGCGACCGACTCAAGGACAAGAGTTGGCGTTACGTCGGGCTGGAGAAACGCGCTCAGCCGAGGATTGTGGATCATCCACTGAAGACCGAGGAGGCCGCCGGCGACGCCGAGCACCGCGCCGGCCCCAGACAACAGGAGACCCTCAGAGACGATCGCCGCCACAATGCGCGCCGGATGCCAGCCAATGGCCGAAAGCAGTCCGATCTCGTGCATGCGCTCGGTAACGGCCATGAGCAGCGTATTCAAAACCAAGACAAAGGTCATTATTAGGGCCACGGTGGAACTTGCCCAGGCCATGGCGCGAACCAGATTTGTGATCTCGGACTGGTTCGCCATCTCGGCGGATTCCACAACGAGGAGATCGGGGAAGGCCGCAGCGATTCGGTCGCGGACCCGGGCCACCTCTGCCGAATCCCCCGGATGTTCGACACGGATGTGAAAGCCGCTGACCTTGCCCGGCCGGTCGAGCAGGCGCTGGATCACAGGCATGGGAAGCATGACCGAACGGTCGTCAATCACGCTCTGCTGCCGGGTGATACCGACAATCCTGAAGATCTCGCCACTCAGTTCCATCGTGTCGCCGGGCTTCTTGCCCAGTGCTTCTGCCAGGCTATCGCCGAGAACGGCGCTGTTCGTCTCATCGGCGGTTGGCACGCGGCCCGCCACAATCGGAAGAGTGCGCCAGAAGTCGCTGTCGAGTGACCAACCGGAGATGTAGGTCATCTCACCGGAGCCCATGGTGACCAGGTCGCCCATCGATCCCATCACGCTGATGACACCGGGCACAGCGCGGATCTTCTGGGTCAGGCCTTCGTCCAGGTCGGCGGTCAAAAAGTCAACGGTCCCTTTCTTGACAGCGACGATGTCGGTTCCGCGGTCCTTGAAGGCGAGCAGGACGCTGCGGTCAGCGCCACGCGACAGGCCCAGCAGCGCCAACATGCCGGCAAGCGCGGCGCCGACGCCTGCCGCGGTCAGCAGGGAGCGTGCAAGATGGCCGCGCAGATTGGCGAAAGGATAGCTCAGGGCGTTCACACGGCCTCTCCTCTGCGTTCCTCGCCCTCTATGCGTCCGTCGCGCAGGCGAATCACGCGCGCCGCCCGCGCCGCAATCAATTCGTCGTGTGTGACGATCACCAGGGAAACATGTTCGTGCTCACGCACCTCTTCGAGCAGGTTCAGGATCTGGGCGGCGGTCTCTGAGTCAAGGTTTCCTGTGGGCTCATCGGCCAGCAGAACCTCGGGGCCGTTTGCCAAAGCGCGCGCAATGGCTACGCGCTGCGCCTCGCCTCCCGATAGGTCGGCCACTCGATGCGCGGTCCGCTCCGCCAGTCCAACGCGCTTGAGCAGAGATAACGCACGCTCCCTGCGCGTTTTCTCGCCGGCAACGACGCCGAGCATCGGCATTTCTACATTCTCAGCAGCGCTGAGCGATGCAATCAGGTGAAAGGACTGAAACACGAATCCGATGCGTGTAGCCCGCAACCGCGCCCACTGGGCGGCCGTCCTGGGCGCCCGGCCATCGAAATAGGCTGTGCCTGCGTCCGGGTAATCCAGCCCGGAGGCAAGATAGAGCAGAGTGGACTTACCGCTGCCGCTCGGCCCCGTGATGGCTATGTATTCCTGAGATCCAATTTGCAGCGAAACTTCACGGGCAGCGCGCACTTGCCCGCGCGGATACGTTCGTGAAACTGCATCGAGATGAATCAACGCATGCTGCGGCGCACACGCGTTCAAGTCAGTCGCGGAAACCAAGTTGGCAACTCCACACGTGTCAAACAAACCCTTGGCAACTTTTACCTGGATGTTATCCCGGAAAATGTTAGTTAGACAATGAAAAAGGAGGCCCCGCCGGCGGAAGATTACCGCGCACGCAAAAAGGCCTCCCGACGAGGGAGGCCTTATCGTCTGATTTGCCGCCGCCGCGGTTAGCGCGGCAATAGCGACTTGATGGAATCGGGCAGACGCTCTTCAATCAGCTTGGCGCGCTCGGCGGCGATGCCGCCAAGGTACGAGGGCGCGGGGGTGGCCATCAATACCAGCGCTAGCGCGATGATGGAAAAGATCAGTCCCGCGACGCCGGCCGAGATCAGCATATGGTAGGTGTCCTCGACGTCCAGTCCGAAGACATTGAAGGCCATATGCTCCAACGGCCGGATGTGCTTCAAAACCGCGAGCGCGAACAGGAAGAACACCGCTGAAAGCGAGGTTAGAACCGCAAGCGTGACGTCAAGGCTGCGATGGAATTTTTGACGCGCGCTACAACGGGCGCATTCGGCTAAATGACTCTCGTAGTCCCGGCGCATCTCAGGGGATATGCCGGAGATGTCATACCGCCAGCTTGCCAGAATTGCGCCTACGACCCGGTCGGTGCATTGGATTCTTGCTGTAGACATGAGCAATCACCTGCAAAGAATTCAGTTCAACCGCCGAGCTCCCGTGTGGAGGATCGTTACGGAAGCTTGTTCTTTGGACGCCCCGACGAGGGATCGGTTGCACAACGTCCACGAATAGACAGCGCCGCACACTTTACCCGGCGCCATGTTCCGGCCCCATCGTGCATCTTCAGTTTGTGGCCGTTACCTTAATGACTATTGTAATCCTTTCCTCTTAGAAACTGATAGCGGAAAGCGGCTCATGCTGCGAGGCGAGCAGGAGGCGGTTGGCCAAAAGGCTTGCCCGGCCCAGCAAAGCGCGCTCGGCGGCGACCCGCGCCAGTTCAGGAAGATTATTGTTTTCAGAAAGATGGCCAAGAATAACGTACGCCGCCTGGCCGTCGTAGTCGGCGGCGAGGAATTCAGAGGCGGCGTCGTTCGAGAGGTGTCCCACCCGGGACAATACCCGCTGTTTGACCGACCACGGGTAGGGGCCGTCGCGCAACATCTCGAGATCGTGATTCGATTCAAGCAGCAGCAGATCCAGGTCGCGGAGCTGTTCCCTGACGTTGGGCGGGATGTAGCCGAGGTCGGTGGCAAAGCCCAGACGGACCCCCTCGGAGCTGAAGACAAAGCCCACGGGATCGGCCGCATCATGGGGAATCGTAAAGGGGTTAAGGCAGATGTCGCCGATGGAGAAGGGCTGGCCGGCCTGGAAGTACTCGACGGCAGGAAGCCAGGTGGGATCGTCCTTGAGCGTGGCCGGACGGCCACCAGGGGGATCTGGAGCCGGGTCCTGTGCCGGGTCCGATGAGGTGGGCGTAGTTTGGATCGAGTTTTCCACAGCCGATTCGCCGAGAGCGTCTTCATTGGGGTCGTCGGGGGGATCGTTTTCTTGAGCCTCGGGCTCGAGCTCGGGCTCTGCCTGCCGCTCGGCGGCCTGTTTGCGGACCATTTCCAGCCATTGCGCGTAGCTCATCTGGCGGCGGGGCTGAAGCCAGCGCATCCAGGCGCGATGCGTGCCCTCAGTAAAGTACACCGGGATGCCCAGCTTGCGCGCCGTAACAGCGAGGCCGTTCACGTGATCCTGGTGTTCGTGCGTGATGACAATGGCGTTGAGGGTTGCGGGCTCTTCCCCGGCCAGCTTCATGCGCCGGAAGAGCTCGCGGCAACTCAAGCCCGCGTCGACGAGGATGCGGGTGCGGCCGCCGGAGAGGACCGTGCAGTTGCCCCTCGACCCCGACGCCAGCACCGTGAAACGCACCATGGTTTGAGAATACAATCTTGAGAATGCAATCTGGGGTCTGTGGAGAACCCGTCCGTCCCATCCCCGTCACCCCGATTGGGTTGCCGGCGGAATTCCCTGACGAACAAAGAAGGAGCCGCGCATGAAATCTCACTCGCTTCTTGCCATCCTGCTTGCCTGCGCCGCAACCGCGCCAGCCCTTGCGCAAGACGCAAGCCCGCAAAATTCCGCGCCAGCACCTATCCCCACGCCAATCGTTTACAAGAATGCGCACTACGGCTTCTGCTTTCTGTTGCCCGCGGATTGGAAGGGCTACAAAATTGTCACGGAAAAGTGGAGCGGAACGGTCCTGGACACGCAGAAGTCCGAGAGCGGCCCGCAACTGCTCATTCGCAATCCCAAGTGGACTGAGAACGATCCCTGGCAGGACATTCCCATCATGATCTTCACGCCCAGCCAGTGGAAGATTGTGGCGGCCGACAACATGGCGGTGAGCGCCGCGCCCATTGGACCTGCCGAATTAGGCCAGAACAAGAACTATGTCTTCGCACTGCCGCCGCGTTGGATCGGCTTTACGGACGCGGAAGGGACGGACGAAGTGCAAACGTTGATGAACCAGAACCCGTTTGAGGCGCCGTGCGGGCAAAAGAGCGCCAAGCCCGTCGCAAACCTTCCCTAGCCGGTGACGGGCGCGTCAGTGCGCGGCATGACTCAGAATGTCTCTGACATCGATGCAGGGATTTCGATGGAAACAATCGTGCCGCGGCCGGGATTGCTGACAATATTGAAGCGCGCCTGGTTGCCGTAGAGAACTTCGAGCCGCTCCTGCACATTCTTCATGCCGATGCCGGCGCCGGGGCGGCGCAGCCCTGAGGCGGGCCGTGCGTTCATGCCCACGCCGTCATCGGCTACTTCAATGAATACGCGGTCGCCATCGAGGCGGCTGCGCAAGGTCACCGTGCCGCCGTGGATGCGCGGCTCCAGGCCGTGCTTGATGCTGTTCTCAATCAGCGGCTGCAGCAGAATGCTGGGCACCAGGACCTCGAGGGTGCGCGGGTCAATCTCTTTTTCGACGCGCAGCTTGTCGGCGCCGAAGCGCACCACTTCGATGTCGAGATAATCGTCGGTGAATTTGAGCTCCTCGCGCAGGGGCACGAAGGCATCGTGGTCCTTGAGCAGGGCGCGCAGGATGTTGGCGAGCTTGGTGATCATGGTGCGCGCCAGTTCGGGCTGGCTGCGCACCAGCGAGGCCACGGAATTAAGCGTGTTGAAGAGAAAGTGGGGGTTAATCTGGCGCTGCAGGGCGTCGAGTCGGGCTTCGAGCAGGAGACGCTTCTGCTCTTCAAGAGACATTTCCACGCGCAGGGCGTTCCAGACCTTGAGCGCGATGCCCACGTTGATGGGCGCGGCCAGCCAGACCAGCGCCTGCAGCCACCACTGACCGGAAAGCAGCGCGAAGAGGCGGTGCGGGAAGAGATGCGCCAGCCAGTCGCGGGCCATCTCCATCAGGGCGATGAGAAACAGAAGGAGCATCTGGCGGTCGAAGCGCGGCTTGACGATGTTGCGCCGCACCCAGCGGTAGAGGCTCAGGTCAATGAACGGAGTGAAGGACCAGACTTCTTCTTTTTCGACGTAGCGGCCGATCATGCCGGCGACGAGGCCGAGGAGCACGTTGAACGGCAGCGCCAGAAACTCGCCATGCAGGACGGCGGGCACGGAGAGAACGGCGCCGCCCAGCATGGCCCAGCCCGGGCCGATGAGCAGGCCGAGAAGGATGACGGTCTCAAACGAAATGTCGGCCGCGAGAAAGTTGGGCACCCGGAAGCGCAGCCAGACCCCGACGGTGAGCGGCACCAGGAAAAAAGCCAGCAACGCCAGGGTTTGCCGGTGGCTGCGCTTCTCGGCAAAAAACAGCCGCCGGAAAGTAGTTACGCGCGCCAGCACGCTGGCTACTGAGCCCACAACACCCAGCTTGACCAGCAGCGTGATCCAGATAAGATTGTCGGTCACCCCATCACTGTACCGCGCTGCGCGGGTAAGAATCGAGTTTTATGTGGGTTGCGCGCCGGCCGTTTCGGGGTTGAGACAGCCGGCACAATCAACCGAACGCACGCCCGCTAGAATGGAAGCATGGCATTCGAGAGCGTGAAAAAGGTTGCGGAAGCGGATTTTCCCACGCGATGGGGCGCCTTCCGCATTCTGGGCTTTGAGGGCATGCGCGCCCCCGAGCCGCAAACCGAGGTCCCGCAAATCGAGGATTCGCACAATGAGGGCCAGCCCGGCTGCGCGCCGCGTACGGTAGAGGGTTTGGTGGCGCTGGTGATGGGCGACGTGCACGCGACGCCCCCGCTGGTGCGCATCCACTCGCAATGCCTCACGGGCGACGTCTTCGGGTCGCTGCGTTGCGACTGCCGCCTGCAACTGGAGCTAGCGCTCAAGGCGATTGCGAAGGAGGGCGCGGGGATTCTGCTTTACGAACAGCAGGAGGGCCGCGGCATCGGCCTGATGGCCAAGTTGAAGGCCTACGAGCTGCAGGATCAGGGGCGCGACACCGTGGAAGCGAACGAGGAGCTGGGCTTCGCCGCCGATTGCCGCGGTTACGAGCTGCCGGCCGAAGCGCTGAAGCTGCTGGGCGTGACGCAAGTGCGGCTGATGACCAACAATCCCGAGAAGGTTGCGGCGCTGGAGTCGGCTGGCATCACGGTCGCGGAGCGCGTGTCGGCCGAGGTCGAGCCGCAGGAAAGCTTTGCCGGCTACCTGAAAACCAAGCAGGAAAAAATGGGGCACATCCTGGAGATGGCCGTCACCGAGGATCAGGCGGAGTAAAACAGCTTCTAGCTTTCAGCCTTCAGCCCGCAGCGCCCTGATCGCCTTAGCCGTCGTCACCACCTGGCCCACGTGCCTCTGCGTGTGATCGGCCACGTGAATGAGCGCGCCGCCGATCGACGTAGGCAACTGCTTGCGGCCGACGAAGCGCGGCGTATCGAGATTCGCCGTAGCCAGCACGCGAATACGCTCAGCCGCATCAGTGAAGGACACTTCGACCTCGGCAAGCAACTCAGCCAACGACTCCCGCTTCCCTTCACTTCCCTCTTCCGTCCCGGCCTGCTCGGACTTGAGTAATGCAAGCTGCTCGGCCGAAAGCTGTTCGCCCTCAGCGTAGGTGAGAATGCGGTCGGTCGAGCGGGCGATGTGGCGCAGATGAAACGCGATGGGCGCGAGCCCGAGCGGCTGCGCGTGCATTTCCGCGTCGGTCAGGCCCGCTGTCCATTTAGTCAGATCGTCAAGAGCCAGCTCCAGCGCATGCAAAACGGCGCGGCCCGCGGCGGGAACGTCGGCATGGGTGCCGCGGAGCCAGGGCTCGGTGTAGGGGGCTTGCGCGGGGGAAATGGTCATTGGCAGATCCTCAAGAAACGAATTGCGCCAGGAATTGAGCCGGCGTCAGAATCGCAATTTCTCGCCACGGGTGCAGGTCAAGCAAATCGTGATCGCTGCTGACGATGGCGTCTGCCTGGGCTGCAAGAGCGAGGGCGAGGATAAAGTTGTCGCTCACATCGCGGCAAGGCGGATCGAGCGGCCCCGCGCTTTTCTCGTCAACCCAGTACGTCTCAACATTGTTCCGGATCATCGCAATGAACGCGTCTCGATTCGGCCGAGCCAGACGGCGCTCAAAATAACTGCGATTCAAGACTTCCGCGAGTTCCGTAATCATTTGTTCACAGCCGCAGATCTCGCAACAATCCAGCGCAAGCATGAGTGCCTGATGTGGTTTCGATCCGACTTTCAGAGCAGCGCCAATAAGGGTGCTGGTATCGAACACTACGCGCTCGATCACCGCGATCTCATCTCCGCACGAACCTCATGGACAATGCGGTTGATCTCTTCGTCGGTCAACTCCCCAGCATCAGGGTTCGCGTTCCTCTTTGCCTTCTCAGACCAGGCCTTGAATTCTTCCACTGCTTTCCTACGCCGCTCTCTCTCGCGGATAATCGGTCCCATGTCGCGCGGAGAAACGATGAACGCAGCGGGACGGCCGTGGCGGGTGATGGCTACGGGCTCACGTTGTACAAGATCGAGCAGTTGTCCGAACTGGTTTTGGGCTTCGGCTGACGTTTTGGTGACCATGGTCGACCTCCGACATAGCTATTATAGCTAATTTAGCTAAAATAGCTAGCCTGGAAAATTGCGGAGCGGGGGCCGGTGTATGGAGCGGAGGCATTGGATGAATCCTCAATCTGAAGAATTGTGGCATGAACTGCCGCTGAGCGGGTTAGCCGGCTAAGAAGAGCCCGAAGTGCTACATTGATTTCAAACCTCCGGAGCCCTCAATGCGTTGCGTCTTCGCACTTGTGCCACTCATTGTGGTCGGGTGGCTGTCTGCCGCCGCCCAGCAAAATGCGCCTGCCGTTGGCCAGGCCGGGACGGAACTTGCAGCGCCAGTTCTTTTGCCATCCACCTTGACAGTCTCGATACCAAAACACTGCAGTGAGCTCGACGGCGTTATCAAATTCGCCGCCATGGTCGATACCGCAGGTCTCCCGCACGAGTTGAAGGCGCTCGATGCCAGCGACCCTCGTCTGATTGGCTTTGCAACTGAAGTTGTCGAAGCGCAGCGTTTCAAGCCCGCTACTATGAACGGTTCGCCCACGACAATAGCCGTCGAGTTGACCGTCGGCTTGCACACCTGTGCGCAACGCGAAAAACATCCGACGGATGAAAACTTCTACCAGTTCACGCTGCGTGCGCATCCGCTGATCGCGCTGGCGGTCGTCGTGCCTCCCGCGACACAGGAAATTGCTCCGGCTGCAAGCACAGATGCTGTTACAACCGAACAGGTGGGAGGACACATCAGTGCTCCCGTCCCAACGATTCTTACTGATCCGGAGATTCCTGTTTCCAGAAAATTTCTGAAACGCGGCATATGTCTAGTGGGCGTCACGATCGATGCGAACGGACGTCCACAAAATATTCGCGTGATCCGCAGCCTTGAGCCGGAACTCGACGCCAGCGCGACGGAAGCGGTGAAAAACTGGCGCTTCAAACCTGCGCTCCGCGACGGGAACGTTCCGGTCGCCGTCGAAGGAACGGCCGTGGCAAACTTCGAATATGTAGACAGAGAGCCGGTTGCCTTTGCCTTCTTCATCCCGGTAACGCCCGAGAAGATTGGACCCGCCAGGGCGCTACGTGAGGGAAGACGGACCAATATGGAGCCTGTCAATGCCGACGAAGTGATTGCGCGCTACATGCCGCAGAGCCGCATCGGGGGCCGCTGTCTCATCTCGGCGCTGATCGACACCAACGGCGTGCCGCAGAATGTGCACGTCGTCAAAGGCCTGGATTCGAGCCTCGACATGGAGACTGTCGCGATGGTCGAGCATCTGCGATTCAAGCCAGTGATGCTGGATGGAACCACGCCGGTTACGGTAGGGCTCATCGTACCCGTGCGCTACAGAATGCCGGTGGAAAAACTCACGTGGAGGGATTTATTCATGGATGGTTTGGCCTTCGCCATCCCTCACCTCTGAGAATTACCCTGCGCTCTTCACCCGCACCACCGTGATCTTCTCAAAGCCCTCCTCAAACACTGGCGGTTTCAGCTTTTCGGCCATCTTGCGCATGATGTCTTCGCTCACCGAGCGGTCGCGCTGGCGGTTGCGCTCCAGGCACACTTCGAGCGGCACGTCGAAGAAGACGGCCTGCACCTCGTAGCCGAAGCTCTGGGCCATCTTGATCCACTGGCGGCGCTCGTGGATGGAGAGGTTGGTGGCGTCCACATAGTTCATGGGCATTTTGGCGATGAGCCGTGCGCGCAAAAGCGAGCGCAGCGTGGAGAAGACCAGCCCCTGGTAGCGCTGCTCCTCAACATCGTCAAAGAGGATATTGCGCAACAAATCACTGGATAGCGGGGTGATGCCGCGGCGGCCGAACCAGGTGGTTTTGCCGGAGCCGGGCATGCCGATGGCCAGCACCACGTAGCCCTTGGGCGTTTGCCCTTGGGCGTTGGGCTTGGGCGAGGGAATCGCCGGCATCTCGGGCTGGGTTTCCACCTCGAGGCGGCCGGAGTCTGCCGGCTCGTTCCATTGCGGCTTGGCGGGTAATGCGGGCCGCGCGGGCCGGTCAGAACGTTGCGGCCGCACCGGCTGCCCTTGCCGGGGCTCCTGGGCTCGCGGCGCAACCGCAGGCCGCGCCGGGATTTCGTCGGGATAGAGCGGAACCAGCGGAGCCGGCTGATTCGATGGGACTTCCGCGCCTGTTTTGCCTGTGGATTCTGAGGTGTTTGGACCACGTCTGGAGCGTCTTCTCATGTTGCTTTCAACCCTTGCCGATCACTTTGTCTTTCACACCGAATACCATACCGGGCGCGGGTGCTGCAAATTGTGTGCACTCCGTCACATACAGTCCCATTCGAGGAACCCCATCCTTACGGTAGGGAATCGTGTGCGCCGGGCAGAGCTGCTGGCACTTCTTTGCCGACGCCCACAATGTTACGATCAAGGGTTTGGTGGAATCCATTCCAGACGCCCTAAAATTTCAGGTTTTGAACCCAAAAGGCTCACCCAAAGCGAAGGAGAAAACACACATGGCAGTAAAGGTTGGAATTAACGGCTTCGGCCGCATTGGACGCAATGTTTTGCGCGCCGCGCTCGGCAATAAGGACATCGATTTTGTCGCCGTCAACGACTTGACCAGCCCGGCGACGCTGGCCCACCTGCTCAAGTACGACTCGATCCTGGGCAATCTGGCCAACGAGATCAAGTCGGGCGACGATTTTATCTCGGTCGACGGCAAGAAGATCAAGGTGTGGGCCGAGCGCGACCCCGCCAAGCTGCCCTGGGCCGATGTAGGCGCGCAGGTCGTCATCGAGTCCACCGGCCACTTTACCGACGCGGCCAAGGCCAAGGCGCACCTTGGCGCGACCGTGAAGAAGGTCATCATCTCGGCGCCGGCCACCAACGAGGACATCACCATCGTGCTGGGCGTCAACGAGGACAAGTACGATCCGGCCAAACACAACATCATCTCGAACGCCAGCTGCACCACCAACTGTCTGGCGCCGGTCGTCAAGGTGATTCTCGAAACCACGGGCCTCGTCTCCGGCATCATGACCACCATTCATAGCTACACCAACGACCAGGTGATTTTGGACTTCCCGCACAAGGACCTGCGCCGCGCCCGCGCCGCCGCGCTGAACATGATTCCCAGCTCGACCGGCGCAGCCAAGGCGCTCAAGCTGGTCATCCCCGAGACCGCCGGCAAACTCGACGGCTTCGCCATCCGCGTGCCCACGCCCAACGTGTCAATCGTGGACCTGACCTACATCGCCGAGAAGCCCACGACCGTCGAAGCCCTGAACGCCGCGTTCGTTGCTGCCTCCGAGGGGAAACTGAAGGGGATCCTGGGCGTCGACTCGAACCTGCTGGTCAGCTCGGACTTCAAGGGCGACAAGCGCAGCTCGATCGTAGACGCGCCGCTGACCAAGGTGGTTGGCCAGAGCGTGAAAGTGCTGAGCTGGTACGACAACGAGTGGGGCTACTCAAACCGCGTCGTCGACCTGATCGGCTTTTTGGAGAAGAAGGGGCTGTAAGAACAGTTTTTAGTGATCAGTGGTCAGTTTGGGCGTAGAACTTTTCCGGCAGCATTTGCCATTTTCATGCTGCCGCAACTTTTCCGCCGAATCTGGCCACTGATGATCTGCGACTGACAACTGACAACTGAGAACTGACAACTGTAGAAAGGCACTTCCATGGCCAAGCTATCGATTACAGACATCGAACTGACCAACAAGCGGGTGTTCATCCGCGTTGATTTCAACGTTCCACTCACTGAAGACGGACAGACCATCACCGACGACACGCGCATTGTGGCCACGCTGCCCACCATCGAGTACGCGTTGCGGCACAGGGCCAAGGTGATCCTGGCCTCGCACCTGGGCCGGCCCAAGGGCAAGCCGAATCCGAAGTATTCGCTCAAGCCCGTGGCAATCAGGCTGCGCGAACTGCTCGACAAAAAGCTGGGCGAAAGCATCAACGTGGCCTTTTCACCGGATTGCGTGGGCGAGATTGCCGAAGAGATGGCGCGCCAGCTGGAATCGGGCCAGGTTCTGCTGCTCGAGAATCTGCGCTTCCACGCCGAAGAGGAAGCCAACGATCCCGCTTTCTCAAAGGCGCTGGCGTCGCTGGCCGAGGTCTACGTGAACGACGCCTTTGGCTCGGCGCACCGCGCGCACGCCTCCACCGAGGGCATTACGCACTACCTCAAGCCCGCCGTCGCCGGACTGCTGATGGAGAAGGAAATCACCTATCTCGGCAAGGCGCTTGAATCGCCGGAGCATCCCTTTGTGGCCATCCTCGGCGGATCGAAGATCTCGGGCAAGATCGACGTGATCCAGAATCTACTCGACAAAGTCGACACGCTGGTGATCGTCGGAGGCATGGCCTACACCTTCTATCGCGCGCTCGGCGTGAAAACCGCAAAGTCGCTCGTGGAAGAAGACAAAATCGATCTCGCTCGGGAGACGATGGTCAAGGCGAAGGCCAAGGGCGTCGAACTCCTGCTGCCCGTGGACAACGTGATTGCCGACAGTTTTGCGAACGACGCCAAAACCCAGGTTTGGGACAGCTCCAAAGATTTTCCGGACGATTGGCAGGGGCTCGACATCGGTCCGCAGTCGGTTGCCGCGATCGAGCAGGTAGTTTCGACCGCCAAGACAATCGTATGGAACGGGCCGGCGGGCGTGTTTGAATTTCCGCGCTTTGCCGTGGGCACCAACGCCATTGCGCGGGCCGTGGCGGCCAACCGCACAGCCACGTCGATCATCGGCGGCGGCGATTCGGTCTCGGCCATCAATCAGGCCGGCGTGGCCGACCAGATCACGCACATCTCGACCGGCGGCGGAGCCAGCCTGGAGTTTCTTGAAGGCAAGAAGCTGCCGGGCGTCGAGGCGCTGACGGACAAGTAAAGCAGTTGTCAGTTCACAGTTCGTAGCTCACAGCAAAATCGCATCCGGTACGAGAACGCCGGATGCGATTTTTGTTGCCCGGTGTTTCCGAGAGAATGACTACACTGAAAGCTGAGGCGGAAAACCATGGGCTACTACACGCGGGTCTTGTCGAAAGATGAGGAGTTTCCTTCCTTTGACGAGCTCGCGCAATTCATTCGTGCCGAGCACCCTCACTTCAAACTGACTCTCGAAGAAGGCACGGAGGATGCGTGGGAAAGCCTGCTCCTCTCCGGAAATGACGACGTTGAAGTTGCGGTGATCGAGCGCAATCCGGTCTCGGATGATTCAATCGGCCAGGATGAGATTGCCGATTTCATCGAGGACACCCAGGATGCGAAGCCGGAGAGCAGCGTCGCATGGCTCCATGAGTATCTGGCCTCCGTGAAAACGATTTATGCCTTCCAGCACCTGCAGGGCGACGAGTTCGAAGAAGGCAGTAGCGCACTCCACGCGCTGCGCACCAGGCTGTGGGAACGCGGAGACGCAATTCTGCAGGCCGACAACGAAGGATTCACGAATGAGGAGGGCTACCACATCGTGTGGCAGTTTTCCGACTCGGTCTCGGGCCCATGGAACATGGGCGTGCTGCAGGACGGCGTCTGGCGCCACTTCTCGATGGACCTGGGGGATCCGGATCATCGGGCTGCATTCCTTGAAGGCTCTGTGCCCGACGATTTGACCTCGACGCTCGGAGCAGGTTCGTAGACCCAGCGCCACCGCTTTGTCTCGACGGGTCTCCCCATCCCGTGTTGTGCCCGGCGTCACCCGGGCGCCGAAGCCGATCCCATAAAATTGATTTGAGGAACCCTGAACATGTCTCGTAAAGCACTGATTGCTGCCAATTGGAAGATGTACAAGACGCCGGCTGAAGCCAAGGCGTTTGTCGATGCTTTTTTGCCGCTGGTTGCCGGGCACACCCGCGACGAGATCGCGCTGTTCCCTTCTCCGGTGCTGCTGCCCACCGTCACCGCTGCATGCAGTGGGTCGAATGTTGCCGTGGGCGCGCAGAACATCCACTTTGCCGAGGAGGGCGCCTACACCGGCGAGACCTCTGTGGGGCAACTGATGGCCGTGGGCGGCACGCACGCGCTCATCGGCCACTCGGAGCGGCGGCAGTATTTTGCCGAGACCGATGAAATCGTGAACAAGAAGCTGCACACAGCACTCAAACATGGAATCGTCCCGGTGGTGTGCGTGGGCGAAGTGCTGGCAGAGCGCGAGGCCGGCAAAACGGCTAGCGTGCTCGAAACGCAAGTGAAGGGCGCCTTTGTGGGCATTACGCCCGAGGCCGCGGCGCCGATTGTGATTGCCTATGAGCCCGTATGGGCCATCGGCACAGGCAAGACGGCGACGCCGGAGATTGCCGTCGACGCGCACAAGATCATTCGCGCCGAAGTCACCAAGCTGCTGGGAGCTAATGTTGCGGCGGCCGTGCGCATTCTCTACGGCGGCAGCGTGAAGCCGGACAACGCGACCGCACTGATCGGCCAGGAAGAGATCGACGGGGCCCTGGTGGGCGGCGCGAGCCTGAAGCCGGATTCGTTTGCGGCCATCGTCAAGTATTAATCCGAAACCAAGAAAAAAGCCGTTCGGAGCGAAAAGCTTCGGGCGGCTTTTGGCGTTTTGGGGCAGGCGCCGCGCATTCCGGCCCCGCGTACAATGACTCATGCCTCAGCGCGAGTTCTATATCGACCGTCTTCGCTCGGTGATCGTCGCACTGGTGATCCTTCACCATACGGCAATCACGTACGGCGCCATTGGCGGCTGGTTCTGGCGCGAGGTCGAACCGTCCAGCGCGGCGTCGAGCGTGCTGCTTGTTCTCTTCTGCACCACCAACCAGGCCTACTTCATGGGTCTCTTCTTCCTGCTGGCCGGTTATTTCACGCCGGCTTCGCTGGAGCGGAAGGGCTATGCGCGCTTCATCGGCGACCGGTTTCTGCGGCTGGGCTTGCCGCTGCTGGCATTCATCCTGATCCTTGGACCGCTCACGTCGGGAATTGTGAATTTTGCGGTGGGTGACGGTTTCTGGCCAGCCATTCGCTGGATCTGGCAGCACAAGGAGATCATCAACGGCCCGCTTTGGTTTGCGCAGGCGTTGTTGATCTTCAGTCTCGGATATTGTGCATGGCGCGCGATCTTTAGTTCGCCGTTAGCAGAACGGGAACGAGCGCAGACGCCGGTTCCGGCCGGCCGTTGGTGGCTGGTGAGCGCTCTCGGAGTTGGCGCTGCGGGGCTGGCCATCCGGCAGGTAGTTCCCGTAGGCATGAACATCTTCGGCTTGCAGCTTGGTTATTTTGCCGGCTACGTGTTTCTCTTTGCAGTTGGCATTGCAGCCTGGCGGCACAACTGGCTGGCGCAGCTCGACTGGAAGCAGGCGCGGCCCTGGATCATTACTCTGTTGCTCGCATGGCCCAGCCTTCCAGTGGGCATCGCCGTGGCGCACGCTCTTCATCGCGGCGGAAGTTCCGGTGCGCCCAGCGGGCTGTCGTTTGAGGCAATCCTTTACGCTATGTGGGAGCCGTTTGTCGCGTGGGGCCTGATCGCCGCGTGGCTGCTCATCTTCCGCGAACGCATGAACCGGCCTTCAGCCGTATGGGCGTGGCTCAACCGGCGCGCCTACGCGGTTTACATTATCCATCCCCCGGTGCTGGTGGCAATCGCATTGCTACTGCACGGCTGGGCAGCTCCGGCACTGGTTAAATTCGGTGTTGTGGGCCTGTTAACATGCGCTGCAACCTGGCTGGCCGCCGACCCGCTGGTACGGCTGCCCGGTGTCCGAAGCGTCGTCTAGTTACATGCTTGCATAGAAGCTCGCAATCCAATTTTGCAGCAGCGCCGGGAAGCAGCCGAGAACCACGACGGCGGCAGCGATGACGAGCAGCACGGTGAGCGTGACCGGATGCGCTTTGATGGGCGAGCCATCAGAGGCGGGCATCACGTAAGCACGCTTGAGCACCTGCAGATAGTAGTAGAGCGAGACGGCGCTGAAGGCGATGGCGAGAGCGACGAGGATCAGAGCTTCGTGTGGCAGCGAGGATAGCGGCCCCGGCCAAGGAGGCGATCCCGACCCCAGCGTGAGCACCGCTGCAAACAGATTGAACTTGGCCCAGAAACCGACCAGCGGCGGAATTCCCGCGAGCGAGAGGAAGAGCACGAGCAGCACTGCAGCGAGCAGCGGATTGCGCTTCTGCAATCCCAGGAAGCTGTCGAGCTTATCGGAGCCGGTAGCGCGCTCCACAACGCCGATCACGCCGAACGCGCCGATGGTCGTCAGCCCGTACGTGACGATGTAGTAGAGAATCGCCTGCGCGCTCACGTTCGACCACCCGAAGAACGCAAGGCCAAGCAGAATGTAGCCCGCGTGCGCGATAGCAGAGTAGGCCAGCAGACGGCGAACGCTCGTCTGCGCAAGCGCGGCCAGGTTGCCGAAGATCATGGACGCAGCCGAGAGCACCATGAGGATGAGCGGCCAGCCCGAGACGAAGCCGTAGGTCATGTGCGGAGGCGGCGTTCCGGGAGGCAGCACCTGGGCCGACAAATGGCCGGTCATGTGCAGCAGTCTGGGGAACCACAGAATCGTATAGCTGATGGAAATGAGCAGCGCGAAGCTGGCGACTTTGGAAACCGAGGCGATAAACGCGGCGGCGGAAGCGGGTGCGCCTTCGTACGTATCGGGTGCCCAGAAATGGAATGGAACGGCCGCGATCTTGAATCCGAGACCCACGGCAATCATGACCAGCGCGATCAAGAGCAGCGAAGTCCCGCCGTTGGCCGACGCCATATAGGTCCAGAGCACCACGCGCGGCAGGCTCGTTGAACCGCTAAGGCCGTAGAGATAGCTGAAGCCGAAGAGCAGAAACGCCGCACTCATGCCGCCGAAGAGATAGTACTTGAGCGCGGCCTCGGCGCTTTTGCCGGATTTCTTGGCGAAGGCGGTGAGGATGTAAAGGCCGAGCGAGAGCAGCTCGAGGCCAACGAAGATGACGAGCAGATCCTGCGCGGCAGAGATGATGAGACCGCCGGCCGCGGCCATCAGCACCACGGCCACATATTCGCCGGGATTGCGCGTGAACCCCGTGTCAATGAAGAGCAACAACGTGAGCGCGGTGAGAACCAGAATGGCCACTTGCGCTACGGCTGCGGAGCCGCCCGCAGCCAGCACAACGTAGCTTCCGTTGCTGAGGCTACCCCATCCGGCGGCGTAGACGCCCCAGAGCGCCGCGGCGCATCCGGCGACGCCGAAAACAGCCGCCACGGCGACTCGGGCTTTGGCCGCAGCCTTGCGCAGAAAGCCGAGATCGACAACGATCACGAGCAAGGCGGCGATTTCGAGAGCCGTTTCAGGCAGCGTGGCGCGGAAGAGGTCGACGTAGTTCATTGCGCGCCTCCCGCGAGCAGCGTTTTCACGGCCGGTTCAATCTGATCGAGCAGAATGCGCGGATAGAGGCCGACGGCAAGCGTGCAGAAGCCGAGCAGAGCGACGCCGGCGTACTCAGGCCACGTGATGAGAGCGAATTTGTGCGCCTGCTCGGTTTCAAGCTCGTGCGCGGTGGGCAGCGTATCGCTGAAAAAGGCCTTTTGCAAAGCGCGCCAGATGTAGGCAACGCCGACAATGATGCCGATGCCGGAGACGATGGTCCACCAGGGGTTGGCGCGCCACGCGCCCACGAGAACCTGCAGCTCGGCGACGAAGCCTGAGAAGCCAGGTAATCCCATCGACGCGACGCCGGCAAAGACAAAGGCCCATGCGGCAAAGGGCAGCCGCCGCGAGAGGTGCATGGGCTCGAGCTCTGCGAACTGGCGCGTGTGCGTGCGGTCGTAGACCACGCGGCCGACGATGGCGAACAAGAGCCCGGCAATGATGCCGTGCGAGAACATCTGCAGCACCGCGCCGTCGACGCCGATCCGGTTGAGCGTCATGAGGCCGAGCAGCACGAAACCCATGTGGCTGACGCTCGAGTAGCCGATGACGAATTTGAAATCAGTTTGCGCCAGAGCGACCAGAGCGCCGTAGACGATGCCGATGACGGCGAGCCATGCGAAGACGTCGCGCCAGGAGCCGATGCCGAGGAATGAGACTCCCCAGGGATCGAGGCCGTGCGGAAAGAGGCCGATGCCGACTCTGAGACAACCATATGCCCCGAGCTTCATGACCACGCCGGCAAGCAGCATCGACGCGGCAGTGGGCGCGGCGACGTGACCGGTGGGCGCCCAGGTGTGAAAGGGCCACATGCCGGCGAGAATCCCGAAACCAACAAAGACCAGCGGGAAGCACCACATCTGGAAGCTGACAGGCAGTCCCGCATGCGCGAGATCCGCGAGCGTAGTCGAGTGCGAGCCAGCGGTTACGTAGGCCGCGAGCAATCCGATGAGCACCATCGCCGAGCCGGCGAAGGAGTAAATCGCAAGCTTCATGGCGCCGTATTCGCGCCGCGTGGAGCCCCAGATGGCGATGAGGAAATATTTGGTAACGATGGCGATTTCGTAGAAGACGAAGAGCAGGAAGAGGTCGCCGCTCAAAAACACGCCGTAGACGCCGCCGATGAGCGCGAGATAGAAGGCGAAAAACTGGTTGGTGCGCAGATCAATGTTCCAACTGAAGAGCACGCCCGAGACCGATGCAATGCCGGTGAGCAGAACCAGCACGCGGCTGATGCCGTCAGCAGCAAGCAGGTAGTGGATGCCCATCGAAGGCACCCAGAGCACGTCGACAAACACCTGGCGCCCCTGGCCAAAGCCCGCGGCGTAGCCCGCGACGGCGATTGCGAGCCCGGCCACGGCCACGGCGAGCGCGACCCAGCGCGCAAGGACGGGCTTGTCCTTGGGGCAAAGCGCCGCGATCAACGCGCCGGCGAACGAAATGTAGATGGTCCAAGCCATACTAGTGGAGGCCATTCTCTAAAATCTCCAGTGCGCCAGCAGGTTCTCGACCGTGGGATTGATGATGTTCACGATGAGCTGGGGCACAAGGCCGAGCAGGAACATAAGCCCGATGACGGGCGCGAGAGCCATGCGCTCGCCATGATGCAGATCAGGAAACGCGGCCCAGCGCTCTGGAACGGGGCCGCTGAATACTTTTTGAATTACGGTGAGAATCACGACGGCGGTAACCAGCAAACCAAGCACCGATACCGTGGCCGCGACCCACGCCAGCGGAAAGACTCCGCGGAAGATGAGGAACTCGCCAACAAAGCCGTTGAGGCCGGGCAGACCGAGCGAACTGAAGAGCGCGATGCCCATGAGTCCCGCGAAGACCGGCGCGGGCTTGCGCAGACCGCCAAAGTCGTTGATGCCGCGCAGACCGCCGGAGCGGAACTGCATCATGGAGATGAACCAGAAGAGCGCTGCGGCGGTCAGCCCGTGGTTGAACATCTGCAGGATGACGCCGTTCAGCGCCGCGGCCTGGCTGGCCTGTTGCGCTGCACCTGTTACGGGAACCGCCAGCGCGAAGATGCCCAGCAGGCAGTAGCCGAGATGATTTACCGAAGAGTACGCAAGGACGCGCTTGAGATCGGTTTGCGCGGCGGCGGCCCACGCGCCCATGACGACGGTGGCAGCGGCAAGCACAAGCAGCGGCGTGCGCATGGCGGCGATCTGCGGGCCGAAGAGTGGAATGGCGATGCGCAGCAGGCCGTAGACGCCCATCTTCGACATGGCGCCCGTGAGCAGCATGGTGACGGGTGAAGGCGCCTCAGCATACGCGGCGGGCAGCCAGGTGTGGAAGGGCATGAGCGGCACTTTGACCGCAAAGCCGGCGAGCACGCCGATGGCAAGCCACGGCATCACAGGACCCAGATGCGCGGTCACCATTTGCGTGAGCTGGCCGGACGCGGCCAAGGCCGTGAGATTGATGAAATCCATGGTGCCGGGCGCGTCTTTACTCGTTGTCGCGAGGAAGATGGCGAGGAACGATAGCAAGAGCGCTACCGAACCGGCCATGGTGTAGATGAAGAACTGCGTGGCTGCGGGGCCGCGCTTGGGGCCGCCCCACAACTTGATGAGGAAGAATGCGGGGATGAGGCTGAGCTCCCAGAACAAAAACCAATGGAAAAAATTGAGCGCGGTGAAGGAACCAAAGAGGCCTGCCTCGAGCGTGAGTACCAGACCAAAGAAGAGGCCGGGCATGTGGTGTACGCGATGCTGCGCGGCATCGACCGCCATGAGCGTGACGATAGCCGATAGCACCAGCATGAGGCCGCCCAGGCCGTCGACGCCAAGGTGATACTCGATGCCCAGCGATGGCGCCCAGGCGGCGCGCTCCACGAGACCGATGCTTCCGTCAGCGGGAATGCGGGTCCAGATGAAGAGCGCAAGCAGCAGGCAGGCCAGCGTGGTGAAAAGCGCCACAACCCGCGCATGACGCCCGGAGAAGAGCGCGAGTGCCGCGCCGGCGAGCGGCAGCACAGTGAGCAGCGTCAGGATTGGGAACGCGAGCGAGTTCATGGCCGGCTGCTCCAAAGAAGCATTGCGACGAGCGCGACCACAGCCGCGGCCAGAATGCGCAGATAGTTCTGCACGCGGCCGCCCTCCACGCGCGACAACAGGCCGCCGCCAGAGGAAAGCTCCTCGCAGGTTTTGTCGAAGCCGCCGTCGACCCAGTTGACGTCGAGGAAGCGATTGAGACGCGCCCAGAGACCGAAGAGCCACGCGATGGCGGCCACGATGCCGCCCCAGATGCGGCGATCGAGCCAGTCGGCCACACGCGCCCACCACGAGTAGAACGCAATCACGGTGACGCCGTAGAACTCGTCGACGTAGAGGCGATCGCGCAACGGCGCCCACAGCCAGGGAGCCGAGCGCTCCAGCGCGTCAGGAGCTTCTGGCTTGGGCGTTTTGTCGCCGTAGAGCCGCCAGCCGAGGCCAAGACCGGCGAAAACCACCAGCGACGACCCGAGCATGAGCTGCAGCAGGCCGGGCTCGGCGAATCCGTGCCAGCTAAAGGAGGCCGTGCGGTTCTCGAGGAACGCGTGGAACCACGGCCATGCGGGGGTTCCGATCACGCCGAGCGCGATCACGAAGAAGGCGAGAATGGCGAGTGGCAGCGTCATCACCTTCGGGCTCTCGTGCGCGGTTTCATGGCCGCGCCAGTAGCCGAAGAAAACGTAGCAGACCTGGCGCGTCATGTAGAACGCGGTGAGCAATGCGCCGAAGACGAGCAGAACGAACGGGCCTTTCGAAATGTCCGTCGCCGAGGCGACCTTCGCGGCTTCGAGTATGCCGTCCTTCGACCAAAACCCGGAGAAGACGATGGGAAAGCCGCACAGCGCCAGCATGCCGATGGCGTAGGTGAGGAAGGTAAGCGGCATGTCGGCCCTGAGGCCGCCCATGCGGCGCACATCCTGCTCCTCGTGGCAGCCGTGGATGACCGAGCCCGCGCCGAGGAAGAGCAGCGCCTTGAAGAAGGCGTGCGTGATGAGATGGAACATGCCGACCGCGACGCCGCCCAAACCGAGACCGGCCATCATGTAGCCGAGCTGCGAAATGGTCGAATAAGCGAGGATGCGCTTGATATCGTTCTGCGCCACGGCGATGAGCGCGGCGAAGACCGCGGTGGACGCGCCAACCCAGGTGACGACGGTGAGCGCCGCGGTGGTTCCATGGGGCGCGGCGCCGATTTGCATGAGAGGGTAAACGCGCGCCACGAGAAAGACGCCGGCCGCGACCATGGTGGCCGCGTGAATGAGCGCGGAGACGGGCGTGGGACCTTCCATGGCGTCGGGTAGCCAGACGTGCAACGGAAGCTGGCCGCTCTTGCCCACTGCTCCGGCAAAGATAAGCAGGCCGATGGCGCCGGCGGCGCTGAGGCCCAGCCCCGCGTGCTGGGAAAGCAAATTGACGAGGGCGAGACCTTCCAGCGAGCCCACGCCGTGGTTATAGAAAAGCAGGGTGCCGGTCTGCGAGTACAACCACACGATGCCGAGCAAAAAGAAAATGTCGCCGACGCGCGTGGTGACGAAAGCTTTTTTTGCGGCGGCCGCGGCAGAGGGCTTTTGATACCAGAAGCCGATGAGCAGATAAGAGGTCAGGCCGACGATCTCCCAGCACATGAAGAGCAGCAGCAGGCTGTTGGAGATGACCACGCCCAGCATGGCCCCGGCAAAGAGCGACATGAAGCAGAAGAAGCGGGTGAAGTTTTCGTCGTGGGCCATATAGCCCACGGAGTAGATGAAGATGAGCAGGCCGACGAAGCTGACCATCACCAGCATGATGGCGGCGAGCGGATCGAGAACCCAGCCGAGATCGACCGTGGAGGCACCGAAGCGGAACCAGGTGAAATTAACGAACTCGCGGACCACCGAGCCGTGCGCCCATCCGGCCACTACGTGACAGAACGCGACCAGCGAAAGAATCAGCGAGATCGAGAGCGAGCCGATGGCGAGCGAGGCGGCATACTTGCGGCGCGGCTGCTTGAGGAGCGCGATCACGCCCGATGCGATCATGGGCGCGGCTGGGATGAGCCACAGGAGTCCCGTGACGGCGGAAGCGGCGAATTGTGGAGTGAATGCTGCGGATTCCTGCATCAGGCTTTCACCCCTTCATCCTGTTGATCTTGTCGAGTTCGGTGGTGTTGGTGTGGCGATAGATGGAAATCACGAGGCCCAGGCCGACGGCCGCCTCCGCCGCGGCCACGGCAATGGAAAAAATGGCGAACATCATGCCGGTGAGCGCCTCAGGATGCGGGCCAAAGCGCCAGAAAGCGATCAAGTTCAGATTGGCGGCGTTCAACATCAATTCAATCCCAATCAGCACGAGAATGGCATTGCGGCGCACGAGCGCGCCAGCCAAGCCGATGGCAAAGAGCAGAGCGGCAACGAGAAGATAACCGGCAAGCGGCGTGGTCACGATTTCGGCCTCTCTTTCTCGTGCATGGCCACGATGACCGCGCCGATGGTGGCCGCGGTGAGCAGCAGAGCAACAATCTCCAGCGGCAGCACGTAGCGGCCCACCAGCGCGTTGCCGATGTCGCGCACAGAGACTGCGGGAACGGCCATCTGCTGCGGCACGGCGCGCACGCTTTGGAGCACGGCCCAGGCGAGAACCGCAAAGACGCCGGCTGCAATCGCGAGGCCCACAAACCAGCTGCGGCTGAAGACGCCGTCTTTGGGCAGTTCGGAGCCGCGCGTGAGCAGAATGGCGAACACGATGAGGATGGCGACGGCGCCAATGTAGACGAGAATCTGCGCGAAGCCGGCGAATTGCGCGTCAAGCTGAAGAAAAAGCATCGCCAATCCGGCGAAGGCCACCGTGGTGGCAAGAGCGCAATGCACCAGGTGCTTGAGCAGCACGGCAGCAAGGCCGCCGCCGATAGTAAGGGCCGCTAGCAGATAGAAGACGACATTCATGACTGGCTCCTATTCAGCATAGCGGTATCTCCTGGGCCCGAAGTGCTCGCTGCGCATGCCCGCGCGGCCCATGACGACGTAGGCCGCGGCAAGAATCGCCGTCGAAACCACCCAGCGCAACCAGCCCTCACCCATGAAGCGCCAGAGCGCGGTCACGATCAGATCGAGCAGCGTGAAGGGCAGGCAGAATTTCCAGGCAAAGTTCATCAACTGGTCCTGGCGCAGGCGGGGCAACGTGCCGCGCATCCAGATGAAGACGAAGATGGAGAGCATCACCTTGGAGAAAAACCAGATCCACGAGGGAATGAAAGTGAGAAAAGAAAACGGCGCGGACCATCCGCCGAGAAAGAGTGTGGTGCCCAGGCCGGAGATGGAAAACATGGCCAGATATTCGCCGAGGAAGAAGAGCGCGAACTTGAAGCCCGAATACTCGGTGTGATAGCCGGCGACCAGCTCCGACTCGCCTTCCGGCAGATCGAAGGGCGAGCGATTGGTTTCGGCCGTGGCGGCGATGGCGTACATCACAAATCCGGCCAGGCCCCAGGGCGTGAAAATGTACCAGTGAGGAAAGATGCCGGTGTAAGTATTCTGCGCTGCGACGATCTTCGGCAGTGAGAGCGAGCCAGTGATCATGACTACGGCCACACTGGAAAGCAGCAGCACCACTTCGTAGCTGATCATCTGCGCCACGGCACGCATGGCGCCCAGCAGCGAATACTTGTTGCGGCTGGACCAGCCGGCCATGAAAACCGAGAGCTCCGTGGCCGCGCCCATGGCGAAGAAGAAGAGCAGTCCGGCGTCCATGTCGACCAGCACCATGTTGCGGCCCATGGGTAGAACCGCGAAGCCCATGAAAACTGTGACCACCAGCACCAGCGGCGCAAAAAAATGCACCACCGCGTTGGCGCTGAGGGGAACGATGTCTTCCTTGGTGAGCGACTTGATGCCGTCGGCAATAGGCTGGAAGAGGCCGTAGGGGCCGACGCGGTTGGGGCCGAGACGATTCTGGATGCGGCCCAGGCCTTTGCGCTCAAAGACCGTGGTGAGCGCGAAGAGGCCGGGAAAGACGCAGACGATGGCGATGACGCCGAGTACGACGCCGGCAGCGGGACGCAGTGCCGCGGGCAAAAAGCCGACGAGCCAGTCGCGCAGAATGATGAACATCTGGTCGAGGTGTATGAAGAGGGGCGATGTCGCCATGATCTAGCTTCCTCCTCCGGCAGGGGGCGCAGGGGGCGCGGGCGCGGCAGCTTTGGCAGCAGTTGCTTCGGCCGCGGCTTTGGCTTTGGCTTCCACTTTGGCCTTTTCCTCGTCCAGGCGCGCGTCGACCTCTGAGGCCTCTGTGGGATGGATCGAGTGATAGTAATCATTCGATCGGGCCAGCTGCTTGCGATCGTAGCGCAGGCCGCCGAAGCGATCGTCGGTGGCCAACTCGAACTCGTTGTCCATCTTGATGGCCTCGAACGGGCAAACTTCAACGCAAATCTGGCAGCTCATGCAAACCGAGATGTCGATGTCGAATCGCGTGGGATAAAACTGCTGCTTGCCCACATAATCCGGCTTCTTGTCCTTGCTCTTGTCGATGTAAATGCACTTGGGCGGGCACTCCTTTTCGCAAATCTGGCAAGCCACGCAGCGCAGGCCGGCCTCCCAGTCCGCTCCGTCGTACACCAGAAAGGGAAACACGCGCGCAGCTTCGACGGTGGGAATCCGCTGCTCCGGATACTCCACCGTGGTCAGCCGTTCTTTGGAGACGTAGCTCAAGAAGAAATTCTTCGCTGTCTCCGCCATTCCCTTCAGGATGCCTTCACCAAGCAACTCCGGTTCCTCCGTAAGCTTCTAGCTGCTATCTGTCCACTTCTCCCAGCACAATATCCACGCTGCCAAAAATCAGCACCACATCGGCGACGTTGCTACCCAGGCACATGTCTTCGAGAACTGTCAGATTGATCAGGCTGGGCGGGCGCACGCGATAGCGATAGGGATTCGGCCCGCCGTCGCTGATGAGATAAAAACCCAGCTCGCCCTTGGGCGCCTCAATGCGGCCGTAAGCCTCACCCGGTTTAGGCCGGAACCCGCGAATCCTGGCTTTCGGATCCATAATCGGACCCGCCGGAATGTCGTTGAGCGCCTGCTCAACAATCCGGATCGACTCGCGTATCTCCAGAATGCGCACCATGTAGCGGTCGTAAACGTCGCCATGGTCGCCCAGCGGCACGCGAAACTTGAAGCGATCGTAGATGCCGTAGCGATCGACCTTGCGAATGTCGTAATCGACGCCCGAAGCGCGCAGCATGGGCCCCGTAACGCCTGCGTTCACGGCCAGCTCCGGCCTGAGAATGCCCACGCCCTGGCAGCGCGCCATCAAAATCTCATTCGATGACAGCAGCGTTTCGAATTCGTCGACAAACTGGGGCAGGCCGGCGACCACCTTACGCGCCGCGTCGAGCCAGGTCGCGGAAACATCCACGCGGCAACCGCCGAAGCGCATGTAGTTGCACATCATGCGCGAGCCGGTGAGCGACTCGAAGAGATCAAGAATTTTTTCGCGCTCCTTGAAGGCGTACATGAGCGGCGTGCCGCTGGCACCCATCTCCTGAAGCAAAAATCCAATCGACGAGGCGTGATTCTGAATGCGCGTGAGCTCGCCGAGAATGACGCGAATGTACTGCACGCGCTCGGGAACCTCCTGGCCGGCAAGCTTTTCCACCGCCAGCGCGTAGGCCCAGTTGTTGGTGAGCGAGCAGATGTAATCGAGGCGGTCGGTGTAAGGCATCGACGCCAGATAGCTGGCCTGCTCGGCGATCTTCTCGTGGTTGCGGTGCAGGTAGCCGAAGACCGGCTTGAGGCGTACGACACGCTCGCCGTCGAGCGCCAGGTCCATGCGGAAGACGCCGTGCGTTGACGGGTGGTGCGGTCCCATGGCGACTTCGAGCAGCTCGCCTTCGCCGTCGGGCGCAATCACCGGCGGACGATTCCAGCCGTCGAGTCTTTCCGATTTGGTTTCTGTTGCATTCATCGATTACCAGTTCACAGTTCGTAGTTCACAGTTTCGCGTTTGTTTGTACCGCAGCCCCGTAGTCCCTCAGTCCCTAGCGCGGCTTCAGCCGCGCGACGCTCTTGCGCCCGCTTGAGCACGTGGTCGTGCGGGGTGGGCTCGTACTCGTAATCGTCCGGCTCCACGTAATCCTTGCGCATGGGGTGGTCCTTGAAACCTTCCCACATCAGCAAGCGGCGCAGGTCCGGATGGCCGGTAAAAATGATGCCGTAAAGATCGAAGACCTCGCGCTCCTGAAACTCGGCCGCGCGCCAGACCGGCGTGAGCGAAGGCAGCTCCACCTGATCGATGCGGTTCGCGGTCTTCATGCGAATCACCAGCGGACCGTGCTTTTTTGCGACGGAATAAAGGTGATAGACAGCCTCAAGACAGCCCGGCTCAACGCGCTTGCGCGTCTCTTCCACGGTTTCTTCCACCGATTGCTCGACCCCATCGACAGTTTTCGTCACCGTGCGTGCCACCTTCACTTTTTCTGCAATCTCTCTGTCAGGCCAGTCCACTCCCGAAACATTGGAAAGAAAGTCAAAGGCCAGATCCGCGTCGTCGCGCAAAAACGTCGCCACGGCAACGGCGCTCGCGGGCGCCAGGCGCAGCGAGTGCTCCGCGGCCGGACCGGGATTGGGCACAAACTCCACGCCCGCGCCGGGAACCGCCGCCTCAATCGCCGCTTTGATCTCTTCTGCCGATTTCATTTCAGTTCACAGTTCGTAGTTCGCAGTGGTTAGTGGTCAGTTCACAGTTCGCGTTTGCTGGTCCTTTAGTCCCTTAGTCCCTCAGTCCCTGTATCTGCACCGGCCACACGCCTGCGTTCGAGGTCGGCTCCAGATCGTGCTCTCCCTGTTCGGGCACGGGAAACTCGCCCTGCGCGCCGGCGTCCAGATGGCGCGGGCGATCCGCGCCGGTCAAATGCTGGCCGTCAATTTTTTTCTGCAGCGTGATGAAGGCCTGAATGAGTGCTTCAGGCCGCGGCGGGCATCCGGGAATGTGCACATCCACGGGAATGTAACGGTCGATGCCCTTGAGCACGTTATAGCCCTGCTTGAACGGCCCTCCGGAGATGGCGCACGCGCCCATGGCGATCACGTAGCGCGGCTCAGCCATCTGGTTGTAGAGGCGCACCACCTGCGGGGCCATCTTCTTGGTCACGGTGCCGGAGACGATCATCAGATCGGCTTGGCGAGGCGAAGGACGAAACACCTCCGCGCCAAAGCGCGCCAGATCGTAGCGGGCCATGGTGGTTGCAATCATCTCAATGGCGCAGCAGGCAAGGCCGAACTGCATGGGCCATACCGAGCTGCGGCGGCCCCAGTTGTAGATCTCTTCGATGGTCGTGACCAGGACGCCCTGCTTGCCCAGCTCGATCTTGAGATGTTGATCAACTGCCATCGTCGCTCTGCTCCAAGGGTTCAGGTTTCAGGTGTCAGGTTTCAGAGAAACTTGAATCCTGCCATCAGCTTTGTCCCGATCACTTGTCTTTGCCGCATTGCCTTTCCCAATCGATTCCGCCTTGCAGTTTCCTCCGAGGCCCGTTCACGCAGGAAAAACTGACACCTGACACCTGAAACCTGACCCCTGTCTTCACGCCCACGTCAGCACACCCTTGGCCCAGGCCCAGGCCAATCCCTCGACCAGAAGCAGCACAAACACCAGCATGGCTGCGCAAGCCGCCGCGCTCAGCCCCGTAAACGCCACCGCAAAAGGCAGAAGAAAAACGGCTTCCACGTCGAAGATGAGAAAAATGATTCCGTAGAGATAGTAGGCCGAGCGGAACTGCACCCAGGCGTCGCCCTTTGACACCAGGCCGCACTCATAAATGGCGTTTTTGATAGGGTTTGGCTTGGGCGGCGAAAACACCCTGGCCCAAAGCCACGCCAGCGCCAGTGGGGCCAGCCCAAACGCGAGCGCCGCCACAAACAAAACTGCCAAGGAAAAGTATGGACTGGAAGCCATTGCGGAAATGAAATTCCTTCTAGTTCAAGCTACCAGTTTGAGGCCGGTTTTGGCGATGAAGTTGGGGTCGTTTCCTGCCGTTCAGGCCCAGTTTTCCACCATCTATCTCATTCTATGAACCGTTGGCTGGCGGGTCCGGGGGGCGGTCCTGAGAACGGCTTCCGTCAGCACACCTGGTGGAATCCAATCCCCATGAGCGCCGCGGTCTTGCATAGCGGGGCCGCCAGGTGGCCCACACCCACGGCGCAATGGTGCGCCGGACCCTGGGCGTTCCAGGCCTCGATGAAGCCGCGCGCGCCGAGCGGAAATCGGTATCGGCTGTTGGTGTTGCCGATTTCGAGAATCGCTCCGGCCACGGACTCGCCCTCCGCCGCAACCAGCTTGAAGCACGACTGCGGATCTTCGACGACCGAGAGCAGCGTGACCGGCCCGTACTTGACGCTCATCTCCACTGACAACCCGCGGCCGACCTTGCCGTGGTAGACCTTGAGCGGGCGCACCTTGGTTTTGCCTTCTGCAATAGCAATATGGCCGGGACCGTCGTGGCCCATCAGCACCAGGTCGGCGTTGAAGTCCATCGCATAGTACTCGGTGAATGAGCCGCCGGCTCCGAGCAGGTCCATGATCTTCATGGCGATGGCGTTCTTCACCTCGTACTCGCCGGCCACCGGGATGTGCCGCGCTGTGAGCAGCGACGTGCCCAGAATGATGGAGCTCATGGTGTCTTCATTGGCGGCATTGCCCGAGCCCTTGTAGTAGTAGGCCATGGCGTCGAGATCGTGGCGTGCGGCGAACGCGTCGAGCGCGGCGGAAGTGCGGGCAGCGCGGCGCAACTCATCGGCCGGGCAATCGGGCTGCACATCGAATGCGGCGCAAAACTCTTCGAGACGGTGGGCAATATCGGTCTCGCTCACCTCGGCGCAGAGCGCGCTCAACTCATCCACTTCCAGCAGCTCCGCGTGCGTACCGAACGCAATCGACAGCAGTGTGACATCGGTCATGATGTCGAGCATGCCGCTGTAGTAGTGGCCCATGAGCCCGAGCCGTGCACCCGCGAGTGCTGCGCGTACGCGCGCGGCCGCCAGCCACTCCTCGATCTCGCGCCAGGTTGCGGCGTCATCCAGCACGCCTGTCACCTGGTGGAAGGGAATGTTCGCCCTCGTGAAGAGGTTTGCGATCTCCGGCACCGGGCACGCGGAGCAAAATGCCAGCCACTCGCCGGTCATGGCGGTGCGGTCGTTCAGTTTGTTGAACGCTTCGTAGTCAATTGCAGCTTCAGGCTGAAGATTAAGAACCACTACCGGCACGCCTGCGCGCTGTACGACGGGGAGAACAGTATTCGAGAGCGCGTAGGTGGTGACGTAGAGAAAGAGCACGTCAATGTCTTCGCGGCGGCATTCGTGGCCGGCCTCAAGCGAGCGCGCGGGCGTATCGATAAGGCCGAGATTCACCACTTCCACGCCGGGGCGGGTGAGCCGCGACGCCACCTGCGCCACATAGCCCTTGAGCCGCTCCTCGAGGCCCGCAAACTGGCTCCAGTAGGCATCGAGGCCGATACCGCACAGGCCGGCACGAAGAGGACGTTCACTCGGCATCGGCTTTCGCCCCTGACTTAAAGTCTCTTGACCGTAAACCCTTCCGTCATCTTAACAGCGGGACTTGTGCAGCGATGCGAAGGCGCTGTTTCTTCGCATGCCAATTCCTGCCACCGTGCCCCATCCTCCCAAGCGAAGTCGAAGGATCGCGCTTTTGCGGAAAAGCGTGGGAAAACGTGCAGAGTTTGAGGAATCGCGCTAATCGTCGTCGTCCGCGGCGGATTTCTTCGCGCGCGCCTTCAGCATCGCTGGCACTGGCGCGTTGCCCATCGCATCCCTCCAGAGAATCACGTTGAGCTTTTCCGCGGGCACGCGATCTTCGCGGGTGAAGTCCATCTTCATGCTCGCCTTTGCGCCCACCGCATCTTTTGCATTAGCCATATAGATGAGACCGTTGTCGCGGTTGGTCGCGTCGGCATCGTAGGGCGGCTGATCGCCGGGGCCGGTGAACAGCGAAGCGATGAGCGGCGAAAAGGCGTCGTTGTTGTTCATCGGCGGCAGACCGAGCAGCGACTCCATGGTGCGGATGAAGCTGACGGTCGAATAAAAGCGAGAATCGACAAAGGGCGCGCCGTTCAGGCCGTGCGGCGCATATTTGCTGATGACCAACGCGATGCTGCGGTGCGCGTCGACGTGGTCGGCGCCGTTCTGCGCATCGTCTTCCAGGATGAAGATGGCGGTATCGTCCCAGTACGGCGAGTGCGAGACCGCTTCAACGGCGCGGCCGACCGCAAGATCGTTATCGGCGACGGAAGATCGGGGCGTAGGGCCGCCGGGCCGCGTTCCCGCAGTGTGATCGTCGGGCAGGCGCATGGTGATAAAGCTGGGCATAGTGTCGTCGCCGCGCTCGCGATCGGCAATCCACTGCTTGAGATGGCGCAGGAAGACGGCGACACGAATCTGATCGGGCACGGCCAGGTTGAAGTCCGGTGCTTCCGACGCGAAGTGGCCCACCAGCTCCTGTTTGGTAGCCGTGTTGCTGGCGATGAGCGGAATGGGCCAGGGCCACTTGTTCACGCCGCCGCCCCACTCCGCGGGCAGCGGGTCGCCGGGAGCCACAACCTTGCGCGCACAGCTGGGCCCGGCCAGCATGGCGCCCTGCGAGGCATCGGCGACCGCGGCCTGACCGCAAAACGCCGTCGAAATGTACTCCCCAAAGTGGTAGTAGGTCTTGCCGTGCGCCGCGAGATTGGTCCAGAGATAGCCGCTGGCCGGCTCCTCCACGTCGGGAATCTTTTCGAGCAGCGGATAGCCATTCGCCACCACGCCCTCATAATCATAAGTACGTTGCGCGCCGCGGTAGTTCTGCGGCCAGGTCTTCTCCAGATAGTCGGTGCCGATGGCCGCGGTGGACCAGACGTGGCCGTCGCCCGAAATTTCGCCGGAGTCGAAAAAGTTGTCGAGAACGCCGAATTCGAGCGCCAGCTTGTGCTGGTTGGGCGTGATGGATGCGCCGTACATCGCCCACTTGGGGTCGCCATTCCCCACGGGTTTCCCGTCCTGCGCGAGGTCGCCGAGGATCTGATCGTAGGTGCGATTTTCTTTGATGATGTAGATGACGTGCTTAATGCGATCGTTGCCGCGGTTGCTGCCGCCGGCAAAGACGATTTTTTCCTGCGCGGCCTTCATGCGATTCGCAGCCAGCACGGTCGCGGTCCAGCCGGGAAGGTGGCTCGCAATTTCCTTTTCGTCGAGCGTGGCCAGCGAGCCGTAGAGCAGTGTTGGGATGTAGGCGTTGGCCCGGGCGTTGACGCTGGGTGCGGTTTCAACACGGCGGGGAAGAAAATTATTGGGCCCGGTTCCTTTGCCTTTGTCGGTTGCGAGGTAGAGCGTTCCGCCCGCGGGTGAAGAAAGCAAGGCCATCGAGATCGGCATCCACTCCGTGGGGATGAAACCATCCGGCTCGACCATGCCGCGCTTCGCGGCTTTGGACGCGAGCTTGCGCGTGTCAAACACAGCAACGGAATCCGTGCCCATGTTGGCCACGTAGAGCCGGCTTCCATCGCCGTTGACCGTGAGAGCCACCGGCTCCGCGCCGAAGTAGCTCTGCCCCGGCAGGCGCGTATCGAAGTAGCCCTTCACCGAAAACTGGCCGGCGCCCACGTTGACGGCGGCAATGGCATCACGATTGGCGAGCGCCACGTAGAGCGTTTTGCCGTCGGGCGAAAACGCGAAGTCGCAGGGATGGGTACCCGGCGCAATGGGACTGGAGGGCTTGAGCAGGGCTAGTTTGCGCGCCACTGTGCCGCGCGCGAGATCCAGCTCCACAATCTCCGATGCGTTCCAGAGGGCGACGAAGGCGCGCTTCTCGTCTCGCGTTACAGCCACGGCGATGGGATACGTCGCGGGCACAGCGTCGGATTCGGAAAGATCGAAGCGCTTTTCGATTGTGCCGGTCGCAACATCGAGAAGCACCGCATCGTCGGAGAGATTTTCGGCAACCAGCAGCTTTTCATGGCCGGCCGCGCCAAGCACCGCAATCGCCGCCGGGTACGGCACGCCCTGGTCGCTCTCCGATCCGCCGGGCAGTTTGGTTTTTCGCCCCGGAGGCAGTTGCGCAACGGGCAGAGGAATCAGGCGCTCGGGCGCAATCCTGCCTTCCTTGAAGCTATAGACAAGAATCCCGCTGCCCGTGTCGCCCGGGCCTTCGCCTTTGGGGTCGGACATTGAAGCCATGCTGGCGTAGATGTGGCTGCCATCGCGGCTGAAAGCGAGGCCGGAGTAGAGCGTCTGCTTCGCCCGCGGCGCGGTGCGCGGGTCGGGGAAATCGGCAAGCGCACCGGTCTGCGTATCGAGAACCGCGAGCGACTGATCGTACTCGGACTCGAAGGTTCCGTAGCCGGCATTCACCGTGACCACGTAGCGGCCGTCGGGCGAAACAGCCATCGAAATGGGCAAGCCGTTCGTGCGCTGCGGATGGCCCGGCGCATCGCCGATCAACTGCTTGCTCGATGGCAGGTCAATGATTGGTGAGGGCACTGGCGCGGAGGTTTGCGCTGGAAGAAATGCTGCAAAAAAGCCCATCGAAGCGGCAAACGAAAGTGGCGCAAATCTAGCAGACATAAAGAGCGGCCCTCGGATCTATTCAATAACTTGCAGATGAATCGGCAATAAAAAACGGCCGGGGACGCATGCGACCCAAGCCCATATGCATTCTACAGGCGGGACAGAGACACTTACACCCCGTCCCCGCCGCGGAACGCGCGGATGGGATGAGGCGCGAGGAGGATGAGCGATGCTCCCACCCTTTCCGCGCGGAACGCGGAAAGGATGGGGCACGTATAGCGCATTACGGATAGATGCCGCGAATCTGCACGGCCTCGGCCACGCGGCCGATGCCAAGCATATTGGCGGCAATGCGCATGGGCACCTTGCGCTCAAGATGGATCTTGAGCACATCGTTGAACGCAGTCTTCATCACCCGCTCCAGGCGGTTGTAGATGTCCTGAACTTCCCAGAACAGGTGCTGCTCGTCCTGCACCCACTCAAAGTACGAAACCGTGACGCCGCCGGCGTTGCACAGAATGTCGGGAATGACAAAGGCGCCTTTGCTCTCGAGGATCCGGTCCGCGGCGGGCGTAACTGGGCCGTTGGCCGCTTCAGCGATGATGCGCGCACGCACCGTGCCCGCATTCTCTTGAACGATAGTGTTTTCAAGAGCGGCGGGCACCAGAATGTCGCACGCCAACGCCAGCAGCTCGTGCGGCAGGATGGGCTCGCTCTCAGGGAACCCCTCCACGTGACCGCACAGGGCCTTCATGTGAATCAGCTCGGGAACATTCAGACCGTCGCGGTTGTAGACGCAGCCCGTGGAATCGCTGACCGCGATAATCTTGGCGCCCGCCTGATGCAGCAACTGCGCGGAGATAGAGCCGGCATTGCCGAAGCCCTGCACGGCAACGGTCGCGCCCTTGAGCGGCATGTGCAGATGCTCGCATGCGCTCTCAATGGTGTTGAAGACGCCGCGGCCGGTGGCTTCGTTGCGCCCCAGCGATCCGCCCAGGCTGATAGGCTTCCCCGTGACCACGCCGGGAACAGCATAGCCCTTGGTCATGCTGTAGGTATCCATGATCCAGGCCATGGTCTGCGAATTGGTATAGACATCGGGCGCGGGAATGTCCTGCTCCGGACCGATCAGCGGCAGAATCGCGCTGGTGTAGCGGCGCGTCATCCGTT
>Ga0181533_1000496_pt1 | contig 52798 bp, 43 predicted proteins | sample PEATcosm2014_Bin_45_FD_119772 | JGI IMG/M metagenome (GOLD analysis project Ga0181533, IMG submission 119772) | Peatland microbial communities from MTU Mesocosm Facility, Houghton, MI, USA - PEATcosm2014_Bin11_60_metaG | ecosystem: Environmental > Terrestrial > Soil > Wetlands > Peat | place... | reverse complement strand
GCTCGACGGCGAGGTGGCCGCGATGGTGACCAAGCTGCTCGCCGGCGGGCCGGGCGCCCTGGCCGCGGCCAAGCGACTGGTGTACGACGTGCCTGGCCTGGAGCGGTCGGAGGGGTTCCGGCTGACGACCGAGATCTCCCAGGCGCGGTTCGGGTCGGCCGAAGCGGCCGAGGGGATGGCCGCCTTCCGGGAGAGGCGCCCGCCGGCGTGGGTACCGCCCTCCGGTAGGGGCTAGCGAGAGACGCCTGTGGGTGCCGAAAACTCATCCGATGCCGCTGACCTGGATTTCCGATCTTGATTGCCACCGTAAATATGTGCGAAATCGGAGCCAACAGCGTGAGAAACGGCCGAACACGGCCACGGTTGCGGCCCTGGTGGAAGGGGTTATGTCGTTAGCCCACCCACCACCACCAGAACCAGACCGCTCGCAAACGCCCTGCCTTTAGGACGGCACGCTCTTGGAGGACGCGACCGGCTCGGAAAGCTGATCCACGACTACAAACTCGCCGCCTAAAGGGGCACATCGAGTTTCGGACATTACGAGAGAAAGCATAGCCCAATACTTCTAGAAACTGTTTGCTAGTCTTCTGGAACTAGGGTAGAATGGTTATCGGCATCGAGGCTCGGCTGTCGCCGACCGTCAAGTCGCTCGAGGGTCAGCGAAAGGACCTAGCCGTGTTGCGCTTCTCGGCTACTGAGGGTTCCGACCATCAAGAGCGCGTGCTGAGGTCTCCGGGAGGACGAGCGCTTCGCGTGCTGAGGTCTCCGGGAGGACGAGCGCTTCGCGTGCTGCTGGCGGCCCCCACTGTCGGAGATCAGGACGAGCCGGGTCCCGCGGCCGAGATGCTCGCAGAGGCAACAAGGGGCCTGGGCGCGCTGCCCATGGTCGCTCCTCCGGGGGACCCCGACGCGGTGCTGCTCAACCTCGATGTAACCGAGCCCGATGTGGTTGTCATCCTCTTGCAGCCCGACCCGCTCCGGCGCGCCAACGACGACGTGCCTGTCGGGATTGCCAACGCGAGCAACGGGAGCCCTGCGCGCACCTGGGAGCGTGCGGCCGTGCTCACGCGCGCCCTTCGCAAGGCGAAGCTCCCCGTCATCGCCGTGAGCATGGGGGCAAGCGTCGCCGCCCTTGCGGCATGCGTCGAGCAAGGGGCGACCGGGCTCTTCTACCCCGAGTCGCTCGCGCCAGAGCTGGCCCGTATTGCAAACGGGAGCCCACTGCCGAAGAACTCCGGCAAGGCTCATGTGCCCGGTCACCTGCCTGCACCGTACGACGCGCTGGTCCATCTCACACGGAGCGAGAGGCGTGTGCTCTTTCAATTGATGGAGGGGCGATTGGCCGCCGAGATCGCCTCCAGCCAGTTCGTCTCGGTCACGACGGTGCGAGCGCACATCCGAGGGATCCTGCGCAAGCTGAACGTCAACTCGCAACTGGCCGCCGTGGCCCTTGCCTTCGGCACGATGCTCGACCAGTCAGCCGACGTCACCCAGAGCATCGAGATGCGCGAGAAACTCCAGGCGCGAGCAACCTTCGACGCGGTGACGCAGTGTTGCAACCGTCAGTCCACGATATCTGCGCTTGAGGAGATGCTCGCCGCTGACGAAGATCGTGGCGGGCCCGCTACGATCTTCGTGGGCCTCGACCGTTTCAGCGACATCAACGACTCCTTCGGTCACGCCGCTGGCGACGATTTCCTACGGGTCATAGCCGAGCGCCTACAGCGTGGCGTACGGGGCGAGGACGTGGTGGGGCGCATCGGAGGTGACGAGTTCCTCGTCCTCTGCCCAGGGATTTGTTCACCGGTCGACGCGATGAGAACCGCTTCGCGCTTGGCCCATGCCCTGCGCAACCCGATACACCTCAAGAGGGTCTTGGTGCCATCGCGTGCCAGCATCGGGCTGGCGTGGTCGGACGCCCCCGGCACGACATCGCAGAAGCTGGTGTCCCAGGCCGATGCGGCCATGTACGCGTCCAAGCGAGCCGGCGTCGGCGAGCCGGTCCTGTTCGACGAGTCGATGCCGGGCGCCGAAGACACACATCCCGGTCACTCGCCGGCACTTTCCGAGACCGGGTCCTGAAACCCCATCGGCAAAGCCTGTGGGTGCCGAGGATGCCATCCGGCTAGGTCAGGGCGCTGCAGCTGCGGGTGGGCTTCTGATCGATGACGGCCGCGGCGATCGAGGGGGTTGCTCATACCGCGTAGGTGCCGACAATCTCATCTGGACCGGTTGACCACGACTCTTCTTGCCCCTGTGTGGGCCGAGAACAAAGACCAGCTCGCTGACCAAGGGCGGGGTCTTGGACGCCCACAGGTCCCTCATGTGATTGTAGTAACAACTATCTGGGAAATCGGGACCGATAGCGTGGGAAATCACTCTCGCCTTGTGTTCGTCCCGCCAGGTGAAGAAGGTATTGTCGACAGCCCACCCGAACTTCGCCCAGTCCCGCAGGCTCTATAGCCGCGCTCACCCCCAGCAGCGCTGCTCGAGCCAGGCGGTTCATCCACTCCCGACAGATGCCTCGGGAACGTGGCTGACTGAGGAATGCCCCTTCATCCACTCGAGCGCGACGAGTAGCTGGGGTACCTCGATCCCCTGAATGAAGAGCGACCGGATAACCGCTGCATGTCCTGCCCTCGAGTCGTGACGCCAGAACAGCACCACGAGGTCGGCCGCATCTGGCTGCACACGCAGCTCGTACCCTGGCTCCCCGCTCACGACCTTCAGCACGTCGAGCGCTGCACCGTGTTTCTGGCGCAGCTCGTCGAACCATGCCGCGGCATGGTGCCCCGACCCCTCCCACATCCGGGGCATGTTGTCGTCGGTCATGACGTGGAGCATGGTGACACGGACGCCGGCTCGCGTGAACCTTCGGTATAGCGCTCGCGTCGCCGCGGTAACCTCCTCACTCGCGTCGGATGGAATCAGCACACGGCGCATGCGGGTAGCCGCTCCGCGCGCCTTCCCCGCTCTGTCCGGCATTGCACCCGCATGACGCCTGGCAGGGAGCACGAGCAACGGCCCCGATACCGACGACGCCATTGTGAGTAGCTTCCCGATGGTCTTCTCACGACCCTCTTCACGAGCCACCAACTCTGGTGCGGGCACGAGCTCGAGCGCGCGTGCGACGTCGGCCACGAGGAGCTCGAAGTCCTCCAGGTCCTCTGCAGCCGCGGCCACCACTACCAAGGGCCGGCTGACCTCTTTGTTCTTGAGACTCATCGAAGGACCTCCTTCCCTCGGCCTTGAGACAGGGGGCGAGATGCTCCACGCTCGACCCAGGCCTCCGGCGGTGTGACCACCACTGGCTCTCCGTCACCCAGCCTGACTTTCAGGGGGGTGGCGCAGGCCACGTGAATCGCATCGCTTCGACACCGCAGGGAGATCCGGCGACCGTGCCAGCGCAACTTGAGGCGCAGCTCGCGCCATTGGGTTGGGATGTGCGGGTCGAGCACGAGCGCCTCGGCATCGGGGCCACTGACGCGTACGCCGGCAAACCCTAAGACCAAGGCCTGCCAGAGCCCGCCGAAGGTGGCCAGATGGAGTCCCCCAGCCGTGGTGCCGGTCACGTCGTCGACATCGATGCTCTGTGCAAGCTCCAACAACGACAGCGCTTCGTCCAGGCGCCCTTCGCGCGCCAACAGAGAGGCGTGGACCGCTGGGGACAGCGAGCTTCCGTGCGCGGTCCTCAGCAAGTAGAAGTCGAGGTCGCGCCCGAGCGTCCCCGGGCGCAGCGCATCGGGGATCATGTGGTGCGCCATTAGGACGTCCGCTTGCTTGATTATCTGCGAGCGCGCCACGCCGTCACGGCCGAGCAATAGGTCCGCTGCCACCGGTACCGGTCCAAGCTCGCTCACGAAGATGGGTTGCAAGTCGTCGTAGCCGGCGAACTGCTCGTGACGGCCGGTTCCCGGGTCGTACCCATCGAACAACGCCTCGGAGAGCACCCGCCACTGGCTGGCTTCGTCGAGCTCCGACGCCACTCCGGTGCGCTCTACGAGCTCGGCGGCACGCGCCAGGTTCCACGCCGCCATCTGGTTCGTGAAGGCGTTGTCGTTGACGTTCTCGTGGTACTCGTCGGGACCTATCACACTCTCGATGTGCCCGACACCTACGTCATCAAGGCGCGCCCGGCTCGCCCAGTAGCGCGCGGTTTCGACGAGAAGGGGCCGACCCGGGCCCTCTAGGAATCGCCAGCGACCCGACCACGAGGCGAACTGCCACGCCGCCCACGCGACATCGGCCGTGATGTGCTCCTCGAGCTCACCAGTGCGGATCGGGACGATCTCACCGTGCACGTTGCCCCCGCGCTTGGGCGTCACGTCGCGGCCATCGTGCCCAGATTCCCATGGGAAGCGCGCCCCGCGCCGCCCGAGCGCGGACGCCGCTTCGATTGCGGATGGGACACGGCGAATGCGGTACTCGAGCATCGCGCGCGCCGCTCTCGGATGGGTCGCCGCCATGAAAGGGAGCACGAAGACGTCGGCGTCCCAGAACACGTGTCCCGCGTAGGAAGGGCCGGTGAGCCCGCGCGCTCCAACAGCGGCCTCCCCGCTACTTACGACCGAGGACATCAGATGGAAGAGCGCCAACCGGACCGACAAGGTGAGCTCTGGGTCTCCCACTACCTCGACGTCGGCCTCGGCCCATCGCGAGGCCCACGCCGCCCTCTGCTCGGCGAGCAACTCGGCCGGGCCCGCCCGGCACGCCGCCTCTTGGCGTGCGGCAGCCCGGGTGCGGCTCGGTGCCCGACGAGTCGCGACCTGGTACGTGCCGATGCGAACGACGTGAAGAGTCGACGGTCCTCCCCGTGAATCGGGGTGCGCTTCGGTGCTCGTGTCGATGACTCGAACCACCCCACCCCCGGAGCTCGCCCGGTCCTCGGTCACTTCATGAGCAGCGGGAACCTCGAGGACACTGGAGCTGCCTTCGGCGACGAGCACCGTTGTGCCCGGACACGCCAAGCACGCCCAGCGGGCCGAGGAAAACAGCCTGGCATCTTCTGCCCCGGCCACCCGCCACAGCACCCCTGAAAGGAGGTCCAGCACCCTCTCTCCTGTTGAGAAGGGCCCGTTCAGCGCGAGCGTGGTCCAGCTCGGGACCACGAGGAGCGACTCAGTGCCCCCATCGCGGGTGTCATAAAGGCCTGAGACGAACACGGCCGAGCTGGTGTCGGTTCCGTCCTCCTCCAGGCTCCCCCTTGTACCGGTGAGGCCGTCGGCCACTGTGAGCAGGCTCTCGTAGACCCGACTCATGCTCGCCAGCCCCGAGGGCACGACGAGCAACCAGGGTGACGGATCCGCTGGCGGGCGCTCGAAGAGCACCTCGGCCACGACTCGCTCTAGTCCGCCCGGCTCTCCGACCTCGACATCGGCATTTCGCGCGGTGCCTAGCTCCGTGATCACCTCAGCTCGAACCGCCGCCCAGTGACCACGTCGGTCCGGATGGCAAACAGCTTCTTACCGGGTTCGGGAACAAGCGGAGTCGGGTCCAGGCGCGCCTGACCGGGAGGTTCGGACTCGGGCAAGAGCGTCGCCAGGCCGCGAACGAGCACACTCCACGCTGTTGCGGTGTCACGGTCAACCTGGTCGACCTCGAAGGCGACGAGCCCTCTTCGGCTGCGTCCACCGTGAACCCGGGACCCAGGCGCACAAGAACCTGGTGATCGCGATATGCGAAGTCCACCGGATGCACGATCGGCGCCTGCTCCTGTGAGACGGCGATCCTTCCGATCGCCCCCTTCTTCGCCGCCTCTGCGAGCAGTCGCAAGCACTCGGGGATCGCAAGGACCTCAGATCCGCGCTGATCGATCCACAAGGGCCCAGCGTTGCACACCCCAGTCGTCTTATCTAGAGTCGCTCGTCCCCTAACAGGGTCACCGCCGGGCCGTCACCTGACCGGCACGATTCGAGGAGCTCAACCAGGTCTCTCACGACCATGTTCGCGGCGGCCTCCACGTGATGGTGCGGCCCGCGCACGTGTCGGCGCGCAGCCGGGAAGACGTTTCGCCGGCCCCGCTAGTGAACACCAGGCCGTCAATTCCCTCCATGGCTGCGCTCATGGCCGCCACCGAGCGCTGGACCAGCGACACCAGGCACTTCGAGCGCACCCGCACACCGCGGCCGCCTGCGACACCCACTCGACGTAGCGCTGCAGCAGATCGGCGCGGAAGTCCAACACTCGTACGTGGGCGCGTACCTCGCTATAGCGAACATCGAAGGGCTGGTCGTCAACGAGGAAGCGGACCACCTTGGCGTTGGTGACGCTGATCACTGTCTAGCGGTCCTCCGGGTGGCCGTAGCCGGCGTCGGTGTAGGAAAACGAACGGGACTCGTAGACACCGTTGACGTACGAGCCAGGCAGGCCGTAGGGCCCGCCTCGTCGAGGTTGCCCCGCCAGCCGATGTGGCCATTGGACAGCGCGAACAACGACTCGTTCTGGGCCAGGACAGCGAGGTGAAGCTCGGTCTCTTGGAGGCATCAGGGCTCGACCCGGCAGGCCGGGTCCTATATCACGGCCGGTCCAGCAGCTCGGCAAGGTCGGTCACGATGATGTCGGCACCGTGGGCACGCAGGGCCTCGGCCTGTCCGACCCGGTCGACTCCGACCACGAAGCCGAACCCTCCCGCCCGGCCGGCTTCCACCCCGGACAGGGCGTCCTCGAACACCGCCGCCTGGCCCGGGTCCACACCCAGAGCACGGGCCGCGGCGAGAAAGGTATCGGGCGCTGGCTTTCCAGCCAGGTGGTCAGCTTCGACGGTCACGCCGTCGATGCGGATCTCGAACAACTCGGCGATGCCGGCGGCCGCTATCACGGCAGCGCAGTTGGCGCTGGAGGACACCACCGCCCGATGTAGGCCTGCCGCGCGCACGGCTCGAACGTAGCGGACCGACCCCGCATAGGCCTCGACGCCGTCCTCTCGGATCCTTCGCAGGACGATCTCGTTCTTCGCGTTGCCGAGACCGTTCACGGTCTCTGCCCCCGCCTGATCGCCGGGACCACCGTCTGGCAGATCGATGTCACGTGACTCGAGGAACGAACGCGTCCCATCGGCCCTGGTCTTGCCGTCGACGTAGGTGTCGTAGTCGGCCTCTTTGTCGAAGGCAACGAAGGGCTCGCCGCGCTTCTGGGCCCGGGCCTTCAAATAAGCGTCGAACATCTCCTTCCACGCCGCGGTATGGATCTTGGCCGTCTCGGTGAGGACGCCGTCGAGGTCGAAGAGGCACGCTCGCACCCGCTTGGGCAGGCCCAGCACGGAGTCTGTGCTCATCTTCGTTGCCTCCAAGCCTTCGCCGTCGAGAGAATTCGACGTTACCTCTCAGCAGCGCGATGGGCGGCGGCCTCCACGTGATGGTGCGGCCCCACATGCTCTTCGGTCGCCACTTTCGAATTCATCGTGCATTTCTGGCGGCCAATGCACAGGTCATTCGAACAACTCCGGCACGTGACAGGCGATTCTAAGGTCCTCGCGGGCTTTAACGACGAGCACCGCTGGGCTAGCCCCGAGAGCGGACAGCAGACCTGCAGGTGGCGAGAAACCCATCTGACCACTTCAAGCCACAAGCCGGTACTCGTGAATGAAGCTGCCGACGTTGTGCGTTGTCACAGTCGGGCGCAGAGCAATTACCAGGACTCGAGCAGCCAGTGAATCGCTTCTGTGCGACAGGCTTCACACGCATTGCGCGGAGGCCTACGGGCGGCGCGGCATAAGTTTGGGGGATGCGCTACGCCTTCAAGACCGCACCGCAGAACACGAACTGGAACGCCATGCTCGATGTCTGGCGCGCAGCCGACGACATCGAGTTGTTCGAGTCCGGCTGGACCTTCGACCACTTCTACCCGATCTACTCGGACTCGACAGGGCCCTGCCTCGAGGGCTGGGTTACGATCGCCGCCTTAGCCCAGGCGACGAAGCGCCTCAGGCTGGGAACGCTGGTGACCGGTATCCACTACCGACACCCGGCTGTACTTGCCAACATGGTTGCGACGCTCGACATCCTCTCGGGCGGTCGGCTCGAGGTCGGCATCGGAGCCGGTTGGAACGAGGAGGAGTCGGGTGCGTACGGCATCCCACTCGGCACCCCGAAGGAGCGCAGCGACCGCTTAGAAGAGGCCTGTGAAGTCATCATCGGCCTCCTCTCGGAGGAGACGACCTCGTTCGAGGGGAGCTTCTACGAGCTGACGGGTGCTCGCTGCAACCCCAAGCCGATCCAGCGGCCCCACCCGCCGATCTGTATCGGCGGCAGCGGTGAGAAGCGCACGCTGCGTACCGCAGCACGCTTCGCCCAGCACTGGAACTTCGTGGGCGGCACGGTCGAGGAGTTCACTCACAAGCGGGACGTACTTCACCAGCACTGCGCCGACCTCGGGCGGGACCCGGCAGAGATCGTGCTGTCGAGCCATGTGCCCTTCGACGGTGACCCCGCCGCGACGGCGGCGGTTGCCGCGGCGCTTGCTAAGGCCGGCGCCGGACTCGCCATCGTCCAGCTCCGCCCGCCCCACACCCCCGACGTGCTCGAGCCGCTAGCAGAGGCCTTCGCCGAGCTGGGCTGAGCAACGCGCCGACCTGATCGTGTGGGTGCCAATAATCCCATCCGGACCGGTTGACCAGAAACTCTTGCCTCATACAGGCCACAGGCAGAAGGTCAGCTCGCGGACTATGCAGGGGGCTTGGCCACCCCACAGATATCTCATTTATTGCGGCCACAAGTACGTGGGAAATCAAGGGGAATAGCGTGAGAAATCGCCAAGTACGGCACCGCTCCTTCCCTGCTGGAGAGAGTTGTGTCGTTAGCCCACCTCACCCATCACTCCAACGCGTAAAGCCACAAATCTCCCAGTGAGGCCTGGATGAGACTCTCACCACCAGCAGGCCTCGAGTTCCTAAGCAGATTGCGAATAGCCGGGATAGACCAGATTACCAATCCAGTTTTCGTGAAAGACACGTCCGTCAGCCGTACAGAGGTATACGACATTCTCTTCTGTCGGATCATCTCCATTATAGTAATTCACCGGCATAGCTAAACCCTCGGCCCGATCCCGCTCATACTCTCTATGCAAGTCCAATCTGTCGTACTCAGGGTGAGCTTGGACAAAGACGTCCTTGCCTCCCGCAGCATTGCTCGCCTCAACGAACAACCATCCAGCTTCTTCGCTGCAAGCTACGAGATCAAGGGCGCCTTCGTTTAGGATCCTTTCGACTGGCAAATTACTCCACCGAGAGTGAGGTGCTCTAATCACATCATTCATACCTTGCACGAGCTCACTATTCGGCGCAACGATATCATGGTCGTAAACGCCAAAAAGCTTTCCCTCTTCTTGGGTGCGGACATCTCTGACTAAACCAAATCGATGTCGCAGAACGAAATAAGCAGCTAAACATGAGTATATCGTCGAACGTACATTCTGGTCTGCCCAGTCAAAGAGCTCCGTGAGCTGACTATGGTAAGTAACATCCTGGTCGGGCAATATTTCGTGTGGGTTGCTCGAAGGGCCATAAGCATGTTTGCGAATTTCCAGATTATCCCCCGTAACGATTAAACCATCTAGCCCCTCGTCCCTAACCATTGACAGGGGCATATATCGTTTCAGGATATCTTCGCGGCTCGCGCCTTGGGCTTCCCGCTTATCGTCATCGAACTTTATGAGTATGGGTACAATTTGTAACACCGATTGACGTCCGATCCAACGTAGCCATTGGACTTCGGTGGCTTCCATAGCCTCTCTTGGCATCAAGTTCATCAGACCTATTCGTGCGGGTCGGATATCTTGTGTCTGGGCGACGGCTTCACTAATCAGCGGCACGCGGGCAGTCTCGAGTCGACCAAATAGATGGTCGTCGCCGCCCCTCTCAGGTACAATAATTGGCACTTGATCAAAGATATCAAGAACTTGGTCTGCGCCGCGAGTCGAAAAATCGGGCACGTGCGCATCCAGGTGTGATCGACCGCGCGTCGCGCATTCAGACCTTGCGCGGGATCAGGGAAACAGGCCTTCGACGGACAGGTAACGTTCCCCGGAGTCGTAACTGAAGGTGAGGACTCGGGAGCCATCGGGCATTTCGGGTAGCTCTTGCGCCACTGCCGCGAGTACCGCCCCCGACGACACGCCGATCAAGACCCCCTCTTCGCGCGCGCAACGGCGCGTGTACTCCACGGCGGCTTCGGGAGCCACCTGGACGATGCCGTCGAGCAGGTCGGTACGCAGGATGCCGGGTAGGAAGCCCGCGCCTATCCCCTGGATGGGGTGCGGCGAGTGGGAACCACCCGACAGAACGGGTGAGAACGTGGGCTCGACAGCGAAGACCTTGAGCTGGGGCCATAGGGGTTTCAATACTTCGGCACAACCCGTTATGTGGCCGCCGGTCCCGACGCCGCCAATTACGTAGTCAAGGCCGTCGGGGAAGTCCCGAATGATCTCGTCCGCCGTGGTCCGCCGGTGCACCTCCACGTTCGCTGGATTGTCGAACTGCATCGGTATCCATGAGCCCGGGATCTCTCCGTGCAGCTCTTCTGCACGTGCGATCGCACCTTTCATCCCCAGTTCACGCGGTGTGAGCTCTAGCTCTGCCCCGTAAGCCGTCATCAGGCGACGGCGTTCGAGGGAGAACGACTCCGGCATGCACAGGATCAACCTGTAACGCTTCACCGCGCAGACGAGGGCGAGGCCGATCCCCGTGTTCCCAGAAGTTGGCTCGATGATCACGGACCCAGAAGCAATGAGGCCGCGACGCTCGGCATCTTCGACCATGGAAAGGGCGATCCGATCCTTGATGCTTCCACCGGGGTTGACGCGCTCCTGTTTGAACCAGACGCTGACACGTGCGTCGAAGAGCCTGTTTATGCGCACGTGGGGGGTGTCCCCGATCGTGGCCAGGATGTCGTCGTAGGGCACGGTCCCTCCTCTTTTGGGCTGGTCAGATGGAGTAGTCGAGAGGGTCCAGCGTGTCCGCCACGCTGCGGACGCTGACTTGGCTCGTCTGGTGAACGTAAGAATGGGGGGGCACACTGGTCGTGATCCAGACGTTTCCGCCGATGATGCTGTCGTGGCCTACCGTGGTGTCGCCGCCCAGCACAGTTGCATTTGCGTATATGACAACCCGGTCCTCGATGGTCGGGTGGCGCTTCTTGCCGGCCGTGCTCTTGACGACGCTGAGAGCACCCAGCGTCACACCCTGGTAGATCTTCACCGCGTCGCCGATGACCGTGGTCTCGCCGACGACTATCCCGGTGCCGTGGTCTATGCAGAAGGACCGCCCGATCCGCGCACCTGGGTGGATGTCGATGCCGGTGCGGGTGTGCGCGACCTCCGCGAGCAACCTCGGCACGATAGGCACGGCAAGGGTGTGGAGTCCGTGCGCGAGCCGGTGAACCGTGATCGCGAGGAAGCCCGGATAGGCGGCTATGACCTCTTCGAGGCCCTCGGCCGCAGGGTCGCCCGCAACGATGGCGTCGGCATCGGCCCGCAGAATCTCGTAGATCCCTGGAAGGAGTCGGCAGAATTCCTCAGCTAGTTCGGCGCAGCGTTCACCGGGTACGACCTTGCAGAGCATGTGGGCGAGGTCCGCCTGGAGCGAGACGAGGCGACTGAGAACGTCGCCTCGTCTTTCCTTCGGTTCTCCGCCGTTCTGGGGGAAGAACAGCGCCAGGATCTCGTCGACGAAGTCTTCGATCTCGCGTTTGGACGGCAGCACCCGCCCCGAAGGGTGGAGCTGGCTGAGGAGCGTCTCGGCGAACGAGTGCTCCACATCGGAGGACCCGACGACTTGAACCACTCGCGATGGTTCAGTGGAGTTCGGCATGGGGCTCGGTGGCAGGATTCTCGATAATTATGGTAAACATACTAAGGTTTGGTGTTTGTTCCCGTTAGGGCCAAAAGTCCCATCGGGTCGCGTGAGTACCGACAACTCGTCCGATGCCACTGACCTGGGGTTTCCCATCTTCACTACCACCGCAAGTATGTGAGGGATCCGAGCCGACCTCGCTTCGTATGTTCCTCATCCGGTGTGGGGTTCCCACCTGAAGAAGCGGATCGCGAGCAGCAATCCCGCGACGCCCCAGCCAGCCACGACGAGTACGTCAGTCCAGTCAAACGGTGTACCCACGAACCCGGCCTGCATTTCACTGGCGAAGTGCCTGATCGGGAAGATCCGAGCGATCCAGAGGATCCACGACGGGGTGGTGTTGCCGATCGGAATGAAGATCCCGGAGAGGAACAGCAGCGGCAGGATCGTGGCGTTCACGATAGGAGCGGACGCGTCGGCATTTGGGATGAGGGCGGTGATCGCCAGCCCCAGCGCGCAGAAAGCGGCCGCTCCGACCATCAGCATCACCAGGAAGCGGAAGAGCAAGATGCCACTCGGGATGTCCGCGCTGTAGAACGCCTGACCGAAGGCGGCGGTAACGATCACGAGCAGGACCGCGACCAAGAGCGCATGAAGGATCCGGGAGCCCAGGAACGATCCTTTCGGCAGCGGTGACCCGTCAATGCGCTTCAGGATCCCGCTGTCGCGCTGAACGCTCACCGCGATGGCCATGTTGTTGTAACACGCCGTGATCACCGCGAACGATGCCATCGCGGCCACGTAGTACGTGGAGGACTTGACCGAAAGCGCCCCAATGTGGACCGTGCCATTGCCCAGCAGGGAGGTGAAGATCACAAGGAACATGAGAGGGAAGGCAAACGTGAAGAACGCCCGGGAGGGATTCCTCCAAAAAGCCTTGTTGACGTAGCGAATCTGGGAGAACGTCAAGACCAGCGCACTCATCGCGGATCCGTTTTCGTCACCGGGGGCGCGGACTCGGGACCTTCGCCCGATCTCGTATCGGTCAACGACAGGTACACGTCCTCGAGCGACGGTCGTCGGACCTCGAGAGCGTCTAGGTCGATGCCCTGGTCGATCGACCAATGAATCAGCCGGTGCAGGACGGAGACGATGTCATCGTCGGCGATCTCGACGAATCCGTCCGATCCAGCGGGGCTGCCCAGCCCGGCCGGGGGCACGACACCCTCCGGGGGTCGGTAGCGCACCTGAGCCTTGACCCGGTCCTGGAAGCCGAGGGTGGAGGGTGCACCTTCGGCCACGACGCGACCGCTGGCGATAATCGCCACCCGATCGGCGAGGTACTGGGCCTCGTCCATGAAATGGGTAGTGAGCACGACGGTCTTGCCCAGCGAGGCCAGGTTTTTCACGACGTCCCACGCCTCGCGTCGGGCCGAGGGGTCGAAGCCGGTCGTCGGTTCGTCGAGGAAGAGGAGCTCGGGGTCACCCGCCAGGGCGATCGCCATGTCCAGCCTCCGCTGCTGGCCGCCCGACAGCCGGATGACCCGCTCGTTGCGCTTGGCAGTGAGCCCCACGAGTTCGATCGCTTCGTCGACGGGCCGAGGATGCGGGTACAAATTGGCGTACATAGTGACCGTTTCGAGCACCGTCAGGTACGGCTCGACGCCTGTCGACTGCAGCACGATGCCGATGAGGCTCTTGAGCGAAGCGCGCTGGTGGCCGGGGTCGTATCCGAGAACCCTCACTTCACCGCCGTCGCGGGCGCGGTAGCCCTCCAAGATCTCGACTGTCGTGGTCTTCCCTGCCCCATTGGGCCCGAGTAGTGCAAAGATCTCGCCCCGTCCGATGTCCAGGTCGATGCCCGCGACAGCGGGCACACCCGCGTAGGACTTCTCGAGCCCGCGCACTTCGATCGCCGACGGCTTGTCACCGTCTGGGAAGCCACCCGGCGAACGGCTAGGGCCAGACCCGGTGGCTGGTTCCCGCTCGTGACGGGCCCGGCCGCGGCCCGATCTCATGCTCATCCGCATTCGTTCTCTCTGTCCTCTCCAATGCTCGCACCGCCGACAGGGAGGGACAGGATACCCGGCACCCGAAAGGCAGCATTGAACCGTCCCGTATCGCACACCGGGTTGCGCGACTCCGGACTGAGACCCGTCGGAAAAGCATACGAGCCTGCGCTAACGTCCATCGACGATGGGAGAGTATGCCGATGCCTTCCGACGCAGCATCGACGACCCGGCTGGGTTCTGGGGGGAGGCCGCCATGGCCATCTCGTGGTCCCGGGCACCGGCCACGATCCTCGATGACACGCGGCGGCCGTTCATCCGCTGGTTCCCAGACGGCGAGCTCAACACCTGTTTCAACGCGCTGGACCGCCACGTGGAAGGGGGCCGGGCCGAACAGGTGGCGCTCGTCTACGACAGCCCGGTTACCGGCTCGTCGAGGGCACGCACCTACCGTGAGATGCTCGACGAGGTTGCGCGATTCGCCGGCGTGCTGCGCGACTTGGGTGTCGGGCGCGGCGACCGTGTCATCGTTTACATGCCCATGGTCCCCGAGGCGGTGGTGGCCATGTTGGCCTGTGCCCGTATTGGGGCCGTGCATTCCGTGGTCTTCGGCGGCTTCGCCCCCCACGAGCTGGCCGTGCGGATCGACGATGCCCGGCCCACCGTGGTGGTGTCCGCCTCGTGCGGCATCGAGGTCAACCGGGTCATCGAGTACAAGCCACTACTGGACCGGGCCATCGAGTTGGCCAGCCACACTCCGGCGGCGTGCGTCATCCTCCGGCGCCCCCAGGCCGAGCCGTCCATGGGTGAGCGCGACATCGACTGGGGCGAGGCCATGGCCCATGCTGAGCCGGTCGATTGCACGGCGGTGCCGTCCACCGATCCGCTCTACATCCTCTACACGTCGGGAACGACCGGCCGACCCAAGGGGGTGGTGCGCGACAACGGCGGCCACGCGGTGGCGATGGCCTGGAGCATGGCCAACGTCTACGACACCCATCCCGGCGACGTCTTCTGGGCGGCGTCGGACATCGGCTGGGCGGTGGGCCACTCCTACACCGTCTACGGGCCGCTCATCGCCGGGTGCACCTCGGTGCTCTACGAGGGTAAACCGGTGGGCACCCCCGACGCCGGGGCGTTCTGGCGGGTGGTAGCTGATCACAGGGTGCAGGTCTTGTTCACCGCGCCGACGGCGTTCCGGGCCATCAAGAAGGAGGATCCCGAGGCCGCGCTGCTCGCCGACTACGACGTCTCGAGCCTGCGATACCTGTTCCTGGCAGGTGAGCGCCTCGACCCCGAGACCTACGGCTGGGCCAACGACCACCTGCGCATCCCGGTGATCGACCACTGGTGGCAGACCGAGACCGGCTGGCCCATCGTGGCCAACCCCATGGGGCTCGAGCCCCACCCGGTGAAGGCCGGCTCGCCCACCCTTCCGCTCCCGGGATACGACGTGCGCGTTCTCGACGGCAATGGCACCGAGGTGCCCCGCGGCACCGAAGGGGCGATCGTCATCCACCTGCCCCTGCCACCGGGCACGCTGCCGACGCTGTGGAACGACGACGAGCGTTTCATCGAGAGCTACTTGCGCCGGTACCCGGGCTACTACCACACGGGCGACGGCGGGCACATCGACGACGAAGGCTACGTGTACGTCATGGGTCGCACCGACGACGTCATCAACGTGGCCGGCCACCGCCTGTCCACTGGTGCCATGGAGGAGGTCATCGCAGGCCACCCGGACGTGGCCGAGTGCGCGGTGATCGGCGTGGCCGACGACATGAAGGGCCAGGTGCCCCGCGGCTTCGCCGTGTTGAAGGCCGGCGTCGAGCGCGACTACGGCGACGTCGCCGCCGAGCTGGTGCAGCGGGTACGTAACGAGATCGGGGCAGTGGCGGCCCTGCGCCAGGTCGACATCGTCCCCGCGCTGCCCAAGACCCGCTCTGGAAAGATCCTGCGGGCCACGATGCGCGCTATCGCCGACGGCCGCGACGAACCAGTGCCCTCCACCATCGACGACGCCGGGGTGCTCGACACGCTGCGCCCGATCCTGCGCCCCGACGAAGGAGCCGGCCAGAACATGTGAGTACGACCGAAGAAGCGTCTCGGCAACCTTCAGCTAAGGTCAAGACTCGCGGGCACGTCGCACACGGCGCGAGCCCGGTGAAGGAACAAGAGAAGAAGATGTACGACTTTCTTCTAACCAGCCAGCAGCACGAGCTCAAGGAAGAGGTGCGCGATCTCGTAAGCTGGGTCCCTCGCGAGATGATCGTGAAGATGGACAGGGACGAGATTCGCTTCCCGCGCGAGTTTCTCCGCGAGGCCGGAAGACGTAACCTCCTCGGGATTCGCTACCCCAAGGCGTGGGGCGGCCGAGACCTCGACTGGGTATCGAGCTGTATGGCCATCGAGGAGATCGGGACCCTCGGCTACATCTTCGCCTGCACCTTCGGGGTAGGAGCCGAGCTCGTCTGCGACGCCATCATCCAGCACGGCACCGACGCACAGAAAGAGAGGTACGTGCAGCCGCTGCTACGCGGCGAGCTCTTCGCTGCCGAGGCCCTCACCGAACCTCGAGGCGGCTCGGACTTCTTCGGCGCCACGACGACGGCAGAAGACAAGGATGACCACTTCGTCCTAAACGGCCAGAAGCGCTTTATCGTCGGTGCCGAGGGTGCAGACTTCTTCCTCGTCTACGCGCGCAGCAATCCCGACGCGAAGCCGCACGAGGCGATCACCTCCTTCATCGTCGACCGGGGCCCCGGTGTGACCGTGGAGTACCTCTACGGGCTGATGGGCTCCCGAGGCGGTGGTACCGGCCGTGTCAGGTTCAGAAACGTCGAGGTCCCGAAGGAGAACGTCATCGGCCGGGTGAACGGTGGTGTGGACGTGTTCAACACCATGATGATCCCCGAGCGTCTCGGGACCGCGGCCATGACAATCGGGCCTGCGGTGGCGGCCCTCGAGGTGGCCGGCGGTTACACCACGCGCCGCAAGGCCTTCGGGCAGCGAATCAACCATTTCGAGGGCGTGAGCTTCCAGGTCGCAGAGGCGTCCATGCTCCTCGACGCCTCCAGGTCCCTCGTCTACACGACCGCCAGAGCTGTCGACGCGGGCGAGAACCCTGCGACGACCCGGCGTTACATCAGCGAGACCAAGAAATTCGTCACCGAGTCGTGCGAGAAGGTGGTTCACAATGCCATGCAGGTCATGGGCGGCATCGGCTACACCGACATCTATCCGGTGGAGCGTCACTACCGCGATCTTCGTCTCGCGCCTATCTGGACCGGCACCAACGAGGTGATGAGCATGATCATCGCCCATGAGTGGTACAGGGAGTACGCCGAGCAGACAGCCCGGCGCCGGGCTGCGAGGACCCGCCAGCGCGACCTCGAGGCAGACGCGGTGAACGCCGAGGATGGCGAAGAGAAGGTCTACGAATAACATCTTTCCACGGATAGCGTCGAGGTCCTCACCTTCGACCTGCCACCGACTTCTCGTTCCTCTCGGAGGATATCTAAGCTGGTGCTATGGCTGAATACGTACCCCCCCTGCGTGATATTCGCTTCGTGCTCGAGGAGATTGGCGACATCTCCGCCCTGACAAAGCTCGGGCCCTTCCAGCACCTCGACCCCGACACGGTGTTCGGAGTCCTCGAGGAAGGGGGCCGGTTCATGGCGGAGGTGATGTCGCCGCTCAACCGCGTAGGTGACACGGTGGGCAGCCGCTTGAACGACGACGGGAGCGTGACCACGCCGCCCGGTTTCAAAGAGGCCTACCGGCAGTACGTGGAGGCCGGTTGGCCAGCGGTGGGCTCCCCGCAGGAGTTCGGTGGGGGTGGCTTCCCCTGGCTGGCGGTGATCCCCCTCCAGGAGATGTTCAACTCGGCGAACCTGAGTTTTTCGTTAGGCCCGATGCTGACACACGGCGTAATCGACCTGCTGACCCTCCACGGCGAGGCCGAGCAGCAGGCGACGTACCTGGAGAAGCTGGTGACAGGCGAGTGGGGCGGGACCATGGAGCTCACCGAGTCCGATGCCGGATCCGATGTCGGGGCTCTGCGGACTCGGGCCGTGCCGGCAGACGACGGGACGTGGCGAATCAGCGGGCAGAAGATCTTCATCACCTTCGGCGAGCACGACCTGACCGACAACATCATCCACCTGGTCCTCGCCCGGTTGCCTGATGCCCCGCCGGGCACCAGGGGCATCTCCTGCTTCGTCGTGCCCAAGTACCTGGTGAATGCCGACGGTTCGCTCGGAGCGCCCAACGATGTCCGGTGCGTCTCGATCGAGCACAAGATGGGGATCCACGCCAGCCCCACATGTGTCATGTCATACGGTGACGAGGGTGGAGCTGTCGGCTACCTGATCGGTGAGCCGAACCGCGGCATGCGTTACATGTTCACGATGATGAACAGCGCTCGGATCGCGGTGGGCCTCCAGGGGATGGCTATCGCCGAGCGGGCCTACCAGGCCGCGCTCGGCTACGCCCAGGAGCGCCGCCAGGGACAGGTCATCGGTGGAACCTCCGCCGAGCAAGCACCGATAGTCGAGCACCCCGACGTGCGCCGGATGCTCTTGACCATGAAGGCCTATATCGAGGCCATGCGTTGCCTGCTGTACGTCAACGCGGTATGCATCGACCTGGCCCACCACCACGATGACCCCGAGGTGAGGCAGGCTCGCCAGGACATGGTCGAGCTGCTCACCCCTGTCTCCAAAGCGTGGTCTACCGATCTCGCGGTAGAGATCACCTCCCTTGCCATGCAGGTCCACGGTGGAGTGGGGTACGTCGAGGAGACGGGTGTGGCCCAGTACTTCCGCGACAGCCGCATCGGCCCGATCTACGAAGGGACCAACGGGATCCAGGCCATGGACTTGATCGGCCGCAAGCTGCCGTTGCGGGGTGGTGGCGTGGTGAACGATTACTTGTCCCAGATTGACGCGCTCGACAGCGAGCTGGCCTCGGGCGGGGAGCAGCTGGCATCGGTCCGTGCCAACCTGGCTGCCGCCGCCGGTGCCCTGCGAGGGGCGACCAACTGGATCTTCGAGCACGGAATGGCCGATCCGAACGACGCTCTGGCCGGAGCTACCCCCTACCTACGGATGTTCGGCCTGGTGACCGGGGGATGGCTGCTCGCCCGCTCGGCACTGGCCGCCAAGCGACTTCTGACCGAGGGCCGCGGCAACAAGGAGTTCCTCGAGGAGAAGATCGCCACTGCCCAGTTCTACGCCGAGCAGCTCCTCCCCCAGGCGGTCTCTCTTCATGGTGCCGTGACGGCCGGAGCAGGGCTGCTCTACAAGGTGGACCTGAGCCACGCCGTCCCTGGTTGAGGGCGGGTCGCCGCTGCCGGACACTGCCATCTCCTCCGACGAGAAGCACCACGTTCGCTTCTTGTCGGATTGCCAGGTCCCGAGTCTGCGCATAGGTCGTTTCGGGCCTCCGGCGGCAATTGGGGTGGCGCTACGGTTTGACGTCCCCGACGACGAGTCCGTCCCGCAACTTGATGAGACGGGTCGCGTGCTGCCCCACCTCGGGGTCATGAGTGGCGACGATGACGGTCACGCCGTCCGCTTTCTGGAGCTCGAGGAGAAGCGCCATCACTTCGCCCGCGCTCTCCGAGTCCAGGTTGCCCGTGGGCTCGTCGGCCACGATCACTTCGGGCCGATTGGCCAGCGCCCGGGCGATGGCGACGCGCTGCTGTTCGCCACCCGAAAGCCGTGAGGGCAGGTGCTCCAGGCGATGGCCGAGCCCTACCCGGGTTAGCAGCTCCTTGGCCCGTTCCTCGCGCTCGGCCTTCGACGGGTGCTGTGGAGCCATGGCCAGGGCCACGTTCTCCGACGCGCTAAGGGTCGGGATGAGGTTGAACTGCTGGAACACGAAGCCGATGCGCCTTGACCGGATCCCGGTGAGCACGTCGTCGCTGGCCAAGCCGAGCTGTTGGCCGTCCATCTCCACCGTTCCGGCGGTGGCCGTGTCGAGCGCGCCGAGCAACTGCAGCAGCGTGCTCTTGCCCGAGCCGCTCGGCCCTTCGATGCAGACGAACTCGCCCGCGCTGATGTCGATGTCGACGCCGCGAAGTGCTGCGACCTCGGCCTCGCCCTTCAAGTAGCGGCGCTCGGCACCGCGCAAGCGATACAGGGGCTGGGTCTCGACCGCCACTGGCGTCGCCGGGTCATCCATAGCCTGTCCCTCTCCTTGTCTTCTGGCGTCTTGCCCCACGTCTTCGCGGTCGCCGTGCTGGGTCATCCGAGGTCCCGCAGGGCCGAGGTGGGCGACAACCGCGCGGCGCGCCAGGCGCCGGCGAGGCCAGCCAACAGCGCGCCAAGGATGGCGATGACCGCCGCTACGAGCACGGTCAGTACCGAGATCGACGTGTGCAAGTGGATGCTCTTGGTGGCCGAGGCGGCGGCTGCGGCCTGGTGTACCAGCCCGCTGGCTGACGAGGACCCCACGACCGCCCCGGCGACGCTGTAGGACAAGGTCGGACCGAACGCGTCCACCAAGGCACATACGCCCAGACCGACCACCACGCCGATGACGGCACCGATCAGGCCGATGCCCAGCATCTCGGCAAGGATCTGGTTGACCACCCGGCCCCGGGGCCATCCGATGGCTCGTAGCGTCCCGATTTCCCGGACGCGCTTGGCGATGCTCGACAAGGTGAGCAAGGCGGCGATGAGCAACGCGGCAATGAGAATGATGATGCCGAGCGCCACGCCGAGGTCAGAGGCCAGCTTCTTGGCATTCGCCAGGCTGCCGTTGACCTGGCCAGCCAGCTGCTTGGAGGTGAGGACTGTCGCGCCCGGCAGCTCCTTCTTGATGGCGGCGGCAACGGCATCCACGTTGGACGACTTGTTCACCTTCACCAGCACCTCGTTTACCCGACCGGGCTGCGACGACGCCGACTGCAAGGTGCTTAGGTCGAAGTAGATGTCCGATGTGTCGCCGGTGAGGGTGGGGTTCACCAGTCCGACGACCTTGTAGGGCGTCTTGTTGATCGTCCACGTCTGGCCGGCCTTGATGTTGTTGCTGCTGGCGTAGACCGCCGAGACGAGGATCTCGTTGGTTGCACTGGAGGTGAACCAGGTACCCGAAACGAGCTGCGCCTTGGTGATGAGCCCCGAGGTCGAGTTCGACGGGTCGACGCCGGCCACCGTGTAGCTCGAGGTCTGCGTGTTGGTCGTGGGTGGGTTGAGCACCCGGGTGATGGTCTGCTGGGGCACGACGACCTGGGCTTCGTACTGCTGGTAGCTCGCCGGGAGGCACTTCGTGAACGCGGCGCCGAAGTCCGCACCACCACCGAATCCACCACCGCTGCCACCTCCGGTGCCGCTGCTGCCCGAAGGTGGTCCCGAGAACGCGCCGCTGGCCTCGAGGCAGCTACGGACCGCTGCCTCCTGGGCGGCGGTGAGCGCCGGTGGCTTCACGGCCTGCGTGACGGTCTGCCCGCCGGTCGTAACCGTGTCAGTGATCGTGGGCACCGTTCCCGTCTCGTGGAGCGCTTGCAGCGACAATGCGGGCACCGCGGCCTCCACGCCCTTGATCTTGGACACGTCGGTGACGGCCCGCTGCGGGAAGGTGATGAGCGTCCCGTTCACGAAGAAGTCATTGCTGTACTGGGTGCCCGCAGGCCCGAGCTTGGAGAGGTCGGTGAGGATGGACGAGTTGTTATTGGCCAGCGCCGCCCGGTCCGAGGTGTTGGCACTGGAACCGGCGCCACCGGCAAAGAACCCCCCACCGCCACTGCTACTACGACCACCGAACCCACCGGCAGGGGTCGTGGTGGTCGTGGTCGACGAAGTCGACGACGTGTTGGCCACTCCCACCGTCCGCTCGACGACGATGTCGGTGCCTACCGACGACAACGGGGAGAGCACCTGGCCCTGGGCATTCGAAAGCCCGTTGGACACCCCTACGATGCCCATGACCAGGCCGACACCGGCCGCCAGTCCGAGGGCGGTGACCAGGGTACGGCTCCAGCGGCGTCGCAGCTCGTACCAGACATAACCGATCGAGACCATGGGGGCGACTCTCCTTCGTATCGCGGCCTCTCGCAGGGGATTCGCATCACCCGCAGGCCATTATGGTCATCCGTTCCTGTCAAAAGACTGTGAGAATCCGCGACGCGTCCTGTGAACGCCGCTGACGGGAGCCTGGCGGGTACCAAATGGGCACGGTTCGGAACTACGAGATCTGCCTTGGACTGCCCGACGCGTCCAGCGCAGAGAGAAACCCCTACAGCACGTGGAATCGGATGAGCTCGAAGACCCACTCCGCCATCACGGCGGCCGCCAACAACGGTATCGGCAGGCGGACGCGCTCGGGCATCAGGCCCAGAAGTGCCACGATCGCGGCCGCGAAGACGACCAGTCCGAGCGGCGCGGCTCGCACCGCTGCCGATAGGTGCCCGCCACCGAGGGCGCGCACCGACGTGGTCAAGCCACAGAACGGACAGGGGACACCGGTCAAAACCCGCAGCGGGCAGGGGATTCCGACACTCGAGGGCAGGTGCGCGAGGGCGATCCCCCCGAACACCAGTCCCACAGCCGGCACCCGTAGGGAGTGACAGTCGACCTCGTAGCGAGCTGTAGCGATCATGCAGGAGGCGTCAGGCTGAAGGCTTGCTTCGGCACCACGATCACGACCGTGCTCATGATCTTGTCGGCAAGGGTCTGGCGATTGCGATCCCACAGCGGAAACAGCCAGCCGATGTAACAAATGATCGAGTCGACGATGTGCGCGATCGCCCGCACGAAACCCAAACCGGCTCCAATGGGTTGCCCGGTCTGGATGCCGATGCACTTGAGCCCCATGACGCGCATGCCCGGCGACTGGCCCGTCTGGCCCACCTGGATCGCCAGGTAAACCGAGGCAGCGAAGACAACGAGATCAATGATCACCTGCAAGGCCACAGAGACCCGCCCGAGCATGACACCTACGATGCTCAGGACGAAGAGCAGAGCGAAATCGATGAGGAACCCGATGAATCGGGTGCCCCAGTCCGCCAGCTGACCAGGCCCTGCATGGGGAGCAATCGGCGCCCCACCGTACCCACCCGACAGCCCATACGCCGGGGGAGCTTCGCTGCCCCCGGGAGCCGTCCCCGCAGGGCGACCGGCACCTTCTGTCCCAAGTGGCCCGCCGCATTGCGCGCAGAACGCGTCGTTCGCTTCGGAGGCCGCCCCGCACTGGGTGCAGTACCTCATCATGACCCCCCGTCATCTAGGAGCTGGGCTCTATCCGCCGGTGCTGGATGGCGTCCACGCTCGTGGTCAAGTAATTCTGAGCGGGCCAGATCGTATAGGACGGCGACTCGATCACGACGGTTCCTCGTCACGCCAAACCTGCGGGTGCCGATAACGTCATCTGGACCAATCGACGCAAGACTTCGCCTTCGGATGGGCCAGGGATCAGTGAACCCAGCCGAGTACTCCCCGAGTTCGTCCTTCTGCCTCGCCCTCGGGGCGCGATCGTGACGGGGTGGAACAACCGACAACGCCATGGCCGGAGACCCGCGACGAGCTGATCCGGCTCCAGGTGGCACTGGCCCAAGACGCCGAAGCCGCACTGGCCGCTTCGCCATGGAAACTGTCTGGAACCCCGATCATCGGCGGGTGTTTCGTCGCCTTCGCCCGAGGCCAATCGGGCCAGGGACATCCCTGCGACAAGGCTTGGGCCGCCGCGGTGGCGTGGCGGCCCGGCTCGGGCCCCATGAGCCGGCAAGGAAAGCCATACCGGCGTCCTGACGACATGCTCAGAGGTGCCAGCGCTACAAGTCCGCGCCGTGCCTCGGACGTCGAAGACCAGGCGGTGGTGGCTGGACAGGCTCCTGCCCCTTACACGCCCGGCCTGCTTGCCCTGCGACAGGGCCCGATCCTCGCCGCGGCTGTGGCCCGGCTCAGTGTCGTACCCGACGTGCTGCTCGTCGACGCGACAGGGCTCGACCATCCCCGCCGGGCGGGCCTGGCGGTGCATCTCGGCGCTGTCCTCGGGGTTCCCACCGTCGGTGTCACCCATCGCCCGCTCCTGGCCGATGGGGAGCTTCCGTCGGCGGTTCGGGGCACGTTCAGCCCCTTGCACTTGGAGAACCGGATCGTCGGCTACTGGGTGTGCACCCGAACCAAGACCCGTCCTGTAGTGGCCCACGCCGGCTGGCGCACAGACGCCGACATTGCTCGTTGTGTCGTGCTTCTCGCGTCGACCGAAGCCGCACGAACGCCCGTTCCTCTGGAAGAAGCCAGACGCGTCGCTCGAGAGGCCCGTGCCCGCTCGACCACGAACTAACCGTGTCCCGATGCAAAGCAACTGCGAAGGAACAGACAGGCTCGGCGATCTCGTCCACGAGCACGAACTTGCTGAGTGAGGAACACCCCCTGGCTTTCCGAACGTGCCGAGCGTACCGAGCGCACGCACTCGAACGTGATTGGTCATCGCAGGCGAACGCAGTAGTGGACGGCCAATCGAGCGAACGACCAGGAAGCGGAGGCGCCGCCTCCTCCGACCTGGACACAGTTCCGCGCGATCCAGACCAGACGCGGATCGGCGGTCGTCGAGGATTGCAACACGAGGTGGAAGTCGCCGGCGTCGATCATGGAGTCGAGCGTCTCGAGGGTCGGCTCGGGGATCGTGCCGGTGAATCCTCCGATCGGGAGCACTTCCTGACCGGTGTCGTAGATGAATGGCGAGGCAAGCGCGGCCGACTGAACGGCCATGAGATACCGAGCACCATGGCGGACCTCTTCCAAGAGCGGCAGAAGCCCCGATACTGCTGCAGGAGCCTCGAAGAACTCATGCGTGTCGTAGGTGACAGCTCGGGTTTGGAAAGGTGTGTCGAAAGGCCCGAGCCGGTTCGACACCACCGAGGCCGACGCCACAGCGGGGACGACAAGCACGGCCATGGTGGCCGTGCCGAAGATTGCCCCCAGCAGCTTCCGACGCGTCACGAGCCTCGCCGACGTGACGACGGCGACGGTCGCCGACAGACCCAGAGCGATCACCAGGGGGCCCAACCACGCCGGAAGACCGGTTCCCGCCCCTGGCAGCAACCACGCCGCGTATCCCGTAGTCACGAGCACAATGCCGGCGATGGTTGCGCGCGCCGCGACGGTCTCTCGGTGCCGCCAGGCTACGACGAGGCCGGTGCCAAGCAGTCCGGCGATTGCAGGAGACAGCGCCGCTGTGTAGTAGGCGTTGATAGTCCCGCTGACGCTGAAGACGACAGCGAGAACGATCAGCCATGTTCCCCACAGCACGAACATTGCCCGGACAAGGTCGTTCCTGGGCTTTCTCCGCCGAGCGACAAGTCCAGCGACCATGGTCATCAACGCCGCCGGGAGAAGCCATCCAACGTCGTGCCCATACGATCCGGTGAGCAGTCGGTTCCACGCCGCCGAGGGTGGCATCGGAAGCTCGATCCCGGTCGTCTTGGTGAGGAGCTGATTAGGCGAGGCCTGATCGAGGCGACCGAAGCCGTTGTACAGAAAGACCTGCGTATAGAGAGAATCGTCGTGACTCCCGTCGACATAAGGCCGTCCCGACGCCGGGGTGAGCGTCACGAGTGTCATCCAGCTCAATGACACGACGAAGGTCACCAGCCCCATGGCTCCCAGACGAAGCAGGCGCCGCCGCGAGTCACCCGGAGCTGCAACGAAATAGACGAGGCCGAGAGCGGGCAACACGAGCCACGCCTCGATCATCTTGGCCTGGAAGGCGAGGCCTACCCAGATTCCGGCGAACAGGATGTTCCACCAACGTCCGGTGATGATGGCCGCGACCGTCGCGTCTGCCGCCAGCAGCAGCAGCAGGACCATCAAGGTGTCGGAGATGTTGCCCCGATTGAGCGCCATGGTGACCGGTGACACGACCAGGACGATCACAGACACAATGCCGGCTACCGGGCCGGCCAGCCGGCGAGCGACGCGATAGATGACCAAGACCGTAAGTGTCCCCTCGACGACCTGGGGAAGGATCATGGCCCATTCGTGGACACCGAAGACACGCACTGACAGGGCTTGAATCCAAAACGCCCCGGGCAGTTTGTCAACGCTCACCGTTGCCATCGGGTCGAAGGCAGCAAAGAAGAAGTTGTGCCAGCTCATCGACATACTGCGAACCGTTGCGGCGTAATACGGCTCGAGATCGTTTCCCACGCTCCACGCGTACAGGAAGGCTGATACTCCGGCGACGCTCAAGAGTGCAGGCCGTGCCCAGCGCGGCTGGTCGTGCGGCGATCGCCAGAACGCCAAGCGATGCTTCCAGGCTCCGGATGACGACGAGTGGACGAAGTCCTCCGACTCAACTGTGGTGGACATCATGATGTTCGAGACTGACGCGTGTTGCTCCGACCCGACCGCTCGTGGGCGGTTCGCGGCATGTCGCCGCACCCCGCTTCTGCAAGAGCGGTTTGGATTGCCGTGGCACATGTCCGCTGCGCGGCATCAATCAGAACCGGTGACGCGATGTGATCGTTCGAGTCACGATTCGCGCCCATGTACCCACCGTAACCGACAACAACTATTGACGGCCCCCTTAGGGAGTGAAGGCGCCTTCAATCCGACGGGCGGTGTCGGGCCCCGCGATCAGCTCGTAGTCAGGGTTCAAGATGGTGACACTTGTGCGCAACGACCGCCTCGCCGTTCCCCGCAGAGATACGATCCTGTGATGGACGGGGGTGCATGCACGGACACTGTCCGGCTCGGTGTGCTCGGCGCCGGGAACATCGCCGACCTCAATGTCGCTGGGTATCTCGAACACCCCAACTGCGAAGTAGTGGCGGTTTGCGACGTCGATGCAGGCGTCGTCTCTGAGGCGGGGAAACGTTGGGGTGCGCCCAGAATCTACTGGGACATAGAGGACCTGTTGGCTGACGAGGACATCAGTGCGCTGGAGATCCTCACTCCCACGCACCTGCACCATGCCCATATCCGTGCAGCTCTCGAGGCCGGCAAGCACGTTTCAGTGCAGAAGCCCATCACCAACTCCGTCGAGGAGGCTCTCGAGCTCGGTCGTATGGCCGAGAACGCAGGTCTGACCTTGCGAGTGAGCGAGTGCTTCGCTCACTACCCGCCGCTCGAGCTCGCCAAGCAGTTGATCGTAGAGGGCGCGATCGGCCAACCGACGGCCTTGCGCATCCGCACCGTCGTGGGCCAGACGGACTCGTCTTTCCAGACGAACCTGCGCCCAGAGGGTTACAGCTGGCGCCTCGACAACCACAGCCCTGGCGGGCATCTGTTCGATGACATGGTGCACAAGTACGCCATGGCGCTATGGCTAGTCGACCAGGACATCGTTTCGGTGCAGGCGGTGGTCCGACGTCGAGACCTCTTCTTCGAGCCCTGCGTGGCCATCTTCGAGTACGACGACCCTGATCTCCTCGGCGTGATGGAGGTCCGCTACGCACGGGACATGTGGTTGCGCTCGCGCTACTACGGTGCCGACGAGTTCTTCGAGGTTCAAGGGGACGACGGGTTCCTGTGGGTAACCCGAGCGACGGGCGAGATGCTCGACCTTCCCCCCGTGGTGCTCTACCGCGGGAAGGGCAACCAAGGGGTCTGGACCGAATTCACCGACGTAGACGCCGACTGGGCGTCGGGTTTCCGCCGTTCCTCGGCGCATTTCGTCGACGCACTCCTGGAGGGCAAGAACCCGACAATGGCGCCTGCCGACGCTGCCAAGGTGCTTCAGTTATGTTTTGCGGTCTACCAGGCATCTGACACCCACGAACCGGTGGACCCCCGGACGATCTTGAGCTCTGTGTCGCCGGCCGGCTGGGCTGAGTGGTGAGTTTCTCGGGGTCTCGACACAACGACTACGGACGGGTTCTCTGCAGGTGACGGCGCGTCTATGGCTCGCGCGACGCCACACGCGATCAATACGTCGGCACGACCGGCTCGGAGGAGTGATCGCCGAGTACGAACTCGCCGCGTGAGCAGACACATCGAGTGTTCGGACCTTACGGGGGTTAATGTTGTTGTGACATACCCAATAGCGCTCGCGAGGTCCCTGGGCCCCGGCGAGGATCTCAGGGAAGGTGCGCCATGCGGGGTTCCTCCTTCTTCGATTCGGTCGGCCAACTCGACGTCGAGTTCCGTGGTCAGCTCATGAAGGTCCCTGTCTTCTACTACGACGGCACCGCTACGACGGCGGTCTTCCTGGCCCGTTATGCCGGGCTCCGCCGGCTTCTCCCGGATCCCCGGTTCGTGCCGGCGCGGCTGGCGCCTGGCGTGGGTGCGGTCACCGTCAGCGCCTTCGAGTACCGCGACACCGACATCGACCCCTACAACGAGCTGGCCATCTCGGTGCCGCTCTGTGAGCCGCGCGCCGGTGCGAACCTGCCCGGCCGGGCACTGCTCACCGCGATGCGACGCCGCCAGTTCCACGCCTGGGTACAACACCTGCCGGTCACCACGGAGATCGCCCGGCTCGGCGGGATCGAGTTCTTCAACTACCCGAAATTCCTGGCCGCCATCGACTTCACCGAGTCCGGCGGGCACCGCACATGCCGTCTCGCCGAAGACGGCGAGCACATCCTGACCCTGGAGAGCGAGCCTCTGCGGGCTCCTCATAGCGAGCGCATCCAGCTCTTCAGCCACCTCTGGATGGACGGCCAGCCACAGAGCTCGGAGTTCAAGATCAACGCCTTGGAAGCGGGACACACCTCCCGGCAGGGCGCGGCATCGCTGACCCTCGGCGAGCGTCACCCGATCGCCCGAGAGCTGGCCCAGTTGTTGCTGTCTCGGCGCGCTCTGCACGTTCAGCAGCTGAACCGCTTCGAGGGGATCCTGTACGGGCCGGACCACCACACCCTCCCCCTGCTCGCCCGCGCGCTGCGAGGGGCGGCGTTCTGCGAGCCGGCCGCGGCAGACGGCACCGGCGCGGTCCGGACCAGTCTTTGAACGCGGATCCACCGGCACTACGTCCGCATCTCCATCGCTGACAGGAGCGTCCTCTCGCCTCCGCGCTGGGACCTGTCGACCGTCCGGGTGCTAGGGGACGCGCGAAAACGAGCCCGCGCCGACCCCACGAGCGCGCCACCAATGGACACTCGTATCTGTCAATGGCATTCTTCGATGTGTGAGACAAGCAACTCTGCCAAGACTTTCAGGAAGAAGGGTCCTCATCACAGGCGCGGCGCGAGGAATCGGCTCTGCACTTGCCCGCCGTCTCTACGAGCGCGGTGCCCTGGTGGCTCTCGCCGGCTTGGAACCGAACCTGCTCTCCGACGTCGCCTCGGCCTGCGGAAGAGCACCATGGCGGGAATGCAATGTCGCCGATCGTCAACAAGTCGAGAACACGGTCAACGACTTAGTGCACAGTCTTGGTGGTCTCGATATCGTCGTTGCGAACGCGGGCATCGCTGCGCAAATGACAGTCATCGACGGTGATCCCACGATCATGGAGCGCACGATTGCTGTCAATACTCTCGGCGTGTACTACACACTGCGGGCGGCTGGTCCCCATATCAGCCATGAGAATGGTTACGCTCTCGTTGCTTCCTCTGTAGCTGCCGCCGTGCACCTTCCGTTGATGTCCGCCTACTGTGCCTCGAAAGCCGCTGTCGAAGCCTTGGCCGACAGCATGCGTATTGAAGTCCGACCAACCGGTGCGCGAGTCGGGGTCGCGTACTTCGGGGAGATCGACACGGACATGATTCGTCGTGGAATGCAAACCGCAGCGGCATCGAAGTTCTCCGACAAAGGCCCCTTTACGAGGGCGGCCCCGATATCCGTCGCCGTGGACGCGCTGGAAGCTGGACTTGCGCGGCGATCGCGGCGCGTGTGTGCGCCGCGTTGGGTCAACGCTGTCCTCCCCATGCGGATGATCGCGCAATCCGTCGTTGACGCGAAGGCCCGCAGCGGCCTAGACGAAGCTATTCGCATCGCTCGCATCGAGAATGCACCGCTTACAACTCCACAGCCAGAGACCGCGTCGTGACCGAACCCCGCGTCGCCGTCGTTCACGCCGACCAGCGCAGCATGAACCTCCTCGGCACCACTGGGTATCTTCATGCACTCGGACGAGTCGTCTCCATCAGATGACTTCCTGCCAGCGATCTGCACGATCTGAGTGGCGTATGCGCTGCTCGCCACAGATCATGCAACGAAGAGGGTCTTGCGTTGGTGCTTCAGGCTTCCCAGGCGACGGACAACCTCCTCCTCGCTGAGGTCGTCGCGCCCACGGACTCGCGAGGCGAGCGCGTCGAGTCGTGCTTCCTCGCGACTGCGCACACGCTCCCGTTCGGCCTTAGGTCTCCGCCTGAGGGCCCGGTTGAACGCAGCGTTCGCCGCTCGGGGGCTGTCGAGCTCGAGGATCGCGGCGATGTGGACGAAGGACCGGTTTTGGTCGCGCAGTACCATAGCGTGCTCGTCACGATCCATGCCTTCGCTCATAGTCCCTCACTCTTCCAAGAACACAACGCTGCGAGGGTCCTTTCGCTAACCCTCGAGCCACTTGGCTGTTGGCGACAGTCGAGCCTCGGCGTCTGTGACTATCCTACCTTAGTTCCAGAAGACTAGCAAGTGACTTCTAGAAGTATCGGACTATACTTGTGCTATGCCCGAGTGGAGCTTCCTCACCAACCATGCCCGAGCCCTCGTCTGCATCGCGCATGACCCCGGTGTGCGCCTACGCGACATCGCCACTGCGCTCGGCATCACCGAGCGCAGTGCCTTTGGCATTGTCACCGACCTGACTGCAGCCGGCTACGTCGTGAAGGACAAGGACGGCCGTCGCAATCGCTACCGCATCCAAGCTCATTTGCCCCTGCCGGAAGCCGTCGGTCAACAGCGAACGATCGGTGAGGCACTGGGACTATTCGTGGACGCCAAGACTCGCAGGCGACCCCGGCGGGCGTAGGTGACCCGGGTGCGAAGGCGCGGGTGCCGACAATCTCATCTGGCGCCGTTGACCAGGTTTTTTGGCATAGTCTGAGAAGTCGCGGTCAGTAGCGCGGGGAGTTTCGCTTGTCTGATCATTGCCCTCCCAGGTCAAAGGGGTTGTGTCGCCAGCCCACGCACTCATAGTGCATTGCCGGGGTGTTGGAGCCCGAGAGGCCGCTAGACGCGACGTCGAGGAACACGAGCAATGGGTCACAGAGCAGTTGCAGAAGATTCGCCAGGAGATGGCGCGCGCGGAAGCCGACGCCTCGGGGTGAGATCTCTGCCGCCCCGCTGGCGCCGTCGGTGGCGAATAGGTGTGGCTAGCGCCGTCGCCATCGTGCTAGGCGGTAGCTGTTTCGTAGCCATCCGCTACGTGTTCCGCGAGCACCCCGGGCCCAAGTCCTTGAGCGTCGCCACGAAGGCGTTCAAGGGGAGGGCGTCGATCAGCACTGGCTGGAAGCTCGCATACGATCCCCCAGCCGAGGGCGTCTACGCGCTGAAGGGTCAGGGGACTGAAGCGATCTCGCTTCCGCCACTTTCACAGCGCGATGGCGCGGTCATGCCCGCGTCGGTCACGTACCTAGCCAATGGCTGCTGGCAGTGGCACGTCGACTACAACGTCGCCCACTGGGAAGAATACGACTTCTGTCCCGATGCCACTCAGCTGCTTCTTGCCTCCGATCGCAACTCCCAGTCATGGGACTTCGGTGCCATCACGGTCAACAATCTGGCGCGCTTCACCTGCCCGCCTTTGACCGTTGTCATACCAGAACATCCCAAGCCTGCTCAGACGCTCGAATGGTCCTGCACCGGCTCCAACACGGCCGCGCCCGGGCGTAGCAGTGCTGCTACGACCGCACGCATCGAAGGGACCGCGACCTTGCGGATCAGGGACTCGATCGTGCCTACCGTCCACGAGCTCCAGCGGATCGCGCTCACAGGTGGACAGAAGGGCACGATCATCGAGGATTGGTGGTTCGCTGCGAACTCCGGCCTCCCCGTGCGGATGGACCGGCACATCACGATCAGAACCAACTCACCGATCGGCACCATCACCTACCGCGAGGTCGGCTCCTGGCAGATCACCTCGTTGCAGCCCCAAACCTGAGCCTGAACCCGAACTCGTGCAAGGCGCGCCGAAGCTGCCCCAAAGCGAGCGCGCAGCACACCGAGACACCGACGTACCCTCAGAACTGGCCCGGCGTGCTTCGAAGACCGCCGGTCGGATCCTCAGCTCTCCTCGGGTTCGTACTTCGCCTGCGGGATCGGGCCTGCAGATGAGGTGGGTGGCGCGCTCGCCGGCGCAGGTGCCGTCGCCGTCGGGTCCACCACGCCCGTCGCATCTGCAATCGCGGCATTCGCCGACGTGACCGTGATCGCGCCGTGCTCCGCTTCGTGCTTCTGGAGCAGGTCCACCAGCTCTGCAGCGCGAGTGCCGGCGGCGGCGTCCGCACGTCCGGTCCTTTCGTGGTAAACGATCCCGCCAAGCTCGAGAAGCATGGCGTCGGCCTTCTTCTTCGCCTGCATCTCCGCCAGCTTCGCCTGACCTGCCTGTCCGGCTTGCTGAGCCTTCTCGGCCAGCTGAGTGGCCTGCGACTTGACCTTGTCCATGAGCCCCATATCGAACCTCCTCGCCTCGTAACGAAGCGGGCTCCGTTTCGGTGCCACGACACTACCTGTCTCGAGGAGATCGCGTGACAGGTGCCCGGTCCTTCTTCCCGGGGCCCTCTTTGCCGGACGAGAATGACAGTTCGCGGTTGCTCGCTACGATCACCAGGTGCCTTGAGAATGGGTTCTGCTCGATGGAACGTGGGTTCTCACGGATGAGAAGGTGGGTTCTCACTGAGACCAAGTCCCGAGGAAGCCCCTGGGAAGACACTGCTCATCGGGATGGACAAGAGCATCGGCCGCTCGTCGGAGTGTGAAGAATGGGTATGGGTTTGGGGCACATGATGGGAGGAACCCCCGGCGGCGGCTGGGGGCTCATGCGCTCGCTGCGCCGCGACCAGTCGGTCACACAGCAAGAGCTTCCTCCGGGGATCGTGCGGCGCATCGCACGCTTCGCCAAGCCCTATCGAGCGATGCTCGGGGTGTTCCTCGTGCTCATCATCGTCGACGCCGCCATCGGTGCCGCCAACCCCCTCATCTACCGCGGAATCATCAACTCGATCGTCAGCGCCATCAGGCATCACGCAGCGGCCCAGCACGCCACCCACGTGATCGTGGTCCTGGCACTGGTAGTCGGACTGCTGGCAGTGATCGACGCGGGACTCTCGCTCTGGCAACGATGGGTGTCGGCTCGCATCGGGGAAGGCCTCATCTTCGACATGCGAGCAAAGGTGTTCGAGCACGTCCAGCGCATGCCGATCGCCTTCTTCAGCCGCACGCAGACTGGCGCCCTCGTCTCGCGACTGAACAACGACGTGCTAGGTGCACAACAGGCCTTCACCGACACCTTCGGCTCCGTGGTGAGCAACATAATCGGCGTCGGGATAACCCTAGGAGCGATGTTCATCCTCTCCTGGCAGATCACGCTGGTGGCGCTGGCGTTGTTACCGTTGTTCCTCCTGCCGGCACGCTGGGTCGGACGGCGTCTCGCATCGCTCACCCGCGAGAGCTACGTGCTCAACGCCCACATGACGAACACGATGACGGAGCGCTTCAACGTGGCCGGGGCGCTGCTCGTCAAGCTGTTCGGGCACAGGGCACGTGAGATCCGGGACTTCGAGGAGAAAGCCGGCCGGGTACGCGACATCGGCGTCACCCAGGCGATCTATGCACGCGTGTTCATGGCCTCTCTCCTGCTCACCGCATCGATTGCCACAGCCGTCGTCTACGGATGGGGTGGCGTGAGCGCAGCACGAGGCGCGCTCTCAATCGGCACCGTCGTAGCGCTCACGGCCTACCTCAACCGCCTATACGGGCCGCTTACAGCGCTATCCAACGTGCAGGTAGACGTGATGACGGCCCTCGTGTCCTTCGACAGGGTCTTCGAGGTTCTCGACCTGCCTCCGATGATCGACGAGAAACCTGACGCGCAGGTGATCCAGCGCGGCCCCGCCCTCGTCGAGCTCGATCACGTCGACTTCGGGTACCCGACCGCCGAGGAGGTCTCTCTCGCCTCCCTCGAGTCCGTGGCGATACTCGACCAAGCGCCCTCCAGCCAGGTCCTCTTCGATGTCTCGCTTCGCGCCGAACCGGGTCAACTTGTCGCGCTCGTCGGCCCGTCAGGTGCGGGCAAGACCACCATCAGCCATCTGGTACCCCGTCTCTACGACGTGCACGAAGGATCGGTCCGGATCAACGGCATCGACGTACGCGACGCCACGCTTGGGTCCGTCCACGCCATCGTCGGCATGGTTACCCAAGACGCCCACCTCTTCCATGAGTCGATCCGGTACAACTTGCTCTACGCCAAGCCAGACGCCACCGAAGAGGAGCTCACCGAGGCTCTGCGGGCAGCGCAAATCCTGCCTCTGGTGAACGCGCTCCCCGACGGGCTGGACACCATGGTGGGCGACCGTGGGTATCGCCTGTCGGGCGGAGAGAAACAGCGAATCGCCATAGCTCGACTGCTTCTCAAGGCACCCGACGTCGTCGTGCTCGACGAGGCGACCGCGCACCTCGACTCCGAATCCGAGGCGGCCGTACAGCAAGCGCTCAAGACGGCCCTCGCCGGCCGCACCTCGATCGTGATCGCCCACCGCCTCTCCACGGTGCGCGAGGCGGACAAGATCCTCGTGGTATCTGGCGGCCGGATCGTCGAGGAAGGCACTCACACCGAGCTTCTCGCAGCAGACGGTCTCTACGCTGAGCTCTACCGCACTCAATTCGCCCAACAAGCCTCGGACAACGCGAGCGGCGCTTCCTCGGACACGAGTACCGGTGCATCGAGCACCGCAGATGCCACCACGTGGACCGTGCCGGACGACGACGGCGTCGCAGGTCAGAAAGCCGTCGGACGGGACGAGGCGCTCCGCTAGGCCCCGAGCCCAAGGGTCACCGCTCCAGAGGTACGCTGCCGTTGGCTTCTCGTGCACGAGCGACCAGGACAGCGGGCCGTGAGCAGACAGATCGCCGCGGACCAGTCTCTCGTGAACGCCGAACGACCGTGACACCCGGCCGAGCAGTGGCCGACGACCAGCTTCCTATGAACGCCTAAAGACCATGACACCGAGCCGGGTCCTGAACGAACCGACCGACGACCAGTTACCCGCGCACCCTGAGCCAGCGGGCGCTGCAGACACCCCTGGCGCGGGCCGACCGCTTCTTCGGGGATGGATCCACCTCGGTGCGCTCTGCGTGTTCGTCGTAGCAGCGCCTGTCCTGGCGGCACAGGCTCCCACAGCGTGGACCTCGGTGGCGCTAGGCGTCTATGCCGCGTCGATCGTCGCTCTCTTCGCAGTGAGCACGGCCTTCCACCGGGTGACGTGGACGCCCGCCGCACGGTGGCGGATGAGACGGGCGGACCACACAACGATCTTCTTGGCGATTGCGGGCACCTCCACAGCCGTGGCCGGTCTTGCACTGCGCGGGTGGGCACAGGTCCTCGTCCTGTGCCTGTCATGGACCGGTGCGGCGGTCGGCATCACTCTCCGCCAAGTCTGGCTCGACGCCCCGAAGTGGGCGATCGCCCTTCCCTACGTCGTGGTCGGCTGGTGCGCGCTCACTGTCGTGCCCCAGCTTCTCAATGCTCTCGGCGGTGTGGGATTCAGCCTGTTGCTTGCCGGCGGGGTTGTCTACAGCGCAGGGGCGGTCGTCTACGCGTTGCAAAAGCCGAACCTCGTACCCGGTGTGTTCGGATATCACGAGCTGTTCCACGCCTGTACCGTCGTAGCTGCCACGCTCCATTTCGCCGTTATCGCGGCATACGCCCTACCAGCTGCTCGATACGGCTGATATGCGGACCTACCAAAGCCCCGAGGATCCGAGCCGAAGTCCAAGAACATGTACGTAAGAGCCCTGTAGTGATGAGGCGCTTCTACGCTGGCCTCGGCCGTCTCGTGGTGCGCTTCCGATGGCTAGTCGTCCTTGCCTGGATCGTCATCATCGTGGTCTCCTCTCGGGCTCTCCCCTCCTTGGGGAGCGAAGTGAACAACGACAACAGCCAGTTCCTCCCCTCAAGCGCGCCAAGCGCGAAGGCCGCCACGCTTGCGACGCCAATCCTCGGCAGCCTGAGCAACACGAGCGAGGTCTTTGTCGTCGCCTCCAACTCGAACGGCACACTGGGAAGCGCGGACGCAGCCGCCGTAGTCCATGAGGCACAACTGATGGAGGCGGTGCCGAAGGTGAAGGCCGCGCACCTGCTTGGGACATCCCCCGACGGAAAGGTGGCGCGCATCCTGGTCCTGGTCGGCGTGAACCAGGTGAACGTAACCGCTCAGAAACCGATCCTCGACGACCTGCAGGCGACCTTCGCAAAGCTCTCTCCGCCGCCCGGTCTTCACTTCCATCTCGCGGGCACGGTAGCGACCAACGTCGCCAACCAAGCCAGCTCGAACCGAACGGGCAGCCGCGTCCAGTCGTTCTCGTTCCTCTTGATCATCGTGCTGCTGATCCTGATCTTCCGATCCTTGCTGGCGCCGATAGTGACCCTCCTGCCGGCAGGTGTGGCGTTGGTGGTGTCGAACCGCTTCATCGGCGGCCTCGGAGCGCACGGCATCAAGATCTCCGAGATCACACAGCTTCTGCTCATCGTGCTCTTGCTCGGCGCAGGGACGGACTACGGCCTGTTCCTGGTCTTTCGAGTGCGAGAGGAGATCCGCTCCGGGCTCGACCCCAAGGGCGCTGTGGTGAAGGCACTCGCACGCGTCGGCGAATCGATCAGCGCTTCAGCGGCGACGGTGATCTTCGCGCTCTTGAGCCTGCTGCTGGCGAGCTTCGGCATCTACCACGACCTGGGTCTCCCGCTCGCTCTCGGCATAGCTGTGATGCTCATCGCCGGGCTCACGCTGCTTCCCGCGTTGCTGGCGATCCTCGGCAGAGCGGTGTTCTGGCCGTCGCGAATCGTGGCCGTGGAAGGAGGTGAGCGAGAGGGATGGTGGGGCCAAGTCGCAGGCCGACTGGTGTCGAGGCCGGTGGAGACGCTCGTAATAGGGGTGCTCCTCTTCGGCGGCCTGGCGGCAACAGTCGTCGGCTACCACTCGGGGGGTTTCGGTGGGGCACTCGAAGCCCCGGCGGGCTCGGATGCTGCGGCCGGCAACACCATCCTGGCCAAGCACTTCCCGCAGCTGGGCTCGAACCCGGCAAACCTCGTGCTCCGCTACGCGGGACCTGTCTGGAACGATCCTTCCCGTCTCGAAGTCGCGCAGCAGACACTCGAGTCCTCGGGACAGTTCACGTCCCTCTCGGGCCCCCTCGACCCGAACGGGACGTCCCTGTCGCCCACGACCTTGGCCGAGTTGCATGCCAGGTTCGGCGCGCCCTCGACCCTGCCTCAGAATCAGCCGGCGGGTGTGGGGATCACCGCTCTCGAGTACAACGCGTACCGGGCGACGACCGAGTTCGTGAGCACGGATGGCACGACAGTGCAATTCGAGGCGGTGTTCCGCGCCGGTTCCCAGCAATCGACCGCCGCGCTCGACGCCACGCCGAAGATCCGCAAAGTCGTCTCTGACGCCGCGAATCGCTCCGGCGCGACCGCCAGCGGTGTCGCCGGTCAGGCCGCCGCTCTCTACGACGTGAGCAGCACCTCGAACCGCGATCTCCTTCGCGTCGTGCCTCTGGCGATCATCGCCATCGGGATCCTCTTGGCCCTGGTACTGCGCAGTGCCGTCGCTCCGCTGTACCTGATCGTGAGCGTCGCTCTGTCGTATTTCGCGGCGCTCGGTGTGGCGACCCTCGTGTTCATCGACATAGGCGGTAGTGCCGGGCTCACGTTCATCCTCCCCTTCTTGATGTTCATCTTCCTGCTCGCCCTAGGAGAGGACTACAACATCCTCGTCATGACGCGCGTCCGTGAGGAGGCCCACAACCATCAGCTTCGAGAGGCCGTCGTCCGAGCGATCGGCCGGACAGGTCCGACGGTCACCTCGGCAGGCCTCGTGCTTGCCGGCACGTTCGCGGTGTTCGGGATCATCGGGAGCAACGGGCCAAGTGGGAGCCAGATCCGTGACATTGGCTTCGGGCTGGCAATCGGGATCCTGATGGACACCTTCCTCGTACGCACCCTGCTCGTTCCATCGACCGTGGCTCTTCTCGGCCGATGGAACTGGTGGCCCGCCCGGCTAGGCCGACTGAGCCAAGCGCCGCGCGAGCACTAGGGCGCGTCAGCACCTTCGAGACGGGGGCCGCCCGCCTCTCGATGACTACGTCCGCGACCGGACCGCCTGGTGGCTTGCAGCAGTCTCAGAGCGTGTCTGGACACGCACGCTCACTTGTCTCCTCTCGCGCGTTGGCGGACGCGCTGGCTCGTGTCTCGAACCAGTGGCGCAGTCCGGCGGCGTTCGAGTGCACTCCGTTCAGCATTTCGAGTACCTCGCGCTGGGCAGGCTTCACTTCCCCGACATCAGACAGGAACTCTCGCTCGAGGGCCGCGGCGATGTCGTCGCCGCAGTGCCACGCTTTCTCTGCGACCGAGGCCCAGTGACGCAAGGTCTCCTCGGCCTCGCCGAGCACCTCCGTTGGGTCTTCACCCACGAGCCCGTAGTGGGCGAGGGCGAGGCCTTCCGGACGACGCTCTGCGAAACGATGAAGCGACGCGATTGCTTGGTCGAAGTCGAAGTCGGGCGGTGGCGTAGCCGGACGCAGCACTCCGGCATCAGGCAAGCGCACCCCTATGGCGTCGCCGGCAAAGAGAATCCCGCTCACCGAGTCGTGCAGGGCCACGTGGTGCTTGGCGTGTCCCGGGGAATCCACCGCGGTGAGCACGCGTCCTGGCCCCAGGCGAAGCTCCTCACCGTCGGCAAGCACGTGCAGCCTCTCCGCAGGAGTGGGCGCGAGACGGCCGTAGAGCGAGTCGAGTAGTTCGCCGTAGACGCGCGCGGCCGAATCGACAAGGCGCGTCGGGTCGGCCAGGTGACGGGCCCCCTTCCGGTGGACGTAGACGGTCGCGGAGGGGAAAGCCCTCGCCACGTCTCCCACGCCCCCGGCATGGTCCAGGTGGACGTGGGTTACCGCAACCCCTGCGAGCTCGCTCGGGCCGACTCCGATCGAGTGCAGCGCATCAAGAAGCACGGGAACCGAGCTCTGGCTTCCCGTCTCGATGAGAAGCGGAGCAGGCCCGTCGAGCAGGTAGCCCGCGGTGACCCTTTCCAATCCACCGAGCAAGGTGTCGATCTCCAACACTCCCGGAGCGATCCGCTTGGTCAACGCCACGGTGACAACCTCACGTGCCGACCTCGATGACCACTTCGATGTCGCCGCGCTGAACCGGCCCGCCCTGGCACCACGGTGAGCGCCTTCACAAGCTCGTTTTGCCGGGGCGCTTGCGCGCCCGATGGCGCGTGTGCGGGTTCGAACGCCACTGTCTCTTCCACAACGACACGCGCATCAAGCGCGCCACCTCGGCTCGCCGCTTGTCGTCCACCGCATCCATCGGCGGATGTCCGGAGAGGTTGAAAGCAGCGTTCACCAACGACACGTGCGAGAACGCCTGGGGGAAATTGCCCACCAGCCGACGGGCCCTCGGATCGTACTCCTCGGCTAGCAACCCCAGGTCGCTCCGAAGGGTAAGGAGATGCTCGAACAAATTAAGCGCGTCTTCGTGCCGGCCGATCAGGTGCAGGCAGTCGGCCATCCAAAACGAGCACGCGAGGAACGCCCCTTCTCGACCCTTGAGGCCGTCCACGTCGTGTGCCTCAGCTGCTCGGTAGCGAAGGACTAGACCGTCCTCTGTCAGATCGCGCTCGATGGTCTCGATCGTCGACCGCACCCGCTCGTCGGTCGCCGGTAGGAAGCCCACGAGGGGAATCATGAGCAGGCTCGCGTCGAGAGCGTCCGAGCCGTAGTACTGGGTGAACGCGCCGACGTCCGCGTTGTAGCCCTTCGCGCAGACCTCCTCGTGTATCTGGTCGCGCAGCACTCGCCACCGGTCTACGGGACCCTCGTACCCACACTGCTCCACCATGCGCACTGCGCGGTCGACAGCGACCCAGGCCATGACCTTCGAGTGGGTGAAATGGCGTCGCGGGCCACGCACCTCCCATATCCCGTCGTCCGGCTCGGTCCAGCCCTGCTCGAGGAACCTCAACAACGCGAGCTGGAGGCGCCACGCTGTCTCGTCCCGGGTATCGCCCACGCGCGACGCCTCGTAGAGAGCCGACATCACCTCTCCGTACACGTCGAGCTGGTACTGGTCTGCCGCGGCATTGCCGACACGCACCGGAATCGAGCCCTCGTAGCCGGGAAGCCACGGCACCTCCCACTCATCGAGCCGCCGCTCGCCGCCAGGGCCGTACATGATTTGCAGGTCGGAAGGCTCGCCCGCTGCGGCACGTAAGAGCCAATTGCGCCAGGCCATCGCTTCCTCGTGGTAACCCCCGCGCATGAGAGCTTCGAGCGTGAGCGTCGCGTCGCGCAACCAGCAGTACCGGTAGTCCCAGTTTCGCTCGCCCCCCAGCGCCTCCGGAAGCGAGGTGGTGGCCGCCGCTACGATCCCCCCGGTCGGGAGGAAGGTGAGGGCCTTCAGGGTGATGAGCGATCGCACCACAGCGTCGCGCCACTCGCCCTCGAGCGTGCACGACGAGGCCCAGGCGCGCCACCACGCCTCTGTTTCCTCGATGGCGAACACAGGGTTGGCAGGAGGGGGCGCCTCTTCGTGTGAAGCGAACCAGGCCAGCTCGAAGTTCTCCCTCCCCCCCTGAGCAACGGTGAACTCCGCGACGGTCGTCATGTCCTCGCCTCTGGTGTCCACCGACGTCCAAAGGCCCAGCGCGTCCGGCCCGGCTATTGCAGACAGAAGCTTCCCGACGCGTCGGACCCAGGGCACGACTGACCCATAGTCGAAGCGCAGGACCAAGTCCATGCGCATGTCCACGGTGCCGCTCAACCCTTCGACCATCCGCACGACCCGAGGGTTGTTCTCGCGCACCGGCATGTAGTCGACGAGCCTCACCACCCCTCCGGCAGTCTCGAACTCCGTCTCGAGCACGAGAGTGTTCTGGCGGTAGCGGCGCCTGATCTCTCTTATCTTCCCCTCCACGGGGGCTGGAGCGATGCGCCAGAAGCCGTGACGCTCGTCACCGAGCAGTTTGGCAAAACACGCGGCGGAGTCGAAACGCGGCAGACAGAGCCAGTCGATCGAGCCGTCCCGCCCGACCAGCCCCGCGGTATGGGTGTCGCCGATGATCCCGTAATCCTCGATGAGCAGTGCCACAGCTCCATTCTTACCGGGTCACTGTTTCTTGCTGGGTTATGCCCCCACCCATGGCACGACTGCCGATGGTGGCGACAGGGCGTGGCAACAGGTGGTGGCGACAGGGCGTGACGACCGCGCAATCCCGCCTGTTCATCGGCGCAGGCTCCTGATCTGGACCTGGTCGTCAGCTCGAGCTGGACCTGATCTCAGCCCGAAGTGCACCCACTGGTGCCGACCGCGGCGGTCGCGGATCTGGCAATCGCTATGTCCTTCTCCACGGCGGGCATTGCGAGCGCATATCCGATATCGGAGTTGGTGGTGGAACGCGCAAATACGACCCCGATCACCGTGCCGTCGGGGATCCCTTGCGCCGCGTCTCCCGAAGCCACCAAAGGCCCACCGGAATTGCCCGGGCGAACGCTCGCGTCGATCTCGTAGATCTCGCGTTGGGTCGTGCCTCTGCCGTAGATATCGAGTCCCGTTGCCGGAAAAGCAGCCGCCACTCCCGCCGGGGCATAGGCGAAAGGACCACCCTCGGGATACCCGAGAACAGCCGCTGTGGCACCAGGGCTGACGGGCGACGAACCCGAGACGAGCGACAACGACCTGTCGCCTATCGGCACCCGCAGCACGGCAATGTCGAGCTCAGGATCGAACAGCACCGCGGTCGCGTCGTATCGGCCCACAGAGTCGATGACGAACGGCTTCGCGATTCCCGCGACCACATGGGCGTTCGTGACCACCAATCCAGGGGCCACGATGAAGCCCGAGCCCTCCTGCACGACTCCACAACCCACCCCTTCGACCTGCACGGTGGAACGCTCGGCGTCGGCGACAGCTGCTGCAACTGCTGAGTCGCTCGGCGGCGTCACCGGGGTGGCCGACTGCGGGGGAAGGCCGGCAAACACCACGGGAAACCCTTCGGCCGCCAGGAAGGACTCGATACGACTGAACACCGACGGCACAGGGGGCAGTACGCCGTTCATGTCGCGCACGATCCGTGAGCCATGCAAAGCCCTGTCGAGGGAAGTGAAACGACTGTTCACCAAGACGCTCGCCACCAACCAACTGGCCACCAAGGTGGCGACGACGGCCACCGCCACCCCCACCACCGAGTCGATCCGCCCGAGACGGAGCCGTTGCAACGCGGTGCTCGAGCGCACTCCGATGAACCTGCCCACCCCACCCAGGAAGCAAGCCATGCCCAGGACCACCACGACCGCGACCACTGTCTTGGCGACGGGGGTGTGGACAAGCCTGGCCACTGGAGGGGTTACGACGGCACCCAGGAAGAGCCCCAGCCAGAACCCTCCATAAGACAGCACCTGCACGGCGGCCCCGAGGCGCAGTCCTTGTATCGCCGAAAGTGCCACGAGGGCCAACAGCAGGTAGTCGACCCAGTTCATCGGAGTAGATCCTTGCCCACGCCCGGTACAGATGCGAGGAACGATCAAGAAGTGCGCCGAACTGAAGCCTGATCCTGAACGAGTCGCTTCGGCAACTAGCGTGGCCGCGGACCAGTACGAGCGGAAGAACACGCGGGAGAAGCAGGCAAGAATGCCCGATGACGCTGCTACGTCCGGTGAACGGGAACCCACGGAACCGGAGAGTTCGCCGAGCCTGATCGAACAACCCGAGCCACCCGAGTCCACCACTGCCCTGTCGGACACTGCCACCTCACCCGACACTCCGGTCCCACCTGGCGCCGGCACGCCTGAGGGCCAACCACATACGGGCGAGCCGCACCCTGGATACGGCCCGCCCGGCTACCCCCCGCCCGGGTACCCGCCGTCCGCATTTCCACCTCCCGGCTACGGCCCGCCTGGGTACCCGCCATCCGGACACCCGCCGTCCGCATTTCCACCTCCCGGCTACGGCCCGCCCGGGTACCCGCCATCCGGACACCCGCCGTCCGCATTTCCACCTCCCGGCTACGGCCCGCCCGGGTACACACCCCCTCCCTACGCCTACGCGATCCGGTCCGGACCTGTCGATGCAATCGGGCGCCCGATGGCCGAATGGTGGCAACGTTTTCTGGCGTACGTGATCGACGCCGCAGTCCTCACTGTGCCTGGGGCGATCATCCTCTCCCTCACTGCGAACACCACGAACACCAATGCCGGCACCACCGTCTCATTGACGACGGGAACATGGGTGGGCGCCGGTCTGGGCCTCATAGTTGCGCTCGGCTACTTCTCGTTCCTCGATGGGAACAGGCGCGGTCAAACACTCGGCAAGCTTGCGCTCAACATCTCGGTGTGCGACATCAGGAACGGAGGCTCGATAGGCGCCGCAAGAGCGCTTGCCCGTCGTTTCATCTTCTTCGCCACATATCTGGGCTTCGCCGTTCTCTTCCTCGTCAACGCTCTGTCACCGTTGTGGGATCCCCGACACCAGGCGTGGCACGACCATGCGGTCCGCTCCTGTGTGGTCAAGCTGCGATGACAGACAACGCGATACGCCTTGTCGAGCTGCTTATCGACATCGTGGGAGAGGACAGGGTCCTCTCCGGTGACGCCATCCCTGACGACTACAGCCATGACGAAGCGCTCACTGCCACTGCGCGCAAACCGTTGGCCCTTGTAAGACCTCGGTGCACCGAGGAGGTCTCAGCGATCTTGTCTCTGGCGAACAAGCACCGGTTCCCTGTCACTGCGCGCGGCAGCGGCACCGGGCTGTCAGGGGCGGCGATCGGATCGCCCGACGGCGTACTCGTCTCGTTCGAACTCATGGACCGTGTGCTCGAGATCGACACCGTCAACCACATAGCTGTGGTGCAGCCGGGCGTGACGCTCGAGAAGCTCGACGAGACGACCGCAAGTCATGGCCTCGTGTACCAGGTCTTCCCCGGTGAGAGCTCGGCCTCGCTGGGGGGAAATGTCGCCACGAACGCCGGGGGCATGCGCGCAGTCAAGTACGGCGTAACCCGGCACCAGGTTCTCGGTCTGGAGGCGGTGCTCGCCACCGGTGAGGTGATTCGCACCGGAGGGAAGTTCGTGAAGACCTCGACCGGCTACGACCTGACGCAACTGATCGTAGGCTCAGAGGGCACGCTCGCTCTGGTGACCGAGGTGACCTTGAAGCTGTATCCCCGCTTGCCCCACACTGCCACGGTCCTGGCTCCTTTCGGTGCGCTCGACTCGGTGACCGCCGCAGTGCCGCGCATCATCGGGAGCGGCTGCGCCCCACTCATCCTCGAGTACGTGGACAAGCTCACGATGGCGGCGATGACGGCCAACGTGAGTCTGGATCTCGGGATCCCGAAGGCAACCCAAGAGGCAGCCCTGGCGTACCTGGTCGTCGTGTTGGAGAACACTCACGCCGCACGTCTGGACGAAGACGTGGCCGCCCTCGGTGCGCTGCTCGTGGAGTTGGGGGCGATAGAGGTCTACGTGCTGCCCTCACAGGCTGCCGCCCAGTTGATCGAGGCGCGCGAGAAGGCGTTCTTCGTCGCCAGGGCGCTCGGGGCGAACGACATCGTCGATGTGGTGGTGCCGCGCGCGGCCATACCTGCCTACATGGCCAGGGTGGGAGCCGTCGCTCAGGAGTACGGCGCCCTCGTGAACGGCTGCGGGCACTTCGGGGACGGCAACGTCCACTTGTCGGTGTTCGAACCCGACGACGAGCGCCGAAGCGCTCTGTTGCGGGCGTTGTTCAACATCGGGATCGAGCTAGGAGGAGCGATCTCGGCAGAGCACGGCATCGGCACGGAGAAGCGACGATACTTCTGTGAGCTAGAGGACCCGGTGAAACGCTCCCTCATGAGGCGGATCAAACAAGCTTTCGACCCGAACGGCATCCTCGGTCCGGGCGTCATCTTCGACGAAGCAACACGAACGGTGCCATGAGCGGTGTAATGAACGAGAACATGAACGACATCATGAACGAGATCGTCGACCAATCGCGATGAACGGTGCTCAGGCGGTCATGCAGACCCTCGTCGCCTCCGGCGTAGAGGTGTGCTTCACGAACCCCGGCACCTCGGAGATGTACTTCGTCGCCGCCCTCGACGAAGTGCCGCGTATGCGAGCGGTGCTCGGGCTGTTCGAAGGGGCCGTCACCGGGGCCGCGGACGGCTACGGCCGCCTTATGGGTCGCCCGGCGGCCACCTTGTTGCATCTGGGCCCTGGTCTCGGCAACGGGATCGCCAACCTTCACAACGCACGCCGGGCCCGCACGCCGGTCGTAAACATCGTGGGCGACCATGCCACCACCCACCTGCGCTTCGATCCCCTGCTCGCCTCGGACATCGAGAGTCTGGCGCGGCCGGTGTCGGCCTGGTTCCGAAAGTCGACTTCGGCGGAGGCATTGGCAACCGACGCCGCCCAAGCGGTCGCCGCCGCCTACGGACCTCCAGGTGGCGTGGCTACCCTCGTCGCGCCCGCCGACCTGTCTTGGACGGAGGTCGAAGGCCCGGCTTCACCAGTGGCACCGCGAGCGCGCGAGACAGTGACTTCCGACGCCGTGGACGCGACGGCAAAGGCCCTTCGATCCGAGGAGCCGGCAGCGCTGCTGTTGGGGGGAGCCGCCGTGCGCGAGAAAGGGCTGGTTGCAGCGAGGCGGATCAGCCAGGCGACCGGGGCGAAACTGCTCTGCGAGACGTTTCCCTCCAACTTGGAGCGCGGCGGTGGGCTCCCTTCTGTAGAGAGGCTCGCCTACCTGGCCGAGCTCGCGATCGGCCAGCTCCGGGGACTGCGACACCTGGTGCTCGTCGACGCCGCGGCCCCTGTGTCGTTCTTCGCCTACCCGAACCTTCCCGGGTACCTCGTACCCGACGGCTGCGAGCTCTACGTGCTCGCCGGAGCGTTCGACGATGCACCCGGCGCGCTCGAGGCGCTGGCGGAGGCGCTCGGCGCGCCCGGCGTCTGCAGCAGCACCGGCGGGACCGGTGCGACTGCCCACGATGGCGGCTTCGGTGAAAGTGGCACCGGCCGGGACTCTGGCAGGGAACATGCGCAGGCGACACAGCGTCCCGAACGACCAAGCGGCGCTCTGAACCCCGACAGCGCCGCTGCAGCGATCGGTGCTTTGCTGCCAGAGGGAGCGATCGTCTCGGACGAGGCGAACACCTGCGGAGTGTCCCTCCCAGCGGCGACCGCCGGAGCGCCAAGACACGACTGGCTATGTCTCACAGGGGGCGCGATAGGACAAGGCATCCCGGTCGCCACAGGAGCCGCTGTCGCGTGCCCCGACCGCAAAGTGCTCAGCCTCGAGGCCGACGGCAGCGCCATGTACACCTTGCAAGCTCTGTGGACTCAAGCGCGCGAGGGTCTCGACGTGACCACCGTGGTGTTCAACAACAGCTCCTACGCGATCTTGGAGTGGGAGCTCAGCCGGGTCGGCGCGGGCACTCCGGGACCCAAGGCCAAAGAAGCGCTGGCACTGAACCGTCCCGACCTTGACTTCGCCGCACTAGCCCGGGGCATGGGTGTGCCCGCCACCCGGGCCACCGACGCGGAGGAGTTCACCACGCAGCTCGAGCGGGCCCTCGCCGAGCCCGGTCCCGCTCTGGTCGAAGCGATTCTGCGCGCTTAAGCGATCCTGCGCGCTACTAGCGGTTCTGCGTGATCAAGCGGTTCTGCGCGCTCCCAGGATTGCGGACCCCACGTCGAGATCCCCGGCGCTCATGGGCTTGCCGGTGCCTCTCGCTGCCCGTCAGAGGGCTGCCATCACCGACGCAGCCGAGCTGACGTTCAGCCCGGGTCCCGGTTCCACGAACAGCGACGTCACCACTCCGTCGTCGATTATCGCCGCGTAGCGCTGTGAGCGGATACCGAGGCCGATGCCGCTTCCGTCCATCTCCAGTCCCATCGCCCGCGTGAAGTCGCCGTTCCCGTCGGCGAGCATGAGCACGGAGTCACCGACCTTGCGCTCCCGGGCCCATGCACCCATCACGTATGCGTCGTTGACCGACACACAGACGATCCTGTCCACACCCTTGGCATGGAGATCAGCGGCCCTGACCACGAAACCCGGGAGATGATGGTCCGAACACGTAGGCGTGAACGCACCCGGCACGGCGAAGAGCACCACCTTGCCCTTGCCGAGCATCTCGCCCGTGCGCAAAGTGCGGGGCCCTTCCCGGCCCATCGTTTGAACCTCGACGTCCGGCAAGCGGTCACCGACAGCGATCGTCATCGAGCCTCCCTTGTTCTCCCTCGTGGTCGAGGTCCGCCCTTTCCGGGCGTCGCCCCAAGAACCTGGGCACTTGCAGGGGCCGGCGGGTCTTGACGCTCCCCGCTCATGGACCCTGCCCGTGCACGGGACCTGTGCGAGCACGTGATCATACCGAGCATCGCCCGCAACGAATCAACGAACCCCTCGGCAGTGCACGCAGCACCGCGACGACCAGCGGTTCTCCAAGGCAGTCGACCACTCGAGCAGACGCCGAGCGGGCTCCCACTCCCAGCTCTGGTACCGCCCCACGACGAGGAGCCGGATCTCACGCGTCCCCGCGTCCTCGAGTGCGGCAGCGGCCGAGTGCAAATGTGCTCCTGTGGTGTAGGTGTCGTCCACCAAGAGAACCCGGCGGTTCTCGACTAGTTCGCGCCGGCACTGGTAGGCATCACAGGCAGGAACATTGCGCTCGATCCTCGCCGGCCCGCTGTACAGGGCGTCAACCACGGCATGCCCGACCTGCGGGAGCATACGGAGAGTGCTGGCGAGCGGGTGATGCTCCGCGCGGACCTGCAGCGACGGAACCACCACGATCACGTCGTACCCGTCGGGAGCTACGCAGTCACCATGGCGTTCGAGGAACTTCCCCACCAGGTCGGCCAACCGGACCTGCTGGCGCCGGGAGATCAAGCTTGGCTGCCCCTTGTACTGCTTGAGCGCCGCGTAGAGACCGGTGTCGCTCGTCGTCAAGGAGATCGGCGTGACCGGGTGAAGCCGCCTACGAAGCCCCCGCTCGATCTGGCGACAGCTCCAGCAAACATCGAAATGCCCATCGAGCGCTCCACAGCAGATGCCACAGACATCGGGACCCGGCGGCTTCGGCGCAAGGCATGCCCCGCAGAGCCCGCATGCTGACTCGACCCCGTGCTCGATCCAATTCGGAACAGCCTCGAGGCGGTCCGAGGGCCCCACGCGGGCGTGTGCCGCCAGGTATCCCGAGCAACCCATGGCCGGACGGGTCGTGGCCGGACGGGTCGTTGCCAGATGCATCTTCGCCATGATGACAGGCGCATGTAAGAGCCACGGACCTAGCGGACCTAGCGGACACCCTCCTGGGGTATATACACATACCCCGTTAGGCTATGATGCCCAGGGGGGGCAGAGAGGAGCTTCGATGTCCGAGACGATTACCTACACGGTCTCCGGCATGACCTGCGATCACTGCAAGAACGCCGTCACCGGGGAGCTGAGCTCGGTCACAGGCGTCGAAGCGGTCGATATCGACCTCGGCACCAAGCTCGTGAGGGTGACGGGCAAGGGACTCGACGACGAAGCGCTTCGCGCTGCCATCGAACAGGCTGGATACGAAGTCGCGTGATGACGACGGTCACCGAGCGCACGGGGCACGTCGAGCTTGCCCTCGATGGAATGACCTGCGCGTCGTGCGCGACGCGGATCGAAAAGCACCTCAACAAGCTCGACCGCGTGGTAGCAACGGTGAACTTCGCAAGCGAGCAGGCGGCCGTCGCCTTCGACCCGACGCTGGTCACCGTTGACGAGCTGATCGCCACAGTCGAGAAGGCCGGCTACCACGCCTCGTTACGTCAAGGTGTGCTAGCCGAGCAGGACCCTACCGAACCCTACAGGCTGCGGCTGCTCGTAGCCGTGGTGCTCTCGGCGCCTGTCGCCCTGCTGGCGTGGGTACCTCCGGTGCGCTTTCCCGGATGGGAGTGGGCGTCCCTGGCCCTGGCGACCCCGGTCGTGTTCTTCAGCGGCTGGCCGTTCCACCGCGCCGCGGCACTCAATGCCCGCCACGCAGCCGCCACGATGGACACGTTGATCTCGGTCGGGATCCTCGCCGCATGGTCGTGGTCGACGGTCGTGCTCTTGAGCGGGATCTCGCAGAGCATCTACTTCGACACCGCAGGCGTGATCACGGTGCTGATACTGCTCGGCCGCTACCTCGAGGCAGGGGCCAGGCGGCGGTCGCGAGAAGCGGTCAGAGAGCTCCTCGAGCTCGGCGCCAAAGAGGCGCGCGTGCTCCGCGACGGCGGGGAGGTGCTGGTCCCCGTCGAAGAACTCGCCGCCGGCGACCTGTTCGTCGTTCGGCCAGGCGAGAAGGTCGCGACGGACGGCATCATACAGCACGGGACGTCTGCGATCGACCAGTCGATGTTGACCGGGGAGCCGGTGCCCGCCGAGGTCGGCCCTGGGGACGAGGTGGCGGGTGCCACGCTCAACGCCTCGGGCCGGCTAGTGGTGCGAGCGACCAGGGTGGGCTCGGAGACCGCCCTAGCGCAGATCGCACGCCTGGTGGCCCAGGCCCAGGCGGGGAAGGCGCAGGTGCAGCGGCTGGCGGATCGGGTCTCGGGCGTGTTCGTGCCGGTCGTGATCGGGCTCTCGCTGCTCACGCTCGCCGGGTGGCTCGCCTTCGGCGCTTCCTCCGCGGCGGTGGCATTCTCCGCGGCGGTCGCCGTAGTCGTCATCGCCTGCCCTTGCGCGCTCGGCCTGGCGACACCGACCGCGCTCATGGTGGGAACCGGTCGCGGCGCCCAGCTCGGGATCGTGATCAAAGGACCGGAGATCCTCGAGCAGACACGCCAGGTGACCTCGATCGTGTTCGACAAGACCGGCACCCTGACCGAGGGCCGGATGGAAGTCGCCGCGATCGTCGCGGCGGAGGGGATAACCGAGAACGAGCTGGTGAGGCTGGCTGCAAGCGCAGAGAACGCGAGCGAGCACCCGATCGCGCGCACCGTGGCAGATTACGGCTTGGCGAAGGCGGGTTCCCTGCCATCTGTGGGGAGCTTCGAGAGCTGGGCCGGGCTCGGCATCGAGGCGGTCGTGGACGGTCACTCGGTTGTCGTCGGCCGCACGTCTTTCTTGGCCGAGCGAGGTGTGGAGATGCTCGAAGCGCTCGCTCGTGAAGCCGAGCGCCTCGAGGCGGGGGGGACCACGGTCGTCGTCGTCGCCTGGGATGGAAAGGCTCGCGGGCTGATAGCAGTCGCCGACAAGGTGAAGTCCACGAGCCGCCAGGCGATCACAGAGCTGAGAGCCCTCGGGCTCACTCCGGTGCTGCTCACCGGCGACAACGAGCGCACAGCACGTGCAGTGGCCGCGGAGGTCGGCATCGATCGCGTGCTCGCCGGCGTCCGCCCACAGGAGAAGGCGGCCGAGATCCGTCGCCTACAGAATGTTGGCGAAGTCGTCGCCATGGTCGGCGACGGCGTGAACGACGCGCCGGCGCTCGCCCAGGCGGACTTGGGCCTTGCGATCGGCACCGGCACCGATGTCGCCATCGAGGCGTCGGACCTCACCCTGGTCTCCGGTGACCTGCGTGCAGTCGCCGACGCGATCCGCCTCGCCCGACGCACCCTGCGAACGATCAAGGGCAACTTGTTCTGGGCGTTTGCGTACAACGTGGCCGCGATCCCGCTCGCCATCGCCGGTGTGGTCAACCCGATCGTCGGCGCAGCCACGATGTCGCTCTCCAGCATCTTCGTCGTGTCGAACTCGCTTCGACTGCGGCGATTCCACCCATCAAGGGAGACGTGATGACCGAGACCGCCACCCATACCTATGGCTATTTCGCCGACAAGGAGTCGCTGATCAAGCGCATGCACCGCATCGAGGGTCAGGTGCGCGGAATCGAGAAGATGATCACCGAAGACCGCTACTGCATCGACATCCTCACTCAAATCGCCGCCGTCGACACGGCGCTCGAGGCGGTCGCGTTCAAGATCCTCGACGACCACGTGACCCACTGTGTCGCCGGCGCCCTCGCCTCCGGTGACAAGGATGTCGCCTCCGAGAAGAGCCGCGAGCTCCTCGAAGCAGTCCACCGTTTCGCTCGCACCCGTTGAACTTCATCCGCTTCTGACTACAGCAGCAGTCGGTCGGGGCGTTCAGGCGGGTATCGCCGGATTGATGGACCCTCCGAATGTCCTGTGACGCTGCGCTATCTCAGCGGAGATCACCGGCTGAGATTGCGGCTCTAATGGCCGTGACCGAACGGTCGACGTCTTTCTCGGTGGTGCTCCAGTTCGAAACGGAGATACGCATGAGACGCATGTCGCGCCAGGTCGTGGCACCCATCCAGCACACGCCGGAACGCTGCACGGCTTCGATCACGCGTTCGGTCTCCTCGTCGTCGCTGAAGCGAACAAGGACCTGGTTGAGCACGACCTCGTTGATCACCGTGACGCCGTCGAGCGCGGATAGCTGATCGGCGAATCTCCGGGCAAGGTTGCAGCACCGCTCAACGAGCTCGGCAACACCGCTTCGGCCCAGTTGGCGGAGCGCGGCCCATGTCGCGAAGCCGCGGGCGCGTCTCGACGACTCGAGTACGTAGTCACCGGGAGCTCGGAACCCGTCCTGACCATTCCCTGTCAGGTATGCGGCGGTGAAGGACATGGCACCGGCATGGGCTTTCGGATGAGAACAGAACACGTACCCACTGTCATAAGGGACGTTCAGCCACTTGTGGCCGTCGGTCGCCCACGAGTCCGCCGTCTGGATCCCGTCGACAAGATGGCGCGTCTTGGGGCTGGCCGCAGCCCAGAGCCCGAACGCCCCGTCTACATGGACCCACGCGCCGTGGTCGTGCGCGGTCGCGGTCGCGCTCTTCAGATCGTCGAACGCGCCGGTGTTCACGTTGCCTGCCTGGAGACAGACGATCGTCGGGCCATCAGGGCCGTTGGCAAGCACGCGTGCAAGGTCGATCACGTCGATCCTGCCCTCGGAGTCCGTCGCCACCGGCTCGAGCGTGCCGACACCGAGGCCGAGCAGCCTCAGCGCCCGGTCGATGGTGACGTGGCGCTCGGCGTTGGCCACCACCCTCACGCGTGGCGCGCCCGACATCCCCCGCTGCTCGACGTCCCAGCCCGCGTGGGCCAGGACGTGATGCCGAGCGGCCGCCAAGGCCACCGTGTTGGCGCCCTGCCCGCCGGTCACGAAACCGAACGAGGCCGAGGCCGGGAGACCGAACAGCTCCTTCAGCCAGGCGCCAGCCACGTCCTCCACGACAGCCGCGCCGGGGGAGGTGACAACGTTGGACGCAACCTGGTCCCAGCCTGAGGCCAGGACCTCGGCGGCGGTCGCCGCATCCAGCGCTCCCCCGACGACGAATCCGAAATAACGGGGACCGGCCGTGCCCACCAAGGCCGGCTCGACGACGTCGGCCAAAACCTCGAGCACGTTGGCAGCGGGAGTTGGCCCGTCCGGTAGGAGGCCGAGGCCAGCGCGAACATCCTCCAGGTCGACGTCCTCGGGAAAGACAGGGCGATCCGCGACCGCATCCCGATAGTCGGCCACACGGGCTGCGGCGTAGCTCAACAACTCACGAAGTTCAGCCACTCCCGAATCTTCGCGTAACGACCCCCTCGATGCTTGACAGCCAGGCTGCAGTCTTGTGATCAGAGCTAGCGCGGATAGGCGCTAGGAAGACCATCCACCGATCGTCGTCTTGTCCCGGCTGAGATGCCGGTGCACCCAAGCACCGACGACCAAGTGGAGGTCCCTCTTCATCATGCGCGTGCTCAACCCGAAGTGCTCGATGCCATCTGGGCTGCGGTGAAGCCCCTACGGTGGCGTCTCAGAGCTGGTGTAAACGGCTCGGGGCGAAGGCTCCGTGCTGATACTACGCAGCCGTCGTGACCCTGTCTTCTGTCACCTCCTCGACGTGTTGTTGATCGCGAAGTAGTTCGCG
>Ga0181533_1000495_pt1 | contig 52835 bp, 45 predicted proteins | sample PEATcosm2014_Bin_45_FD_119772 | JGI IMG/M metagenome (GOLD analysis project Ga0181533, IMG submission 119772) | Peatland microbial communities from MTU Mesocosm Facility, Houghton, MI, USA - PEATcosm2014_Bin11_60_metaG | ecosystem: Environmental > Terrestrial > Soil > Wetlands > Peat | place... | reverse complement strand
TGAGATAAATCACTGCCCGCCGAAACGCGATAAAGTCATGAAAAAAGCGTCAACCGAATAAGGAGACGCTTTTGCGCAGTAAAAGAGAGGGGTTATGCCCCACTCATTCATACCTGGCTATTGCCTCCCGTCCCGGTTCTACTCGCGAATCCCGGCGGTGTGTATTAAATCTGCGAGGTTTTGTCAGCTCCACTCATCAAGTAGCGGGCGTCCTCGTTATAAATATCGTTTATCATATTCAGGGAGAAAAAGTCTACAATATTTTAATATTCTAGTTAAAATATTTAAATAAATCGCGATGGGGGCATTTTCGATGACCCTTTTCCGCTATGCTGATTTCTCTTTCATCCCCTCCAGATCTTTCATTACGGCACTGCTCTCTTCCCTGCGTTTTTCCAGGTCGTCGAAAAATGCCGTGACCATTCTTTCAAATGCCTCCACCGATTTTTTGATTTCCACGCGGTCCTCTTCCTGCCTGCCGGTGGCTCTAACCATTTCATGGGTCATCTCTTTTATTGAATCAATGGAGGTTCCTATGCTTTTTGTGGCATTGGACTGCTCCTTGGATGCCTTGAAGATCTGCGCCGTCATTGAGCTGACGTCCTCAACAGATCGAGTTACCATACGAGCGCTCACTGTCTGTTCACCTGTAGCGATTTTGATATTTTCGGTCATTTCCATTGCGCGCTGGGAGCTTTCCTGGATCACGAGGAGAGCTTTCCCGGTTTCTTCTCCCAACTTGACCCCCTTCTGCACCAGTTCCTTAGTTGCAGTCACACAACTTGCCGCAATCTTTGACTCATTCATAATCTCGTCGATAATACCGGTGATTTCACCGGTTGATTGGCCGGTTTGCAGGGAAAGGTTACGAATTTCATCGGCGACAACCCCAAAACTTTTGCCGTATTCTCCGGCCTGGGCCGCTATTATGGAAGCATTCAGGGCAAGTAGATTAGTACGCTTGGTTATGGCATTAATGACATCAACAATATTGTCAATCCGGCTGCTGTTTTCACTCAGTCGTTTAATCCCCTGGTAAGAGAGATCGACTGAATTCTGAATTTCAGCAAGCGCCGAGATCGTTTCGACAACCACGGCCCTTCCTTTGTCCGCCTGAACATTGACCTGACTAGAGACTTCATGAGAAATTGTGGTATTCTGCTCAACATTTTTCAAGGACACATTGATCTGTTCCATGGCTGAAAGGGATTTGTCCACCTCTTCCGACAGAAAATCGAGGTTTTTGCTGACCTCTTCAATAGCTACTGAGATTTCACCCGCTGATGAACTTGTCTCATCAACGGCCTCCATAACCCCTTCCGATGCAGACGATATATGGGCAGTACTTTCAGCAAAAGAATCGACCGCGGATTTCAGATCGAGAACGTTGCGGGAATAAGAATCCCGGGTCCCCAACAGGTCGGTAAAAGTCTTCCCAAGTTCCTTCGTCAAGGTGTTGATGGCATGCAGGAGATTGATCCTGGTAATTGTCGATGCAACATGATCGGCGAAGAGTTTTATGGTATCCAAATCGGTTTCATTCAATTTTCGCTTGGTGAATTTATTATCAATGCCGAATAAGCCGATTGATTCCCCTTTTACTACGATTGGACTGAGCATGAAACTCTTCGACCGAAGCGGTTTAATGGAGTCATAGGGAGGCTGCACCCGGAAATCATCAGGATAACTTCCGATATCATCAATCAAAAAGGCCTTTCTCTCTTTAAAGCACTTATAGATAACGCCAATACGGTCATCCAGAGGAAGTGTTACCCCCGTGGTTTCAAACTCATCTGATCCTATGCTTGAAAAAAAATAAAGATGAGAACGGGTTTCATCGGCCAGCAAAATGTTGACCTGTTCATATTCGAGAATTTCATGGAGCCCCTCGGAACAGAGCGACAAGGCCTCTTTAACGTCTAAAGATTTCTGCAGCCTGCCGCTTATCTGGTGAAAACTCTTTATATTATTATCGAGCAACTGAAACCGCTCTTCAAAGATTTCCTTTTGTTTAGCGACTTCATGGTGAAGAGAGCCAAGTTCACCGGTTCGCTTGTACAGTTCATCAGTGGATTTACCGATAATGTAACCCAGAGAAGACATAGTAAGCGCGGTGCCAAATCCCATATAACTATAAAGGGCAAGATGATAAGCGTCTTTGGTGATATCTGAAAATATCTGCACCCACAAGGATTCGTGAGGATTAGGAAATAAAACAAGGCGGATGCAAATCCAGATGAGAGGAGCACTGACCCCCATTATGAAACCGAATACGGCGTATAGGATACTCCGGTTAATTCTCTCCATTTTCTCTTCCATTGAGTTGACTTATCCTCCCATGTCGGAAGAAGGATCAGCAATTAAGTGTGTATCATGAGGTCACCTCAGAGTGTATGCGACTTTGGTAGTCTTGACGATAAAACTGCTTGAACCCAGTCTATGTCACAGGCAGAACAAAGTCAATAGCCAGCGGTAATTGCGATGTAAAAGGGTCATCGCTTAGACTCCCGCCCATAGTGCCTGGGGCAAACGTTGCAACCGGTACGTTTTTATGCGGGGCAATTGATTAAAAACATCACGCCATGATGCAGTGCAAATATTGTCGTGCTTCTGAAAGCTGCTAAACGGAAAAGCAGTTAATCAGTGGGATGGAAGCCGGGGGAAAGTTTTTCATAGGTGCTCCGGAGGTTTTCCGGCATCACGCGATTGTCGCCTATAACAGACATAAAGTTTGTATCCCCGTTCCAACGGGGGACGATATGGATATGAAGGTGTTCGTCAACTCCGGCGCCGGCCGCCTTTCCCAAGTTGATACCGATATTGAACCCTTGGGGTGAGGCAGTTTTTTCCAGAACATTGCGAGAGAGACGTAATGTGGCGAACAGATCGAGCATCTCCGCATCGGATAGCTCATTCAGATCAGCAGTATGCCGGAAAGGGGCTATCATCATATGGCCGTTATTGTATGGATAGCGATTCAGCATGACCAGTGACAAATCCGTTCGGTATAGGATCAGCTTTTCCCGGTCGTGTTCATGATCGGAAGAGACACAGAATATGCAAGTCGACGGTTTTTTATTTACAATATAATCAATCCGCCATGGGGCCCAGAGTCTTTTCATAAGCAGTCGGTTCTCCTGTTTGGATAGATTGCTTAAACAGTTCGGAAAGTCGGCACCGGATTTATTAATGTATCAAGGATTACTATTCTTTTTAAAGCACCAACATTGTCAAGTCAATATAAATAAAACGGTTATTGCGTGATGATATACGGGGATATTATCTTGAAATGCTATGCTGTATTAATGAAAAATGGTGGGTACCATATGGCCGGGGGAAACGTTTGATTTTTTATCGGGTTTTTTCCAGCAGCAAGCGGGTTGCCTATAGCTGCTGGCTATCCCTTATTCAAATTCCTCAACATCCAGTTCAAGAAGTTCCATTTCATCTGACTGTTCACTTCCCATCAGATGCGCTATCTTCTTTGCAGCATCCCTGAACCCCGGATTAATGGTCCGGACCTGCCGGTAGAGTCGCAGCGCATCATCCTGACGGCCTACACTCTCACAGAGAAACGCAAGCTCGTAGTTGAGACTCAGTCGTTCTTCACCCGTCAGCCCGTCCTGGGAAAGAGCATCGTTGAAAATCTCCTCCGCCTTTGCGACATCTCCCTTGTCCCGATAACATATTCCTTGCAACGTCATGCAATCAATTTTCCTCTGCGGGTCAATGGCTGCGGTTTGGAATTCAGTAACGGCATCATCTAACAGCCCCATTTCTTTATAAGCAATTCCGAGATTGTAATGTGTTTCTGTATCATCCTTATCAAGCTGCTCATCCACCACTTTCTTGAATTCGCTGAATTGACCATCCAGATCATATTTAGTCCGCTTTTTAGTAATTTGTACATTATCTTTTTCCTGCAAAGTGCTCTCGGCTGGACGCTGGGCTATATCCGCCCCTGTTTTTTCGTGTTCCTGAAGCCATTCGTTCAGGTTTATGCCGGTTTCTCCTATTTCAAGGTCTATTTCGGTAAAATCTTCGGATTCCGCTGACCTTTTTGCCGGCTCAGTATCTACCGACTCCGTAGTGCCAAGAGGGGGGACCTCTTTCTTCTCAAAATCATCAGGAATATCGCCAATGCCCTCATCGTCAGCCAAGGAAAGATCGATCTCTTCCTCCCACGCCATTTCCCCGGCGGGCTCTCTCGGTGCTTCAGCCCAAGGACTTTCCTGGTCGGCTGAAGCTTCCTCAAGAAGAGATTTTACCGGCTCCTCATCCTTTGCCGTCCCCAATGTTTCCATAACAGCAATAATCGATGCAAGTTTCTCCTTATCATCAAGAGTTTCGTAAACATATTTAAGACCGTGGAGAATCCTTATATCATCCGGTGCCTTTTCCCGTAAAGCAGAATAAAAGTGTTCCAATGATTGAAATGCGCCTTGCCGAGTAAAATTAGTCTCGTACTTTTTCAGCAGGTCCAATGTGGCATTTATATCACTTTCGTCAAGATGAGTTTGAATCAAGGACTCAACGGCAAACAATTCATCGGGAAAGAGGTCTATAATACTCGTCAGAGCCGATTTCCTGCCGGTGGTTTCACGGGTCATTAAATAAGCATCAGTCAAGAGCTTCCATGCCTTCAGGTTGCTTTTATCACTGCTGACAAACTCCTGAAGATATGGAATAGCCGCCGCATCGCCCTCCTTGATCTGGGTTGTCAGTAAATCAAGGGAAAAATCCTTATTGTCGGGAAAGAGGACGCGCACCCTTTCGCTGACCTTGTTAAAGGCGGATTCATCAGCGTTTTTCCGGAAAAGAACTGCCAGACGTATAAACTCCCGATATGACTTATCGGCAAGCCCGGCGATAAAATAGGTCTCCGCGTATTTCAGAAGGGTATTCGAGTCCCCCGGATCAGCGGCCAGCATCATTTCAATGACCTTGAGCGCGTCCGGCAATGAATCGGTTTTTTGATAATGATTTACCACCAGGGTATATTCGGAAAGGGCGTTGCTGGTCAGGCCCTGCTTCTCGTAAAGTGAGGCGAGGGTTAGGTTGGTATTGATATTGTCGGGGTCCAACTTCTGGATTTGTTTAAATGTTGCAATGGCTTTAAGATAAAAGTCATTTTTAGAATAATATTTACCGATGGCCTCATATTCTGTAATAGCCTCGTCTTTGCGGTTAACACGAACCAGTAGTTCAGCGAGTTTTTGCCTGTTCCTGATATCGCCGGAATCAAGAGCGACAATCTGCTCATAGTCCTTGATTGCTTTGTCCAATTGTCCTTTGGCAATGAACTTTTGCGCGCTTTCAAGCAACTTGTCTTTTTTTAAAGCCAAAACGACCTGCCTTTTTGGTTAGTGCCCGCCATGAAATAACCGTTTCTTTCTGGCATTTCATTTTAGGTCATCTTTGGCCTATCTTCAATCGTCAAATCCTAGACCTAGCTTTTGCTACGCCAGTGGCTTGACTCATTCAGATCGACCAAAACCAGTCTAAATCTGATCGAAATAAAGATAAAAGTTATTTCATGACGAACCCTTAGAAAAATCCAAGGATATCACTGGGTAATTGCCATAGATTAATGGAATATGTCCTTCATGTCAAGATTTATGAATTTTAATTTATGAGTTTTGCCGATTCATCCACGCATGAAAAGTACCCATGAAATCGGTTCGTTTTACCGACATCAATCCGAAATCATTGAATGTCTTATTATACACCATCATGAACCAAATAATACAAAGAATAAATTCAGGTTAACGATCGCAATAAATCTTGCAAGGTCCTGTACTCCTCAATCGTAAGCTTCCTGTCGCCGTAAATGGTCCGGCCATAGATTTCCACGAATTTATCGATAAGCGGGTCTTTAGCCATTCCAGCCAACTCGTGCAGGCTTGTTGAAGGAAGGATATCAAAAGTGTATTTCCTTTTCATCTGTCTGAGAAACTTCCGCATGATCTTCTCTTCCCTGGAAACTTTCGCTCTCCTTGCCGCCAGAATTACAAGAATCAACATGATGAGAGTTAAGCCGGTCAGAAGCAATATTTTCCCGTGCTGAAATGTTAATGATATCCTTTTAAGTCGGGAATTGACTTCGTTAGCCATCTGGAACTGTTTTTCCAGGTCATAGTTGATGACCGCCATATTCCATAAATAGTTGAAAGAATCCTGATACATTCGGATGCGGTATGCTGTGCCTGACTCTTTCTCCTTTTGTACCTTTTGGAAATTGGCTGACATGATGCTAGGGTCAACCATGAGCCAACCCCTGCCGTCAATGTAAGCCTCGACCCATGCATGGGCCATCCCTTCCGTAATAAGGTAATAACCTCCCAGTTCATTGTATTCACCTCCAAAGTATCCTCCGACGAGCCGCGAGGGTACTCCGGCTGACCGCAGCAAGACCGCGAACGATGACGAAAAGAATTCGCAGTTGCCCCGTTTTTTTGTGAACAAAAACTCATCGAGGGGATCGGCTGATACCGGTAGGTCGCTGGTGGCATAAGTTATCTTTCTTGATCGGAAAAATTCTTTCAGAAGCTCAACTTTTTCTTCATCTGCTTTTCCCCGTCTCGCGATATTCCGCCCCACGTCCGCCATTCGGGCGGAAAGTGATGGGGGAAGCCGCAGATAATACTCCCGGTCGATCCAACCACGCGTATTGATGGTATTAACGGGACTCGACACGGCGTCATATTTGACCCTCCTGGCAGAGATTGATGAGGATTTCAGAACGAAATCACCGGCCAGAGAAGCTCTCACACCAGTAACTTGGCGAGGGACATTGAGGGCAAAAAGATATCCTGATCTCCCTGGTTCAGGATAAATGGTTTGTTGGATTTCCCCGGCACCGGAAACATAACCCTCCTCGCCTGCCGGCAGGTTCCCCCTTATCCATGCATTTCCCACAAGGGTATTGAGTACTGCACCGCGCCAGTAAAGCTGCTCTTTAGGCAGCTTCCCGCAACTTACCCTGAAAGCTGCATTCTTCATTTCACCCACGCTAGAAGCTACGCCGGGCTGGACTTTTTCACTGAACCCGGTGACCCTCGATCCCGCCACATTCAGAAAATTCCAGAGGGGATACTGGGTCCGGGGCAGAATTACGAAAAAAACGCACATAAGCGGTAAAGCAGCCGCGGGCATAAGAAGGCTGATCGACAATACGGTTTTCGCTCCATCCCGGGGTAAAACCATATTGTTATCAGTTGCATGGAAAGTAAGGATGACCAGCGCAACCGCAATTAGAAAAAAAAGCGCGATTAGATATGCGAGAAAGAAAGCATCCAGAGTGAAAAGTGATGAACTGGCCAGGGAAAAAAGGGATAGAGCGAAAATCTGCAGATAATTTCTCCCCTTTTTTTCACTGATGAGCCTGATCGATAGAAGCACCGTGAGAAGATTGACGGCAGGGCCGACAAGATTATCCCTGTTGATCTGGGTTACATAATAAATAAAAAAAAAGGTTGAAACGACGGTTGCAATCGGGCCGGATAGCCGGTTCCCTTTTCTTTCGGCAAAAATGCCGCCAATTAAGGAAACAGGAAAAATAAGTTGGGGAACAATTTCAAGATAGGGCGAGAGTGGCGCATAGCCAAGCAGGGCTATGGAATAAGTCAAAAATTTGAGGACTGTGCTAATCCTTACCATAAACCGCCAGTTCCGATAAAAGCCTCAATCGATGTTCCCTGGTGACTTTCGGGCTTATCACCTTGTCCTGCAATTTAAGGCCGACCGGCCGGTTTCTCCCGATCAGCCGGTTAATAAGGTATACGGCGTATGAGAGTTTTTCCTCCAGGTCTCTACCGTGAAGTGAATTAAGATCAATAATTACGGGTTCACGGGAGGTGGCGGTCATCTCCTTTACCTTCAACTCATCATATTTTGCCGAGAGCCGCCAGTGAATCATTTTCATAGGCTCGCTCCCCGTATAATCGGTAATTCTCGCCAGGTCCCCTTCATACCCTTTTAAGCCGGAGAGTGAATCGCCGCTTCCCCGGTGAGTTCCGGAGTCGTCTGCGGCAGAGCAACCAAGAGGAGCGGGAAAGACCAGCTTTTGCTGATTGAGTGCCGTACGTCTGCAGCGGACAAAGAAGTTTATCGGGAAGGGAGAACAGATTTCTCCGTAAGGGATGATCAGTGTCCCCCTTTCAGGGAAAATATGGACGAAAGAGTTTGTTTCACTTTCGCCCCTCCTGACGAGACTGGAGGCCACGGTCTTCTCCAACACCTTTATCCGCAGGAGAAAAGATGGGAACAGCCGCTTTGTATTAATAATTCGAATGGTAGCCAGTGTTGCCAGGCCGGCGTATATTTCATCGGGTAAATCGATCTGAATGCGCAATCCTCGGATATTGTGCCATCCAAGGACCCCGGAAACAGCCATGAAACCCAGCAATGCGGAGACGATGAGAAAAAGGAGGTTATTTCCGGTATTGACCGCTGCGAAACCGAGGAGCAGAGTTATCGCGATATAAAACCCTCCTGCCTTGGTTAGAGTCAGACCAGTGGAACCGGTATACCTTTTAGGATTGAGCCTAATAACTCCTCCTTGTTGAGGTTTTCATTTTCAAGACGGCAGATGAGCCGGTGGGAGCAGACTTGCGCTGCGATGGCCTGCACATCCCCCGGCACGACATACTCTCTTCCTTCCAGATAGGCGTTGGCTTTCGAAGCCTCCGCCAGGTTTATTCCTCCCCTGGTGGATATGCCCGAAACGATCAAGGGATGGCTGCGGGTCATGGCGACAATGGCGAATATATATTCTGTTACCTTTTCTCCGATATATATGCGCTCTTTCACCGCCTGCCGCGCTTCCATGACATCTTCGATCCGGACCAGGCGGGGGATGTTTTTAAGCTCTTCCCGGATACTCCCATAGCGGATAATCTCTTTTTCAATGTCGCCGGGAGGATAACCGATGCCAGTCCTGATGATAAAGCGGTCCATCTGGGAGTCCGGAAGCGGATACGTGCCCGCCTGCTCAGCGGGATTCTGGGTCGCTATTACCAGGAAAGGCTCGGGAAGAGGGTAGGTGACCCCGTCGACCGTAACTCGACGCTCCTCCATCGCCTCCAGCATGGCGCTCTGAGTCTTAGGCATGGATCGGTTTATCTCATCCGCTAGAACTACATTGTTGAAAATCGGTCCAGCTATGAATCTGAAGCTATTCTCCTCACGGTTGAAAACGGAAATCCCGGTGATGTCGGACGGCAGGAGATCGCTTGTGCACTGGATCCTGCCGAACGAGAGGCCGAGCCCCCCCGACAGAGCAAGCGCCAAGGTGGTCTTCCCAAGTCCAGGGACGTCCTCGATCAGAATATGTCCTCCGGTCAACAGGGCAATGACCGACAACCTGACCGCGCGCACCTTCCCTTTCAGGTACTGAGAGGAAAGGGTGTCAATAACATTAAGGATCTCTTCTCTTTTTGCCAGACTCATGATTGGACCTAAAAAACCCCATCTCTTATCAGTGATGGGGTTTTCCCAGTGGAAACAAATCTTTTTACTGTTCCTTCTCCAGCTTGATCTCCTCCACCTTGCCGAAGGTGGAGAGTGGCTTGTCGAATCGTTTAGCGTCACCCACCACCACCAGTTTCAACGCCTCGGGGTGGAGGTACTTTCGCGCCACCCGGAGCACATCTTCCTTGGTCACCTTGGCTATGTTGTCACGGTAGTTTTCCAGATAGCCGGCCGGGTAATGGTAATACTCGAGGCGCGCCTTCTGGATTGCCACGGAGGCGGTACTGGTAAAGCCAAAGATGAAGGAATTTATGATGGAATCCTTGGCCAGCGTCAATTCCTGATCGGTGACCGGCTTCTTCGTCATCCCGGCGATGATCTCTTCCAAAAGGCCTATGGTTCTGGCGGTGGTTTCGACTTTGGTCTCGGTTTCCGCCTCGAACGTGCCGAGATAGCGCCGGCCGATATCGAAGCTGCTTTCAACGTTGTAGGCTAGCCCCTGATTGTTGCGGACCTCCGCCATCAGCCGGGAGTTGAAGCCGCCGCTGCCGAGGATGGCGTCCATCACCCGGATCACGTAGAGGTCGGGGTTATCCTTGCTGATCCCCATATGCCCCATCCGGATGACTGACTGGTTCACATCCTTCTGCAGATGGAGGACCTCTGGCGTAAGTGTCATGGCCGGTTCCTCGACGGCAGGAAAATCAAGCGGACCCCTTTTCCAGCCGGCAAATGCCTGATTCAGGGCCACCACCATATCTTTGGCGATGAAGTCACCGGCGATGCTCATAATTATGTTATTTGGACGATAGTACTTCTTATGAAAACCCACCATGTCGTCACGGGTGATCGCCTTGACCGTGGCGAACGTCGGTACGCGGCCAAGCGGGGTCCCCCGGTAGATCGCCCTGGTCAACTCCCGGTCGGCGACCCCCTTGGGATCATCGTTTTGCCGGCGCAGGGACTCGATGGTATGGCTGCGGGCGAGTTCCACCTTCTCCTCCCGGAACGCGGGCGCCATCAGCATCTGGGCGAAGATTCGGAGGGTCCGGTCGAGATTCTTGGTGAGTGAGTTCATGGAAACATTCCCCGCATCGCCGCCGATGCTCGATTCTATGGAGGAGGCCATGAATTCCAGCTCATCGTTCATTTTTTCCGGAGAGAACGAGGTTGTACCGCCGCTTCGCATGACCGCGCCGGTGAGCCCCGCCAGGCCAACCTTGTCGCCGGGTTCAAAAACGCTCCCTGTACCGATAAAGGCGGTGATGTTGACCTGCGGCAGTTCGTGGTCTTCCATAAGGTAGACCACCATGCCGTTATCCAGGACGACCCGTTGCGCCTCCGGGACCGCAAATTTCAGGGGGGGAAATGTCAAGGTATGGGGATCGGGTAGGGTTCCCGCCTGCGCCGCAACTGGCAACATGAAACAGCAGACGAAGAAGATCGCCCTGAGAAAAAATCTGCGGTTTTCCATTTATATTTCTCCTATTGCTGTCAGAAGTGAGACGTGAGATGTTAGACGTAACCCTTTTTTTATTCTTCTTGCGTCTCACATCTAGCTTCTAACGTCTCACTTTTTGGTAATAAACCCGACCGTCCGGTTCTCCCGGACCAGATATTTCCGGGCCACCCGCATGACGTCGTCAGGCGTTACTTCGGCCACCTTCTGCCGGTGTTCGAAAAAGTAGCGCCAGGTCCCGGCGGTGGCCTCGTATTCGGTAAGGCGGTAGGCGAGACCCCCGTTGGATCCCATGGAGTGAATTTCGGCGGCTTCCAGATTGTTGCGGATCCGCTGCAGTTCCCTTTCCGTAACAGGTTCGTTTTTCAGCCGCTCCAGTTCCTCGTAGATCGCCTCTTCCGCCTGCTTGACGGTATGGGGGGCGCGCGGGGTCACCGAAATTATGAAGAGGTTGGGGTAAATGGAGCCTGGAACAACCGCCGTTGAAACCTCGGTGACAAGCTGTTTTTCTTCCACCAGCTTCTTGTAAAGACGCGAAGTCTTACCGTTGGCGAGGAGCATGTCGATTACATCGAACACATAGTCGTCCGCACTAGGCAGGGTCGGCTTGTGGAAACCGATGACAAGCTCAGCTTCCGCATCACCGATGACTTCGGTGCGCCTTTCTCCGGCCTGCTGCGGCTCCTCGTCGGCGACCGGCGCCACCGGCGTACCCGGCGGTATCGCAGCGAAATATTTTTCGACGAGCGCAATGGTCTGCTGCGGGTTAATATCGCCGATAATGGCCACGACGGCGTTATTGGGCGCATAGTATTTATGGAGGAACCCTTCCGCCTTGGTCCGGGAGAGGTTTTCGATGTCCGACGGCCAGCCGATCACCGGCTGGCCATAGGGGTGGACGACAAAAGCGGCAGCCAGAAAATCCTCCCATAGCTTGCCCCCCGGCTCCGCGTCATAGCTGCGGCGCCGTTCCTCCATGACCACGTTCCGTTCGGTGTAGAACTGGCGCAGCACCGGGTTCAGCATCCGGTCCGCCTGGATTGCCGCCCACAGCTCCAGTTTGTTGGCGGGGAGATTGATCATGTAGGCGGTGGTATCCTTGGCGGTAAAGGCGTTGAACCCGACCCCGCCGTTTTTGGCGAAGATTTCCGCATATTCATCTGTGACCACGTATTTGTCATCTTCGGCCTGGAGGGTGGCGAGGAGCCCGGTCAGTTCCTTGATCAGTTTCGGGTCCGCCTTGTCCCGCTTGAGTTTTTCCGCCATAAGAGTCTGGGCGGTCTCCTCGATCCTGGTCAGGATCGGAACTTCGGCTACGTAGTTGTTCGTGCCGACGGTCCTGGTCCCCTTGAACAACATATGTTCAAGCATATGGGCGATCCCCCGCTCATTGCTCCGTTCATTGACGCTTCCCACCTTGAAGCGGATCCAGGCGGCAATGGTTGGAGAGCTGTGGCGCTCAACCATGAGAAGTTTCATGCCGTTGGCAAGGCAGTGTTCCGTGACCCTATCCTCCAGCCCGGCGCCGCTTACGAAGGAGGCAAAGAGGGAGAGACAGACGGTGATCAGCAGAATCAGGTACAGCCTTTTCATTGTTAACCTCATGATTAGTTTCGTGCCGCGTGCTGAGTTCAGCATGTTGGAAAATCAAATTCGCAGTATGCAGCACGTTTTTTATCAGAAAATCGAAATCTTCAGATACCTTTTCGGATGATCCTTGATGTCTTTTACCAAGTCGTTCACCCTGTCGACCATCGAGTTCAGCCGGAGGTAAAGTTCCTGGTCGCTTATCAGTTTGCCGGCAGTCCCTTCGCCACGATTTACCCGGTTGGCTACCTCTTCGAATGCCTTTACCGACTTGTCCGCCTGATCAAGGAGGGCCACGCCCTTGTCGTAAAACTCGCGATCGCCGAGGAGCTTGCCTATGGTAGTTTCGTGGGATGTCAGTTTCTTGTTCAATTCCCGCACGTCGTCAGCCGCCTGGGCGCTTTTGTTGGCCAGCGCGACCAGCTTGTCGTAAAGCTGCCGGTCATAGATAAGCTTGCTCAAGGTGCCGCTGGAGTTCTGAATGTCCTTGACGGTCTCATCGGTGTGGTTCAGTATGCTCATCATCCGGTCATAGGGCTCTGAACTTTTCGAAAGTTTGCCGAGAGTCCCCTCTCCCTGGTTTACCTGCGTTACAAAAGAGTTGAGCTGCAGTGTCAGGTTGGAGAGATTGTCATAGAGCTTCGGATCTTTGATCAGCTTGCCGAGGGATCCTTCCCCCTTGTCGGTCCGGCCGATGATCCCGTTGAGGGTGTCGAAAGCCGTTCCAGCCTTGAGCATCACATCGTCGAGCTTGGGGAGCTGCGTGCCGTAGAGCCGCTTTGCGGGGACTTCGGAGTAGACCTTGCTCGGGGTAATGTCCACATACTTCTCTCCCATCAGGCCGCGGGTCTTGACGGTTATGATGGAATCGGGGCCGATCTTCTTGAGCGCCTCCCGGTCAACCTCCAGGTCGATTTCCACCTCGTTGCTCGTGCGGGGATGCTCGAAACGGATCCGGGTCACAGCCCCCACATCGACCCCCGCCAGCCAGACCGGGGCGCCTACCTTGAGGCCAGCTACGTCAGTCATGATAACCGAGAGCTTACCCTTGGGGGAGAAGAGATTGGCCTGCTTCCCCATTATGAGTATCCCTCCCGCCAGAAAGATAAGGGCACAGATGATAAATATACCAACTTTGACCTGAGACCATGCAATGTTATCGCTTCGCTTCATGGAACTTCCCTCCGGAAGGCGTATTGGGCAATGCGAAGAGCGATGTATCTGTCGGCTCGAGGAACTCGCGGATCGCCGACGACGCGGAATTCATTATCTCTTCCCTTGTCCCGTCGAAGATCAGGTGTGCTTCATGAATAAATGAGAAACGTTCCGATACCGCAAATGCGGTTTCCAGGTCGTGAGTCACCAATAGGGTCGTCTTACCCTCCTCCTGGAGCCGCCGTATCAGGTGGCAGATATTGTATACCCCCACAGGGTCGAGGCCGGTGGTCGGCTCGTCAAAAAAGATGTAATCCGGCTCCGAAGCGAGCGCCCGCGAGATGGCGACACGTTTTTTCATCCCTCCCGACAGTTGGGAGGGGTAGTAATCGATGGTATCTTCAAGACCAACAAAACTGAGCTTCTCGATGATGATCCGCTCGATTTCCGTTTCGCTGAGGTCGCCATCCTGGAAGAGGCGGTATCCCACGTTCTCCCCGACGGTCATGGAGTCGAAGAGTGCCCCTCCTTGGAAGACGATGGCAATCTTCCGCCGGACCCGTATCAACTCGTCTACAGCGAGGCCGGCTAGCGATACCCCGTCGATGAGGATCTCGCCGGCTTCGGGCTTGAGGAGCCCCAGCATCAGCTTGAGGATGGTGGTCTTACCGGAACCGCTGGCGCCGAGGATGGTCCGGTTGACCCCTTTTTCCGCGAAGAGTGAAACGTCCTTGAGAATCGTCCTATCATCGACCGAGTAAGTGAGATTCTTTACCCTTATTCCTTGTTCAGCCATCTGGGTTCTCGCTGTTTGTTGTTCTTTCTTATAAGAGCGTCGATTTCTCGTCCCGGCAAGGCTGTCGAGGGAGTGCGCGGAGGCGTAGCAGCGCTACGCCGCACAAGAGATCCCGAAGACTTACGCAACCGGGGCGGAAAAGCGGCGCTCCTTTCTATCTTAATGTTACGAAGATCTTGGCGATAAAAAAGTCCGTCACCAGGATCAGGACCGATGCGAGGACCACGGTCCTTTTGGCGGCCTCGCCGACGCCCGCTGCTCCGCCACGTGTGTTCAGACCGGTGTAGCACCCCATCATGGCTATGATGGAGCCAAAAACAAGGGGCTTCACGAGTCCTTCAGCGTAGTCGCTGAAATACATAAACTGGGTAAGGGAGTTTATGTACATGATCGGCTTGATGCCGTAGCCCGCTGCCATCAAATAGCCGCCTAGAATGGAGACGGTATCAGTTACAATCGCCAGAAGCGGCATGGATATCAAGATTGCCTTGAGGCGCGGGGTTACGAGACGTTTAACGATGTCGGTACCTTCCACCTGCATGGCATCTATCTGCTCGGTGACCATCATGGTGCCGAGCTCGGCGGTTATGGCCGAGCCGACCCGGCCGGCGACCATGAGGGAGGAGAGGACAGGCCCCAGCTCCTTAATCATGGTAACCGCCACCATCCCCCCCACATAGCTCGTGGCGGCGAACGGCTTGAGCTGGGCGAGAAACTGCAGCGCCATTACCATCCCCGTGAAAATTCCGGTCAGGATGATAATGAAAAGGGAGCCTACGCCAATCTTATCCATCTGGATCGCAAACTCCCGGTAGTAAAAGGGAGGAGAAAAAATCTTGCGAAGGGCGCTCCACGAGAGGCATGAGAATTCCTGAATCTCACTCAGGACAGACTTGAGCCTACCTGATAATGCCTGTATGTTCATCAGCCGCTGCCGGTCCCGGCGGTTACGCCGACTTGTTCCGCGGCGAGGAGGACCTCTGAGATTGCATCATGCACATCCTCGATAAAAACCAGTTCCACATCCTGACGGACATTCTCGGGTATATCTTCAAGATCGTGCCGGTTTCTGTCGGGAAGAACCACTTTTTTGACTCCGGCGCGGCGGGCGGCGAGTACCTTCTCCTTGAGACCGCCGATGGCGAGGACACGGCCGGTAAGGCTTATTTCACCTGTCATGGCCACGTCACGCCGAGCCAGACGTCCGGTCATCAAGGATACAATAGATGTGACCATGGTGATCCCCGCCGAAGGGCCATCCTTGGGGATGCTTCCGGCAGGCACATGTATGTGTATATTCATGTCGTTGAATGCATTGTCAGGAATTGCCCATTCCGCGCAGTTGGCTTGAACGAAGGAGAGGGCTGCCCGCGCCGATTCCTTCATGACGTTCCCAAGCGAGCCGGTCAGGATAAGCTCTCCCTTCCCCATCATCTTGGTCGCCTCGATAAAAATGATATCGCCTCCCGTCTCGGTCCATGCAAGTCCGGTGACCACTCCGGCCCGGTCCTTCTCCGCAGCCGCCTCATTGAAAAACTTGCGGGGCCCCAGGTACTCTTCCACAAGTTCCGGCGTTATGTCAGCGCAAGGCGACTTCCCTTGGGCGATCTCCTTTGCCACCTTGCGGAAGATAGAGGCGAAACTGCGTTGCAGGTTCCGAACTCCGGCTTCCCGTGTATAGTCGCAGATGATTTTGGTAATGGCCGCTTCCCCGAAAATGGGAGGATTCGTGGTCAGTCCATTTTCCTCAAGCTCACGGGGGATGAGGAATTTGACGGCGATATGCTCCTTTTCCTCGGTGGTGTAGCCCGACAGGGTAATGACCTCCATCCGGTCCTTAAGAGCGGGGGGGATGGGGTCGAGGATGTTGGCGGTGGTGATAAACATGACATTGGTCAGGTCGAACGGTACGTCAAGATAATGATCGGTGAAGGAGAAGTTCTGCTCCGGATCAAGCACCTCGAGAAGTGCGCTGGCCGGGTCGCCCCGGAAATCGACACCGATCTTGTCCACCTCATCGAGCATGAAGACCGGATTGTTTGAACCCGCTCGGAAGATTTCCTGGATAACCCGCCCGGGCAGGGCGCCTATATATGTACGCCGGTGGCCGCGAATTTCCGCCTCGTCGCGCATTCCCCCTAGTGAGATACGAATGAATTTACGGCCGAGTGCCCGGGCTATCGATTTGCCCAGGCTGGTTTTCCCAACCCCCGGAGGTCCCACGAAACAGAGGATCGGCCCTTTCATTTTTTCTTTCAGGGTGCGCACCGCCAGGTATTCGAGGATTCGTTCCTTTACCTTTTTCAGGTCATAATGGTCCTCGTTGAGGACTGTCTCGGCCAGATTGATATCGCGGTTATCCGGGGTTGATGCCTGCCAGGGCATGCCTATCAGGTAGTCAAGGTAGGTACGCGAAACGGTGTATTCCGGTGACGATGGGTTGATCCGTTCCAGCCGCTTCAGCTCCTTTTCGGTGATGTTCCTGACATCTTCGGGCATCCCGGCGCTTTCGATCTTCTTCCGCAGTTCGCTAATCTCTCCGATACGCGTATCGTCCTCGCCAAGTTCTTCCTGGATCTGCTTCATCTGTTCCCGGAGCAGGTACTCTTTCTGGGTTTTACCCACCTTTTTGGTGACTTCCGCCTGCACCTCACCTTTTATCTGCAGGCGCTGAACCTCGCTGGTGAGTTGCATATAAACTTTCTTCAGACGATCTATGGGATCTACCGTTTCCAGCAGAACCTGCTGCTCTTCCACCGGAAGGTTCACATAGAGAGCCACCAGGTCAGACAGTCGGGCAGGATTGTCGATGTAGTCGATCATCTTCATGACATCGTCAGGGAGTGGCCTGCCGTAGGAGAGGGCGATCTTAAGCAGGGCATTTAGACTCGACACCAGCGCCTCGGAAACCATGGTTTTTTCCGTGAATTCGCGCACCAGTTCGACCTGCGCCAACATTACAGGGAAGTCCCGGACCATGGAGGTCACTCTGACCCGCGCGAGCCCTTCGAGCACAACCTTGGCACCTCCCTCATTGAGTTTGTTAAACTGGTTGATCTTGCAGACGGTCCCGATATCGTGGAGAGACTGCGCCAGGTTACCGTCTTTGCCTTCCCTGACCTTGATCAGGACAATAAGGTTGTCGTGGTGAATGCATTCTTCATAAATGGGGAGTTCCTTATTGGTCAGGTAAAGTGAAATAACCATATATGGGAATGCCACCATCTCCTTAAGTGGGTAAACCGGAATTGCTTCAGGTAGTTTAAGCGATAGAGTCTCGGGCATAAGTCAGGTCCTTGTGAGTATGTATGGATGAGGTGAAAAGGAATTGAATTCCTAAATAGATTAACCTGTTAAACCGGCAGTGTCAAGGAGAGAAGGCGAAATTGGTTAATCAGCCTCGGGTGGACAACTCATCTATTAACACAATTGTACGTAAAAATTCACTAATTAAAAAATAAATTTAGTATAAAAGCTATTTTTTTGACATAATAAAATTGATTTCTCAGGTAAATTCCTCGCAGCTTGCTGCGAGGAATTTATAACGGATCGCTGTGCAAAGTCTATTCAGTATTGCAAACAATAAAAAATATGGGCATATTTAAATGGTGTCCGGCTATTTCATGCCATGAACGGTAATTGATGAGGGGTTAAGGGATTGATGGCACGAAAAGGGAAATCTCATTTTGGCGCCCGTGGGCGCCACCGGCACGGCCATACGGGAATCCGCATCGTAGCCATACTTGAGGCCGCCAAGGGAGCAGTCGTCGTCGTGGCTGGCTTCGGACTTATGAGCCTGATCCACCGCGATGTGCAGGCGGTGGCGGAAGATATAGTCCGGCATCTCCATATTAATCCTGCAAGGCGTTTCCCCCATATTTTTCTTGAGGCTGCCGCAAAGACAACCGATGCCCATCTGTGGGCCATGGCTCTGACCGCCATGTTTTACGCCATTATCCGCTTTGCCGAAGCATACGGTTTATGGTGGGAGCAGGTCTGGGCCGAATGGTTCGGTATCCTGTCCGGCAGTCTCTACCTTCCCGTCGAGGTGTATGAATTGACAGTGTCCGTCTCTGCGATCAAGGTATGTATTCTTTTAATTAATCTGACTGTCGTCGTCTGGCTCATTAAGGTGCGCTGGGAAGCGAGAGGGAGGTAAGTGCCGCGGTAGCGGGCATATCATTTTCCTTTGAAAAAAATTGCGTTCGGGATATACATATTTCTGTTATTCGATAAGAGGGAAAAGGACTGATTCATGAGTTACAGAACAGGGTGCCTTATATGCGGATATGAACTGTCGTGTCTGACGAAGGAAGAAAAACTGATTTGCGAATATTGCGGCAAAACTTTTGTCGCAGACATATGCTGCGTCAATCACCACTATGTCTGTGACCGTTGCCACAGCCTGTCGGCCAACGACCTGATTGAGCAGTACTGCCGCACCATCCTGCATACGGATCCGTATCGGATTGTCGCCACGCTCATGAAGAATCCCCAGATCAATATGCACGGGCCTGAGCATCACTTTCTGGTGCCTGCTGCGCTCCTGGCAGCCTGGTACAACCGAAATAAAAATCCACTCCTGAAGGACACCGCCATTATTAAGGCCAGGCTTCGGGCCGAGGAGGTAAAGGGAGGATTCTGCGGTTCCCATGGCGCATGCGGGGCTGCTATCGGGACGGGAATATTTGTCAGCCTCATTACCGGCGCAACGTCATTTGCGAAAGAGGAATGGCGGCTTGCAAACCTCATGAGCGCCGAAAGTCTCAAGGTCATAGCGGAAAATGGCGGACCCCGCTGCTGCAAGCGGGATTCGTTTCTCGCAATCTCTGCCGCTGTTGCTTTCCTCAAGACTCATTTCGGAACAGAATTGCCCATGGAGGAGCGGATCACCTGCGAGTTTGCGATCCTCAACCCAGAATGTCTGGGAAAAGAATGTCTGTTTCACGGAAGTTAGCCGCTTTTCCAGGAGTGCGCCATGCCAGCCAAAACCGCCGTCCTCCTTCTTCAGATGGGAGGCCCGGACTCCATCGATGCGGTGGAGCCGTTCCTTTTCAACCTCTTTTCCGACCGGGATATAATCAGGATCGGTCCGGCTTTTCTTCAGCCGCTGATCGCGCGTTTCATCGCCAGACGACGCGCGCCGAAATCCGCTGCTTTTTATGCTGAAATTGGAGGAAAATCACCGATCCGTGAGTTGACGGAACTCCAGGCCCGGGCGTTGGAAAGCTTGCTCGGCCCGGAGTTCCGCTGTTTCGTGGCGATGCGTTACTGGAAGCCCACCACCATTGAGTCCTTGGCTGCCGTGAGAAGAGAAGGCATCTCCAGGATCATTGCCCTCTCACTATATCCCCACTACTCACGGGCAACCACCGGATCGAGCATAAATGAGCTGAAACGGGTCCTGGCACTGTCCGGGGCAGAGTTCAGCGTCTCTTATATCGACCGTTTCTACGCCCAACCCCACTATATCGAAGCACTGGCCAGGCGGATAGAGGAGGGGTTGGCAGGATTTACAACACGTGACGAAGTTCATCTACTCTTCTCCGTCCACTCACTTCCTCAGTCATTTATAGACGAAGGAGACCCATATCTGGATCATATCCTGGAAACGGTGCGTCTCGTCATGGAGCGCTTTGGCGATATGGATTATCACCTCTCCTTCCAGTCGCGGGCGGGACCGGTGAAGTGGCTGGAGCCTTCAACTGAAGATATGTTAAAAAATCTGGCGGCAGCGGGGTGTGAGAATCTACTGGTGGTCCCTCTCTCCTTCGTCTCCGACCACATCGAGACCCTCTATGAAATTGACATACAGTATGCAAAAGAGGCTCTGTCTCTCGGCATCGGGAATTTTCGCCGCTCCCCCTCCCTGAACGACTCCCCCCTTCTTATAAAATGTCTGGCGGAACTGGTTTTAAAGAACTTGAGGGGTGAGAAGTTAGGGCAATGAAACAATTCCAAATCTTCAGGAGTCAGAATGGATAAGACAAATATTGACGGCATCACCCTCTCTCTGGCCAACCCGGTGGAGCTTGCGCTCCGCTGGGTTGGCCAGGAGGAGCTGTTGAAGCAACTCCTTGCGGCCTGGATGGTGATCGACGAGCGGGACACCCCCTTTAATCCCCGTCTCATAGGCAAGCCCGGTGTGGGGAAGACCACCCTCGCCTACGCCGCGGCCAGGCGCCTCAATCGGCCGGTCTACCTGTTCCAGGCCACAATGGACACCCGCCCCGAGGACCTGATCATCACGCCGGTCATCGGGCCTGACGGCAAGATCCAGTACGCTGCCTCTTCTCTCGTTTCTGCCATGGTAAAGGGAGGGGTACTCATCCTCGACGAGGGGAACCGGATGAGCGAAAAGGCGTGGGCATCACTCGCGCCGCTTCTTGACGACCGTCGCTATGTGGAGTCGATCATCACCGGCCTGCGCATACCGGCCCACCAGGATTTCCGCTTCGTGGTCACCATGAATGAGGACGCCTCCACCTTCGAACTGCCGGAATATATTCACTCGCGCCTCCAGCCGCAGATCTATATCGACTTTCCAGAGGCGAATGAAGAACTCCTTATCCTGAAAGAGAACCTCCCCTTTGCCGGAGAGCGGATCCTCCGTTACGTGGTCGAGTTCCTTCAACGCGCCCATGCCAGCGATGAGCTATATTCGGTGCGGGACGGAATCAACATTGCCCGCTATGCACTGAAGATGATGACCGCCACAGGGGAGGAGCCGAATGCGCTCCTGCCACTTGCGGTAGAGAGGATTCTGGGGGAAGAGGCGCTGAGGTATTTGAAGTGACTGCGAATCAACACTGCAATATTGCCAGAGGGATGAATGCGTAAAGGGAATTTACCACCCCTAACCCCTCCGGGGGACTTGCAAGCCCGCAAGCCCCCTCCTTGATAAGGAGGGGGTTGGGGGTGGTCAGATGTCACCTTGAAAGCTCATTGAAATAAATAACAAGCATGATGGAAGCTGACAGACTATGCCGACACTGAACTGGATAGGAAAAGAAGCGGTGGTGAACCACCATTTGCGGGTACCCTTTCATCTGCTGAAGGATGTGCCGGAGCTGGCCTGTGGTGAGCCGGGCAATGGCAACCTGATTGTTCAGGGGGATAATCTGGTGGCGCTCAAGGCGCTATTGCCCTACTACGCCGGGCAGGTGAAGTGCATCTATATCGATCCGCCATACAACACCGGCAACGAAGGATGGGTTTACAACGACAACGTTAACAGCCCGCTGATCCGCGAATGGCTGGGCAAGACTGTCGGCAAGGAAGGGGAAACCTTGGACCGGCATGATCGCTGGTTGTGCATGATGTATCCGCGATTGGCGCTGCTGCGGCAGTTTCTGCGGGAAGATGGGGCGATCTTCATCAGCCTTGACGATAACGAGATACATACCCTTCGATATATTATGGATGAGATTTTTGGCTCCACCAACTTCATTACAACCGTCCTCTGGCAGAAAGTCTATTCGCCGAAAAATTCAGCTCGCCATTTCTCCGAAGATCACGATTACATTGTTGTCTATGCAAAAAATGCTGAAGTATGGAGGCCTAATCTGGTGCCCCGAAATGCAGAACAGGACTCGGCATATAAGAATCGAGACAACGACCCACGGGGACCTTGGAAAACGAGTGATCTATCTGCACGCAATCCATACAGTGAAGGCCTTTACTCTGTCACATGCCCTTCTGGTAGGGTCATTTCGGGTCCACCCACTGGTCGTTATTGGACGATATCGAAAGAAAAGTTTATAGCATTTGATAACGACAATCGTATTTGGTGGGGGCAGAAGGGTGATTCGATTCCGCAGTTAAAGCGTTTTCTAACTGATGTAAAGCAAGGCGTAGTCCCTCAAACAATGTGGTTCTACGGCGATGTCGGGCATACTCAGGACGCGAAAAAAGAGCTGGTGCAGGTTATGGATTTCCCTGATTCCGAATCGGTTTTCATCACGCCAAAACCAACCCGCCTGATTGAGCGGATTCTACAAATCGCATCCAATCCCGGCGACCTTGTGCTGGACTCCTTCGCCGGTTCCGGCACCACCGGCCACGCCGTAATAAAACTCAATAAAGCCGCTCCAGACCCGGAAGCGCGTCGCTTCATCCTCGTTGAGATTGAGCCGACTATCGCCCGCGACGTAACCGCAGAACGGATACGTCGTGTGTCCGAGGGTTGCACCAATGCGAAGGGCGAACAAATTGAAAAGCTCGGCGGCGGTTTCCGTTTCTGCGAACTGGGCGAGCCGTTGTTTGATGAAGATGGCAAGATCCGTCAGACAGTGAGCTTTACCGATCTTGCCCGCCACGTCTGGTTTACCGAGACTGGCGAACCGATGCAGAATCAACCCCATCCCCCTCCCGACCTCCCCCTTGAAGGGGGAGGAGTTCAAAAAGTTCCCTCCCCTTCAAGGGGAGGGTTAGGGTGGGGATGGGGTGAGTCGTCCCCGCTGCTGGGCGACTGCCGGGGCGTGGGCATCTATCTCCTCTACAACGGCATCCTGGGCGACAAGTCCGCCAACGGTGGCAATGTGCTGACACGGGCCGTGCTGGCGCAACTGCCGGCCTTTGACGGGCCGAAGGTGATCTATTGCGCCGGCTGCCTGCTCGGGCGCGACCGCCTGCACGCGGAACGGATCATTATTCGCCAGACCCCGTACGAGGTGAAGGTATCATGATAACCCTCAAAGACTACCAGGAGCGGGTGCTTGGCTCGCTGCGCGATTTCTTCCGCCAGTGCTCGAAGGACGGCCACCCGGAGCAGGCATACCACGATTTGCAGCTTGCCAACGGGCGCGTGCCTCTTCCCTATCTGCCGGTGCACGCCTCGGGACTGTCGCCGGAGATGCCGTACGCCTGCCTGCGGGTCCCGACCGGGGGAGGGAAGACGCTTCTCGCATGTCATGCCGCCAGCCTGGCTATGAGAGAGTTACTTCGGGCAGAGCGCACCATTGTGCTATGGCTTGTTCCGAGCAATACGATCCTCGACCAGACTGCCGATGCACTGCGCGATGAGCGGCATCCGTACCGCCACGCACTGAAACAAGGCGCACCCGGCTTTCCAGGACTTGGAACTGTGGAGGTGGTAACCATCGAGGAGGCCCTGCGCCTGTCGCGCGCCACGGTGGAAGGGCAGACGGTGGTCATTGTTTCCACCATCCAGTCGTTCCGTGTGGAGGATACTACCGGGCGCAAGGTTTATGACCAGAACGATGCCTTTGCTGAGCATCTGCTGAACGTTCCCGCTGACCGGCTTGCCGACCTGCTGCCTGGAGCGGACGGCAAACCGAAGCCTTCCCTGGTGAATATGCTCCGGCTGCGCCGTCCCGTCGTTATCGTTGACGAGGCGCACAACGCCCGCACTGATCTCTCGTTTTCGATGCTCGGTACCGTGCTCCCCTCGTGCATCGTCGAGTTCACCGCCACCCCGGCGCGGTCGAAGCACCCCTCGAACGTTCTGCACCATGTCTCGGCAGCGGAGTTGAAGGCGGCGGATATGGTGAAGCTGCCGCTACGGGTCATCACGCGCCATCCGAGCCAGCGCGACCAGCTTTTGGCCGAGGCGATTACCCTGCGGGCCGACCTTGAAAAGCTTGCGATAACGGAGGCGCAGAGAACCGGCGAATATCTGCGACCGATCATGCTGATCCAGGCGGAACGGGTAGATGCCTGCGAGACGCTGCGCGAGCGGCTCGTGAGCGAGTTCGGGCTTGGTAAGGAGGAAGTGAAGATCTCCACCGGAAAGCTTGACGAGTTGAAGGGAATAAAGGACATCAACTCGCCCAATTGCCCTGTGCGCTTGATAATAACTGTGGAGAAGCTGCGCGAGGGATGGGATTGCCCGTTCGCCTATGTCCTTTGCAGCCTCAAGGAGACCCACTCCGCGACCGCAATCGAGCAGATAGTCGGCCGCATTCTCCGGCTTCCCCGCGCCCAGGCGAAGCAGCATCCCGACCTGAACTGCGCCTACGCCTTTTCGGTGTCGAACTCATTGCCCGAGGTTTTGAACGAACTCCGCGAGGCTCTCGAAAGTAACGGCTTTACACCAGCGGAAGCCGAGCGGATCATCATTCCCGTCCCTCAAGGGGTGCTCCCTTTGGGTGTGCAGCCCAACACCGTGCAGTTCACTCCGCAGGAACTCGATATTCCGGTTGCCCGGATTCAGGTGGCCGAACTGGGTGGCAAGGTGAGGCTGGATGCCGATAAAGGGGAGATAACGGTCTTTGTGCCGCTGGACGACGAAGAGACGGAACGGCTGGCGGGGTGCGTCAGAACGCCGGAGGCAAAGGCGAAGGTAGCGGCGGCCGTAGCGCTGGTGCGCGAGGCTGAAATGGCCTTCGGCGGTAGTGGGAAGACCCGTGTTCCCTCCCCTTATGAACGAGGGCTCGACTTCCGGGTGCCGCTCCTCTGCGTGGACGAGAACGGATCACTGTTCGAATTCGAAAGCACCTTCCTGTTGGAACAACCATGGAAGCTCAGCGAGAAGGAAGCTTCCCTTTCGCCAACCTATAATCCTCAGAAACGGCCGACAGGCAAGGCCGGCTATCTGGATGTCGGGGCAAAGGGCGAGGTGCAGACGGGAATAATTCAAGACACGCAAGCCGTAGATTTTGTCGCTACTCTTCATCAGCAGGTGCTTCAATTGGGCGCTGCCGGTGATTGGACCCTAGAAAGCCTTGTCGCCTGGCTTGATCGTCAGATCGATCACAGAGATATCCCGGTCGGCGAATCCGCCGAATTCCTGCGAAAGGCTGTACGCGGCCTTATGGCAAAGTTCGGTATTACCGATGAAGGAGTGTTGGCGTTGGACCGCTTTCGTCTGCGTGACGAGATTGAGGAACGGATCAATCAACACCGCGACAGTGAGCGATCGACGGCTTTTCAAGCATTCTTGCTTCCAGAGTCAATGCTTGCAGTCAGTGAAGAATACGCCATCAATTTCAAGACTATGAATTATGAGCCAAGCTGGCTCTATGAGGGAGGCTTTCAGTTCAAAAAGCACTACTTCGGGCAGAAGCCCGGTGAATTGGGCGAAAAAACGCCAACCGGCAGACTTGCCGAGGAATTCAAGTGCGCGCAGTTCCTCGACGGGCTACCGGAAGTCCAATTCTGGGTTAGGAATCTTTCGGGGAAATCGACCTCATTCCGACTGCAAACATCCAAACAATGGTTCTATCCAGACTTCGTTTGCCAGCTCACCGGTGACCGCGTTATAGCAGTGGAGTATAAAGGCGGGCATTTGTGGACGGACGCGGAGGATAAGCGGGCAGTCGGCGCGGTTTGGTCGTCACGGAGTAATGGCCGCTGTCTGTTCGTCATGCCGACCGAAGGTGATTTTTCGGCAATCACCAACGCAGTGAAGAGGATTTGATGACATGCATCAATTACCGAACCAGCAAAAGGGACAAGGAAAAGTTGACAGATTTAATTTTTCTACGGCCCTTCTTCGCACAGTTAGAGTTTTAAGTTATTGACAAAACCACTTGTTATGGGATAATTTATACACTTCCAAGTATTAATACACCTCTCAGCTTACTGCGACCATTAGATGCATTCAAGACGAAAGGGAGGATATGGAAAAGCAATCGACATTCGGGAACGCTGATCTTGCCAGGAAAATAGCATCCCAGTTCGGTACGGGCCAGGAATCCGTGAAGGTTGATATGCGATATGCCAAGGAAGTACATACCTTTATCCGCAAGGTTGAAGACGCCCACAACAAAGCTGCGGAAAGTAAGCTCGTATTCGGCTGATGCCCTGTCTGGATGACCATCGAAAGGCGGCTACGGAGGGAAAGGAAACATTCCTCCTCAAGTCGCCTTTTTCATTTTTCGATTTCGTCGAAGAGAGGTTCGGCGACTATGACAGCATTCGCCGCATCTTCTCGCTGGCCCGCTCCTCCTCTGCCGAATCCCTGGTTTTTGAGCAAATCCAGCCTTGCGGTATCGTTGCAGAGGAAAACGAGGATATCCTCGGGCTGCAACCATCATACAGCAATGCCAAGCTGCTTAGGCTCTCGTTCTGGAAAAAGCCGATAACGGCCGATGGAGTTTCATCCTTTACCAGCAAAGACCTTGTCGGTTACCCGAAGGATCTGGTACTAGACGTGGTAATGGGGAGAATACTTGTTTATGCTCAATTCGATCTCGATGTCTTTTTTCAAATGGCTGCTGACCTCAATATTCAGCTATCTTTTATTACTGGGAAAGAAGCGGAGAAAGGTAGACGTAGGAATTTGTCACCCATGTTGGAAAACCCTAAAGCAAACGGGGTAAAAGCCAGATTTTCAAACGGCAGAGAGTTGGGGCTTACATCCTCTCTTTTCCGGTCTGTTTATTCACAACTTGTCGGTCCAGCGGAAATACTTAAGTTAATAATAACCTTAGATAAGATTCAACAAGGCGTTGAATAACTGACGTATAAACCGAGTATGAGAGTAGATTGATGCGGAAATGAAAGAGTTGTTTGACTTCTATCAACTTGATCCCAATGTGATAACTCCTGAAAGCATTGAGACCATAATGGCGGTGGCAAGCAAAGAAGAAACAAAGCTGATTTACAGGTTGATAAAAGTTGTCCGCTGCTGAAATTTCTTCTCTTCCATTAAACCCACTCTTGTTCCAACGCTATTAATTCCGCCAGGGTCATAGGCTTGTCTTCATCCGCCAATACGATCTCGGGCAGGGGCGGACTCTTCTTATGCTTTATCAGCGGTTCTGACACTAATGTCACTGGCTTCTTGTGGGTTGCATATACATAGTTTACAGCTTCCCCGCAATATTTCAAGAGGTAAGGGATATTGGGAAACTCGGGGCTACTTTTAGTCCCGGTAACGCCCCTGACGTAGGCACAATATTCCGGCCACTCACTCAGGAGCTGCTTGAAGATTTTCTCGACGGGTTGCATCTCCAGCCTCTTCACAAACAAGCTAAGCATCCCCAGTTCCTTCGGGGGAAGTTGGGGGACGAATTTTATAGTATTGAAGATCAGCGGAAGGTCTGTCACCCATATATGTCTCAATCTCGCAAGTATCGTTTTCGGGGCGACAGGTTTTGATTTTACAATCCCCATAACGTCTTTTGCACTTACTCCCTGGAAGTTGCTTTTCATGTTAGTCTCTCCGGTTTTTGGTTCAGTGAGCGAATAGCTCACCAAAGATTCAATGGACTCTTCACTGGTCTCTTCTATGGTATATTCGGGTGCCATGGTGGCACTTCCCAAGTGCCATGGTGGCACTTCACTAGTGTCATGGTGGCACTTCTCGGTGCCATGGTGGCACTTCTCTTTTTTGGGCTCAAGACTGAATTTCCCGCAGGTAAGATGATAAGTCATACTCGCCTGACTCCGTTTTGTCCTAATCAAACCTTTATCCCGCAGAGAATTGAGAGACCTTGCCACTGATCTACGACCTAACCCGGTGAGGGCTGCTAACCTTTCATAACTGGGCCACGCAACATTATCGTGACTCATGTGACTGGCTATAGCCAGTAAGAGTATCTTCTCTGAAGAAGGTATATCCAAGTCCCAACAAGCATAATAATGTTCATATGCCATTGTTATTATTTCCTAGCTTGAAACATGGTTAATGAACTGCTGGATTTCTTCTGCCTTCCAGACAGAGCATCGTGAAGAGAGCTTGAAGGGTGCGGGAAACTTCCCATTCTTAACCCAATGCCATAGGGTACTCTTACTTACTGGCACTAACTCCAAAACTTGTTTTACTCGCAGCAGTTTCATATGTTACCTCCGGATGGTGGATGGACAAAAAAAGCCCACAACTATACAGAAACATCACAATCCCTGTAAGTTGCGGGCTTAATTTCAGCCGTGTTATAAATTGTAGATGGACTATATCACGCTTATTGTACTATGTCAATAACATATTGAGATCATTAGTTTTATGGTTCTGTCAATGCATATTTTGTTAAGTCTTATGCAGTCTTATTAATTGGAAGTACCTTTGCCATTGCCTTTATATTGTCCAGATAGTCAGACCATTGTTTCATCATTTGTATGCGTTCGGGTAGGTGTGAGGTGCGGTTATATGCGGTTCCTAGATTATCCCGCACAGAATGACTAAGCTGGTGTTCAATAATTACAACCGGGACATGCAAGACCTCATCAAGAATCGTTCTTGCTGATGCTCTAAAACCATGAGCGGTAGCCTCCTCCTTAGTGAACCCCATTCGCCGTAAAGCTGCATTTAAGGCATTATCGCTCATGCAGCGTAAAGTTGATCTGTTACTGGGGAAAATATATTTTCCTGCCCCTGTCAAAGGATGTAATGACTTCAGTACTTCTATGGCTTGATTGGAAAGCGGAACGATATGTGGCAGTTTCATCTTCATTCGTTCGGCGGGTATCTCCCATAATGCATTATCAAAATCAACTTCACTCCATTCCGCTGCTCTTAACTCTCCAGGTCTGCAAAAAAGCATCGGTAAGAGCTGTAACGCACACTTGACAACATAACTTCCCTCATACTCATCAATAGCCCTAAGAAGTGGTGCAAGGCTTTTAGGGGTAGTCAATGCTGCATGATGCCCGTTCTTAACAGGTGGTAACGCACCCCTCAAATCAGCGGCGATATCACGCTCTGCTCGCTCCGTAACAATGGCATACCGAAAGACCATCCCGCAATGGTGCCGTAGCCGGTGAGCAGTGTCTAATGCCCCACGGCTTGCAATTAGTTCAAGTACCTTCAACAATTCTTTTGGTTTGATTTCAGAGATAGGACGGGAACCCAAAGGAGGGAAAATATCTTTTTCGAGGCGATGAAGTATGTCAGCAGAGTGACCGGGGGACCATTTCCCAGCGGATGAAAATTTCAAATGCCATTCTCTCGCAACTGCTTCAAACGTGTTGGCAATTAACTCCCTGTTAAGTGCCTTGTTTGTTTTACGGAATTCAATAGGGTCAATATTTTGGGCAAGTAATTTGCGAGCTTCACTACGGGCTTGCCTTGCATCCGCAAGGGAGATTTCGGGATAGCTACCAAATGACTGCAATTTTTCTTTTCCGGCGTACCGATACTTGAACCTCCAAAGTTTCCCCCCGCTGGGAGTAACCAGCAAAAATAAGCCACCCCCATCAAAAAGTGTCGCTTGTTTTGAGCTTGGTTTTATTTTTTTTATTTCGGCATCGGTTAAAGGTGGAATTCTTTTAGGCATGGCCTGTCCTCCTTTTGGGTATACTCAAATTGGTTTGGGTATATGTTGTCATAAATCATATACCTAAAGACCATGGATTTAAGTATATCCCTATGGACAACATAGGACAATAGAAAAAGAAAAAGCCCCTATTTCTAGAGGCTTTTTGCACCACATCGGTCTGTGGTGGACTATCTTATGGTGCCCAGGGACGGAATTGAACCATCGACACGTGGATTTTCAGTCCACTGCTCTACCGACTGAGCTACCTGGGCAAAAGAGAACTCATTTTATAAATCTATTTCTCTTAGGTGTCAATAAATATTTCTTTTTCATTCAAACAAGGCCATAATTCAGTGCAAACTTCCAGCAACAGGTAAAGGTTAACGGTGCGAGATGCGAGGATCGAGGTTTTAACAACAAGTCCCCGGTCTCTGGTCCCAGCAACTTACGCCCTAGATATGAACCGGCCGTCGCGGGTATCCACCTTAACCCGGTCCCCCACCTCCAGGTAGGGAGGGACCTGAATCTTGAGGCCGGTCTGCAGTACAGCTTCCTTTGTCTGGGCGGTGGCGGTGGCGTTTTTCATGACCGGCGCCGTTTCGACAACCTCCATTTCCACAGTCATGGGCAGATCGATATTGACCATTCTTCCCTGGAAAAGCCCCAGCTGGACTTCGGCCCCTTCAAGAAGGAATGGGGCTATAGGCTCGAAACCCTCCGCTTCCTGCTCAAATTGCTCATATGTCTCCAGGTCCATGAAGACCCCCCTGTCACCGTCGGCATAGAGGAACTGCCCCTTGTGCCGTTCGAAATCCGCCTCTTCAACTTTGTCGCCGGAGCGGAATGTCTTATCGAGCACCTGGCCCGTAATAAGGTTGCGATACCTCGTCTTTACCATTGTGTTGGCGCCACGTGCCGAGGGTGACTGGAAAGTGACATCCATTATGATGCATGGAGCACCGTCAATCTGTATTACGACACCGCGCTTAAAATCGGATGTGGTGAGCATGATGAGAATAACTCCTTTGCTTTTTGTCTTTCTTAGCATAAATTGACTGGAAAATGCAACGGTGGAAAGGTCACTGAGATGAAAATAGATACACCATACATCAAGCTCGACAGCTTCATGAAGGCAGTTAATGCCGTCTCTTCCGGTGGTGAGGCAAAGTTCCTCATCACGGGGGGGAATGTCTGCGTAAATGGCGAAGTCGAAATGCGCAGGGGAAGAAAACTCCATCCCGGCGACCGGGTGGAATATGGGGGAAAGGTTTATCAGGTGGAGTAGGAGGGGAAATAAACACGGGGGATATGCTCGAACTCAGCTCGAAGTTTATGATTCCCACCCACCGCTACTACTGAGTTCACGTTGTGGATGTTTGAAGGAAAAGGAACTGCATCCATGTCATCGACAATGACCTGGCTAGGAAATTTGCGGCTTTGGCACCTCCGCAGCCAGGAGCGGCCGAGGAGCCAGATGCTCCGGAAGCCTCAGAAGAGTGACTCCCGGAGGCATTTCCAGCTGCTCGTAAAGGAGATGGCTCTTATTGCAGTAACTTTTGGAGAAATGCACTGGAAGGACGAAACTGGGGCGGACCATTTCGACAATGCGGGTCAGGTCGTCCGTGCAGAGGTGGGAGGATATGAGGGCCTTTTCCCGCTCCTGGGCCAAAAAGGTGCATTCGCAGACAAGGAGAGTTACTCCTTCCAGTAGGTCCGCGATCTTCTCGATGTTTTCCGGAGTTGCGCCGATATCCGTGACATAGCCGATACTCGCGGGTGTGTCTTCCCGGCGGATGGCTTCATATAGTGCGCCGGTGTCCTCAGCTGGTTCTTCCACGGTCACTTCTCCCCGAAGGCGCAGTACCATCAAGGACTCCCGTGTCATGGTCCCACCATAGAAGCTCTTTTTGAGTTTTCTTAACCATTCTCCTCTCACCAACCCAAGCTGTTCCATTTTCTTTTCGTCCACAAGAAATGAAGGGCGTTCCGTGGCCCTGAAGATGAGGGCAGGGATACTGTGATCGCACAGTTCCGCTTTCACCTCTAGGTATTCGTTTCGGTAAATCTCCATGCCTGAGCGGGGACTTTCGGCGATAAAACGGCAGGGGAATCCTTCCGCACCCGGAAAGATAAATATTCTCAACAAGTCGGTATGGATCTCATGGACCCGGAAGGTACACCAGTAGGGCTCGCAAAGGTTCCAGTCGTAGCCGGAGAACTTTCCGGCCAGTTTGCTGGCGATTCCTGGCGGACCCAAGATATCTATGGTCTTTGAAGAGATGTGATTGTGGCGGATGAAGGTATCTATCCCCATGAAATGGTCCATGTGGGCGTGGGTTATAAAGAGGGCGGAAACGGATTTCAGGACACGCTTGGCAAGATGGTGGATCTGACCGCAGTCGAACATGCAGCTTTCCGCCAGCGGCCGGACCCGGACAAGAAGGACCGGGTCATCGAGAAGACCGGCGAAGAAAGTCGGTTCGAGAAATCGAAAGGGGGAGCGTGTCATGAGTGACCTTCCCATTCCGTCCCCGGGGCGGCACCACGGAAGTCATCTCCTTAGCCTTTTTATCCGGAGAACGGGGACTTCAATGAGCTGTTTCAATTATGTTGAATCCCGTCATACTTACCCCCCCACGGTGACCTCGATGTCATACTGCCGTGCGATTTCGGCACAGCCATATACCTGGTCCCTTGTATGGGGCGCAACTCCATGCATGCCGTAAGCTTGCCCCAGTTGCCCCCATTTGGGCTCTCCCATGCGGTGATACGGCAATATGTCCAGTGCTTTCAGGTTTGCCAGCCCGGAGACGAAGGAGGCCGTGGCGCGGATGTTTTCCGCTGAGTCGTTGAAGCCGGGCACCAGCGGCAGACGGACACGGACCGGCATACCCAGCGAGTCGACCCGTTTCAGATTGTCCAGGATCAGGTCGTTGCCGACCCCGGTTCCCTGCCGATGCCTCTCCGGATCCATATGCTTTACATCATAAAGCACGATATCCATCAATCTGAGTATGGGGCGCATTGTCTCCCATTTCCAATAGCCGCATGTTTCTATTGCCGCATGCAGTTTCCTCTTCTTTGCCTCCCTGACGAGCTTTTCGAGAAAGCGCGGCTGGGCGCAGGGTTCACCCCCGGAAAAAGTGACCCCTCCGCCGGTCCGGAAGTAGAACTCCGTATCCCGCTCCACTTCGTCCATGACCTCCGCAACCGTGAGAAAGCGGCCGCAGATGTTGATGGCATTGGCATAGCAGACATTCTGACACTTGCCACATTCCGGCAGGGCGCAGCGGTCGCGGTCAATGGCCTCGACGCGGCCGACTGTATGGTTTATGCAGTCATTGGGGCATACCTCCAGACACTTGCCGCAACCGATGCAGTTGTTCGGGACTAGCATTATTTCCGGCAGATGGGACAAGGTCTCCGGGTTCTGGCACCAGACACAATGGAGCGGACACCCTTTAAGGAAGACAATGGTACGGATCCCCGGTCCGTCATGGATGGAGAACCTCTGGAAATCGGAGACCAACCCGGTCTCTTCGCCACTGTGACGGACAGCGGGGTCATAAAGCTGAAATCGCGACGCCATACTCATCTGCGGGTCTCCGATGTTTCGCGGGGAGCCGCCCCGTCAGAGTGGCGGCTCCCCGGTGATGATACGGCCAGGCCGGTCAGAATACCTGTTCGGTGCGGGCAATAATGTCATCCTGGATGGCCTTGTCGAGGGCTGTGAAGAAGGCGCTGTAGCCGGCCACCCTGACAACCATCCCCTGGTATTTGTCCGGGTTCTCCTGCGCATCCAGGAGCAATTGGCGGCTGACCACATTGTACTGGATGTGAGTCCCGCCACGGTTGAAGAAGGTCTCGGTTACGCCGACAAGGTTCTGCAGGCCGCGGTCGTCCTTCAGAGCGCTGGGGTGGAACTTCATGTTCAGCAGTGTGCCATTGGAGGCGATCACGTGGTCGAGCTGGGCCACCGACTGGACCGCGGCGGTGGGACCCGAAGCGTCGGTGCCCGATACTGGTGATACGCCGTCCGCCAGCGGCATGCCCGACTTGCGGCCGTCAGGAGTGGCACCCACAACGGTACCCAGAGGGACGTTCGCCGATACCGGATAGAGTCCCGGCTGGAATTTGCCGCCGCGGGGATTGGTATATTTTTCTACTTCCTTGCAATAGATCAGGGCCCCCTCGTGGGCGATCAGGTCGGCATAAGGGTCGTCATTGCCGTATTTGGGGGCGCGGTTGAGCAGCATCTGGCGCATGTCTTCCATCTTCACTCCGGCAAAGTTAGTCTTGAGACCCTTTTTGAGCGCATCGAGGGTGACCGCTTTATCGTCGAATACAAGTTTCTTGAGGGCAGTGAGGGAGTTCGCGACATTGGCCACCCCTACCCCCTGTGGTCCGGTGAAGTTGTAGTGTGCCCCCCCTTCCTGCAGGGATTTCCCTTTTACAATGCAGTCGTTTACCAGGGAAGAAAGGAAGGGGAGAGGGGCGCGGGCGCCATGGGCCATATCCACCGCGTTGTCGGAGATGACCAGCAGTTTGACAAAGTATTCCATCTGCTTCTTGTACGCCGTCAGCACATCGGCATAAGATTTGAAGGATGTGAGATCGCCGCTTCCCGGTCCCAGTCTTTTGCCGGTCAACGGGTCGACACCGTCACTGAGCGCAAGTTCCAATACCTTTGCCATGTTGAAGAAAGCGGCGTCATGCCACCCTTCGGTCTTCCCCCCCACCTGCGGCTCGACGCAGCCGATAATGCCGTAGTCCCGGGCGTCCTCGCGGGTCAGTCCGCGGCTCAAAAGGGCCGGGATGATGAAGCGGTCGTTGTAGTAGGCAGGCATCCCCAGCCCAAGCCTGGTTACCTCGGCAGCCTTGCGGTAGAGTTGTACGGGGGTGCCGCTATGGACGCGGATGGAAATTGAAGGCTGGTAAAGCTTGGTGTTGGCCGTTGCTTGCAGGCACATGTAGGAGAGATCGTTGGTTGCATCTTCCCCTTCCCGGTCCACGCCGCCGACAATGAGATTCTGGAACATCGGATAGCCGCCAAAGGCCTTGGTGGACCCCTCATCACGAACCTTGTTGATCTCGCTGAACTTGATATAGAGAAGGTCAAGGAGCTCTTGGGCCTTCTCCATGGTGACTCTGGCGTCTCCCTTGAGGTAGGGGTACATGTACTGGTCAAACCTCATGGGGGAGATGGAATGGCCGTTGGACTCTATCTGCAGGACCAGTTGAATGAACCAGAAGGACTGGAGCGCTTCCCAGAATGACTCGCTGGGGGAGCCGGGCACCTTGCGGCAGATGCGGGCGATCTCTTTCAGTTCGGCCTTGCGCCGGGCACTTTTCTCACCCTTTGCCAGCTTTTCCGCCACATCGGCAAATCGGCCGGCGAAGCGGCAGACCGCCTTATTGGAGATGATTACGGCATTCAGGAAATGCATCTTTTTCAGGTGTTGCGGGTTGGTGATGTCGAGCCGGGCAAGTTCCGCCTCCGCTTCGGCTATAATCCCATTGAGCCCCTTGGCAAGGACCTTGGCGTAGTCTACAGAGATGTGGCCGACCCCGTTAAAATAGTAGTTGCCGACCGTGAATACTCCGGCTGCCTGGGCTTCTTTCGCCTCCGCAGGCATGAGGGAAGTGGCCAGTTCGTTGGATGTCTTCCCCTCCCAGTAGGGGAAGATGTCCCTGAGAATCTTTTTCTTCTTTTCGCTGATCAGGAACACGTCACCTGTCCGCTTTTCCAGCCGGTCCAGTTCCGCCTCCAGCCACTTGCAGGAAAACTCCGGGTAGACCGGGGCCGAGCGAGGCTTAGTGCATTGGTTGCCGACAATCAGTTCATCCGCCTGGATGAAGATGGTCATCCTTTCAAGGATCTTTTCCAGTGCCCTGGCCCGGCGGATATGAATCGGCTGGTCTTCCGTCTCCTTGTAAGATTCGCTGATCAGTTGCGCGCGTTCCACACAGATTTCCGGAGTGATCTTGATGAATCGGTCCTTGATTTTTCCCACGCGTGGCGTGGGGCCGGGGAGATTCGTTACATCGATCTGCTTCAGGCTTAGTTTTTCCGATTTTGTAGCCATTTTAGCCGCCTCCTCTGTTTGCGGTTTAACCACTCTCTTCCCATGCAGCAATTAATTGCGCGAAAAAACTATCACCCCCTTCCCTCAAATGCCCATAGTGTTGTGTATGACATTGCGATTCAGTTGTTTCTCGCCTCTCTGAAGCCGCATTGCTCCCCCGTAAAAAACAAAGAGCAAAAATATAACTATGTAAAAATTTTACTCTTTATATGATATTCGGTCAAGTGGTTAAGAGGGGATTAGTTTCCTATTCAAGATAGACTTTAAGGTTGTTTCCATTAATGCAGGATATGGCAGAGACTGGGCTTGTTCCGGTCGTAACCGGAGAATTTCCCGGCCAGTTTGCCGGTGAGCCCCGGCGAAAGATATCTATGGCCTTTGAAGCAAGGTGGTTGTGGCGGATGAAGGTGTCTATCCCCATGAAATGATCCATGTGGGCGTGGGGTATAAACAGGGCGGAAACGGATTTCAGGACTCGCTTGGCCAGGTGGTGGATCTGGCCACCGTTCAACATGCAGCTTTCCCCCTGCGGCCTTACCCGGACAAGAAGGACCGGGGCATCGAGAAGACCGGCGAAGAAGGTTGGTTCGAGATAACGAAATATTTTGCGCGTCATTTCTAGCCGGTAAAATGCATTGAATGCTGATCAATCACGAGCAGCCGCAGAGGGTCGCCCTGGCGGCTTCATATCCCTTGTGGAGGAGCTTCGCAACCTCCACTGCATGGTAGGTGAGAATCAGGTCAGCGCCGGCCCGCTTGAAGGAGAGCATGGTCTCCATGGTCACCCGCTCTTCGTCAATCCACCCCATCTTTGCCGCGGCCTTGATCATGCTGTATTCGCCGGAGACGTTGTAGACCGCCACCGGGAGGTTAAATTCGTTGCGCATCTCGCGGACGATGTCGAGATAGGGGAGACCCGGCTTGACCATGATGATGTCCGCCCCTTCCTCCACGTCCATCTGCGCTTCGCGAATCGCCTCCAGGCGGTTCCCCGGGTCCATCTGGTAGGAGCGGCGGTCGCCGAACCGGGGGGTCGATTCTGCCGCCTCGCGAAACGGCCCGTAATAACCTGAGGCATATTTGACGGCGTAGCTCATGATCGGGATATGGTCGAAGCCGTTATTGTCGAGGGTTTCGCGGATGGCCCCGACCCGGCCGTCCATCATGTCCGAAGGGGCGACCATGTCGGCCCCGGCTTGGGCGTGAGAGAGCGCCTCCTTGCAGAGGATCTCCAGGGTAGCGTCATTGTCCACATCATTATCCCTGATGATGCCGCAGTGACCGTGGTCCGTATATTCGCACATGCAGACGTCGGTGATCACCGCCAGCCTCGGCATTTCCTTCTTCAGGGCTCGAATGGTCTCCTGGATGATGCCGTCTTTGGCGTAGGCGCCACTCCCCACGGCGTCCTTCTTTTCCGGAATGCCGAACAGAAGGACCGCCGGAACCCCTAGTTGATGGGCGGCCTGGGCCTCCTCGACGATATGCTCGATTGACTGCTGGAAGATGCCGGGCATGGAGGAAACCTCTTTTCTGATTCCTTTGCCGTAAGCGGAGAACATCGGGTAGATGAGATCGTTGACCGAGAGTGAAGTCTCCCGGACCATGTTGCGAAAGACCTCCTTGCCTCTGATGCGCCGGGCGCGAAACTGGGGGAAAAACATGTTAATGACTCCTTTCAGGCAATCTTTAGTTCGACTTAGTCAAATTACCACCGGCGCTTCCGGTGGGTGGGGGTGGGAGGGGGGGGCTCCCCCCCCTCCCGACGTCATAACTGTTTTGCGAAATATTTTACGATCTTTTCGGCTAATGCAACGATGGTATATTCCTGCGGTTCGATATGAACCTCCAGTCCCAGATCCCGGCAGGTTCGGGCGGTGATCGGACCGATGGCCGCGACCGCTACACCTTCCAAGAGATGGAGAAAGCGGTTCTCCCCGAGCATGACGCCGAGGTTCTCGACAGTGGATGAAGAGGTGAAGGTGATGCAGTCGATCTTTCTATCCTCGAGGGCCTGCAAGACCGGATCAGGGAGATAATCGGGGATTACGTTGCGGTAGGCCACCGGCGCGACCACCTCACCCCCGAGGCCGGCCAGGCCGCTTGGGATGACATCCCTCGCCCTGTCCCCCCTGGGGAAGAGGAATCGCTTTCCATCAACATCTATTGCCCGGAATGCGGCGATCACCCCTTCCGCCTTGTACTCTTCCGGCACCAGGTCTGCCCTGATGCCGAAGGGAAGAAGGGCTGAGGCAGTCCTGGGGCCTACCGCGCAAACCCGGCAGTGCCCGATAGCTCTGGTGTCGAGCCCCAGAGCGGCGAGTCGGTTAAAAAAATATTTTACCGCGTTGACCGAGGAAAATATCAACCAGTCGAAAACAGCGAGTGAGTCTATTGCATGGTCAAGTTCAGCAAAATCATCAGGCGGGACAAGCTGGATGGTGGGACATTCATAGACCCTCGCCCCCAGGCAGTTGAGCATATTGCTGAACTCTCCCGACTGGTCGGCGGCCCTTGTGACCAGTACTCCCCGACCGGAGAGCAGACGGTTGTCGAACCAGCGGAGCTTCTCTCTTAACTTTACCACCTCTCCCACAACGGTTATCACCGGCGCCTTGAAGCCTGCTTTCCCGGCTTTCTCGGCGATATCGGCAAGGGTGCCGATCAGGATCTCCTGTTCCGGCCTGGTTCCCCAGCGGATCAGCGCCACCGGGGTTACTGGGGAGCGGCCGTGGGCAATGAGATTTTCCGCGATCTGGGGGAGGTTCTTCATCCCCATGTAAAAGACGACCGTTCCGCTCCCCAGAGAAAGGCGCTCCCAGTCTATTTCCGAGGCCTCCTTGCCGGGATGTTCATGACCGGTGACGAATGCTACCGAAGTTGTAATATCCCGGTGTGTAAGGGGGATTCCGGCATAGGCCGGTGCGCCGATGCCGGCCGTCACCCCGGGCACCACTTCAAAGGTTATTCCGGCATTGACCAGTGCCTCGCACTCTTCTCCGCCCCGGCCGAAAATGAACGGGTCACCCCCTTTGAGCCGGGCAACAACCTTGCCGGCAAGCGCCATCTCGACGAGGAGTTCATTGATCTGCCGCTGTTCCCGATTGTGGGCCCCCCCGACCTTGCCCGCATAGATCAACTCCGCATTGGGAGAGGCAAATGAAAGGAATGCTTCATTTGCCAAATGGTCGTAGATAATGACATCGGCCCGGGAAATGCATTCCCGTCCCTTGACAGTAATGAGCCCAGGATCGCCGGGGCCGGCGCCGATCAGGTAAACATAACCTGTTTTTGTGGATAATTTTTCGGGCATATTAGCATTGATTAAACGTTTATTTTGCGGGTTTAAACCGGAATTTCTTTATCCCGCGTCACTTCCCGCTGGTAAACCTCGCTCAGGATTTCGTGGGCGCCATCTTTGAGGAGCTGTTCCGCCAGGGCTATACCCAGTTTTTCCCCTTCCTCGGCCGGGCCGGAGATGCTCGCCTTGACCGAGCGGCTACCATCCACAGAGGCAACGAAGCCGGTCAAAGTCAGTTCGTCTCCGTTGACCACGCCGTGGGCAGCAATTGGAACCTGGCACCCACCCTCGCAGCGCCACAGGAGCGCCCGCTCGGCGCGCACCGCATGGGCAGTGTCCGGGTGATTGAAGAATGCAATGGTTTCCTTGACCGCCTCGTTATCCAGGCGGCATTCAATTCCAAGCGCCCCCTGGCCGATGGCTGGGATTGAGAGGTCGGTGGAGAGATATTCCGTCACCTGGTCGGTAAAGCCAAGCCGCTTGAGGCCTGCGGCGGCGAGGATCACCGAGTCGAGTTTTTCCGTCTCCAGCTTCTTTATGCGGGTCTCCACATTGCCACGGATTACCACCATCTGCAGGTCGGGGCGGAGCTTGAGCAGCTGTGCCTGGCGTCTGAGCGCCGAGGTGCCGATCCGCGCGCCCTGGGGGAGATCGGCAAACTTCACCCCGCGGGAGATGACAGCGTCGCGCGGATCTTCCCGCTCGGTTATGCAATAAAGCCCCAGCCCTTCGGGGAACTCGGTCGGCACATCCTTCATGCTGTGCACTGCGATGTCGATCTCACCACGCAGCATCGCCTCCTCTATCTCCTTTACGAATAGCCCCTTGCCGCCGACCTGGGCCAGCGGAACATCGAGGATCTTATCGCCGATTGTCTTGATCTTCATAAGTGTCACTTCCATCCCCGGATAACGTTTCTCCAGTTCAGCCTTTACCCAGTTGGCCTGCCAGAGCGCCAACTGACTGGCACGGGTGCCTATTCTCAATTGTTTCAACGACATATGTGTTTTTCTCCTTTGGTATAAAAACAAATTACAATTTATAATCATCAAATCTCAAATAAGCCAACAATGAACAAATTTCCAATCAATTTTTTCGATATTGTTTGGGATTTGTGATTTATTCTTCAAGTTCCTCAAAATCTTCCTCTTGCGGTTCCTCAGCCTCCAACTCGAAGAGCTGGCGCAGGGCATCCACGTAGAGGTCAGTCCGCCCCCCCTGTCCGGTCCGCTTCAAAAGACTCGTGGGGGGATGCAGGAGCTTATTGGTGATGGCCGAGGTCAGTGCTTCCAGTCGCTTCTGCCCGTCCGGCGGGAGATCCTTCCAGGCGGCAAGGGTCTTGGCCAGCTCAGCCTGACGGACCTCTTCGAATCGGGAACGGAGCGCCACGATGGTCGGCGTAACTTCGAGCAAAGAAAGCCAGTTGAAGAAGCGTCCGATCTCCTGGTCGATGATCCCTTCGGCCTTTTTGGCCTCCTCTGCGCGTTGCTGAAGGTTAGACGCTACTACCCCCTGGAGGTCGTCCATGTCGTAGAGATATACGTTTTCCACATTGTTGACCTTGGGGTCGATGTCGCGAGGGACAGCGATGTCGATAAAGAACATCGGCTTCTGCCTGCGTCGGCGGATTACCTCCTCCACATCCTTGGCCCCGATTATGAAGTGGGTGGCGCCGGTGGAAGAAAGGATGATATCCGCCTTGTGAAGATGATCGAAGAGGTCCTCGAAGGTTACCGCTCTGCCGTCGAACTCTTCCGCCAGTCTGACTGCCCGCTCGTAGGTCCGGTTGGCGACCATAACGCCACGCACGCCGTTATTGAGGAAGTGCTTGGCTGCCAGTTCGCACATCTCACCAGCCCCGATCAGCATCACGGTCTTGTCTGTGAGGTCGCCGAAGATTTTTTTTGCCAGTTCCACTGCGGCGAATGACACGGAAACGGCCGAAGAGGCGATTTTAGTCTCGGTACGCACTCGTTTGGCAACGGAAAACGCTTTATGCAGGAAGCGGTTGAGTATGATGCCGGAGGCCTTGTATTCGGCCGCATAGCCGTAAGCGGTCTTTATCTGCCCGAGGATCTGCGGTTCTCCCACGACCATGGAATCAAGACTCGACGCGACACGGAAGAGATGACGTATCGCTCCTTCACCGTGGTAGTTGTAGAGGTGCGGCTCCAGCACATCAAGGGAAACGTTGTGAAAATCGGCCAGGAAGCGCTTAAGTCTTGCCATGCCGCCTGCGATATCATGGGTTGTTGCGTAAATCTCCACACGGTTGCAGGTGGAGACGATCACCCCCTCGTTAATGTCCGGAAGTCCGGCAAGCTCTTTCAGGGGTTTTTCCATCTGGTTCGGAGCAAAGGCGACCTTCTCCCGTATCTCCACGGAAGCTGTCTTGTGGGATAGCCCGACTACAACTATATTCATCTGTACTTTTCTCCGAGAAGGCGGTCATAACTGTGCAGCGATGCACTCGGGAGCAGATTAACCCCGAGGAACGTGAATAGCATGACAAAGAAGCCGATGATGGAGAGCAAAGCCGCCCTTTTGCCGCGCCAGCCGGTAGTGAGCCTGCCGTGGAGCAGGGCGGCGTAGATAAACCAGGTAATCAGGGACCAGGTCTCCTTGGGGTCCCAGCTCCAGTAGGTCCCCCAGGCAGTCTCGGCCCAGATTGCACCGGTGATGATGGCTATAGTCAGCAGAGGAAAACCGAAGGTCAAGCAACGATAGTTGATCTCATCCAGAATAACGAGGGAAGGGAGTTTCTGGTAGAGCGGGCCGAGCTGCTTTTTCTTGAGGAATCGCTCCTGGATAAGATACATGATGGCTGCGCCGAAAGCGACGGCAAAGGTTGCATAGCTCAAAAAGGCAAGAGTTGTATGGACGAAAAGCCATTTACTCATAAGCGCCGGCGGCAATTGCGGAATGGCCGAAGAATAGAGACTTGATGCAAGCATGAGGATTAGGGCAAGCGGGGTAACAAACGAGCCGAGGATAAAGACATGGTATTTACGCTCAAAAGCGATGAATACGCCAACAACGGTCAGGCTGAAGAAGGAAAGCGACTCATGAAGATTCGTTATGGGAGTATGTCCCGCCTCTAAGTAGCGGGCGATTGTGAATGCACAGTGGATGAGAAATCCGCCGGCGACCGTCCAATGCGCGGCCCGACCGAGCAATTCGCGAGGTTTAAGCAAGTACGTCATATACATAACTGTAGCAACAAAATAGATGCAGAGTGTGCTGTAAAAAAGGAGGGCGTTCATTCTCTGTCCTTTTCTCCCATCCCCAGTTCGGCCAGGGAAAAACCCGGACCGCAAAGTTCCCGGAGTAGATTGTCTATTTCAGCGGCGGAACGGTTTTTCAGGAGCGCCGGCAGGTCATGTTCAAGCAGACTGAACAAAATCTTTTTATTATATGAACTGTTCTTGTTTTCCGTCAATAGCTTTTCACGCACTCTATCGAAAAGTTTAATGAGAACTGCGAATTCAGTGCCATAAAGCTCTTCCAGTTCTTCACGGATCCTGCGCGCAAGGAGAGGGGATTTCCCCTCCGTGGAAATGGTGATCATCAGTTCCCCTCTGGATATCACTGCTGGGGAAGTAAAATCACCCGTATCCGGCGCATCAGCGACATCGGTCAGGACGCCGCTGTTCTTCCCCTCTTTTGCCACTGCCTGGTTGACCGAGTGGCTGTCCGTGGCGGCAAAGACAAGAAAAGCTCCGGCAATGTCCCCTTTTTTATACTGGCGCGCCAAATGTCGCACGACTCCTTTATCAACAAGTTCCCGGAGTGAGTCCGCAAGAATCGGGGCGATAACAATGACCTGAGCATCGGCTGCCAGAAGAGTCTGGCATTTACGGGCAGCAACAGCTCCGCCGCCGACAACCACGACCCGTTTGCCGCGAATATCGATGTTAATGGGGAAGTAACGCATGAACACCAGTAACTGTCCGGATAGTTTTGATTCTTCAATATTTACTCACTTGTCCCGTAGTGTCAATAGTTATAAAAAAACTGAGTATTAACAAATGACGCCCATGGGTCATCGTTTAATTAATTGCCACAATTACTCCTTGATTCTTTGCAAGGGTTCGGCTATTATTTCAAAGTTAAATCCATTATTTTTAAATGCCAAAAGGAGATATATACAAATGGCCAGCGAAAAGGTTCAAATGTTCATGGACGCTAATTTCGATACTGATGTTCTGCAGTCGGAGATTCCCGTTCTGGTCGATTTCTGGGCTACCTGGTGCGCTCCCTGTAAGGCAATAGCACCAGTGATCGACGCTATAGCCGATGAATATGAAGGTAAAGTGAAGGTCGGCAAAGTCAATGTTGACGACAACCCCGGCACCCCGAGTAAATATGGCGTGCGTGGCATTCCTACCGTTATCCTCTTCAAAGAGGGGAAGGTGGTCGACCAGGTGGTGGGTGCGGTCCCCAAATCGCAGCTGGATGCGCTCATCAAAAAGGCACTCTGAATTGAAAAGCTTTATTTCCCAAAAAGGTGGAATTCTCCTGTGCGGTCTTCTCATGGCTATGATGATTCTGTCCGTTCCACCGGCATCTTTCGCCGTAATCCAGAAAGGACAACCAGCCCCCCCCTTCAAGGTCAACACCACATCCGGCCAGGCGGTAACACTCGCCAATTATAAGGGCCGTGTGCTGGTTATCGACTTTTTTGCCAGTTGGTGTCAGCCATGTACGAAGTCGATCCCACATATTATTGAACTGAACCGAAAATACGCCCCGCAGGGACTCCAGGTCCTCGGTTTGAGCCTTGATGAAGATAAAGACGATCTGATCGATTTTATAACACCGAAGAAGTTGAATTATCCGGTTGCTTTGGCCAACGAAGAATTGCAGACTGATTACGGTCTTCACTCCATCCCGACTCTTGTCCTTATCGACAAAAAAGGGGTTGTCGTCGAGAAATACATGGGCCTTACCGATGAGACGGCAAAGAAAATCGAGGCGGCGATAAAACGGCTTCTGGCTGAATAGAGCAGCTTACCGATTGTGGGCAAGTGCCCATTCTCTCATTAAATGATCAACCTGGAATCTGCAACCATTAACGTTAAGCCCACAACACCCTGGTATGACGAAAATCCCAATAACCAATTCCCAAACAACTCCAGATACCATGAAACTATTTACGGAGGTAAGGATGCTGAAAAACATTGTAAAATGTTCTGTTGCTACTCTTTTCGGCCTGCTTGCAGCCTGCGCCATGATCACCGTCAATGTCTACTTTCCTGAAAAGGATGTGAAGCAGGCGTATAAGTCTCTCGATGAAATGCTTCTCAAGCAGGGGGGTGAAACCAAACAACCCACCGGTGAACAACCAGCGGGAGGACAACCAGCTATTGAACAGCCTGCTGGTGAACAGCCTGCGGGAGCACAACCGCCTGGCCCCATTGAGAAGAAGGAGGAGGTCAAGCCCCAGAGCCGGCTCTGGAATGGGGAGATGAACCTATCATTTGTTTCCGTCGCCTTTGCTGCGGAAAACATTGCTGATGAGCTTGCTGTGGAGACATCCAGCATGCCTGAGGTGCTCAAGGCGTATGAAGAGATAAAAGCGAGGATTCCCCAACTCAATGCCTTACGTGACAGCGGAGCCGTCGGCGAAAACAAGCAAGGGCTCATCTCAATACGGGATCAGAGCAAACTGGGTGGCAACGAAGCGATTGTGAAGAATGTCAACGAGAGCCGCAAAGTAGTGATCACGGGTATGGCCAAGGCAATCCTCAAGATCAACAAGCAGCCTGAAACCAAGGCCGCGTTGAGTCAGGTGATGGGAAAGGCCGCTGCCATATTTGCCGATGTGCGGCAGGAAAAGGCGAAGCCGGGGTGGTGGATTGAACTCCCAAACGGTAGATGGGTGCAGAAATAGATTATGATGCGTTCATAGCCTTGTGTGCTCTGTTAGTTTTGTCATTACGTGATGGGCGGGGAGAGAAATCTCCGCCCTCTTTTTATTGATTGCAGCCACGCTTACAGCTATAGAAAAATGATCTTATGACTTGAAATACTTTTCCGTTTGTTCAGGTATTATAAATTCCATTCTTTATTTAAACTGATTTTAAGGAGTACTTAAGTTGATGGACAAAGAGACAAAGGAAGAGATAACCGCAGAAGAAAGCTTCGCGGAACTGTTCGAGCAGAGCTTCAAGGGCCAGGGTCGGCTTGACCCGGGAGAGAAGGTGACGGCCCGTGTTCTCAAGATCAGTAATGAGTGGGTTTTCCTTGATACGGGAAGAAAGGGCGAAGGGTTTCTGGACAAGAAAGAACTGTTGGACGGGGAGGGTAACCTGACTGTAAAGGAAGGTGACAGTGTCACCGCTTGGTTCCTGTCGTCCTCCAATAATGAAATGCGGTTCACCACCAAGGTCGGCGGCGTGGCCGCTCAGAATCAACTGGAAGACGCCTGGAAAAGCGGCATTCCGGTAGAAGGATACGTGGAGAAGGAAATCAAGGGGGGCTTCGATGTTAAGCTTGCCGGCTCTCTTCGCGCTTTCTGCCCTTTTTCCCAAATGGGGCTGAAACGGGCGGAGATTCCTGAAACATATGTTGGCAGGCATCTGTCGTTTATGATCACAGAATATGGAGAAAAGGGGCGCAACATCATCCTTTCCCATCGGGCGATCCTTGAAGAAGAGCGCCAGCAGCAGAAAGATGCGCTCCGCCAAACACTCCGGGAAGGGATGATAGTCAAAGGGACAGTAACCTCCATCCGCGAGTTCGGCGCCTTTGTCTCCATCGGCAGCGTTGAAGGGCTACTCCCCATTTCCGAGATTGGCTGGGGACGTGTCGACGACATCCGAGAAGTCTTAACAGTGGGACAAGAATTGGAGGTCGTGGTCAAACAGATCGATTGGGAGAGCGACAAGTTTTCATTCAGTCTTAAGGAGACCTTGGCAGATCCCTGGGAGATTGTGACCAGCACATGGCCGGAAGGCTCATTTCATACCGGCAAAGTTGCCCGATTGACAAATTTCGGTGCTTTCGTCACCCTTGCCGCCGGTGTGGACGGACTCGTTCATATCTCCAGACTGGGAGGAGGGAAGCGAATCAACCATCCCCGGGAGGTGCTGCAGGAAGGGGAAACCGTTGAAGTAAAGGTGGAGAGCGTGGACCGGGAAAACCGGCGTCTTTCACTGGCTCTGGCCGGGCCTGCCAGAGCGTCCGAAGAGGAAGATACCATGCTGGCGACATTCCGTCAGCATGCCGCGGATGAATCGTCACGATCCATGGGGTCACTGGGGGACCTGTTTAAGGCTAAACAGGAGAAGAGAAAAAAATAATGCTATAATTAGACTTCTATCCTGAATTCGGCGCCGTCTTTTGTATTACGCACTGTGAGATGCCCCCCCATGTTTTTCTCGATGATGGTCTTCGACATGAAAAGGCCGATGCCGGTTCCCAGGTCATTTTCCTTGGTGGTAAAATAGAGATCGAAAATCTTGTCCATGATTTCCTCTCTGATTCCACCGGCATTATCAGTGACGGTTACCACAGATCTTTTGCCTTCCATCCATGCACGCACCTTCACTCGGGGTTTGGCCGTTTTCCTTTCCACCAGGATGTCACTGGCATTCATTAGGATGTTAAGAAGCACCTGGGCATATTCATTCGGAAAACCTTTGATTTCCATGTTTTCAGAGGCGGCGATATCGATGCGGATTTGACGCTCCCGGAAATTTGCTTCAATGAGCAAGATGGTTTTCTTCACGACCTGGTCGACCTTAAACCAACCCTTTCCCTTGTCAGGTTTGTAAAAATTCCTGAAATCATCGATGGTCTGGGACATGTGAAATATAATGTCCATCGCCCTGGCAACAGTCGCATTGAGATATTCCTCACTGAACTTACCGAATTCATATGTCAGGTTCAGTTCCTGGATGGTAAGACCAAGAGCATTGAGGGGCTGGCGCCACTGGTGGGCGATGTTGCCGATCATCTCTCCCATGGCGGCCTGGCGGCTTTGCTGCAATAACAACCGGTCTCTCTCCCGAAGTTTTTCCATGGTCCGAATACGTTCGTTGGTTTCCGCCTGCAATGCCGTTTCGGCCTCCCGGCGGCGAGCGTCCTGGTCGAGGTTGTCAAGGGCAAAGGAAATATCCGCTGCCATCTGCTGCAAGAGATCTTTATACTGCCATTTGAAGAAACCCTTCTCCCCACAATAGATGGTTAAAGCGCCAAGAACCTCATTGTTCAGTTTCAAGGGTATCGATGCTACGGAATTGAATCCGTGGGCCTGTGCCTTTTTACGCCAGGGCCGGGCGTTCGGGTCGTTTAAAAAATCGTTGCAGATACAATAGGTCCCTTCTCTAACGGCAATGCCGGTTGGGCCCCTCCCTTCCGGTTCATCTTTGGCAGAAATCCGGATATCTTCCAGATAGCCGGTATCACCAAAGGCCGCCACCGATTTCACCCTCCCCGATTCCTTATCCACCACCCCGACCCAGACCAGAAGGAACCCGCCATGCTCGACGACGACCCGGCAGATCTCATGGAACAGGGTGTCGTGGTCGGCAGAGTGGACGATGGTCTTCCCGGTTTGACTCAGTACCGCATATAGCCGGTTAAGGCGCAACAGGCTTTCTTCTGTCTGTTTTATTTCGGTGATATCGGTAATTGACGTGCGGCAGAAGGTCATTCCCTTTTCATCCCGTGACGGGACGCTGGATAATTGCGCCTGGATCATGGCGCCTTCTTTTGTATTGATGCCCAGTTCCGTTACGACTTGTTCACGCGTATGCTTGACTTTTTGCAGGTGCTCGTTAAATTTCTGACCATCTTCTTTTCGCACAAAGGATTTAAACTGCATGCCGGTAATCGCTGCCCTGGGAGTTCCCAGCAATCTTGCTCCGGTCATGTTTATTTCCCGGATGATTCCTTTATCGTCCAGTGTGACATAACCGACCGGGGCAAAATCGTAAAGGTCCGAAAAGCGGTCGTGAGACAATTCCAGTTCTTTAAAAGTTTGCTGCAACCGACGATTTTGTTTCTCCAGTTCGTCATGGGTACGGCGCAACTCATCCACTGCCTGACGCCGTTCCCTGCGGATCTTCGCTTCGTTCAGTTCCCTCTCTATTGCTGGCGCCAGCCGGGCGTACCGCCCCTTCATGATGTAGTCGTGGGCGCCGGCCTTCATTGCTTCCACGGAATTCTCCTCACCGACCAATCCGGAGACAATGAGGAAAGGTAGGTCGAGTCCGCTTTTTTTGAGGATAGTCAATGCGGCGAGACAACTGAATTCAGGTAATATGTAATCGGAAATAATTAGATCCCATTGTTTTTCCGCAAGAGCGCACTTCATAGCATCAGCTGTTTCAACTCGTTGAAAAACAGAATCATAACCGCCACGCCGAAGTTCGCGCAAAAGCTGAAAGGCATCACCTTCCGAATCCTCAATGATCAGTACGCGCAGTGCCTTGCTCACAATGATTTCCTCCATAAGAAATGAGGAATATATTACTCAGGCATTTTAAACATCAAAGCCGTACTGTCAGATGAGGCAGCACGGCTTGGAATATAACTCATAGTAAATCTAAAACGGTATATCGTCGTCCGGATTGAACGCCGGCTCCTCGTAAACCGGTGCCTCCTGGCCTTCCGGTCGTCCTGCGCCCGGTCTGCTGCCGCCTTCGCCTTTGGCCGACAACATCTGCATCTTTTCGCCGACTATCTCCGTGGTGTAGCGGTCCCGGCCATCGCGGTCCTGCCATTTCCTTGTTTGGAGCCGCCCCTCAATATAGATGGTTTTTCCCTTGGCCAGATATTCCCCGGCAATTTCCGCGAGCCGGGCCCAGAGGGTAATGTTGTGCCATTCAGTCTTCTCTTCCCATTCACCATTCTTGTTCTTGAAGCGTTCGCTGGTCGCCAGTGAAAAACTCGCCACTGCCGTGCCGGAAGCAGTGTAGCGCACCTCCGGGTCCTTGCCCAGATTTCCTATCAGCATAACCTTATTGAGACTGGCCATAGCTAAACTCCTTTGAATGTTTATTGCCTAACATATTGATCGCTTAATGAAAGTATGCTGCTTTAATGGCAAATATACTACCCGAAATTATCTCCACACGCAAAGCAAATGTTTTTGCCGCGGGCTTCACAATAGCTTACAGAATATCGCCGCATGCGTCATATGGGCAGAGCAAGCGCCGATGGATAGTTAGCACTAATGTTACAGCCGTGTGAATTTTATTCACAAGATTTCTTTTTATTCAGCTTTTTGTTGTACAATTATACTATATTAGTTAGATAGTATAATTCCGGTCCAATGATTATTTTCCAAGGGGGTTAGCCATGAAACTCGTTTTTGTACGTCATGCAGCGGCGGTTGAAAGAACTTCCGAAATTTCTGACGGGACAAGATACCTTACCCCCGAAGGAAGGGTCTTCTTTCGCAAAACAGCCAGGACGATGTTGAAAAATGGAATAGAACCCGGTCTTATTCTCACCAGCCCGTTGCTCCGGGCGGTCCAGACCTCGGATATCCTGGCGGAAGCCTTATCCTACTGCGGGCCATATATGGTTAAGGAGGAACTGAAACCGGGTTTTGACATGCATGCCTTGGAGGTAATTATTAATGATTACCGATCGGTTGATGAACTGGTGCTCGTAGGACATGAGCCCGACCTGAGCACTATCATCATTTCTCTTCTGTCCCAAACCGGCGGGTTCAATTTCAAGAAGGGATCGGCCGTCAAGCTTAAGATCGACCCAACGGACATGCACTCCTCTTCGGCATTCAAGTGGCTGGCCGCAGGCAAGAAACTGATAACCTCTTGGGAGGAAATTCTTGTATCATAGTTTTATCCAACGGTGCGGTAGTAATAATAGATTGAAGGCGATTACCCGTCGTAACGGACTTTCAGCTTTCCTGATGGGGAAAAGGGTCGCGGCAGGGTAAAAAGGGGTCGATAATGCAGGTTGATGGGACAATTCCATTATGGATCGCGGCCAGGACTCTTCTCTATGAAAGAGTGGATGATTTTTTCAGACGCAGAGACAAAGCGTTGAAGACGTCCGACCCGGAAGACATCCATGACCTGCGCGTGGCTTCACGGCGTCTACGGGAAGGATTGGCCCTCTTCGCTCCATGTTATCCCGCGGGAAATCTCACCCGTCTTGTCAAGCAGGTAAAGCTTGTAACCCGCCTGCTGGGAGAAATACGCAACACGGACGAAGCGATCCTGTTCTTTACAGAATTGATGGAAGAGCTTGATGACCTTTGCCGCAGCGATCTGGAAAAGGTACTGGACACCTTTCAAACAAGCAGGAAGAAAGAGCTGAAAAGGCTCAAGACCGGTTTGCGGGATATTGTATCCAAAACTCTGCATGACCTGTTCAGACGGACTGTCAGTGCACCGTCTCTTTTCAACCCGAAGGTTAAAGGTATTGATCTTTTCATGTCACTGTCGCAATTTGCCGGAAGCGCACTTGATTCGAGGCTTACAACAGTTCTGGGACTGTTGCCCGAGGCCGGGCAGCCAGAGGCAGGCGAAGCCCAGCATCTGCTTCGAATAGCCATTAAACATTATCGTTACAGGATGGAAATCCTCTCTTTTCTGATAGGCGACCACTATGAGGAACTGCATGGGGTGCTCAAGAATTACCAGGATATACTGGGTAAGCTGCATGATCTGGACGTATTTACCGGCATAGTCCATGAGGCTGGTTTTTCTTCACAAGCGCAGCAACTTGTTCTTGATGCCATTTATGCAAAAAAGGGAAAGCTCTTCGCTGATTTCTACGGAATGCTTGAAACCACACCGTTGGAGATGATCGGTGAACGGTTGAGGAATGTATGGTGAAACAAATCCGGCTTGCGGCCATTGATCTCGGCACCAACTCCATCCGCTGTATCGTTGTGGAAGTGGACAGGCTCGGCAAGTTCAAGGTGCTGGACGACGAAAAATCGACGGTGCGTCTCGGTGAAGGGATCGCCAGGGAGGGCGCCATATCGGAAGCTGCCTGGCAACGGACAATGGATGCCCTCTCCCGCATGAAGAAGATAGTTGACGGCTATGGGGTAATAGGAATTGAAACGGTCGCCACCAGCGCGGTGCGGCGGGCAGCTAACGGCGTGGCCTTTGTCAAGGCCGTAGAGGAAAATATCGGCCTCCCCATTCAAGTTATAAACGGTGAAGAGGAAGCGGAATTGGCGACATTGAGTGCGCTTAACAATTTTGACATGGAAGGGACCCGCTTTGCCATGGTCGATATTGGCGGAGGCAGTGTTGAGGTCGTTACCGCGCTGGGGAGCCATATCGACGAGATTTATTCCCTCGAACTGGGCGCTATTGTCCTCACGGAAAAATTTATCACCACTGATCCTGTCATCCGGAAAGAGTATGAGCGGATGCGCAGGCACATCCGCAAGACACTCAAAGCGGCATTCACCCCCAGGGAAATTCCAGTGCAATGCCTGGTAGGTTCGGGAGGGACCATGACCTCCATTGCTGCAATGGTTATGGCGATGCGCAAGGAAGAATACGGTTCCATTCACGGCTACGAGGTGTTGCGCTCCGAGGTGGTGCATCTTCTCGCCATGCTCATGAGAAAAGATCTCAAGGAGAGAAAATCGATACCTGGTTTGAATCCCGACCGAGCGGACATTATTTTGGCCGGGGTGACCGTTGTGGATGAATTGATGGAATTTTTTAAGTCGAACCTCCTGAAGGTAAACGAACGGGGCATCCGGGAAGGGTTGATTCTTAAGGGGCTGAAAAAGCGTAACCTCCTTGCCGTGGATAGTCAGCCAAGGAACTGGCGGGAAGCGGTCCTCGATTTTGCCCGTTCCTGTCACCATGATGAAGAACATTCCTGTCATGTGGCCATGCTTGCCCTGCAGATCTTCGATAAGCTCGCGGCCCCATTCAGTTTTGAAGAAAAGGGGCGGCAGATGCTCGAAGCAGCGGCGCTTCTGCACGATGTAGGTTATTTTGTTAGCTATTCTGGACACCACAAGCATACCTACCATCTGGTCCGGCATGCCGACCTTTTCGGCTTCACCCCTCGGGAGCGGGAAATCATCGCGCATATCGCCCGCTATCATCGTAAGTCCCTGCCAAAAAGAAAACATGTGAGCTTCAGCCGGCTTGCGCCTTCGGACCGTCTCCTGGTAAAAAAACTGGGGGGGATCCTGCGGCTAGCCGACGGCCTCGACCGTCGGCGCAACAGCCTGGTGACCTCGCTCGACTGCTTCCTTTCCAGGTCCACTTTTACAATCAGAGTAGCAGGGACAAATGACATTTCCGTCGAGCTCTTCGGGGGCAAGGCCAAGGGGGACCTCTTTGAAGCGGCATTCAACAAAAAGCTGATTCTGATCCCAACGCAACAGACGGATCTCCTCCAGACGACTGGAAAATAGCAAACAGTTCGTTCTCACCTACATTTTCTCACACAATATCTCTTGCACGGAATTCACACGTTACTCCTCAAGTTGTAGCAAGACATTTTCCTGGTTGTCACATGGCTGTAACAATAGTTTGTTAATTTAGCGTCCGTTTGCGGGGAACATTTATGCTGCCTTCATGTGGGCGAAAAAATTAATGCCTGCAAATATGATGTCGTTCAAGTAAATGGACTTGAACGTAATAAAAACTGTGGCTTTGGATGTTATATAAGCATTCAAAAACGATCTGATGAGGAGGAAAAAGTGAAAAAGAAAATTGCGGCAGTAGCGGCAGGTTTTCTGGCAATCGTCCTGGCCGGCCAGAGCGCATCAGCCAAGAGCCTAGAGGATGTGCTCAAGGAAAAAGGGGTGATTACGGAAGAGGACTACAAGGAAGTGACCAAGAGCAAGCCGTTT
>Ga0181533_1000482_pt1 | contig 53409 bp, 40 predicted proteins | sample PEATcosm2014_Bin_45_FD_119772 | JGI IMG/M metagenome (GOLD analysis project Ga0181533, IMG submission 119772) | Peatland microbial communities from MTU Mesocosm Facility, Houghton, MI, USA - PEATcosm2014_Bin11_60_metaG | ecosystem: Environmental > Terrestrial > Soil > Wetlands > Peat | place... | reverse complement strand
CGGCAGCACGCATCGGGCAAGCTTTCCGCGCGGGAGCGCGTGGAGCGGCTGGTGGACCGGGGCAGCTTTGAGGAGATCGGGCTGTTCTGCCGGCACCGCGCAACGTACTTCGGCATGGCCGGGAAGGAACTGTCCGCGGACGGCGTGGTGACAGGCTGCGCGACCATCGATGGACGGCTGGTGCACCTGGCGAGCCAGGATTTCACGGTGGCCGGCGGAGCCGCGGGCGAAACGCACTGCAACAAAGTGGCCGACATGATGGCCATGAGCCTGAAGACGGGCAGCCCGTTCGTGTTTATCAACGACTCCGGCGGAGCGCGCGTGCAGGAGGGGATCGACAGCCTGGCGGGATACGCGCGCGTGTTTTACAAGAACGTGATGCTCTCAGGAACCGTGCCGCAGATTGCGCTGATTTGCGGGCCGTGTGCCGGCGGCGCGGCTTACAGCCCGGCGCTGACGGACTTCGTGATCCAGACCGAGCAGGCGCGCATGTTCATCACCGGGCCGCAGGTGATCAAGCAGGTGACAGGTGAAGAGGTGAGCTCCGAAGATCTGGGCGGACCTCATTCGCAGATGCACTACTCCGGCGTGGTGCACCTGATTGCGCGCGACGACCAGGAGGCCATCGAACTTTGCAAGCGGCTGTTGAGTTTTCTGCCTTCAAATAACTTGGAAGACCCGCCGCGGCTGAACTTTGGCGGGCGGCTGAAGGCCGACGCGGAAATGAACAAAATTGTTCCCGTGGATCCGAAGGTGGCCTACGACGTGCGCGACGTGGTTGCACGCGTGGTGGACAACGAGGATTTTCTGGAGATTCAGCCGGGATTCGCCGCGAATATTTTTATCGGTTTTGGACGAGTGCAAGGGCGGACCGTAGGGATTGTGGCCAACCAGCCGTGTGTATTGGCGGGTGCGCTGGACATCGATGCGTCGGACAAGTCGGCGCGCTTTGTGCGCTTCTGCAATGCCTTCAACATTCCCCTGCTCACGTTTGTGGATGTGCCGGGATTTTTGCCGGGCGTGGAGCAGGAGCGCGGCGGGATTATCCGCCACGGAGCCAAGCTGCTGTTTGCGTATTCGGCGGCGACGGTGCCGAAGATTACGGTGGTGCTGCGCAAGGCCTACGGCGGCGCGTACATTGCGATGTGCTCGCGCGGGCTGGGCGCGGATCGCGTGCTGGCGTGGCCCACGGCGGAGATCGCGGTGATGGGAGCCGAGGGCGCGGCGGAGATTGTATTTCGCAGAGAGATTGACGGGGCCGAGGACCAGGCGGCGCGGCGCCAGGAGCTGGTGGATGAGTACCGCGACACGTTCTCGAATCCGTATGTGGCGGCGGGGCGACGGCTGGTGGACGACATCATTGAGCCAGGGGATACGCGGAGAGTGGTGGCGCGGGCGCTGGAATCGCTGCATGGAAAACGCGAACTGCGGCCGCAAAAGAAGCATGGATTGATTCCGCTTTAGGCAGCGAGCCGGGGGGCAGGGTTTGCGCCGCGATATGAAAGGAAGCGCGTGAAGCTTCATTGGACGGATTGGGCGGTGATGACGGTGATTGCCGGCGCGGGTTGCGCGGCGATCTATGCCGGGCTCCGATTCGGATTGACTCGCGCCGTGCGGCGCGCGGTTGAGGAACGGCAGCGCGACATGGAGCGGCAGTTGAATGCCATGGCGACCACGGTGAAGGCCTTGCAGGCGCGCGTGGCGGAACTGAGCAGGCAGCAGGCAGTGCGGGTGCTGGATGTTGAGGGGGCCGTGATCGCGGCACCGGCAGAAATCGCGGGCCAGACGGCGCAGGCACAGACCAAGCCGGAGATTGTGGCGGCCTTGACTGCCGCGGCAACGGCATTCCTGGGCAAGAAGGCGCGCGTGCGGTCGGCGCAGTTGCTGCCCGGCGCGCAAGAAAACGCAGGCGCATGGGCACAGCAGGGACGGGTGATTGTGCAGACTTCGCACAATATGCGCCCAGGACGATAAGCGCGGCGAGAGATTTCTTAGAAGAAAGGAAGCGGCACGTTGAAGCTTCAGATCACGATTGATGGCAAAGCGTACGCGGTTGACGTAGAGGTTCTGGAGGACGAGGAGAGCCCGCAGACGCCGAGCTACTCGCCCTACCACGCGGCGCATGGCGCGGGTGGGCACGCACAAAACTCGGGTGGCGCATGGGACGCCGATGGAAAAGTCTGCCACAGCCCGGTGATGGGGCTGGTGATCAAGGTCAACGTGGAGCCGGGAGAGACGGTGGAGGCAGGCGCGCTGATGTTGGTTCTGGAAGCGATGAAGATGGAGACAAATGTGACGGCGCCGCGAGCAGCAACGGTGAAGAGCGTGCATGTGAAGCCGGGCGATCCAGTGAAAGTGAACCAGTTGCTGGTGGAGTTTGAGTAGGCAGGGCTGGAGATCGGCCTGAAGGGTTGAGAGAAACGACGTGCAGGAAGAGCTGAAGAATGTTCCGGGGATCCGGTTTGTGGATCACGTAGCGATCGCGGTCAGGCAGGGCGAGCTTGAGGGCCAGGTGAGGGCGTACGAGGCCCTGGGCTTCAGGGAGATTCATCGCGAGGAGGTGCGCGGGCGGGACCAGGTGCGCGAGGCGCTGTTGCAGATTGGCGAGGGGCCGAATCTGATCCAGTTGCTGGAGCCGCTGTCGGCGGATTCGCCGGTGCAGAAACTGATCGACAAGAACGGTGGACGCGGCGGGTTGGCGCATGTGGCGTTCCGCGTTGGTAACGCGCAGCACGCGTTTGCGGCGATGCGCGCCGAAGGATTTCAGCTCATCGACGAGGCTCCGCGCCAGGGCTCGCGGGGAACGACGGTGTTTTTCGTGCATCCCAAGTCGAAGGCCGATGGCGCGTTTGGAATTCTGATCGAAATGGTGGAAGACCCTGCGGACAAATGACAACCACAGCCACTGAACGTCTGCTTGAAGAGTTTCCGCCGGTGAGCACAGCGGAGTGGCAGGCGGCGATTGCGCGCGACCTGAAGGGCGCCGATCCCGAGAGACTCGTTTGGCGGGCGGAAGAGGGGCTGGGAGTGAAGCCCTTCTATCGCGAAGAAGATTTGGCGGGGCTGGTGTGCGTGGACACAGTGCCGGGGAGTTTTCCCTACCGGCGCGGCGCACGCACCAGCGGCGACTGGCGGATTCGCGAGACGATTGATGACGCGGATGCGGAAGAGGCCAATCGCATGGCGCTTGCGGCGGTGGCTGCGGGCGCGGAGGGAATTGCATTCAGCAGACTTTTGGTCGAGAGCATCGGCGAATTGGAAACGCTGCTGAGACACCTCGACGAGATTCCAGTACATTTTGAACGTGCCGGCGAGCAGCTGATTCGGCTGCTGGTCGAGCGGCTGAATGAATCGCCGCGCGCCGCGGAAACTTCGACCGGGTGCGATGCGCTGGCCAGCGTGGAGTTTGCCGCAGAGACGATTGCGGCCGCACCGGCCGGCCTCGTGCCGTTCAGCATTGACGGCGCAACGTTTGCTGCGGCGGGGGCGACGACCGTTGAGGAAATTGGATTCGCGCTGGCGGCGGGAGTGGATTTTCTGGCAGCGCTCGCGGAGCGCGGAGTGGATGTAAACCGCGCGGCGGGTGCGCTCGAGTTCAGCTTTGCCGTAGGTTGCAATTATTTCTTCGAGATCGCCAAGTTCCGCGCGTTCCGCATGCTGTGGGCGCAGGCGATAGAGAGTTTTGGCGGCACGCACGAGGCGGCGAGAGCGCGCATTGCGGCGCGCACGTCGAAATGGGATAAAACCGTCTACGATCCCCACGTAAATATTTTGCGTGCTACCACCGAGGCCATGGCCGCGGTGCTGGGCGGCGCGGACTCGGTGACGGTGACTCCGTTCGATGCGTGCTACAAAGCGCCCGACGAAGCGAGCCGGCGGCTGGCGCGGAATACGCAACTGCTGCTGAAACACGAGGCGTGGCTGGGACGCGTGGCCGATGCCGGCGGAGGGTCGTACGCTCTTGAGACGATCACGGATTTTGTGGCGCGTGAGGGCTGGAGGGTGATGCAGGACATTGAATCGCGCGGCGGATTCCGCAAGGCGCAGGCGGAGGGCATGATTGCGCAGGTGCTCGAACGGAGTTTGAAAGCGCGCGAGCAGGCGGTGGCGCTGCGGAAGCGTGTGCTGGTGGGCACGAATCAATATGCGAATCCGGCCGAGCGGGCGCTGGGCCGTAGCGACGAAGAACGCATGAAAGCCGATTTGCGCGGAGCACAGGCGTACGAGGAGTTGCGGTTGCGCACGGAGCGCCATGCGGCTGCGGGAGGCAAGACGCCGCGAGTACTGCTGGCGGAGATTGGCGACGTGAAGATGCGCGCGGCGCGGTCGAATTTTGCGAGGAATTTCTTTGCCTGCGCGGGATTCGAGATGCAGACACGGCGCTTCAAGAAAGCCGAGGAGATTGCCGCGGCGGATGCGAATTTGATTGTGCTGTGCAGCGCGGATGCGGAGTATGCGGCGCTGGCGTCGGCGTTGATAGTGCAGCTCAGGGCGCTAGGCCGCGAGACGCCGGTGATTGTGGCCGGAAATCCCGAGAACGCGGAGGAGTTGAGGGCCGCGGGAATTGCGGATTTCGTGCACGTGCGCACGCCTCCGCTGAAGTTTTTGGCGGACTGGCAGGAAAGGCTGTTGGTTTGAAAGCGGAAGATTGGGGTTCGTGCTATCCCACCCTAGCGACAAAAACAAAAGCGTCGCGAGGGTGGGGCACCCCAGGATTTCGGTGAATCGAGAGACAATGCGGCCGGATTTTACAAAGATCGACTGGAAGTCTGCTCGAGCGGAGACGGCTGCTCGCGAAACCGATGAGTGGCTTTCGCCCGAGCATATCGCGCTGAAAAGTTTTTATGCGCGCGCGGATCTGGAAGGGCTCGAACATCTGGAGTACGCAGCAGGGATTCCGCCGTATTTGCGCGGGCCGTACACGACGATGTATGCCACGCGGCCGTGGACCATCCGGCAGTATGCGGGTTTTTCGACGGCGGAGGAGTCGAATGCGTTTTACCGGCGCAACCTGGCGGCGGGTCAGCGGGGGCTTTCGGTGGCGTTCGACCTGGCGACGCACCGCGGGTACGACTCCGACCACGAACGCGTGACGGGCGACGTGGGCAAGGCGGGAGTGGCCATCGATTCGATTCTCGACATGAAGATTCTCTTCCACCGCATTCCGCTGGAGCAGATGTCGGTGTCGATGACGATGAACGGCGCAGTGCTGCCGATCATGGCGTTCTATATCGTGGCCGCCGAGGAGCAGGGCGTGCCGCCGGAGCAGTTGAGCGGGACCATTCAGAACGACATTCTGAAAGAGTTCATGGTCCGCAACACGTACATCTATCCGCCCGAGGGATCGATGCGGATCGTCGGCGACATTTTTCGCTACTGCGCGGAGAAGATGCCGAAGTTCAACTGCATCAGCGTGAGCGGGTACCACATGCAGGAGGCGGGCGCGACGGCGGATCTGGAATTGGCTTACACGCTGGCCGATGGGCTGGAGTATTTGCGCACGGGCGTGAAGGCGGGCCTCGACGTAGACGAGTTTGCGCCGCGGATTTCGTTCTTCTGGGGCGTGGGCATGAACCATTTTATGGAGATTGCCAAAATGCGCGCGGCGCGCATGTTGTGGGCGAAGATTGTGAAGAGCTTAGGCGCGAAAAATCCCAAATCCCTTGTGCTGCGCGCGCATTCGCAGACTTCAGGATGGAGCCTGACGGCGCAGGATCCGTATAACAACGTGGTGCGCACCTGCGTGGAGGCGATGGCCGCGGCCTTCGGCGGTACGCAGTCGCTGCACACGAACGCCCTCGACGAAGCGCTGGCGCTGCCTACGGATTTTTCGGCGCGCATCGCGCGCAATACGCAGATTTTTCTGCAGGAGGAGACGGGCATCACGCGCATGGTCGATCCGTGGGCGGGATCGTATTACGTGGAGCGGCTGACCCACGAATTGATGCACGCGGCGTGGGAGCTGATTGAAGAAATTGAAAAACTGGGCGGTATGGCGAAGGCAATCGAGACGGGCTTGCCCAAGATGCGGATTGAAGAGGCGGCGGCGCGAAGGCAGGCGGGGATCGATTCGGGAAGCGACGTGATTGTGGGCGTGAATGCGTATCCCGCGCCCGAGGAGCCGGAGATTCCCGTGCTTGCCATCGACAACGATGCGGTGCGGCAGGCGCAGGTCGAGCGGCTGGACGAGTTGAAGCACGAACGCGATGCCGGGGTGGTGCGCGAGGCGCTTGCAAAGTTGGAGAAGTGCGCAGCGACGGGCAAGGGAAATCTGCTGGAGTGCGCAGTGGAAGCCGCGCGGAAGCGCGCCACGCTGGGTGAGATTTCGCAGGCGCTGGAAAACGTGTGGGGACGGTACGAAGCTACCACGCGGACCATCGCCGGCGTGTATTCGGCGGCCAGCGCGGGCGGTGAAGAGTTTCTGAAGGCACGGCGGATGGTGGAGGAGTTTGAGCGCGAGGAGGGACGGCGGCCGCGGATTCTGGTGGCAAAGATGGGCCAGGACGGGCACGACCGCGGCGCCAAGGTGATTGCGACAGCATTCGCCGATATCGGATTCGATGTGGACATCGGGCCGCTGTTCCAGACCCCGCGCGAAGTGGCGCGGTTCGCTCTCGACAGCGACGTGCATGTGGTGGGCGTGTCGAGCCTGGCGGCCGGACACAGGACGCTGGTGCCGCAACTGATTGCGGAGCTGCGGGCGTTGAGCAGGGACGACATTCTGGTGGTGGTGGGCGGCGTGATTCCGCCGCAGGATTACGATTTTCTGTACAAGGCTGGAGTGGCGGGGATTTACGGGCCGGGAACGGTGATTCCTGTGGCGGCGCAGAAAATTGTGGAGATGCTGAGCGCCAGCGTCACGAGCCAGGGCGGGCACTTGTCATGAAGAGCGCAATGCGTGAGATTGCCGGGTGCGAGACTCCCATAGCGCCGCGCGTGGCGCCAAAGCGCAGGCCGCTCTCGCGCGAGGAGTACGTTGCGGGCATTTTGCGCGGCGACCGGACGGTGCTGGCGCGCGCGGTCACACTGATTGAAAGCGCGCGAGAGACGGACCGCACGCTGGCCGAGCAGATTGTGGAGGATTGCCTGCCGCACAGCGGCAACTCGATCCGCGTGGGCATTACCGGCGTGCCGGGCGCGGGCAAAAGCAGCCTGATTGAAGTGCTGGGCAGGTATTTGATCGCGGAGCAGCAACAGAAGGTGGCGGTGCTGGCGATCGATCCCAGCAGCCAGATCTCCGGCGGCAGCATTCTGGGCGACAAGACGCGCATGACGACGCTGGCCGCGAGCGAGATGGCCTTCGTGCGGCCGTCGCCCTCACGCGGCATGGCGGGCGGCGTGGCGCAGCGAACGCGCGAGGCGATGCTGTTGTGCGAAGCGGCGGGCTACGGGAACATTCTGGTGGAAACCATTGGCGTGGGGCAGTCGGAGACTGCGGTGCATGAGATGGTGGACTTTTTTCTGCTGATCACGCTGGCCGGAGCGGGCGATGAGTTGCAGGGGATCAAGCGCGGGGTGATGGAGCTGGCGGACCTGGTGGCCGTGAACAAGGCCGATGGCGCGAATGTGTCCGCGGCAGAGCGGGCGCGGGCGGAGGCGCAGAACGCGCTGCACTATTTTCCGGCATCAGGATCGGGATGGACGCCGCGCGCTGTGACGTGCTCGGCAGTGACGGGCGCGGGGATTCGCGAACTGTGGGAGTGCGCGCTGGAGTATACGGCGTTGACGCGGGCGAATGGGTGGTTCGGCAATGCGCGGCGCGAGCAGCAGCGGCGATGGATGCACGAGATGATCGATCAGGCGCTACGGCAGCGGTTCGAGGCGCAACCTGCGGTGCGGAGCCGCGTGGCAACGCTGGAGCGGGACGTGGCGGAGGGGCGCACCACGTCGTTTCGCGCGGCGCGGATGCTGCTGGATGCGTATACGCGCGGATCGTGACGCAACAACGCGATTGATTTAGAGCGGAACCGGAGATGCCATACGCAGTGATAGTGGTTTCCCACCCTTGCGACAGAAACAAGTCGCAAGGATGGGGCACGGAGATCTGTGGCACAGCAGTCGCGGAACCGCTCTAGAACCGAGACTATGGGATGCGGCCGGCGAGCGCTGCGGCCAGCGTTGCGGCCTGCTGCGGCGTAGGCAGATTGCTGTAGCCGGCCAGAACGCGGCCCTTGCGAAAGATGCAGATGCCGCCGAGATATGGTGCGTTGGAGATCCACGCCTCGTCGCCCACCAGCGCCGGGACCGCGCCGGGAAAGTGTTCGTGAAGAGCCTTGAGCACGAGGGACGCGGAATCGGGCGTGGCTTCAAGGACGATGAAGGCCTGACCAGCCTGGTACCTGGCCACGTAGCCGCGCTTGAGCTCGCGCAGGCCGAGGACGCTCTGGGGGACCATGCGGACGGGCGCGACGTTGTCGGGAGGAAACCAGCGCAATTGCGCGGGCGGAGTCACGCGGCCGGGGAGACGCACTTCAAGCGTGGAGGCCATGCTGCGCAGCGTGGAGGAGTCGTCGGCGTTGGCATCGGCGGCGACTTCGACGATCTCGACGTAGAAATTTCCCTTGGCGAAGGTTGCGCTTTGCGCCTCGACCTGGCCGCCCATGCCGATCTGCGAGATGGGCGAGGCGGGATCGAGGTTGGCGGCGAAGAGTCCATAGGCTGCGTCGGCATCGGCCATCTCAGAGAGATCGATAGTGAGCGTGCTTTTGGCGGATTTGCAGTCCATTGTACTCATGCGCACGAAGCCGAAGATGAGATAGCCCTCCGCGCCGCCGTCCTTGTATTCGAAGAGATTGCCGGAGTCGTACTGGCGGATGGCGCCGGACTGCTCCCAGCCGGGGGCGATGTGGCAGTCGAGAACGGTTTGCGCAACGGCGGAACCGGAGGCAAGCAGGGCCGAAAGCAGCAACGCGGGAACCCTCATGCGAAAAGCTCCTGCGCGCGAGCCATGCGACTGGCGACGTGCACGCCGTGCGGGCAATCGACCGTGCACGAGACGCAATCGGCGCAACGAATTCTGGTCGCCTGGGCGAGCTCGAGATAGCGCTCGCGGCCCAGCGCGAACTGGCCGTAGCCCACGGCATAAGTGAGGCAGCGCAGTACGTCGGCCACGGGCAGCCCTTCGCGGCAGGCGCCCTGGCACACGCCGCACATGCGGCAGTAGAGCGGGCGAATCCGCTCCAGGTGCGCGGAGAGAATGCCGGCGTCGGTGGATGAGAAGGCGTGCTCCATGGCCTTGAGGTTTTCGTCGAGCTGATCCATGTCAGTGATGCTGGGAACGGTGGTGGCGACGTTTGGATTCTTGACCACCCATTTGAGCGCGGAGAGCATGGCGCCGGGTTGCGCAAGCTTGCCGGCGATGGGATCGCCGGGACGATGGCTGCGCGATCCGCCGGCCATGACCTTCATGGCGACGACGCCGAGACCGGCTTTGGCTGCGGTTTCCACTGCCTGGTCCATGGCGGGATCCATGGTGAAGTTGTAGGCCGCAAGAACCACGTCGAAGACTTTTTTCTGGATCATCCAGGGAATGAGCTGCGGCTGGCCGCTGTGGGTGCTGACGCCGATGAAGCGGACCTTGCCCTGCTGTTTGGCGAGTTGCTGGACCTCGATGTGATCGTCGTGAATGTCGGCGGGATCGCTGCGGTTGTGCAGATACCAGATGTCGATGTAATCCGTCGAGAGCTCGCGCAGGCTCTGATCGAGATGCTGCATCATGCCGGCTTTGTCGGGCGCGTGGGTTTTGGTGGAGAGGACGATCTGCTTGCGTTTGGCGCCGAGCGCCGCGCCGACCATGCGCTCGTTGTTGCCGTGCTGGTAGCTGCGCGCGGTGTCGAAGTAGTTGATGCCGAGGTCGGCGGCGCGCTCAATCACGCTGGGGTCGGAGGTGATCATGCAACCGAAGCCGACAGAGGTAACGCGGAGGCCGGTGTGGCCGAGCGTCTTGTAGCTAAGCTTGACTGCGGAGCCGGAGGGCGCATCGCCGGATTGCGGCATGAGGACGCCGATGGCGGGGGTTGCGCTGGCCAGCGGTGCGAGCAACCCTGCGGAAACACCGGCGGCGAGGAAATCGCGGCGGGAGGTCCTGGAAGGCATGAGGACACCTCGACTTTCGTGATCGCCGACAGTGTAGGAAGCGCGCCGGAGGCGTGCATAGGACGGGCGTCACAAGGCAGGGGTCAGGTTTCAGGTGTCAGGTTTCAGCTCGAGGGGCGCCTCGACACCGTCATTCAGAGTTGCGGAGGGCCTGGAGGGTCTCTTCGAGGGCCGATTCCCACGGCAAAAGCTTTTCGGCGAAGCGGGCCTGCAGTTTGGCGTTGGAAAGCACCGAATAGCGGGGGCGTGCGGCAGGAGTGGGATAGTCCCTGGTGGCGATGGGGGTGAGGGCGGGCGGTTTGAGGGCGAGGAGCTGGGCGGCGCGGGCGAAGATGGCTTGGGCAAAGCCGAACCAGGAGACGGCACCGCCGCAGGTCATGTGGTAGAGGCCGGTCCAGTCCTCAGGAGCGCCGAAACGGCCTGCAAAGATGCCGGTGACGATCGAGTATGTGGCGCGGGCAAGCTCGATGGACGTCGTGGGCCCGCCGATCTGGTCGTCGACGATGGAGAGGCGGTCGCGCTCACGCGCAAGGCGAAGCATGGTGAGGAGAAAATTGTTGCCGTGGGAGCCGTAGACCCAGCTGGTACGGAAGATGAGGAATTTGCCGCCGGTGTTTTCGACGGCCTGCTCGCCGGCCAGCTTGCTTGCGCCGTAAACATTGAGCGGATTGGGAGGGTCAGACTCGATCCACGGAGTGGATTTTCCGCCGTCGAAGATGTAGTCGGTGGAGTAGTGGACGAAAAGGGCGTTGCGCTGGAGGGCTTCTTCGGCGAGGATGCGCGGCGCCTGCTCGTTGATGGCGTAGGCGAGGTCGCGCTCGCTCTCGGCGCGGTCGACGGCGGTGTAGGCGGCGGCGTTGAGAATGATAGCGGGCGCGGTGCTGCGAACCAGCACACGGGTTTGTTCGGCATCGGCGAGATCGACGGATTCGCGATCGACACCGACGATGGGGCCGACGCCCAAAAAGATTTTTTCGAGCTCGCGGCCGAGCTGGCCGGCGTTGCCGACGATGAGGATGCGGGGATTCTCTATTCGACTGGCGGCCGTGGTTGGCGTTTCGCTCATGCGGGCGAACTCCGGAAATCGTGGAAGTGTGCTGTTCGCATTCTAAATGGGTGCGGCGAAGAAGCGGGTTCGCTAGGAAATGCGATTCACCGTACAATTTATATGTGGAGTCTTCCCCGATGCGCCGTGTGTATTGCGATGCCAATGCCACCACACCTTTGCTGCCAGAGGTGATGGAGGCGATGCGTCCGTATTTGATGGAGGATTTCGGGAACGCGTCGTCGATCCATCTGCAGGGGCAGCGGGCGCGGAAGGCGGTGGACGGGGCGCGCGAGACCCTCGCGACGTTTTTCCATTGCCGCGAGGCGGAGGTCGTGTTCAACTCCGGCGGGACCGAGGGGGACAACACGGCGATCTTTGGCCTCGTGCGCGCGGGCGACCACCTGATTACGACAGCGATTGAGCACTCGGCGGTGCTGCGCGCGGCAGAGCGTGCGGCAGAGCGCGGTGCGGTTGTGACGTTTGTTGTGCCTCGCGCCGATGGATTGATCGATCCTGAAGAGATTCGCCAGGCGGTGCGGCCCACTACGCGGCTCATCAGCGTGATGCTGGCGAACAACGAGACGGGGGTGCTCGAGCCGGTCGAAGAGATCGGAAAAATCGCCGCGGAGGCGGGCGCGTTCTTCCACATCGATGCGGTGCAGGGCGCGGGGAAGGTCGCGTTCGACGTGCGGCGGTTCGGATGCCATCTGTGCTCGATCAGCGCGCACAAGATGCACGGACCGAAGGGCGTGGGCGCGATGTATGTGCGGCGCGGCACGCCGCTGGAGCCGCTGATTGTGGGCGGGAGCCACGAGCGCAGGCAGCGCGCGGGTACGGAGAATGTGCCCGGCATTGTGGGATTGGGCAAGGCCGTGGAACTGGCGATGGCGAGCCTGACGGATGGAACGATTGCGCGCATTGCAGGGTTGCGCGACCGGCTCGAAGCGGGAGTTTTGCGGATTGCGGGCACAGGCGTGAACGGCGCGGGAGCGCCGCGCGTGGCCAATACGACGAACATTCATTTTGAGCAGGTGGAGGGCGAGGCGCTGGTGATCGCGCTTGATTTGAAGGGCGTGGCAGTGAGCGGCGGGTCGGCGTGCCACTCGGGCTCAACCGAACCCAGCCACGTGCTGATGGCGATGGGACTGGACAAGCATGCGGCGCGGGCGAGTTTGCGGTTCAGTTTGCTGAGAACGGCGACGGAGGAGGATGTGGAGCACGTGTTGTGCGTGGTGCCGCAGGCCGTGGAACATTTGAGGGCGCTGGCGCCGGCGGAGACAGCTTCTAGCTTCTAGCTTCCAGCTGATTCGTGGTCGACGAACTTCGCGGACTGCACAGAAAAGCTAGAGGCTAGCAGCTAGAAGCTTGTTGGTTTTTTATGACAGAACACACGACTATCGCGGTAGCCATGTCCGGAGGGGTTGACTCCTCGACGGCGGCGGCGATCCTCGTGCATTCGGGCGGCTCCGCCGATTCGCGAAATGCCGTCGTCGGCCTCACGCTGCATCTTTGGGATCAGACGCGGCTGGCCGGACGGCATGGAATTCCCGACGCGCCGAAGGCGGGACGCTGCTGTTCTATCGATGATGTGTATGATGCGCGGCGCGTGGCCGAGGACCTGGGGATTCCGTATTACGTGGTGAACCAGGAGGAGCGATTCGAGCGCGATGTGGTGCGGCCGTTTGTGGATGAGTATCTGGCCGGGCGCACACCGATTCCCTGCTCTCTCTGCAACAACCATCTAAAGTTCGATCAGCTGCTGAAGACGGCGCGCAGCATCGGCGCGGAGTACATTGCCACCGGCCACTACGCGGTGAACGAGTTCGATGAAAAGCGCGGGCGCTGGATCTTGAAGAGGCCGGCGGACCTGGCCAAGGATCAGACGTACTTTCTCTTCGGCCTCACGCAGGAGCAGTTGTCGCGGACGCTGTTTCCGCTAGGCCACATGACCAAGCCGGAGGTGCGGGAGGCGGCGCGGCAGCATGGATTGCGCCTGGCCGAAAAGCCCGACTCGCAGGAGATCTGCTTCATTCCCGGCGGCGATTACAAGCAGTTCCTGACGGCGTATCTCGAGGAGCAGGGCGAGCGAATGCCGGAGACGGCGGGCGAACTGGTGGCTTCGAACGGCGAAGTGATCGGGCGGCACGAGGGAATCTCGAATTTCACCGTGGGCCAGCGCAAGGGATTGGGCGTGGCGTCGCCGTCGCCACTTTATGTGCTGCAAATCGATCCGGCGAGCCATCGGGTGACGGTGGGCGCGGATGCCGAGCTCGCGACGCGGACCTTGCGCGCGCGGCGGCTGAACTGGATCAGCATTGCCGAGCTGACGGGGCCGATGCGGGTGCGGGTAAAGATCCGGCACCGGCACGAGCCGGCGTGGGCCACACTGGAGCCCGCAGGCGCAGATGAGTGCGTGGCAACTTTCGATGAGCCGCAACGCGCGGTGACGCCGGGGCAGTCGGCCGTGTTCTACGACGGCGATGAGGTGGTAGGCGGCGGCTGGATTGTGTAGGCCGCGGCGCTCTCGAGAAAGTGATATTCGCCTTCAAGCACGCCAGAAGCGGCAGCAGCCTCGGCAGCGGCGGGGTTCGAGATAAAGGCGCGCGCCAGGCCTGCATCCGTAACTTCAAAGAGGAAAAATACGTTGTCCGGGTCTCCAACGGCTCTCCAGGGGCCGCGAAGCTGAAGACCCGCGTCCCGGTGAGCCTGGGCGTGAGAAGTGAAGACCGCCTTCCATTTGGAAAAGTCCGACACGCGGTTGCGGCATAGGAGGTTCGTCATGGTCTGCCGGCTCCTCGGCGGCACGCGATCCAGTTTAAGCCGGTTCCAGGATCGATGTACCCAGGCTTTTTGCTTTCCCACCCTTTTCGCAAAAAGCGCGATCCTTCGACTTCGCTCAGGAGGATGGGGCACGGATGTGATGGGTATAGCTATTGTGGAGTTGCTCTGGTCCGACGGCAATTCATGCGTTGATCCGACGGTCCGACGATCGTCAGCTTCGGAAAGGCATTTCAAGTTCGACCCCAGAGTAGTTGACGTGAGGTACAAGCTGGCGATTGGGGCCCTGTTCGAAGCGCACCAGGCCATAACGTTCCATGGTCCGCAATGTTCGGGAAAGGTTCGATGCTGCTCTTCCCGAGCTTTCTGCTAACTCGCGGAGAGACCGCGGACTGGTTTGCAAAATCAGTTTCAGCAAATCCCGATTCTGATCGGAAAGCACCTGAGATAATGTGCCGAAAGATTCAAACCACACTTTCGGCTCATCTTTAGCTGGAACATACTCGCCTTTTGCGATCGCAAGCGTTCTCTTCTTGTAGGCTTCCCGAGAGGCGATTCCTACTTTGAGCGTCTTCATGGCTTCGCACTCCTTTCCTTCAAAATCAGGTCGACTTCCGTCCAAAAATCGGTCAGCAAAGTCATTGCATCTTTGTAATCATAGAACCGGATTCGTTCACCCCTATGTTTATGGTCATATTCGATTCGGGTGCGTGCTCCCGGGCCACCGCCTTCGCGGATGGAGTGCGCATTATCGAATCCCAGCAAGCGCTCTCCGACGCCATCATGCAGGGTTAAGGAGTAATCCAGGCCATGCGGCTTCTCCGGTGTTGCCGGGATCTCTTTCACCTCGAACTTCACTCGAAAATTCCCCTCTGTTACAAATACCTCGCCGTCGAGCAGGAGCAAAGTATCGAGGCACGGATCACGTTTCAGCTTCATATTATCACCGGATGATAACACAATCAAGAGCAGCTTGTGCTTGACTTCGCAACGCCAGACACTCCCCAAACCATCATTGATCTATTTCGGCCGCCGCATCTCGAAGCGGTCGCGCGTGCGCGTGTACACCGGGCCGCCCATGCGGCCGATGGCGTTGAGCTTGTCGGGATCGATTTTGTAACCGTCAAGAAGCGACTCGAGGACGTGGAAGCGCAGGACCTCGCCCAGCACGAGGATGCCGCCGCCGGGCTGGTCGCTGACGCGGACGATCTGATGCAGGCGGCACTCCATCTGCACCTTGCTTTCGGCCACACGCGGCGGCGTCACAAGGTCGCTCGCCAACGCGGTCAGCCCTGAGAGTTCGAATTCGTCGACTTCGGGTGGTACGTCGGCAGAGCACAGGTTCATCTGCCCTGCAAACTCTTCGGAAACGATGTTGACGACGAACTCGCCCGTGGCTTCGACGTTCAGCAACGTGTCTTTGTAAGGGCGCGGGCCGGTGCGGACGGAGGTGCAGAAGCAGACCACCGGAGGGTTGGAGCTGCACGCGGTGAAGTAGCTGAAGGGGGCGAGATTCCGGATGCCGGCGGCATCGATGGTGGAGACGAAGGCGATGGGGCGCGGCACGATCATGCCGATCATGAGCTTGTAGATGTCGTTGGGCGCGATTTGGGCGGGATCGAGGGTGCGCATGCGGAGTTTCTATCGAGTGCCGGTCCGGCGCCGGCTGCCGGGCTACACGAACAGATCGTTATCGCCGGACGCGCGATTCGTCTCGGCGCGCGACGCGCCTTCCGAGTTGCGCAGCGACTCGACGACCGCCTTTGCGGAAGCGAGGAACGCGGAGAGCTGGCGCATGGGCTTGGCCACGGTGTCGGCCATAAAGGCGTTGGCGCGGTCCACGGCGTCGAGGACACTGGAAAGCATGGTGTCGACGCGGCTGGCCTGACGCCGCACGCGCGCAACGATTTCATCGGCCGCCGCTTGCACGTCGGCGGTCTGATCGCGCAGGGCGCGCGTGAGCACGGCGAGGTCGGCCGTGGTCTCTTCAATCCTGGGCCCGATGCGCGCAAGGAGGTCGCGGGTGTTGTCGATGACCGGCATGACCGAGGAGCGCAGGTCTTCAATCTCTTCGCGGATGGACTTGGCGAGTTTGCGCAGGGCGGAGAGTGCGGCAAGAAGAACGATGGCCTGAATCACCATGGCCAGCGCCACCAGGGCGACCAGGGCGAGCTGAATGGTCGGGGTATCGAGATTTGGCATGGCGTTGCCCTCGCGCAGGTGTTCTGCGGGCTTTACCGGTCAGGCACGCTTCCGGGATAAGAAGCGGCGTAGTGTCCGGAGCCGGAACGGGAGCTTGTGATACCTGCTCGCGCGCGGCGCCGGAAGGGACGATCGAACCGCATGAGGCCGGGAAGAACTTGGACCCGGAACCGCTCGCTCTTAGACCTCGTGGGTCTCGGGCTCGGTGCTGGATGCCTCCTGATACGCCTGGCGGCCCGCATCAACGGCGGTGCTAACCCGCGTGGTCTGGTCGGTGACCAGGTTCTTGCCGCGCTCCACAAACTCTTCCCACTGGGCGCGTCCGCGATCGATGGCGTCACGGCCGCGATCGACGTATTCGCCCACCTGGTCTTTGCTTTTGTCGACGAATGCGCTCACATGTTCCCTGCTCTTGTCGACCAATGCGCTGACATTATCCGCGGCCTCGCGGGTGCGGGCGCGCAGATACTCGGTGCCTTCGCGGGCGCCAGTCGCGATGTCGCCGCGGGTTTCGCGGCCGCTCTTGGGGGCGTAAAGAATGCCAACCAGAGCGCCAATGCCCAATCCAGCCAGGAACCACGCCACTCCGTAGGATTTATTTTCGTCTGCCATGAGGGAGTTTCTCCTTTCGCTACCCTTCCAAGGATGCCTGAGGGTACCAAACAGTCCAAGTTTACCGCAAATGACCGGCATGCTGCGGATTGGACATTGCGGGCAGGCGCAGAAAGTACCTGCGCGTGGACCTCCCGGCTGTGGAGGCGCGGATTCGGCGAGTGCGAAGGACAGCTCACCGCGCCATGGCCGAGGCGGCGCAATCACCCGCCGCAGCGGCAGGTGTGCGCCAGAACCTCGGCAAAGTGAAGCGCTTTGGTATGGGCAAGCTGATCGATCTGCTCGCGGCAACTGAAGCCGTCGGCAACCACAATTGTAGTTGGCCCCGCAGATTGAACTGCCGGGAGCAGGCCCTGGTTGGCGATAGCCTTCGACACCTCGAATTTGTCGGCTTCGAAGCCGAAGGGCCCAGCCATGCCGCAGCAACCGGCCTGGATGAGTTCGACCGCGGCGCCGGCCTGGCGCAGAAGCGCGATTTCGGTGCCCGGACCGCCAAAGACCGCCTTGTGATGGCAGTGGCCGTGGAGGAGAATGTGCGCGCCATCCAGGCGGCCGGAAACGAAGCCGGGCGCGCGGGCGGCGAGAAAGTCGGCAAGAAGCCAGACCTGCTCGCTCATGCGTTTGGCGCGGGGATCGCTGGGGAAAAGCTCGAGGAGCTCGTCCTTGAAGACGCTGGCGCAACTGGGCTCGAGAAAGACGAAGGGCAGGCCGGCATCGATTTGCGGAGCCATGCGCCGGAGAACCTGCGCGAGGTAGGAGCGGGCGGCGGAAAGCAGGCCGAAGTCGTAGAGCGGACGGCCGCAGCAGATGTGCCCGCGGGGCGTTTCCACGCGGAAGCCGGCAAGACTGAGGACCGATTCCGCGGCCTGGAGGGATTGCGGATGGTAGTAGTTGTTCCAGGTGTCGGGCCAGAGGAGGACTGGTTTTGGGAAGTCGTCTCTAGGCGCATCCCCGGTCCCCAAAGGCGCCACCTGCGGTGGGGCAGGCACCTGCGGTGGGGCAGACTTTTGGACGAGATCTGTGGAAGGACAGCGCGATTGCTGGAAGCTCTTCGGCGCGAGGCGCGGCAATTGCCGCTCGCGGGCGACTCCGGCGATGCGCTTGATGAGTGGGCTGGTGAGAGGGCCGGTGAGGATTGCATTGGTGAGGGCCGGCGCCAGCGAACCGTAGCGGGCGAGGCGGTCGGCAAAGCCAAAGATGTAGTGGTGGAGCGGATGCAGCCGGCCCTTGTAACGCTGGGCGAGAAATTCCGACTTGTAGGCGGCCATATCCACCTGCACCGGGCACTCGGATTTGCAGGCCTTGCAACTGAGGCAGAGATCGAGAGCCTCGTGGACGGCGCGGCTCTGGAAGCCTTCGTTGCGCAGGGCGCCGGAGAGCATTTCCCAGAGCAGGTGCGCGCGGCCGCGGGTGGAGTGCTGCTCCTCGCCAGTGGCGCGGTAGCTGGGACACATGACGCCGCCCACGGTGTTACGGCAGGAGCCGACGCCGACGCAGCGCTCGGTAGCGCGCGCGAGAGAGCCGTTGTCTTTTGCGAAGGCGAAGTGAGTTTCCCCGGTCCCCAAGTGCGAGGGACCGGGGGCACCCGGATCTGAAGCGTGGCGGAGATTCTCTGTGGGGTCGTAGACGCGTACCGCGTCAGAGAGCTTGCCGGGATTCATGCGGTTGTCCGGATCCCAGAGCATTTTGAACTCGCGGAAGGCTTCGATGAGCTCGGGGCCGAACATCTTGGGCAGCAGTGCCGCGCGCGACTGGCCGTCGCCGTGCTCGCCGGAGAGCGAACCGCCGAAGGAAAGCACGACGTCGGCGGCGCGATCGATGAACTCTCTGAAGATTGCGATTCCTTTTGGAGTGGAGAAGTCGAAATTGATGCGGGTGTGCACGCAGCCCTGGCCGTAATGGCCGTAGAGCGGGCTGCGAAATCCGTACTCTGCCATGAGTTTCGTGATGGCGCGCAGATAGTTGCCGAGTTGGGCGGGCGGAACAGCGGCATCTTCCCAGCCCTCGAAGCGATCAGGCTCGCCGGGTACAAAAACCATGGCGCCAAGCGCGGACTCGCGCACCCGCCACACTGAAGCCGCTTCTTCCGGCGTGCAGATGTGCGCCGCTGGCGGAGAGGGCCAGGATTGCGCGGCGCGTGCGACGGATTCGGCCTTGGCCTGCGCTTCTTCCTGAGACCACGCGCCCATTTCGACCAGCAGGAATCCCACTCCGTCCGGCAGCCGGTCGAGATCGCGCAGCGCCAGACCTTTGCGGCGCATGAAATCGACGAGCATGAAATCGAAGCCCTCAAGGCCGATGGGCTTGTGTTCGAGGGCGAGAGGGACGGCGTCGGCGGCAAGAAAGGCATCGCCGAAGCCGAGCACGGTGAGCACGCGGAAGGGCGGACTGGCGATGAGGTTCAGCGTGGCGGAGACGATGTTGGCGCAGGTGCCTTCAGAACCCACCAGCGCGCGGGCCACGTGGAAATTGTTTTCGGGCAGCAACTCGTCGAGGTTATAGCCGGAGACGCGGCGAGGGATGCGCGGGAACTTTTCGCGCACCAGGGCAGCGTAACGGTCGCGGATACGCGCCAGGCCGGAGTAGATTTGGCCCACGCGGCCGCCGCCGCGGACCAGCGCGTCGAGCTCGGCAGGCGGCGTGGCGCCCACCGTCATCTTTGTGCCGTCGTAGAGAACGATGTCGAGCGTTTCCACATTGTCGACGGCTTTGCCGCCCAGCAGGCCGTGCACGCCGCAACTGTTGTTGCCGATGATGCCGCCGAGCGTGCAGCGCGAATGCGTCGCGGGGTCGGGCGCGTAGGTAAGGTGATGGAGTTCGGCGGCGTCGCGCAGGCGGTCGAGCACGATGCCGGGCTGGACGCGGGCGAGCCGCTTCGCGGGGTCTAACTCATCAAGTGAATTCATGAAACGGGAAAAGTCGAAGACCACGGCCACGTTAACGCATTGGCCGGCCAGGCTGGTGCCTGCGCCGCGGGGCAGCACGGCAGCGCCGGTGGCGCGGCAAGCCGCCAGGGCGGCCTCCACGTCGGCGGCGTCGCGCGGGAAAACCACGCCGACAGGCAACTGGCGATAGTTCGAGGCATCGGCGGCATAGAGAGCGCGCGAACCGAGATCGAAGCGGACAAGATCGGAGGAATTCGGGCCGCGCAGGGATTTTTTCAGGAGGCTTTCCAGCTCGCGATGCGCCGCGAAACGCTCATGGTCGAGCGGAGCGGGATTGGAGAGGATGGAAAATGAAGAAGTGCTCACGCTGAAATGGTAACGTGTTCGGGCGCGAGGGGTTATAAGTCAGTTTCGCGCCTGAACTGCAGACCCGGTGGATGAAACGAGTCGTCTGTTTCTTCGCAGGTTAGCGTCGCTTCGCGACATCGCTAGTTCGCGAGTTCGCCCGATGTTTCTTTTCAGCGCGAAGGCCACTCTTCGACGACGACGCCGAGATCGTTGAGCTGCTTGATGGCGGCTTCGACGTTGCGGCGGACCATGGGACGGTCCTTGGGCGCGGCGGAAGGCGATTCCGCAACCGCGATCACGCGGCCGTAGCGCCACGCGCCGGCCGGAATGGCGGCGACCGCTTTATCGAGATCGGAGGGCCGCAACTCGAGCTCCTGGCGACGGGCGGCCACGGGGCGAAGCAAGCTTCCCTGCCCTGCCGGGCTGGGATTGGCATCCGGCAACAGGATACGGAGCGAAATGGTGTCGGGGCCGACGGAGAGAAACGGATTGTCCCACGCGGCCGGGTCGTGAATATCGATATAAAGGCTCTTGGTGGGCAGAGGAATCTGCTCCAGTTCGGCGCGCTCCTTGTCGAGCTCCGTTTCGTTCGCCTGCACCTTCTGCTCGGCCTTCTCGGCTTTGTGGACCACGCCTTCCACGCCCTGCTCTTCCTTGTGGCAGGCAGCCAGCACAAAGGCCAGCAGCGCGGCCATTACGAAGATTCCCTTGAGACGAGAACGCACCATCACGAGATCAAGAATATCAGGGCGGGCGCGTGCGCCGCGGGGTTGAGCGCCTGCAGTGTGAGACGGCGTGAGGCGCATCACGGCGCGGCTCATGAGGAATTTACTAATCTGCGCTGCAAGAGGGACGGAGGACGAAATGGGCAAGCGCGTTGTGGCCGTGGTGGGCAGCTACCGCATGGGCGGAGCAACGGAGAGTGCCGTGGAAGCGGTTCTGGAGGGCGCGCGGGCGAGGGGCGCCGAGACACGAACCTTCCATCTGCGGGATCAGCATATTGAATTCTGCAAGAATTGCCGCGCCTGCACGCAGACGCCGTGCGCGGAGCGGGTGCGATGCGGGCAGGAAGACGATCTGGAACCGATGCTGAGAGAGATTGAAGCGGCGGATGCGGTGGTGCTGGCATCGCCGGTGAATTACTACAACGTGACGGCAATCTTCCGCAGATTTCTGGAGCGTTTGCTGGGATTCACCTATTGGCCATGGGGACAGAATGGGCCCACGCTGCGCAACAAGGCGCAACCGCGCAAAGCGGTGCTGCTGGCTGCGTCGGGGATGCCTGGATTTCTGATTCCATTGGCCACGGGAGCACCGCGTGCGCTGCGCCTGGCGGCGGGGATGATGGGCGCGAAACCGGTGGGCAAGTTGTGGATCGGGTTGACGGCGGGAAAGCCGGATTACACACTGAGCGAGCGGACGCTCAAACGCGCGCGGCGAATGGGCGCGATGCTGGTGTAGGTTTCTTGTGGATGACACTTTGAATCAGAAGTTTGTTGAAAAGCAACCGCAGGTCCTTCGACTCGTCCGCCACGGCAGACTCGCTCAGGATGACACAGTATTTTTGATGCGAGCTTGGCTGCGAAACAAGGACAACGAGGCGCGAATCTACTTCCCGATCAGGCTACGCGCGATCGAGTCGAGCACGCCGTTGAGGAAGTTGCTTGACTCGGGCGCGCAGTAACGGCGGCCGATCTCGAGCGCCTCGTTGATGACCACCGGAAAGGGCGTGGACTTGAAGCCGACCAGTTCGGCGACGGCCATGCGCAGCAGGTTGCGATCGACGGCGGGCATGCGATCCACACGCCAGTGCGTGGAGTGGCTGGCGATGAGCGCGTCAATCTCCTCCTGGCGCTCCTGGGCAACGCGGAATAGATCCTCGGCGAATCCGCGGACCTCGGGCTCGACGGGATCGGCGGCCTTCCAGAACGTAGCGCGCACCTGGTCGCCGGTCTGGTGGCCCACGTCGGCCTGAAAAAGCATCTGCATGGCGAGTTCGCGGGACTTGCGGCGATGGCGGCTGGTCAAGCGGGACCGCCTTGCTCGATCTTGCGGCGCAGGCTCACTATTTCAATCGCGGTCACGGCGGCCTCAAAGCCCTTGTTGCCGGCCTTGATGCCGGCGCGGTTGAGCGCCTGCTCCAGGGTTTCGCAGGTGAGCACGCCAAAGCTGTGGGGAATGCCCGTCTCCTGCTGCGACTGGCCGATGCCGCGGGCCACTTCGTTGTAGATGGCCTCGTAGTGGGCAGTTTCGCCGCGCAACAGGCAGCCAAGCGTAATAATGGCGTCGACGCGGCCGGTGTTGGCACTGGCGCGCGCCGCAGCGGGAATCTCCCACGCGCCGGGAACGCGAATGACCTCAATGTCGCTGCGGTCGGCGCCGCTGCGCATGAGCGCGTCGAGCGCGCCCTCGAGCAACCGATCGGTGACCACGGCGTTCCAGCGCGAGACAATGACGGCGAACTTCATTCCCGCGGCAGAAAGATCGCCTTCGAGTGCGACGGGCTTGCCTTTCACCGGGTCCGTCCACGCCCAGAAACTGAAGCGGAAACCGGGCTCGGGCTCGACGTGGAAGATGCGCGATTTCCAGTGGGTTTCAGTGATGGGCGAGAGGCGGCTGACCGCCGCGTCCCCTTCCTGCGCGCGCAGCCACGCTTCAGCCACCTGATGGATGGAGTCGAGCGATGTGACTTCGATGAGGAGATCGGCTAGCAACGAATCGGCTACCTGGGGAAAGCGGCCATCGACGAATTCCAGATTGCCGAGCGGAGCCAGGAACGACGCGCCGCGTGATCCCTCTTCCTGCCATCCTTTGCCGGGGGCAAAACCGAGCGCCCGGAAAAAGCCGCTCAGCCGTTCGTAAGCCGCCGCGTTGCCGGCCGGACGCAGAATCGAGATGCCCTTGATCATGAATTAATTTTAGCGGAGCCAGCGGGGTTAGCGGGGCTAGTCCGTATTTCTCGCAGGCGCTTCGACCGCAGGTAAGACGGCCCATTTTCAACTGCCGGCCCGCCCAGCGGGGGTCTGGAGACCCCCGCTACAGCCGGTCTGGAGACCGGCGCTACAGGTTCTCGCCGCGCGTGAGAATTGCGGGGCTAGCGGAGTTATTGTTCCGGCCCATAAACAGTGGCACACTTTCCCACCCTTTTCCGCACAGTACGCGGAAAAGGATGGGGCACGGTTGCAGTATTCGGGGGCTGGGTCAATAGCGGCACATTACCCTATGTGATCGAGCGCGGCTTGACGGTGATGACGGTTACGGGAACCACGGTGTTGGCGCCGGGGGCGACGGGATAGAGGCACCCGGCGTCGTTGCCGCCGGCCGAGAGCGGGGTACAGGCCGGCAGAGCAGGACTGTACTGCTGGGAATCGGCGGGTGGCGTGGCGATACTGACGTTGGTGGGAATGCTGATGAAGTGGACCTCGTTGTCGCCCGTGGTGGAGACGAAGAAGATGGAGTTATCGGGCGAAAACGCGCCGGCGAGCGGAGCGGTGGGCGGCGTGGCCGAGGAAGCATCGGCAAACTTGACGTAGCCCACGGGGCCTAGGCCGCTGGCCTGCGGCAGGTAGTAGGGGAGCTGGGCTGCCGCCTTGGCTGTGCTGGGCGTGGTGTAGGTGATGAAGGCGATGGGCGCGGCCGTGGTGGGCGCCGTGCCGGTGACGATTTGGTTGACGGCGGTCGCATTGGTGACGCCGGTGAGATTCACCGTGCCGTTGAGCGTGGGGTTGGTGGAGAGAGGCTTCATGGTCTCCACCTGATTGGGCGGCGCGCCGGTGGTGGCTTCAGGGCAGAGCGGAGTGGCCGAAATGGCGAGTCCGATGTCGTCGAGGGTGATGCTGCTGCCGCTGAGCGAAGCACCCAGCATGTGCGCGCCATCGGTGGTAGCTCCAAGGATGCTGGTGGGCAGGGTAAGAGAATCGCTTTGCGGATAGAACTGAATGCTGGCGTTGTTGCCGACCGTGCCGGAGGGGCACCAGGTGTGGGCGACGGTAGGAAAGCCGGCAAGATACGCGCCAATGCCGGGGACCGTAACGGCCACGTTCTGGGAACCGCCGGAAGCGGTGAGATCGTAGGTGCTCCAGCCAATGTTGGTGTTGTAGACGTAGAGCGTGTTGGTGTGATTGGCCCCCGCCGCGGCGCTATCGACGATGTAGAGGGTATTGGAATCGGGTGTCCAGGCGGCAGCCACTCCCATCCCGCCATAGCTGGACGATGGGCCGGAAGAGGTGTTGTAGAGGTAAAACAGACCGCGAACCTGATCGTTGATGACCAGTTCATCGTTGTTGGGCGAGACGGCGAGCACGACGCCGGGGGCCGAGGTGTCCTGCTTGGTGAGGGAGTTGCCTGCCGTGGAGTAGATCATCAGCTCGCGGGGCGAACCGAAGTATAGGTTGTTGCCCCCGGGGTCCATGACCATGGAGTTAGGCACGAAGGGCAGGCGCACGGTAGAGCCGGGGTTTCCGGTGAGCAGTTCCATGGAAGCGAAATACTGCGACTGGCCGGGCGCGGCGAACCAGACGAAGTCGCTGGTGGTGCCGGGGACGGTGATGCCGACGGGATTTGAAGAGAGGGACAGGCCGTTGCCATTAAGGCCGAACTCATTGATGGGGGCGGGATTGCAACTGGACGGCTCGCACAGCGCATAGACCGAAGCGACCCCGGGGAAAGCGGCGGTGATGCCGCCGCTGCTTGTGACCGAGATGTCAACGGGGTTGGTGGACTCGTAAGAGAGGTTCAAGCCGGTGATGGGGTTGTTCAGCGTATCGAGAACCGTGGCCGAGAGGTTTTGCGAGACGCCCTGGGTGACGATGCCCTTGGTGGATCCAGAGGCCAACGAGATCTTGATGGATGCGGGCGGGCAGGTGGAGAAGTAGCCGGCCGACGATGCCGATTGCGCGATGGTTGCCGTGATGGAAGTGGTGCCGGGCTGCTGCGCCGTAAGGACATTGGTGGTGGCGTTGAAGGTGGCGACATTGCTGTTGCTGACCGAGTAATTGAGCGTGCCGATGGACGCCGAGCAAAGGGGAACCGAGGTAACGCCCGGGGCCAGACCGCCTGCGCATGCATAATTCGCCGGGGATACGGTGGGCGGGGCGCAAAACTCGTATTGATTGCCGTTGCTGACGTAGCAGGCCTGGGAGTCGAGCGCGGCCTGCTGGTTCTGCGAGAAGCATTGCTGCGGCGAAGAGCTGGAAAGCGACGTGGTGACCAGACTGATGGCGGTAACCGGCGCGTGAATATAGACTGCGACGGGGTTGGATGTGACGGAATAGGCAGTGGCGGTGATATAGGCAACGGCGTAGGGCAGGCCCTTGGTGGACGGCAAGGGATTGGGGTAGTAGCAGTAGGTATAGTCGGCGATGCCGCCGCCGGTGTTGCGGTTCCATGTGCCGGCGCAAAGTTGGCCGCCGGGAGAGACGTCGGCGAGCTGATTGTTGGTGGTGCCGTAGCTAACCGAGTTGCCACCAATCGAGGCCGCATTGCCCTTGCAGGTGAAGGCAGAGGGAGACTGTATCTGGGTGGTCTGCCCGTAGGCCAGCGAGATGCCGGCGACCTGCGGCTGCAGGGTAATGGAAGCGACGTCGGTGTCCTTCGGGCCGTAGCCGAGGCCGTTGCAGTAGTTTCCAGCCGGATTGCGCACACAGCCGGAGATGGAAATTCCAGCCGGAAGGGCCAGGCCAAGCAAACAAACAAGCGTCAAGAACCGCCGCATGAATCCTCCCCGCTCCGCGCCGTCGAACCGCGGAACGGTCGCTACGAACACGTAAAGAAAAATGAGTTATTGCCTTCCCTTTTCCAGCTTAGGGTCGGCCTGCAACAGGTGGATCGCACCCAGGCTCGAGATCCCCGGCGGCACACTGCCGCACGCGGCCGAAGAGGCGAGACGCACACTGAATACTCCAAGAAAAAAGTGTATCAGGGCGGGCCTACCTCTGGCATTGAACCAGGTTGTCCTCCGGTTCCGATCATTCTGATCATCTGATCAATAGACTGGCGCGGGGCCGGATGGGGAGCAGGAAGACAGGGACCAAGGGACCGAGGGAACAAGGGAAAAGCGGACCCGCCGCGCTACAGGACAAGCGAACTGCGCAAACTCCATTCTGCGGCTGCGGACCCGCGGAGGCGCCTTCTCGTTCCCTTGGTCCCTTGTTCCCTGCTTTTAAGGCATATACCGGGCAAACCACTCGATAGCACGTTGCTGGACGTCACGGCTGTGGGCGGGATCGGCAAAACCGTGGCCCTCATTGGGGTAAACGACCAGCTGCGCGGGAACGTGAAGGTCGCGCAGGGCGTGCCAGAACTCAAAGGATTGGGGCGCGGGACACTCGCCGTCGCGGTCGCCGACGACGGCGAGCGTGGGGGTGGTGACGTTCTTAATGAAGGAGATGGCAGAGCTTTTGGCGTAGACCTGCGGGTCGTCGTACACCGAGGCGCCGAAGTAGGGAATCATCCACTGGTCGATGGAGTTTTCGCCGTAATAGGAGAGCCAGTCTGAAATGCCGGCCCCGGCCACGGCGGCCCGGAAGCGATGAGTCTGGGTGACGGCGAACATGGTCATGAAACCGCCGTAGCTCCAGCCGGTGATGCCCACGCGGTTGGGGTCGACGGGATATTTGGCCAGAACCGTATCGACCCCGGCCAGGATATCGCGCAGGTCGCCGTAGCCGAAGTCCTTGCGATTGGCCTGAGTAAAGGCCTCGCCCTGGCCGAAGCTGCCGCGCGGGTTGGGCATGAGGACGAAGTAGCCGAGGGCGGAATAGCCGGTGGCGCTGAAGCCCCCGCCACCGCCATTCCAGCGCGAGGCGACATCCGCGGCAGGACCGCCGTGGACCTCGACAATGAGCGGGTATTTCTTGGCCGGATCGTAGTGCGCGGGCAGGAGGAGCCAGCCCTGAATGTGGAAGTTCTCGTTGGTCCAGGTGAGCGAGACGGAGTCTCCCCAGGCGGGTTGGAGGCCGTCGTTGAAATGAGAGAGCTGGGTGAGGCCGAAGGAGGGGGCAGCGGATGCGTCCGAGGCATCCCCGGTCCCCAAATGCGAGGGACCGGGGGCACCCACAGTTTGCGTAGGGAGCGCGGCTGCGGCGGGGCCGGCGGCGTAGATTTCGGGGGGCCTGTTGAAGGTGCTGGCCTGAAAGACGAAGAGGGAACGATCGGCGGTGACGGCAAGGCCGTGCTCGAAGTTGCCGGCGCCAACCGTGCCGGGATAGGCGAAGAATAGTGGGAGCGCACAGAGGGGCTGTTTCTCGCTAGGGCTGCAGATCTGCAGGTTGAGACGGACGAGTCGATTGACGCCGCCGGCGAGCTCAAGCGTAAAGATGTGCTCGTCATCGCCCCAGGCGATCCATTGCGAGGATGCGGGGCGGCCGGGAGTGAGGTTGCGGGGTTGCCCGCCGGTGGAAGGAATGATCCAGACGTCGCCGCCGGTGACGCCCTGATCGCTCATGAGGCCGCCGATGAAGGCGATGGCTTTGCCGTCGGGCGACCAGCGCGGAAGGGCGATTTGCAGGCCGTGGAGGGGTTCGGAGACATCGGACGGAGCGAGGATGGCCGAGGGTTTGGAATCCGCCGCGGCTGTTTGCGTATAGAGTTTGGCGACCCACCAGTTGTTTTCGCCGGGCGGGTCGGCGGCGACGTAGGCGAGGGTCGTGGAGTCGGGAGACCAGTCGAATTCGTAGACGTGAAGGTTGGCGGGGGTGAGGAAGGTGGGGGCGGCAGGTTGGGCTGCGTCGGTTGCAACGGCGGCGACGCGCTGGACCTCGATGTGGTCTTCGCCGATGACGCCGGTGGGCGCGTCCATGGCAGCGAGGGCTCCGGCAGGACGGGTGGCGCCTTCGACATAGAGGAAGGCGATGCGCTTGCCGTCGGGCGAGAAGGCGGGCGCATTGACATCGCCGTGGAGATTGGAGAGACGCCGGGGCGGATTGCCGTCGAGATGCGAGAGATAGAGGTCGGATTGGCCGCCGAGGTCGGCGCAATCGGAGAGGAAGGCAAGGGCGGCGGAGTCGGGCGACCAGGCGAGGTCGGATTCGGTGCAGGAGCCGTCGGGCAAGGCGGCGGTGACGCGCTGGCTCAGGCTGAGGTTGTCGAGGGGCGCGACGCGAATTTCGCCGCGGTCGATCCAGGCGAGGCGCTTGCCGTCGGGCGAAACGAAGAGCTGTCCGATGGTGCTTGCGCGCCGCTGGCTGGAAGGGGTTGGGCCGGGGCTCGGGGAGCCGGATGCGGGCGCGGAGGTCTGGGCGCAAATGGGCAGGAGGTAGGTTGCGCAAAGGAGGAGAGCCAGGGCGGAGCAGCGGAGGCTGCGGAGCGAAAGTGGCATAGGAAAAATGTAGCAGGCGGTGAGGCGGCTTGGTTAGCGGAGTTGGCGGGGTGCGGGACGGGCGCGAAGAGCGTTGGGCAGAGCCGGTCCGTGGCTGAGGGGGTTCGTGCGTTCCCGGATCTAAGAGTCGAGTTCCGGGGCGCCCCGTTCGCGGCGGGTTTGCAGTTCGAGACCTATGGATGCCGGCGTTCGTGGTTGCCGAGCGCCCCAGATCGCGGTGGGCAAGGTTGCTGGGTTGCCCGTCACCCGCCGAGGCGGCGAGTGACTGAGTGAAGAGGTTAAAGGGTGAAGCCAGAGGGCGAGAAGGCGGAGGCACGAGTGGCTTGTCAAAGGTTGGCGCGGGCGGGATGGGATGTAAGTTGTTGAAACGATAGATAACTATAAGGACAAAATCTTTTGCAGATCATTCTTACCAAATTGGGTAAGCTTAGGGCATTCGTACCGAAATCGAACTTACGGGCGGGAAAGCGGAAGGCGCTTTCCCGATCTTCCTGAGTCCGCGGCCGCGGGGTGGGAGCCCGTCCCAGGCGCCGGATTCCCACCCTTTTCGCACAAAACGCGAAAAGGATGGGGCAACGTTGTAAGGATGGGCAACGGCGTAAGGACGAAAACGGAAACCGGAGGGGCAACTCGGTGAGGGTTGCCCCTTAACATTTCCGCGGAAGGAGCGCGGAGGCGCGGATGGGCAACCGGAGAGGTGGGCAGATGAGCAGGAGCAAAGTGGTCGAACAATGCGCCGCGGAGCAAAAGAAAAAGGACGCGGCGGCGAAGAAGCGGGCGAAGTCCGGCAAAGCGACGGCTACGGTAAAGACGGACGAGAAGAAGAACGGAAAGAACGTTCCCGATGATGTTCCCGTGGATCTTGAGGACTACAAGGGAGCGCGGAAAAAGCTGCGCCACGCGGTGAAAGCGGTGGTGAAGGTGAAGAGCAGCGAAATCGCCAGGAAACTGGTGAGCAAAGTGGAAGCAGGCGACATGCGCGGGACGGAGATGGTGCTGTCGCTGATTGACAAAAAAAAGCAAGGCACGGACGGAAAGAAAAAGAAGAAGCGGAGCGGGCCGCGCTGGGCGGAACTGCTGGCGTCGGAGCCGGAGTGGGACGAAAGCATGGAGGAGAACGGCGGGACGAAGCTGGCGGTGGTGAGCAGCCAATGATGAAAGACAGGGACTAAGGGACTAAGGGACCAGTGACCGAGAAGCAAGTCAGCAAGTCAGCAAGTCAGTAAGTCAGCAAGTCAGTAAGTCAGCAAGTCAGCGGATCCGCAGATTAGCCAGTTAGTTGCAAGTTATCTGGTAAGTAAGTTTTCACGTTAGCAAGTTGGTTTGCGTTGGAAGAGTAACTTATGGAGCAGAGACCAAGGGGTATGGAAGCCTCGCGCGGTGCGGGGAGATGCGGCAGGAAGAAGGACGCGATGGGGATGAAGCTCATGAAGGACGAAGGATTGCGGACGCCGAGCCGGCGAGTCAGCGAGTCAGCGGGTGAGCAGGTTAGCCACGTTCCCACCCTTTTCGCCAAGAGCGCGAAAAGGATGGGGCACGGATTTGAGGATGGGTGGCAGCATTCCCCAACCCTAGCCGGAAAGACAGAGGCCCGGCGAGGATGGGGCACCCGGATAGCACTGGCCTTGCTGGTGATATGGCTGGCGGCGATGGCGTGGGCGCAGGGTGTGAGCACGACGACGGTGCAGGGCACGGTGTATCTGGCCAACGGGCAGCCGGGCACGGGGACACTGGTGATCAGCTGGCCGGGGTTCACGACCGCGGCGGGCCAGGCAGTGGCCGCGGACTCAATGACGGTGACGATTGCGCCGGACGGCTTTGTGAGCGTGAACCTCGCGCCGAACCAGGGCGCGACGCCCGCGGGAGAGTACTACACGGCCGTCTACTACATGAGCGATGGGACCGTGAATACGCAGTACTGGGTGGTTCCGGCGGCGGCAAATGCAACGCTGGCGCAGGTGCAGGTGCAGATTATGCCGGCGATGCAGGCGGTGCAGGCAGTGAGCAAGGCATACGTGGACCAGGCGATCACGGAGTTGACAGAGAGCCTGCTGACGGCGTCGGGCGGAACGCTGAGCGGACCACTTTATCTGAATGCAGACCCGACGCAGCCGATGCAGGCTTCGACCAAGCACTACGTGGATACGCAGGTGGCGACGGCGGTTCCACTGGCGGGCGGAAACATGACGGGCGCATTGACGACGCCGGAAGTGAACGGCGTGGAGGCGCCCACAGCGGCAAGCGGACAGACGACGCTGCAGGCGGCGATGAACGCGGCAGGAACCAATGGAGCGATGGAGATTCCGCCGAACTACGCGGGGACGGACACGTTTACGAATGCGAACGGCGTGAAGGTGGTGGATTGGCGGACGCACGGGTCGCAACAGACGGAGCGCAGCGTGAAGGAATTCGGCGCGGTGTGCGACGGCGTGACGGACGATACCAACGCGCTGCAGGCCGCGCTGAGTTATGCCAATGCGCACGGCGTGGCGCTGGTGCTTCCCGAAGGCACGTGCAAGACGCGGACGCTGAGCTGGCACGGAGAGTCCATTGGAGGCTTGGGGAAACAGGTATCCGCGTTGATGGGATTCCCGGGCCAGGACGTGCTGGCAAGCGCGCCGGACGCACTGAACTTATTGAGTTATACGCGGCTGCATGACCTGACGATTTATGTGGACCAGAGCGTGGACGAGTCGTGCTCGCCGGCAGAGGGCCGCGCGGCGGCGGGCACCTGTCAACTGAGCCGGGCGATCGAGGGGAATTCGATTTTTTCGCCGGGCGGCAATGGGCTGACAGGAACCGCGGGCACGGGTGCTGCCTGGTGGGTGGGCAATTGCGCGATTGCGATGCAGGCGACGACGGGCGCAGGAGGAAACGGGCTGCGCGTGGCGGAGATGGAGAACGTGGAGATTGCGGCCACGGGCGTGGACCCGATGGCGGCGCAGTATCCGGGCGCGCATTCGACGCATACCTGCGGACTCTACCTGGCGCAGTGGCCGCAGTGGAGCGATTTCCGGAACATCGACATTCGCGGAGTAAACACGGGCGTGGCGATTCCAGCGCTGCCGGTGACGACGCCGGCGGGATTGAATGCCGACTCGAATCGCTGGCAGAACGTGACGATTCAGGCGGTGCACGCGTTCACGGCAGCGGCGGGATCTAACAACGTGCTGGATAACGTGGTGGGGCTGGCGGGGAATTCCGCGGCCACGGGCGAACCGCCGACGGGGCTGGTGCTGGACCTGAGCGGGACTGCGCAGGGGTGGACGGTGCGCAACGCGGTGGTGATGCCGGCGTGGAACGCGGTACAGCCGGCGCTGGCGGTGACGGCGGCGGGCGGCGCGGTGACCGCGGTGGCAGTGGGCAGCGAACACGGGCTGGGATGGGATCCGTATGGGACGAGTGTGCCGGTCGCGTTCAGCGGAAGTTGCACGGCGCAGGCAACGGCGGCGGTGAATGCAAGCGGATCGATTGCCGGCGTGACGGTGACGCAGGGCGGAGTGGGCTGCTCATCGACGACGACCGCGAGCGTTAACGAGCCGGGAACGTGGGATACGGCAGCGGCGGTGAACCTGATCGGCGGGCAGGATATGACGTTCTTTGCCGGAAATTTGCTGAAGGGTAACGGCGGGTACACGGTGTGGAACGCGGGAAACTCGGCGAGTTACGGAACGCAAGTGGATGGCGGAGGCGGAACCCTGCCGGGCGGTGGAACTTATGCCGCGCTGGTTGGGAGCAGCAGAGTGGGGGCGGCGTTTCAAGTTGACCAGTTTCCCGGAGCAGATATTGGGGCGAAAATCCAGGCGTGCGTGAACGCGTTGAATGCAAGTTACGGCGGCACGTGCGATGCGCGAAATTCTGTGGGGACTTTGTCGATGGCATCGAGCCTGACGATTGCCACGCCGAATACCGCGGTGCTGCTGCCCTGCGCGACGATTGCGACGGCGAACCAGATTGTGGTGACGGCGGGAACGCGGAACGTATCACTGCGGGGATGCGCACTGCGCGGAGGAACAGCAGCCAGCGGGAGCCAGGGCGGGACGGTGTTTGCCTACTCCGGCACGGGCGCGATGGTGGTGGTGGGCGATCCGACGTATGCCGTGGATACGCCGGGCTTCCACATGGACGACGTTGCCATCAATACCACCGCAGCGACGAGCGCAACGGCGCAGGGACTGGTGGCCTACCGGACGCAGGAGATGGATCTGGAGAGCCTGTACTTCCTGGGCAACGCAAACCAGACAGGCATGACGCTGGACGGGACCGGAAATTACACGGGCGGAACGTTTTTGGACGATGAGTTTGGCGGGTTTGGGACCGCGGTGAACGCGATTGGGCACCAGGTGACGAATCCCGCGACCACGGACTGGATGAATGCGAGCACATTTGTGCGGCTGCACATCGATTGCCCGACGGCAAGCGGAAATCCGATCAGCGGAACGTACGGAATCAACCTGCAGCAGGGCGATGGCAACACATTTACAGGTGGAGACGTAGAGGGATGCGCGACAGCATTGCATTTGGGAGCGAATGCCGAGAACAACACGATCGTGGGACTGCGCAACGAGAACTCGACGAACCAGGTGGTGGCGGACGCGGGCAGCCAGTACAACAACTGGATGACCGGCGGCACGATGTTCACGGGAAAACTAACCGACAACGGCACGCGCAACAGCTTCCTCGATACATTTCACCGGAGTTTCAACGCATTGAATGGTGACTGGTACGGCAGCCAACAGGACGCGACGCTGACCAATCATTTCCGGCTGGGAATCGGCGCGGGGAACGAGCGTGGCCTGATGAACGAGATACAGACGGATTACGGGTACCGCTGGATCTACGGCTTCAGCGACGGCACCAGCGGGCAGCAGCTTTACCAGGTGCAGGACCTTCTGAATAACGTGTACCGGTTGCAGATCCAGCAGTGGAATCACGGGCAGAGCAGCACCAGCAACCAGACGGCGCTGAACGCGGCGGGCACGGGAAATGTGTGCTTCAACTGCTCGAGCAATTCCGGGACGGGGGGCGTGAGCTTCTCAAGCGGCGGGGCGACACCGGCGACGGTGGCGACCGTGGACAACGCCGGAGACGCGCAGTTCAACGGAACTTTGCAGGTGGGCGGGACGTCGCAATCGACGGGAACCATGACGGTGCGCAACAACGCTGACGCGGAAGTGGACTACTACCTGTGGCCCGGACTAACCACGAGCCAGAAGGGTTCGTACACTTACAAGGACTGGAACGGCAACAGCCAGTGGTACATGGTGAAGGACGCGAGCAATAACTGGGCGCTGAACTCCGCGATTGGCGCGTTGGACAGCTTCAAGGCGTATCAGAGCACCAACAGCGGCGACACTTATATCGATGCCAGCAACACAACGGGGCATATCCGGCTGAATTACGAAAGCGGATCGGGTGCGGAGACTGATATCTACTCGGGATCGAGCGCTAACCTGGTAGCGGCATTTCTGGGGCCGACGAGCATCAAGTTCCCCGGGCTGGCCGCGTCGTCAGGACACTTCTGCCTGCAGGTGGATTCGTCTGGATATCTCACGAACACGGGCGCGGCGTGCGGATCTGGATCCGGATTGGGAGGAACAAGCGGCACCATTAACTCCGGTAACTCGGGACAGATTGCGTACTACACCGCCAGCGGCACGACGATCGGCGGCATGAACGCTGTTCCACTAACAGCGGGCGGAACCGGAGCCACAAGCGCCAGCGGAGCCGTGGCCAACCTGCTGCCAGGCGTAGCGTCGGACGGCAACAACGGGATTACCGTGACGGGCAGCGTAAGTGCGTCTGGCTACAAGGTAGGCGGCTCGGCCTTCGGCACGGCAAACCTTGCCGATTGGACAGACAGTGGGGTTGCGAGCGGTCTCTGCGCAGTGTGGAACGCGATGACCGGCAAGTGGACTCCGGGAAACTGCGGGAGCGGAGGCGCGGGTTATGCCGGAGTAACATCTCCCGGTACAGGCGGACTCCAAGGTAACCCTGGCGCAGGGCAAACATGGGAGATTACCCCAGCGGGCAGCAGCTTATTGCAGCAATCGATCACAGCACTCTCGCCGGTGTGCGACATTCGCTCTCAGGGCACGGTAATCGACGGCCGCACCCCCATCGACAGTGCGGTGCAGGCGTGCATCAGCTTGGTGGGTAGTCTTTACGGTGGTACGGGAACGGTGTTTCTGCCCTGCGGAATAACTGGTCACGGAGCAGGGTGCTTCTTGCAAAATTCGTCTATTCTTACCGGCTCGACTTCGGGAACGGTGAAGTTTCAGCTACAGGGCTGGCTCCAGTTGGGTTCAACTCTCGTGCAACCGTCTTGGGGAAGCTGGTTCGGAGACGGAGGCGGTGCGCCGCAGCAATTCCAAACAGGAACAGTCCCTGCCTACATCGTTGGACCGATGTGTTCTGGAACTCTCGGCACAGCCATTCCCACGGCAAACACAGCAACAACAATAACGCCGACCTTTAGTGGGACGGTGAACGGGAACGCGTGCGGCATCGCCAACCTTCCCGTGGGATCGGCGATCACAACTGGGCAGATTGGTACTTCCACGGCCACCGCCACTCGCATCTACCCCGGCCACATCTACGGGTACGGACAGGTCACCTTGGCGTACTCCAATGCGGCTCTCCGCGTTCCGCCGGGCGAACTCGTTACCGTATCGGGTTGCTCCGACTCCTCGTTCGATGTGGTGAATATGGCGGTCAGTTCATCGGACTACACCGCGCAGACGATCACGTATTACCAGACCTCGACCACACCTTCGACGGCCACAGGGTGCACGGTGACGGGGTTCAACGAAGACGAATATGAATCGGCCCGCATTCTTAGCTCGAACGGTGTCAGTGGAACCTTTAACGGCGTGACCTACACTTCCGGTGCTGGTCAGGTCACGATCATGACCAGCCACACGCATTTGTCTACCGACCAGTGGGGCGAAGTGGCGGCTGGACCGGCGTTCAACACCTACGGTTCTCAGACGTGGAAGGACATAGATTTCGTTAGCTGCGCAGGCATGTGCTTCTGGGCCGAAGGAAGCACGAACATGGTGCTGGACCACGTGGGAGCACAGGCGTCGCAGGTCGTGACTTCCGGGGCGCTGGAGTGTTCCTCGTGCTATCTCAATCAATTTCACGACATCAACGCCTCAGCAGCTACCGAGTTTGCTCAGGCCGTGCCTCCGTGTCCGAATGGCGGCTGCTCACAAGGTAGCTACCCCTATGCTCTGCGTTGCGACTCTGACGCGCCCGTGGGTGGATACTACTCCTCTTCGGGGTCTGGATGCGCCACCACGGATATTGACCAAGGGAGCACATTTACAGGTGGAGGAATCAAGATCGACGCCAGCGGCGTATCTGGCCGCGCCGTGACCGGATTTCCGCGTCTTTCGAGCTTCACCGTCGAAGAGCTTTGGAGCGAGGCTGTCACGGTAGACAACCGCTTTGGCATCCAGTCGCAGAACTGCTTGGGCATAAAAGACCTGTTTCTGCAAGACAATCTTTCTGGCTGGTATCAATATGCTTTGGGCTACACGGACGGAAACATTGCCCCCACTGGCTGTGTTCAGATAGACGGTGGTGCTCTGTACTCAGCGCCACTTACGAACCCGTACTTCAACGGCAACCTGATCGAGAATCTGTCGGAGAGCGCCAGTTTCGCCGTTCCACTGAATCAGACTGGACCGAGCGGCACCTACAACCAAGGGAACCAGAATGCGGCTGAAAATCAGAATGAAGGCGCGGGCTTCGGGCCGCAGATTCTCCCATTCGGCTCGCTGCCGGTAACCGGCTTCACACTTGCGGCGCTCCAGACTGCTTGCGGAAGTGCCTGCACAGCCACCGCCGTAACCGGCCCTGATGGTCCGGCCGGACAGATGCCAGCACTGGGAATTGTTATTGTTAGCGGCGGTCCCACCGTCACCATCGCCACGGACACTCGCGCTACCTACGCGGGCGATCATTACCTTTATTGGTCGTGGGTCAGGCCCGTAAATCAGCCTTTCACTGGAGGAGCCAATAATGCGGGAGACAATAATTCTTTCCGCATTGCGGGATCAGGTGGTGGAGAAACTTATGCCTACACGAACTGCGGATCAAGCGGTTGCGCGACTGGCAGCTATCCGCAAGCCTTTGGCACGGGGATAGCCTATAACGGCTGGTCGCCACAGGTAGCCGTCGCCACGATTCTGACGGGCAACTCTACTCCGGCGGTCCACTCTCTTGCTATCTCTGTTGCGGCACCAACAGGCGCGGGCAACCAATGGGCCGCGCCAGGATGGGCATTTATCCCCGGCCCAAATAATCCTGCCTGTACAGCGGCAGGAACCTGCAATTTGACTCCAGATCAGATTGAGGAGGCGCGACGGGATCAGTACCACGGCTTTGTGCCTCCGGGCATGAGCGCGGGTACGGCGGCGACGGGAGAGACCGTGTCAGCGAATGGTTACAAGGTGAACGGCGTGGCGCTGAATGCTCCCAGCGAGACGTACAACGCCTCGGCGAGCGGGTCGATCACGCTGCCTTCAACGGACCGCGCGGAGGCGACTTACGTGCTGAGCGGCAACGTGACGGCGTCGATCAGCGCGGGCACTGGCGGCGGGAAGGTAACGATCTTCGTTTGCCAGCCGGCAAGCGGAGGCCCGTATACGTGGGCGTGGCCTGCCAGTTGGAAGGGCGGCGTGAGCGTGGGCACGACAGCAAGCACCTGTTCCGAGCAGACGGGAACGTATATCGCCGGATTGGGCGACTGGCATGGAGATGCCGGATCGACCAACGTGCCGCAATGAGAAAAGCAGGGACTAAGGGACTAGGGACTTAAGGACTAAGGGGCTAAGGGAATTACACACTTAGGCACTTAGGGACTTAAGGACTGTGGGACCGAGGGATCCAGAGAACAACTGAGCGAATGTCGGAGCGGGAACGCAGCAGGGCGCGCATAGCGCCGGCTGCGCCGCCAACCGCAGTGGTGTGTACGGACTACGAGAGAACGCGGGGCGAGCAGAGGAAAGTCGAGGAGAAGAAAGATGAAGCGTTGGTTGCGGGTTTGGATTTTGGCGGCAGCGCCAGCAGTCGCGTGGGGCCAGGCGTCGACGGGATTGCCGGCGCCAAGCGCCAACGGGATCGGCGGAGTGGCGATTTCGACACTGGCCACGGGCTACCTCTACTACAACAGCGGCACAAACAGTTTCGTGTTTCAAACGCCGGGCGGCTCAGGCACGGTGAACAACTGCGCTGCGGCCTACGCGGTGGCGTACTACGCCGGAAGCGGGACGGCGGTGAGTTGCTCGGCGGCCTTCACGGGCCTGGGCTATTTTTCGACGGGATCGGCGCCGGTGGCGGCAACGGGGACTCAGATTGTCAGCGCGATCGGGTCGACGGCGGTGGCCAACGCGACCAGTGCGACAAGTTTCGCCGGCACCTTGAGCGGGGACGTGACGGGTACGCAGAGCGCGACGACGGTGAGCAAGATCAACGGCGGCGCAGTGCCGGCGTCGGCGAAGGTGCTTGCAACCAATTCAAGCAGCCAGCCGGTAGCGGCATCCAACACGCTCGGATGCCTTGACGGCTGGGATCATCTGCCGTGCACGGTTTATGAGATGGGAGTCACTTCTGAAAGTGCGGTGACCGGCGCCTACGCGACTGCCTATACGACGCCAGCAGCGGGTGTCTATCGTGTGAGCGGAAACGTCTATCCCACAACCGATGGAACCACATCCTACACGGTGAGCCTGTCGGTAAAACAACAGCAGACAGGCGGCGATGCTTCCCATAGCTTAACCATCGCTTCTGCCTCGGTGGGGACAGGCGCAGGTTGGAATTTGCCCGCAGCACTCACCCTCGATCTCGCAAGCAACGTCGCGGTCACGTGGGAAACGATCGGGAGCGGCACAAACACGGGAAGTGTGTGGAACGTCGACCTTATCATCGAGAGAATCAAATAAGAATTCCCATCCAATGGCCCGAGCGCAAAATCCGGGCCACGTTGCGTTTACGACACGAGGTAATGAGCGTTTCAACCATGAGGAACTAACTCTCAGCTCTGCTGCCGTATCGCGTGGAATCAATGGGGAGTTAGCGGGGTTAGCGGAGTTAGCGGAGTTAGTTTGCTGAGTTAGCGGGGGGTTCAGTGGAAGCGAGAGGAGATTGCGGGCCGAAGGTTGAGGCGTGGGGACGGCGCCTGGCGGAATTACCGGTCGACGAAATGGATCGCAGCGACCTGGAGTGCCTGGGGAAGGCTCTGGACGACCATTCCGTGAGCCTGCGCGGGCCCGCCCTGGGCATAGCGCTCGCAGAGAGACTGCTGGTGGTGAGGACACGCGAAGGGCGGCCGGGAAAACTGAAAGCCAATAAGGTGCAGCGCGCCTTCGAGCAAAACCGCGGACAGCGGAACATCGTGCTGAAGGCGCGGCAGATGGGGCTGACGACGTGGGTGGCGGCGCGGTTCTTTCTGAAGACAATTACGCAGCCGGGCACGCTGACGCTGGAAGTGGCACACACGCAGGAGGCGGCGGAGGAGATCTTCCGCATCGTGCACCGGTTTGTGGATTGGCTGCCGGATAGGCTGCGCGAGGGTCCGCTGAAGACGGGGCGGGCAAACGTGCGGCAAATTGTGTTTCCGGAGATGGACGCGGAGTATCGCGTGGTGAGCGCGGCGGACCGCAACGCGGGGCGCGGATTGACGGTGCAGAACCTGCATTGCAGCGAACTGGCGCGGTGGCCGAGCGACGCGGCGGATACCCTGGCGGGTTTGCGCGCGGCCATGGCGCCGGGTGGGGAGCTGGTTCTGGAGTCGACTCCGCAGGGAGTGGGCGGGTGCTTCTACGAGGAGTGGCGCAAGGCCAGTGAGACGGGAGCGGTGCGGCACTTTTTTCCGTGGTGGATGGAGCCGCGATACCGGTCAGAGGCGGTGGATGAGGCGAGCCTGACGGACGAGGAACGCGTGCTGATGGAGACGCGCGGGCTCAAGCTGGGACAAATCGCGTACCGGCGGCGCATCCGGGCGGATTTTCGCGGGCTGACGGCGCAGGAGTATGCGGAAGATGAAGAGAGCTGCTTCCTGGCGAGCGGCGAGAGCGTGTTTGAACTGGCAGCAGTGGAGGCACGGCTGAAGACCGCCCTGGAGCCAGTGGAGCGGCGGAAGAATGGAGAGTTGGAGATCTGGCTGCCGCCGGTGAGGGGCAAGGAATACGTGGTGGCGGTGGATCCGGCGGGCGGCGGGAGCGATGGCGACTACTCCGCGGCGCAGGTGCTGGAGATGGAGACGGGCTTGCAGTGCGCGGAGTTTGCCGGGCACATGGGCGGACTGGAGCTGGCGCGGTATGTGACCGGGCTGGCCGCGGAGTACAACGGGGCGTGGCTGGTGGTGGAGCGGAACAACCACGGCAGCGGCGTGCTGGCGCTGGCAGAAACAGCGTGCAAGTACGAACGAATTTACCGGCAGGGCGGGCAGGCGGGTTGGCTGACGACCAGCGTGAGCCGGCCGGGGGCGATCTCTCGGTTGGGCGCGGCGCTGGTGGAGGAGCCGCGGTGCTTCCAGAGCCGGCGGCTGCTGGGCGAGTGCCGCAGCTTCGTGCGCCAGCCGAATGGGAGCTCGGGCGCACAGTCTGGCACGCACGACGACCGCGTGATGGCCATGGCAATCGCGCTGGCGGCACGGGCGGAGCTGGCGGGGAAAAGACGAAGCTCCTAGCTACTGGCTTCTAGCTGCTAGTTTCGTCCAGCCGGGTAAGATCTTGTTGTTTATCAAGCAGTTCGCACGGCATGAACTGCTAGTAGCTGGAAGCTGGAGGCTAGAAGCTGCTTTTCAGGGCCTCCCTTCCCGGCGATTGCGCAAGCCGGCGAATCCCCCTACAATATTGATAGCGAAGAATTAGAGGAAAGGTCTGTCTGTCGATGCCGAAGGAAAAGATTCATCCCAATTACGCCGTGGTGCGCGTGATGTGCGCCTGCGGAAACAATTTTGAGACACGGTCGACCCACAAGGGCGACATTCACGTGGAAATTTGCTCGGCTTGCCATCCGTTCTTTACGGGCAAGCAGCGGTTGGTGGATACGGCGGGACGCGTGGAGCGGTTCCGGCGGAAGTACGCGAAGAGCGACAAGGCGATCGCGGCAGCCAAGTAGCCGGGGCGCGAGTTGGACGAGTGGGCCTCCGCCACGGCGGAGGCTCACGTTTGTTTGGAGGAAGACAGCTCTTACTTTCAGCTGTTCGTCGACGCATTTACCTGGGTACTCAAGTCTCAGATCGCCGTTCCAGCATGAGCGGGCTTCGGGCTAGAAACCAGCCGCCAGAAGCTTAAAGGCATTTATGGCAGGACGCGGATTCACCGTGAAGAAGAACTGGGACAATCCGGTGGAGCATTGCATGCCCGCGGAGGCGCGGGTACCGGCGGAGGTGCGGCTGGGCGCGGTCGCGGTGCGGCCGGCGACGGTGCTGGCGCCGATGGCCGGAGTCACCGACACGGTGTTCCGGAGATTTATCCGGCATGCCAGTCTATTCACCCACGCGAAGGCCGATCCAAATGCCGACCTGGCCTCCCACATCTCAGAATCGAGATGTGGGGCACCCAGCTCTGTGGGTAAATCGCAGGGTTCTGTCGGCGAATCGCAGATCGATACCGCAATTACGAATGCGCAGTCGGGTTGCGGGCTGATCATGACGGAGTTCACGTCGGCGGATGGGCTGAGCCGGATGCGCGAGACCAAGCGGCGGCGCTACCTGACGTTCTACGACGACGAGCATCCCATTGCAGCGCAACTGTTCGGATCGAATCCCCAGACTCTCGCGGAAGCGGCGCGGATTGTGGAGGAGACGGGCTTCGACACCGTCGACTTGAACCTGGGCTGCCCGGCGAAGCGCGTGGTGGGATCGAATGGAGGGTCGGGCCTGTTGCGCGATCTGCCGAAGATCGGCGAGATTTTTCACGCCATTCGCAAGGCGGTGACGATTCCCTTCACCGTGAAGTTTCGCATGGGCTGGAATGAGAGCCAGATTGTGTGCGTGGAGCTGGCGCGGATGGCCGAGGCCGAAGGGTTGAACGGACTGGCGCTGCACGCGCGCACGCGCGAGCAGGGTTACAGCGGCCAGGCGCAGTGGAACTGGATTGCCGCGGTGAAAGAAGCGGTGCGGCTGCCCGTGATCGGCAATGGAGACGTGCGCACGCCGGAGGACGCGGCGGCGATGGTGGCAGAGACGGGTTGCGATGCGGTGATGATCGGGCGGGCGGCGCCGGCCAATCCGTGGATCTTCCGGCAGATTGCCGAGTACACGGCGACGGGCAGTTATGAAAAGCCGACGGTGGAAGATCGCTACCGGATGATTCGCACGTATTTCGAAATGCTGATGGCCGAGGCCGAAGCGACGAAGGACCTGCCGCGCGACGCGAGGCTGGGCGATCCCGCGGGAAAAATGAAGCAGTTCGCCACATGGTTCACGCACGGCGTGCCGGGCGGCGCAAAGCTGCGCGCGGCCATTTACCACGCGCGCGACGGCGCCGATGTGCTGAGCGAGGTGGAACGATTCTTTGTGGCGCGCATGGAAGCGGGCGAGAACGCAGAGCCGGAGGCCGAAGACGCAGAACAGGCGTTTCCGGATGCGGCGCTGGTTTGCGACTGACGATCGGCGTTCTGGCAGATCAATCCAGGCTATCGAAATCCAAATGGTAGGCGAGGCGTCTACCGAAAAGCGCCCGCAAGCAATTGATTATATAGATTAAATTAGTCAGGAATCCTTATAGTTGCCCCCAAAGTTGCCCCAAAGCAAATTATTTTTGCTCCCTAGCTTGCAGGTATCTGCCGCCCCGCTTCCCCGGCGGCTCAGGCGCTCCCTAGCCGCAATTTGCGGTACGGACTGCATTGCCCCCGGCGCACTGGCCACAGGAGCGAACTGCGTGCCATCGCTAAGGGTAAAGCCTTGGTCTTGCCAGAAGGTCGCTGCATTGGCCGCTGTGACGATGTAAGGCGAGCTGGCTTTTTCGAGACTGAATCCTAGTCTCATCACAAAAGCCTCATTGCGTTATTTGTCTTTCGGGAAGGTCTGGTGCGTAGCCAAAGACCTAAGACGCGATCCCGCCTTAGTCCACCCCGCGAAACAGTTCCGAAATCTTGAGATTCAGGGCTTTGGCAATGGCCTGAATGCTCTGGAGAGTGAGGTTTCGCTCTCCCCGCTCCACCTGACCGATGTACGTCCAGTGCATCCCGCTAGATTCCGCCAACCGCTCTTGAGACCACGCCTGAGCCTTTCGCAGTTTGCGAATATGCGCTCCGAGGGCGGTTTGGATGTTCTTCCCCACCCCTGAAGTGTCGAGAAATGATACCTAAATCACTAGAGACTGCGAGTATTATTTCCCTTAGCTGTTATTTGTGGGGTGCGTATGCAACGGGCTCTGCATTACCTCTTACCCATCCTTGTGGCCTATGGTTCCATGGCGTATGCGAACGACAAGTCCAGCTCGTATCAGCTTGGGACGTACATCACATCCTCCGCCGTGGCCGACGGCACCATCACCGACAATTTCAACTGCGGCGACCCCTCTGTTACTGGCACCACGGTTTGCTCCGGGGGAGTGGCTGACAACCAGGTGATGATCTACCGGATTCGCGTCGCACAGGGGATCTGGTCTCTGGAGACCTATCGCCAAGCCAGCGACTCGGCCGTGCGCAAGACCTTCGGGGACCAGCCGTCCCACTTGAAGCACGAGAAAGAGAACCCACTCGATTTTCTCAAGAATGGTGATAGGGTGATGTTCCGGGTCGAAACCCACAAGAAGCTACTCGGCGTGGAAACCGATATTTTCGTGCCGTTCGCCGACAATCCCAACAAGGAAACGAAATTTGTTGGAACATTTTTTCCGTACATTGTCCCGGAGAAGCCCCGCCCACAATCGGACAACGTGCGGGCCATGTGTGACGCACACAAGTTGTCCCCGGAACTTGAAAAGCAGTTCTGCACACACCCGGTTGTACCTGTGGCTTCAGCCAATGTCGTGCTTGGACAGACATCCTCTGATTCGGAAACGGCCAATGCGTCCCCAGCCGCAGCGCCCGCAAACGTGGGTCACAAATACACGCCGCAAGAATTGGCTCAGCTTGTCCAGAACGGGCAGGGATCACGCTGCGCTGTTGTGACCGTGCCGCCGGGTGCTGAAATCGACGTTGACGGCACCAGGGCAGGAGTATCGCCGATGGCTTTTGTGCTTTTGAAGCATGGCGACACGCCCCGCACCATTACTGTCAAAATGTCCGGTTACAAGACGGTAGAAAAGCAAGTGGTTCCCGACGGCAAGACAATCCCAATCGGATTGACGCTTGAGCCGAATTAGCGCTGCACATTGGCGCTGCTTCCGGCACCGCTCACACAGCGCCAGATTGCAGGAGTGACACACAAGACGGCGTAAGGGCAGCGAACGGCCGGGACGGAGCGAATTGGCAAACCCAAGGTTTTATGCAGACCTCATCGGGCAAGCGGATATTGTTGCTCGCCTTAGAGCGCTCGGGGAGTTCTTTGCACAAAAGGGCGGCGCGCTCGGAAACATACTGCTCATCGGGGAAGAAGGAATGGGAAAGTCCACCATTTCCGTAACCGTCGCAAATGAACTGGACGTTGGCTACCACGAGGCAAATGCTTCAGCGTTTGTAGAACAGGGCGATTTAACCGCTATTCTCACAAACCTACGAGAGAGACAGGTTCTTAAGCTGACAAACATCCAGCGGCTTCGCAGGCCGTTCGTGGAGAAACTGCGCGGAGCGCTTCACGATTACAGGCTGACAATCACCATAGGGAAGGGACCGGCTGCTCGGGATCACCTCATGGAAATCCGGCCATTTACGTTCATTGCCACCTGCCCGAAGAAATCCGATTGTCCGGCAGAGTTGCTGGCTCAATTCTCCTTGGTCTTCGAGCTGCAGCCCTATTCCAGGCAGGAACTGCAATTGATTGCGGAGAGGATCGCCCAGGGGGAAGGGGTCACACTTGGTTCCGGCGCGGTGGAGCTAATCGCCAGAAGCTGCGATGGGCGTCCCGGTCACCTTGAGTCCATGTTCCAGCGGCTCATTCGGTCCCTTAACAAGAGCGCCGTTTCAGAGGAGGATGTTCTGCAAGCGTTAACGGCATTCGGGATCAATGCGCGTTTGGACAAGCCGCCGAATGCGCGCGGCAACTTACAAGACCTGTCGGGCATCGATTTTGAAAAAAGAAGCGCAATAGAGCCGCCAAGCAATCTTCGTGCAGTTGTCGGAGAAATCACGATGCTCAATGATGCGACGGACCGCAATTTTGATCTGAATATCGAAAAGGTTCTGGAAGGGTGGGAAACATGCCACGCTATTCGCGAGATCGTCGCGAACGCGCTTGACGAGCAGATGCTGAGCCAGACAAAAGATGTTGAGATCTTCCGGTCTCCTAAAGGCGAATGGCACATTCGAGACTTTGGGCGCGGTTTGAAATACGAGCATCTGACCCAGAACGAGAATGAGGAAAAGCTGAGGAACCCCAGCAAGGTGATTGGGAAGTTCGGCGTCGGTTTGAAGGATGCACTCGCGACCTTTAACCGGCGCAGTGTCGATGTTTGTGTCCGTTCCCGATACGGTGACATAACCCTTGATCAGATTCCGAAATCAGGCTTTACAGATGTCGTTACGCTTCATGCTATTGTCCATCCCGCGCAGGACAACTCCATGATTGGCACCGACGTGATTTTGCGAGGCGTGTCAGACGACGATGTCATGAAAGCAAAGGCGTTCTTCTTGCGCTTCTCCGGCGAGCAGGTCCTTGACGAGACTCCTTACGGGCAGATATTACAAAGGACTCCCGCCCGCAATGCGCGCATCTATATCTCCGGACTGCTCGTGGCAGAAGAGGAGAACTTCGCATTCTCCTTCAACATCACTTCTCTAACAGCAGCGATGCGCAAGGCTCTGAACCGCGAACGAACAAATGTAGGCCGCACCGCATACAGTGAGCGCGTAAAGCAAATGCTTTTAGCATCCAAGGCGACGGTCGTTGCGAATACCCTGGTTAACGACCTGATGAAGATTGAGACGGGAACAAATCGAGACGAGGTGAAATGGACTGATGTCGCCGTACATGCTTCGCAAACTCTCAGCGCATCCAGAGAGGTCGTGTTCGTAACCGCTGCCCAGCTAATCGCCCACAAGGATGCCATTGATCACGCACAGGCCGATGGACTGAGGATTGTGACCATCCCAGAGAACATAAGAGCCTCGCTTCAAGGAATCAATGATGTTCAGGGAAGCCCTATTCGCGATCTTTCTGTTTACCAGTTTGAGAGAGAACAAAGCTTCCAATTTAAGTTTGTTGCCTATGACCTTCTCAGTCAATCCGAACGCAGCGTGTTCGATCAATGGAGAGCTATTGCCGGTTTTGTTGGTGGTTTGCCAAGTAGAGTTCGGGAAGTGAAAATCTCCGAGACAATGCGCCCTGACTTTCTAACCTCCAATGAAGCAGTGGGTCTCTGGGACGCGGCTTCTTCGAGCATCATCATCAAGCGCACTCATCTCGCGACGGTGTCGGCTTTCGCGGGGATACTTCTCCACGAGATCGCCCATGCCAAAAGCGGATATGGAGACGTGACGCGGGATTTTGAGACAGAGCTTACCAAGATGCTTGGGATTTTGGCAGCTTCGCAGCTCACGCCAAGGAAGGGCACGTTTTCAAAATGGTTCAATTCTCAGCAGCCTGTGGTGTAAGTAGCGAATTCCCGGCAGGTCCTTGAACTATAGGAAAATCAAGATTCCATTTCAGAGAGAGGTCGCACTGAAAAGCCTTCGCCAGTCGATAGCAGCGCGATTTTTGACAAGACCTTGTTTGCGGGTTCGGTGGAGTGGAGGCCGCGTTTTGTGTTTTGCGGATTGGCCGATTTTCAACCGCGGGCCGGTAGGGGACTGGACCTCAAATTGGTTCTGCCTTGGCTGGGGAGACTCGGCCAACCCAATGCATACGTTGCCCGTCGCTATCGAGCAGCGGGTCTTGCCCGAAAGTGTTCCAAATCGACGCTGCCCACGGGATGCGCTTTGGCCGGGGCGGTCTCCGCTTGCCCAGAAGGGCCAGAAACACTTCGTAGCTTTTGCCAATCGACTGCGGCGCAAGCAGGCCGAAGTATCGGACCCCATGCCGGTAACGATCCGGAACGTGATCCGCGAGCCGGGCGATGAAGTCAGAAATCTCGTAGGTCGTGGTGACGATTCGGCGTTGCCTTTTATCCTTAGTCAAAAATCCGATTCTTTGGCCTTCGCCGGTAAGCAGGCGGTATTCGGCAAGGGGCGGGCGGCGCAAGTAGCGGGAGATGTAGCGAAGAAACGAGTCTTTCGATTTGTGATTCTTGACCATCGCGGCCCACCAGCGGTCGCGGTGAGTTTGGAACAGCTCCTCCAGTTGAGGATGGGAATGTTCACTTGAGAGCAGACCAGCTTCTAGGGCCATCGCAAGGTAATCGAGCAGGGTATGCCGCCACTTTCTGACAATGGCATCCTTACAGAACCTAATCCCCGGCACCAGCCTGTCTTGTGTCTTGTGCAGGCCCACGGTCGATACCAGAATGTGAAGATGCGCATTGAAGTTGAGATGGGCACCAAAGGTGTGGCGGACAACCAAGATCATGACCTGAGCGGCGAACTTTTGTTCTGCCCAGTCTTGCAGGACGCCCGCGGCTAGTGCAGGAAGATCGTCGAGCAACTGCCGATTCTGCTGAAAGATGGGCCAGAACACATCTGGCATGGTGAGTTCGACAGTTGCAAATGGAATGTCTGGAAGCATGGCTGCAACTTCGCGCTGCCAAGTGAGTGTTGCGCGCTGCCCGCAGCTCGAACAGGCCCTGGACTTGCAGGTATGAGGGAAGGACTTCCGCTCTCCGTTGTCAGATGCGTAGACCTCAGCGCCCAGCGCAAAGGTCCGGCAGTCGAGCGCCTTCTGAAAGTTCTCTCGAACCGCTGGCCTTGTCTGTGCATTGTCCCAGAGGCTGCGATTGTCGGCCAATATCTGCTTGATGGTCGGTTTAGCCTGCATCTGAATTGCTCCTGATGGTAGTGAACTCGTGCTCAAGGGCTGTAATCAATTCGTCGATTTGCTTCCAGTGAGCTGCCATCCAGGGCGCGTTCTTCAGTCCTTTGAGGCCGAGGTTGAGGTGATGAACAGAGTCGGCTGCCGGATCGCATCTGGGGATGTTTCTCGACAGCAACTTGCGAAGTCGCTCGCCGCTGCGCTTCTTGAATCTTTGGCATCCCAAGGCGGATTCCCGCTCCCTGGTTGAGAGCTTGCGCAACGTCCATGCACGGTGAACTCTGATTTCGCCGGAGCGAAGCGTCGCGATTAGTTGCTGCGCCCCTGCCGAATCAAGTATTTGTTTCACCTTGGTCACGTTGCCCGCGCATACGCCCGCAAGGGCGGCAATCTGTTTCCGGCAGTCGAGCCGCCGATCTTCTGTCAATTTTGACGAAACCTTGTCTTTGCCCCCGGCGCTTTGATTCGCTCGTGCCTTTTCACGAAACCACGGCTCAAGATCGAGAGCCAGTTGCACGCGGCTGAAAGCGTTTAACCATTCCGGGCGGCGGTGAGTTTGCAGGATTCGTTGCAGGGCTTCCTGCTCCGTGAGCTGGCACACTTGGCACAACAATGTGTTGCGTTGCTTCTGGCGAGCAATTCGCCAGCGGGCATAGCCATCAACGATCAGATTCTCTTGTGTGATGAGTAGGGGCTGCTCAAAGATTGCGTCGCCGTGTTTTTCGAGCGCAAGGAGCCGCTCGTTTGTGGGCGAAAGGTCTTGCTTGAGCAGGCTTGGATGCGGCTTGAGGGCATCCGTTCTTCGCATCACCATTCGCGGGACGGCCTCGCCGCTGGCATCTGGTGGTGCAACGGTCGGCGCATCAAAGAGCGACTGTTGCGCAGCCTGTTGCAGCGGCACGGCCTGCAAGCGCATCTTGCAGGGATGCGCTGCTTCCGGTGTGCGGCTTTGAGCGCGGTGAGGATTCATGGCTGTTTCCGACTGCGCCTTACGCGCTCACGAATCCAGTCCTCAATCTCAGACTCTAGCGCGCAGCCCGCGAGGCAATGAAGCAAAATGCGCCCATCGCTTCCCACTCCGATACTGAGGCTGGGCAAGCGGTCCGCGTGGGCCGGGCATCGCACCTGCCACTTTCCGTTACCCATGTGGCGGGCCTCCACCAGCGCGGCGAAAGCATCGGCGGTCATGACTGCGGATTCGCGCTGGCCGCTGGTGCGCTCAGACGCGCCTCTATCCAGGCGGTCAGGTCCGATTCGAGCCAAGCCACGGCGCGCGCGCCCAGGCTGTAGGGGCGCGGGAACTGCCCCGCTGCGATCAGCCGGTAGATTGTGGCGCGGGAGTAGGGTACGCGGTTCCGGACCTCGGGGAGCCGCAAGAAACGCACGGGGCTGCCATCTGCGGGCGTTTGTGCATTGTGCGAAGGGATGGGGGGCTGCGTTGAACCTATCGCCTTGAGACGCGCCGCAACGTCTTCCTGCCGAATGCCGGAAGGGTCCATGAGCAATGCTCCTGACTACCGGCGGCTTCGTTGTCGTTGCGGGCTGGGAGGACCCGAAGAGGTGTTACAGCGCCATCATACCGCAAGCGCTCACGGCGTCCCATGGCAATCATTGTGCAAATCAGGCCCGGAATCTCATCCGGCCATCTGCCCGAAGTTGCCCACGATCACCTTGGACACTTCCCCAGCCTTGAGACTGTCCAGGTAATCGGCCCAGCGTTGCATCATGCGCTTGCGCTCAGGCAAAAAGGAGGTGCGGTTATAAGCGCGTCCGTTGGCGTCTTTCACCATGTGCGCCAACTGGTGCTCAATCCAATCCACGCGAAACTTGAGCACTTCATCAGCAATGGTACGGAACGAAGCGCGGAATCCGTGCCCGGTCATCACATCGGCGGGAATCTCCATGCGCCGCATTGCAGCCAACACTGCATTGTCCGACATGGGACGTTTGGCGCTCCGCGCACCAGGAAATACATATTTCCCTGTTCCGGTGAGCGGGTGCAATTCGCGGAGAATCCGCACGGCCTGTTTGCTCAGGGGAACAATGTGGTTCGGGTGCGTCTTGGACGCGATATAGCGCCACTCGGCATTGTCCAGATCAATATCCTTCCACTCGGCCTTGCGCAGCTCACCAGGCCGCACAGCGACAAGCGGAGCGAGGCGCAAAGCACAGCGCACAGTAAGAGTGCCGTCATAGGCGTCTACGGCGCGCAGAATCGCGGCAAACTCTTTTGGTTCGGTTACGGCGGGGAAGTTGGATTCTTGAACCGGAGCAAGAGCGCCGCGCAGATCGGATGCCGGGTCGCGCTGGCAACGTCCCGTTGCAATGCCGTAGCGGAAAACCATGCCGCTGTATTGTCTGGCACGATGAGCGGTAAACGCCACGTCGCGCCCCTCAATCCGGCGCAACACCATCAGCAGCTCAGGGGCCTCAATCTCGGCAATCGGGCGGTTGCCGATGTAAGGGAAAATGTCCCTCTCAAATAGCCTCAAGATGCGCGCCGCGTGCGCTGGCACCCATGCGGCGGTCTGTTTCACTTGCCACTCACGCGCGACGACCTCAAAGGTATTCCCTGTCTGGTGAGCCGCACGCAGTTTTTCGGCCTTGCGGTTTTGGCTGGGGTCTATTCCATCACGCACCAGTTGCCGGGCATCCTCAGCGGCCTTGCGCGCAGCCTCCAGGCCGACTGCCACGGTCTTTGACCCCGCCGCGGAATAGACTCCCAAGGAGATCCGCTTTTCCTTCCCGCCAACGCGATATTTGAGCCGCCACCACTTTCCGCCGCTAGGGGCAATCTCCAGATACAGGCCGCGACCATCAAACAAGCGAAGAGTCTTTTCTGCGTCCGGCTGAACCTTGCTGACCTTTAGGGCGGTAAGGGGCATCTCGAAAGCCTCCTGAATGAATTAGGGGCAACTCAAAAAACGGTTGCACCAGTTGCCCCCAATATTGCCCCCAGTTGCCCCAAGCTGTCAAGAGAGCGCAAGAGACACTGCGAGAAGCTGTTTTGTTGATTTTATTGAGGTTATTTTAGAAGTGAGACAGGATGAGACAGCGTAAGAGGGGAATTTGGTAGGCGAGGCGGGAATCGAACCCACAACCCCCGGCTTAGAAGGCCGGTGCTCTATCCGATTGAGCTACTCGCCCACGTTTTTTATTGTAGCTGCGAACTGAACGAAGCGTGCGGCCTAGCGGAGACCGGCGCCGCGAGGGGCGGCGTACAAGGGGCGGTAGCCTGCAGGTAACGGACGACGGTGGCCTCGGCCCAGTGGACGCCGGCGGAACGTCGCGCCAGGAATGCGCAGTGGCCGCCGTGGCGGCTCTCGACTAAGTGGATGTGGGGGTTGGCCAGAAGGCGCGCGCGAGTTTCCGGCAAGAGGCGGATGAAAGGATCGTCCTGCGCGCAGAGGATGAGCGTGGGAACGGCGATGCGGTCGATGACGCGAGCGCTGGCGGCGCGGTAGTAGTAGTCGTCGGCGTCGCGGAAGTCGCAATAGCGCGCGACGATTTTCTGGTCGAACTCGCGAATGGAGCGAATGGGGCCGATGTCTCCGATTTGATAGATGGCGGGAAAGAGTTCGGCTTTGTGACGCATCCGGCGCATCAGCCCGCGCAAAAATCGCCACTCGTAGGCGCGGTTGGCGGGCTCGTGCAGCGCGTCGGCGCCGGCGGCGAGATCGATGGCCGGGCAGACGGTGGCGACAGCAGCAAGCGGCGGCCGCGCGCCCCACTCCCCGGCGAATTCAAGCACGAGATTGCCGCCCATGGAGTAGCCGACCAGCGCCACGCGTTCAAGACCGAAGCGCGCGGTGAAGTGGCGCACCACGGCGCCCACGTCAGCCGAGCGGCCGGAGTGATAGAGCGTGGGCGTGAGCGCATCGCTGCCGCCGCAGTTACGCATGTTCATGCGGACGACGTTCATGCCCGCGGCAAAGGCGCGCATGGTGATGCCCTGCATGTAGCGTGAATCGGACGAGCCCTCGAGGCCGTGCACCAGCACCGCCGTGAGCCGTGAAGCGCGCTCCGGCTCAGGCTGCCAGTTACAGTGGCAGAGCACGCGGCTGGCATCGGCGGGATCGACTTCAACGGTTTCGGCAACGGTGGGCAGGCTAAACGCGGGCCGGGGAAGAAAGTTGCCGACGATGGTTTGCAGGTGGCCGTTCGTGAGCCATGGATGGGGATCGAAGGGGGTGAACCAGGCAGGAGTTTCCGCAGGCTCGCGAGCGGAGGAACTGTCTGGCATGGCGCTGGATGGCACGGCGGAAGAAATGGATAAACCCTCGCGTTCCATCGACTTAGGAGGGAAAATTGGGGCGGCTAGTGGGGATCGAACCCACGACATCCTGAGCCACAGTCAGGCGTTCTGCCGCTGAACTATAGCCGCCGTCTACCCTATCGATTGTAGCATCGAAGCGGATGCGATGCGGAGGGGCGGAGCGGGGCAAATCTGCCGCGGAATGACCCGGATGCGGCGCGTCGGCGACGGGCGAAGGCGCTCAAGCGGAGTGCGTCGAGCGAAATCGATCCGGGTTACAATCGAAAGAGGAAATCGGGGCGTAGCGCAGTCTGGTAGCGCATCTGCTTTGGGAGCAGAGGGTCGGGGGTTCGAATCCCTCCGCCCCGACCATTATTTATCAGCACTTTGCGAGTATCTCAGTCAGCGTATAGGCAGACCCTCTGCTTTTGCGACAGATGACCTAGTGCTGAAAGCCGTGTATTCATTGGGTTTTCTCTTTTCAATGGATGCAAGGACAGTTACAAAATCGCCTACAGTTCAACATCGGGAAAAAGCGAAGAGTTGGCGAGGGACAGGGAGAAACGCTCCGATCGCCGCTGCCCGAATAGCGCGAGCAGACCTTAGGTTCTTGCCGCAGCGGCATTCGCAATAGCCGCGCTTGCTTTCTCATACGCAATTTGCGCGCCTTGCTTCAAACAAACAATATCGTTGGTGCAGTACAGCAGGTCGACGCCAAGGTTGCACCAGAAAGCGTACTCGTTGGCCCCGCATGCTGTAGCCACTAGCTTGTTGCTGGCGTGCGCCGTGCTCACAACGGTTTCAATGGCGCCGGTGACGGTGGGGTGGAGCGGCTGCCCCGGCAAGCCGTAGCTCGCCGCAAGGTCTGCTGGGCCGATAAAAATGTCCACGTCCTCCATCGCACAAAGATCGGCGATGCGATCCACGGCGCTTTTGGTTTCGACCTGCACCATGAGACACATTTCCTGGTTCAGCCGCTGCTGCTCGTCAGGTACGCTCTGGAAAAATCCGTATCGAAACGCGCGCGACACGCTGAAATTTCCGCGTTCACCGTGGGGAGCAAACCGAGCATATCTCACCAGCTCGTTGATCTGGTCTGTATCAGTCACCATGGGCACGTCAATGATGTCCGGTCCGCAGTCTGCTGCCTTCAACACACTGTCGCGCCGTGTGTCCGGAACGCGAATCATAGTCAGCATTCCGGTTCCGGCCGCCATCCGGCATAGATCCGCTGCCTCGGCCATCGTAATGGCAGCATGTTCCATCTCAATCCAGATCACATTGAACCCGGTGTAGGAAGCAATCTCCAGAAAGACGGGATCGTAGAAATACATGGCGGCACCCAAGAGCGGCCGTCCATCGCGACCCTCCAGTGCCTGGCGTAACCGGTTCATGATTTCTCCTTCTAGGGCACCAGAATTTGAGCACGGGCGCCGCGGTTCTGTGCCGGCGGCGCCCGCATTGCTGCCACAAAGTTCAGAACTGCAGTTTTGCACCAATCTGCCAGAAGCGGGCGTAGTATTGGCTGGTCGATTTGCCGAATGACGAACTGTTGGTTGAGCTGGTGATGGCACCCAGGCTAGCCCTGTTGAATAGATTGAATGCCTCCAGACGAAGCTGCAGCGTCATCGACTCGCGGATCGGATTATCCTTCGACACCGCAAAATCCGTGTTGGCATACCCAGGGCTGCGATAGCCGTTCCAAACCTCGTTACCCTCTCCCGGCAGTGTTGAAGGCGCCGTAAAGTCTGAAAGCAGATTGAAGACTCCCGAGTAGCCCGGCGAAGGCGAGCCGCTGGTGGTTGCCGGGATCGGGGTGAGATTGCTGTTGCGGCCGAGCTGATG
>Ga0181533_1000481_pt1 | contig 53431 bp, 76 predicted proteins | sample PEATcosm2014_Bin_45_FD_119772 | JGI IMG/M metagenome (GOLD analysis project Ga0181533, IMG submission 119772) | Peatland microbial communities from MTU Mesocosm Facility, Houghton, MI, USA - PEATcosm2014_Bin11_60_metaG | ecosystem: Environmental > Terrestrial > Soil > Wetlands > Peat | place... | reverse complement strand
CTAGGCTGCTAAGCGACGTCACCCCCGTCGTAACCAGCGTGCCGCTGTTGGGCAGCGTGAGCGTCGTGGCCCCCGTCGCCGTGAGCGTGATCGTGTATGCGCCGACAGTCGAGAAGCCGCCGGCAAGCGAGACCGATTGGCCACCGATCTTCCCCACGGTCGTCGACAGCGACCCGGCGGTATTCGTCACATCTCCGGTCATGGCGGGGAATTGGCCAGCTTGTAGCGCCCCCGTGAGCGTCGTCGTCGCAATTGACGAAGAAGGGAATGTTTGATTTCCGGTCCATGTATTCGCATGGCCGAGCGCCAAGGACGCCACAACGGCGCCAGTGGTCGGGCTAATCGTCAATGTGCCGTCGCTGTTTGCGACCGAGGAAACCGCGCCGCCACCACTACACGCCAAACCAGTGCCTGACAAAACCCCGGCGGAAAATGTCGCGCAACCAGAAGCTCCGGTGAGCACGATGTCGCTGGCGCCAAACGTCTGCGCGGCACTCCACGTCTGAGCAAAGTTAAGCTCGGCGATCTCGCCTGTATTCGCGGGCAAAAATGCTATAGCGGAGCCAAGCGCGGCGGTCACGGGCTCTAATGTGACGGTCCCCGACGTATATCCGCCGAATATGATTGATCCGTTTACGCCGGACGAACCGAGAGACAGGGCAGCGCCAGATATGCTCGCGTTTGTGGTGGCCGTGCCCGAAACAGTCGTGCCCGTGGATGCGTAATAGGTGAGAGCCCCAGAGTTGCCGCTTGACACGGTTCCACCGCCGCCTCCCGTGGTGCAAGACCCGCCCGCGTCGGTGATGCCGGACGAGCCCCATTGCAGGCAGTGGCCGACCGTGGGGAGCGTCGCGTTGATCAGCGGGAGGCCAGTCGCTGCGTTTACCGCGACCCCTAGCGCGGTCAGCACCCCAGCGCCTGTCGTTGTTGTGGACGGCGCCGCACCAGCACCGCCGCCAATCATGAGAGCGTTCGCCGTCAATAGTCCGCTTGACGCTAGAGAGGTTGTGCTCGCGAAATATGGAATGCCGCCGCTGGTCGTCGTGCCGGAGACCGTGAGAGGGAAAAACAATGTTCCGCCGCCGGCGCACGCGGTTTGCGAAGCCGCCGTTACGAGCCCCTTCCCGTTAACCGTGATCGTCGGGCATTGGGTTGACGATCCGAAAGACCCTGGACTTGAGTTGACGGTGTTGAGTGTGAAATTCGGAACCGAAAACGTCAAATCGCCGGTCGGCGTGAATCCTCCAAACACCCCGGCGTTGTTGTATTGCAGTTGACCACTTCCGCCGCCCGGAGCGCCGCCACCGGCAACCGGCCACGTCGCGAATCCGCCTGACGTATTTGGCGCGATAGCGAGCCCCGCCAACGCCGACGAATTATAGTTTTCGACATTAAGGTAGCAATTATTTTGGATCGTCATCAGCGAATTGACGGTCGTAGCTTTGATCCCGCCCCCGACGCCAGAAATGATGTCTTGGTTGATGAGATTTTGAATCGCGAGGAAGTTATCCGAGCACGTCGGAGTTTGCGCGCGCGCCGAGCCGACACCGATGAGCAGAGATAGCGCGAGGAAAAGCGCCGCGAGAGCGTTTCTCATTTTCATTAGCATCCCGCGCCCCCGACATTTCCGACATGATAGTTTGAAGCAGCCACATAGCCGGTCCCCGTGCAGCCGCCTGCTGCGCCGCTGAAAATATTGCCTGTTGTCATTCCGTAAGAGCTAGGCGCTGAATTATAAAACAGTCCGTAAGAACCCGATTCCTGCACGACGTTACCAACCATACTGAGCGCCGTCTGAGTCCCGAAAATGTTTATGCCGTTTCTAAACAGGTTTGCATTTGACGCACCCGACGCATTGTGGTCAACCGTGTTTCCCGATATGATGCCGTTTGTTATCGCGCTAGTAGTGACTATGCCGTCATACGTGTTATTCGCGGCCCAACCTGGATCGTGGATCATATTTCCCGTCACATTCAATGAATATACGGTGTTTGCCGCGATGCTTATGCCACTGTAAGCCGTATTTGCTATGTTATTATTTTGAATGGAGATCCACCCAATGCCGTTGCTTCCTTCAAGCGATATGCCGTAGCCTGAATTTGACGCCGGGGTCGTCGTCGTGTGACCAGTTGTCCCTGCTCCGGGAAGCTCGATATAGCACCCCTTAATTGTGTGTCCACTGCCGCTGTTAATGACGATCTGGCCGCCGTTCACACCGCCGTCAGTCGACGACACGCAGTTATAGAGCGAGACGCCGTGGATCGGATGCGCCGCCGTGCCAAGGAAGCCGAAGCCTCCCGCTGTGTTGGCGAACGAGTTAGCATTAAGCCAAGGGAGGAGAATTGCGACATCTCCACCAGTCAGAGCTGGGTTTGTGTAATATCCCCACCCATCGTTATACGTCGAAGCCGTAGTCAATAGGTTCCACTGCATCGGCTGGCCGCATGAAGCAGATGTCGTCAAAATAAAGCCGTTGCCGTAATTCTCAGTAGCTACGATGAATTGAGCATTTCCACCTGCGGTTGACCCTAAACTTATTCCATCCCACTGCCCCGTTATCCAAATATGATCTATCTGCACATCAGCGTTGCAGTCTTCAATTAGTATCCCCGTGGCTCCCGATGTTGGAGTCCCTGTTCGAAGGACCGCAAAATCTCGAAGCGTCACGTTAAACGGCGTCGGCGTCACATGGATCGCAGGGGCGGTCGTCGAATTGATGTTGAAGATGGTGCAATAAGGCCCGCCTCCAAATATCGACTGGCTAGACGCGACGACTATCGAATTTGTCGTGTAGTAAGTTCCGCAAGGGAACGACACAGCGCTGTAGGTCGCGAGGCATGAGTTGATCTTCGTAGATTGGTCGACCGACCCCCCGATCAAAACGCCGCATGTCGCCACGGCATTGACCGCCGGCGCGCTGGTTCCACCAGCACTTGTTGTCGCGCATCCAAAGCCGCCGCCGCTCGTAAAGTTCAATGCTTGCCCGGTTCCCGAACATGATGGCACAGAGAGCTGCGTCGGAGTTCCTGCTAGGACTTGTCCAAGAACGGTGTTGGCGCCAATGTTCACGAGCGCCGAATATGGGACAACCTGAGTTCCGCCAATCGTGCCGCTAAACGTCGGCGAAGCGCTTAGGACGACATTGCCGGTTCCCGTGGTGGCCTTCTCGCCAAGAAGGCCACCGTTGTTGTATTGCACATATCCATTCGTGCCGCCGGAGATGGTCGTGGAGCCAACCGTCAGCCCGGAAACGGCTGGTGTCGCGCATGTCGGGACCGAGCCGGCTGTCTGAAACGTCAAGAATTGCCCGGACGTGCAGGCCCCGCTCGGCGTCGTCAGAACCCCGCCGAGCGCGTTGGTAGCGAGTCCTAGCGCCGTGAGAACGCCTGTTCCCGTGGTCGCGCCGGACACGACCGTTCCCGTCGAAGCGTAATAGGTAAGCTGGCCCGCGTTGCCGGATGATACCGTGCCGCCGCCTCCGCCCGTGGTGCAGGCCCCGCCCGCGTCCGTCAGTCCAGACGATCCCCACTGGATGCAATGTCCGACCGTGGGAAGCGTCGCGTTGAGAAGCGGGAAGCCGCTGGCATTATTGACCGCGATACCGAGCGCCGTGACAACTCCCATCCCCGTGGTGACGGTTGCCGGAGCAGCTCCAGCGCCGCCGCCGACCATCAAAGCATTAGCGGCGAGCAACCCACTGGAAGAAAGCTGAGTCGCGGACGAAAAATAGGGGACGCCGCCGCTCGTCGTCGTGCCAGCGACGGTTTGCGGGAAAGAGATCGCACCGCCGCCACCCCCACCCGCTGGCGTCCATGTGCTCGTACCGATGTTCCACGTCCCCAACTGCGCCGCGCAAATCCCCGTTGGCGACATGATGCAAACCGGCGAAGGCGTCGGCGTGGTATCGACGCCGAGAAGCAATTGCGTGAACGTATCGGCGGGCGCCGGGCGCACGAAAGTGAGCGCCAGCGACAGCGCTAGGACAAGTCTCTTCATTTTTTTGGTCGCCTTGTGGTTATGGCGAGAGAGTTGCGGCGAGCGTGAACAACGCGGCCAATTGCGCGCCGCTCAAAGCAAAAACGGATTGCGTCAATGTCGAGAGAGGGTCGCCTGAAATAACGATTGCGCCAGCGTTGAACTGTATCCAAGCCGCGTTGTTTGCATTCGCGGTGACGGCGGATAGTAGCGTGTTCATGTTGTAAAGCGATGCAACCGCCTCGAACCATTGCCGCTTCGTTACCGACCCGGAGGCTGATCCAGACGAAAGGCTGCTTGCGGGGATATATGACCAAACTCCGGTTATCGAGTCTTGCAGAGCCACCATTTGCGTCGGCGCGATTCCGATGCTCGGCGCGAGGCGGCGATAGTCCGGGACAATCGACCAGATTCCGTTGGCTTTGTTCACTCCAATGAACGCGACGCCTTGAACATACGTGGGGAACGGAACGCGGACGTTGATCCTGATATTTGCGGGAAGGCTCATGACGACCTCGCAAACATTCCGTGGTGTTTGTCAGCGCCTATCACATAAGCGAAATGGGCCGCTGCGGGGCAGTCGAACAGACCTAGATAAACATATCTTCCTTCATAACCTATAGATGATTGCCATTTTTTGCATTTCTTATTCCACGTGACGCCCTTAAATCCAGATGTATTATTTGATGGAGCAGTCCTATTATATTGATTTTGCTTAGTTGTCGCATCTCTCAAATTTATCCATCTATTATCCGCTTTATCCATGTTTATGTGGTCTATTTCTCCATCTGGCCATGAACCTGTCATAAAAAACCACGCCAACCGGTGTGCTAGATATTCACGTTGTTGTATCTTGATGCGATGATAACCTTGAGTAGTGATGGCCCCGCACGGGTATCCTTGGCGGATTCCCTTCCCTGAGATCAGCCATGAGAAGCAGCCGGTTTCTGGGTCATATTTAACAATCTCTCGCAGGTTCATACGCCACGTCCTCCAAAGGCGATTGGAAGTTTACCGATTAGAAGCTGACGCGCGTCGGGTTGGTTGCTTGAGACGCTGCTTTGGACTACGTTGAAGTCGCCGCTGAAATCGCTGCTAAAGTCGCCGTTTACGTCTATTCCGCTTTGCAGTGATTCAAGCCGCAAATAAACGTCGTAAGTCATGCTGCCGCGCATTTTCTGCATCACCGTATAAGGTATATTTATTTGAATTGTTCCGACATCTATTATTGAAATATAATCCGCGAGAGACCCGAATATCAAAGGTTCGCCTTCGTTGCCATAGTAAGGCGAAGAATAAGGCCCATAGCCGTGGCCGCCTCCATGATGGCGAGGCGGCGAAATCTCAAGATATATCTGGCATAGAGGGACGCCGTTGGAGTCCGTCAAAGCAACCAAATCACCGGTGTCGTCGTCGGCGATCTGGATGATTTGTGCCCAATTCGCGCGATTGCTCGTCGCCGGGAACAGGACTGGATAATCGTAAATGGCCGCCTCCTATAGATGCATCAGCCAAGTGCCCAAAACAAACGGCATCATATTGTTATGACTTCCGCCGCCAGCATTATCCGTCAGCGTAATTCCGGTCGATGCCGCTTGGGTTGCGGCAGGGTTGCTCGATCCTGCAAGGGTTCCGCCGAGATACGGCCCGCCGCCAGAATTGCCGCCAAATGCGGTGTTGTGAGAATGGCTCGGATCGTTGATCGTGAATTGTCCCGCCGGGGCCTCGGCAAGCGTTAGGATGTGGTTTGCTTCGCCGCCGCGCGCCGCTGGCGTCGTCGGCCCGTCGCCGCCGCCCGAGGTCACATTCGCCGGGAGGATGATCCCCGCAGCCGTGCTGCCCATGTCATCGAGGCCGGCCATAACGCGCCCACGGAGGTCAGGGAGGCTGATTGTCTTGTTGGCGCTGTAGTCGGCTAGGGCGGACGCCCCGCGCCCTCCAGAGACCGGCGCGTGCGCGTTGGAGAAGTTGTTCCACAGATAGACGAAGAGGTTTTGCGTGTCGGCGTTCGCGCGTTGCGTGGCGCCGGAAGACGGAGCCCCTATCGTTTGGGCGTTGAGCTTCACCCACCCCGTTAGGATTTCAGTCGTAAGCCTGTATTTGACGTCGCCCGTCGCCGCGACCGTCGAAGGATCGACAGCCCCCCCGCCGCCACCGCCGCCGAAAGAAGGCCCCACGACCTGCATCGAAGGATAATCGAAAATCACCGTTCCGTTCGCATCGGTCAGGCGCACATGAACCTGGCCGTCCGCGAGATAAAACATCGGGATACGGCCGTATTGATCGGCCACAAGAGGATTCGCGTTCGGGATCGTGAGACCAAAATCCTGATAGGAGTTTTGAAGCGTCGCGACGGTTCCGACCTGGAAAAAATACAGCAAGGCCCCGGCGAGCGGCTGGCCGTTGATGTTGAGTTGTTGCGCGAGCGCGAGATTCAGAGTGCCAGCCATGAGCTATTTCTCGTTTCCGTCCGCCGACGCAAAGCCACCGGCAATATCCTCGGGAGGGACGTTCATCCCGGCATCGGCAAGGTTCGTGGATAGATTTCTCGCCGCCAGCATGAAGCGGGCTATATTCTTGGACGTTGGTGACCCTTTGGCCGCTGTGCTCGCCTTCCCGAACTTACCCAAGGAGGACTGCATTTGACGGCCAAGCGGGGATCTAGACCGAACCATCTCTTGCAACCTACGGACATCTGCCTGCGACATGGCCGCGCTCAGTTTCTTGAGCGCATACCCAGCGGCGGCGGGGATCGCCGCCCCGATCATCGCGCCGGGGACATGCCCCACGGCGGCGCCAGCGGCCCCGCCAAGAGCGCCGGTGACGGTGGCACCCATCCCTCCCCCGCCGCCAAGCATATTCGCGACGCGACGCGTGATGTTTTCAACGGGGGTTCCCGTGACGATCTTCCGCATCTGCGTAAGTTCTTCTTGGGAAAATCCACGGCGCAACTTATCGCTCTTGAGAACGTCTTTAAGGCGCTGGCGCGTCGCGTTATCGAGATTCATCCCACTGTTGGCGCTCCCAGCTTGAAGTTCCGCCGCCTCAAGTTTTCCCTCGATTACGTCGCTACGTTTTGCCGCCGCGTAGTTCCCTCTCGCCTCCTCAAGAGCGGCGGAAACCGCCTTGGGGTCGCCTTTCAAGACCGCCTTTTTAGGAATGTCCGCGAGAAAGTCGTCCAGGGACGAGATGGCGTCCCGCGCTGCCTTCCTTTCGGTAGGATCGACGGAACCCGCCGCTTGCCCGAGCTTGCGCCGAAGAGACTGGATGCTCCGCCCGTCAAGGAATGATCCTTCTGGCGGTTCATCAAGACGATTTAGTATCTTGAATGTTTTTGGCGACAAATCCTCATCCACGATATCGTTCGTGGCGAGAAGCTCGTCCTTCCACGTTTTGAAGGCGCTAGGCTTGACGACAATCTCTTTTATGGACGGGTGCTCGTATGCGGCGCTCGCAGCCTCGTAAAGCTCATCGCTCGTTGGAGCCTCGATAGGGCGCCGGAGCCTCGCCGCTTCCTCTCCCGCCGCGCCAGCAGCCTTCGCCGGTCTCATTGCGGGGTTGAGAATATCCCCCGCCGCGCGTGCCGTCTCGCCAACCTTACCGATGACGCCGGGAGCGCGGGCGACCGCTGCGCCGCCGGCAGTTAGCCCCGCGCTAAGATCACCGATCACGCCAACTGGATCAGTCGCGACCGCCTTTTTGAAGCCCTCGATGCTTCCGTAGCGATCAGTGAAGTATTTACCCACAGCCTCGGGATAAGCCTCGGACGCGCCGGATTTTTCCTTTACGACATTAAGCCCGTGCTGATAGCGCTCGCCGAAGGTTTTCTCGGGCAGGGCCTCGCTCGGAACAGCCGCCGCGAGCGCCGAGCCCCCCATTGCAATCGCGCCAGTTCCGACATTAGAAAGCGCCGTTGCGGTATCGATGGGGTGCATGAATGGCTGGGCAATGCCTTCGATAAATCGTCCGGCGCTTTCCGGGGCGTTATGGAGCGCTTGTGACCCTACTTCTCCCCACGACATGCTTGGAGCCTGTGCGCCGCCTTGATGCGCCGCTGGCTGATATTTGGTCCATGGTCCATCTTCCGCCGGCTGCGCGCCCGAAGGCTGAGGGGTGTAGTTTTCCCACGGTCCCGGCATTATTGAGCCTTTTCCCAGCTTCCAGGCTTAGATGGATCGCCGCCCTTGAAGCGATAGCCTTGCTCGATATGGCCTGGTTGGGGAACGCCGCCTTGTCCTCTCGCGCCGCCTTCCGTTGATGGCTGCACAGCGCCACCCGCCCCACGTCCCGGCATATATGGGTTTGGAGCCCCCGGACCCATCGTGGAAAGATCGGAAAATGCGGCGCGTCGGAAATTGATAAGGCGCTGCGCTTCTTCTAAGCTCGCCTCAAGTTGCTTCGAGCCATAGTCGCCGTTGACAACCATGTTCGACAGCTTCCACGCCGATTCCGTTGGTGCATAACCGCCATTCGCCAAGTTTGCGTATTCTTCCTTCAATGTATTGATATCAGTCATATATTTTGCGACAAGTTGGCCTTTCGGGCTATTTCCATTCGCTTGCATCCACGCGCCAAGTTCAACCTTGTTCGCGAGAGGAATGCCAGAAAGTCTCAATTCCTTCGAGGTCTCAACCGTCCTATCGATCGTGTTGACGACGCTTTCCGCCAGCGCGTTAAATCGGACCATCTGAGGACCATTAAGCGACATTACTTGCTTTTTCGCCGCCTCATATTCGAGGTTGGCTTTGGTGAGATTGTAATCGCCGCCTTTGGCAAGTTCAGCCCGAACTAGCGGCCCAACTCCGTAGCCCGTCGCCGCTGTTGGCGGAATTGTCCCGTTTTTAATTCCTTGCGCTATTTCGTGCGCTTCGTCCTTTCTTTCCGCCAAGGTGCGTTCGCCGGCCGTCGGAGCCTCGAAAAGCGTTTCTCCCGTTGGCGAAACGAATTGTGTGCCGGGATGGACCGTTTGCGGCGAGATTGCCTTGATCCTCGCGTCGCGATCCTTTTCAAGCTCGTCGGCGCGCTGTTGCGCCGGCTTGCTCATCGTTTGCCGAAGCTCGGAAATTCTCTTCGTTTCCGCCGCAATTTCTTCCTGCTGCGTCTTGAACCCTCGATCAAGCGGCGGCTGATAGACGAGGGGCTGCCCGCCTTGCTGTGGCGATTGGGCCGGTTGAGCGCCGCCCTGAGCCGGCTGTTGGCCCTGACCGCCGCCATAGTTCCCCGCGATGATGCGCTGCAACTTTTGGGTTTGATCTGGATTTAGAGGCGCGTTGACGTTTGGAGCGCCGATGGCCTTCGCAAGGTTCGATGCTTGGTTCGGAGATAGTCCTTGGGCAAGACTCGCCACGGTCTGACCCGCGCCGAGCGTTGGTTGCGGACCGCCACCAACTTGTCCCAGGCCTGCCGCGCGCGCGCCAAGACCGATGCCGCCGGTATCGCCCGCCGGCTGCGCGCCACCATTCGAGCGCGGGATTGAACTTCCGGCAGTCAGCGCGACGGCGGGGATGGACGGAGATGCATCATTCTGGGTTCCCGTCGCCAATTCGGCGTAGCGGGAGCCAGTCATACCGTTCACGTCTTTGCGGTTCGCTCCTTGCGCTAAGGGCTTGCCGGTAAACCACATTGAAGCCGCGTCCGGGGCGTCGCCGTATTTTTCGAGATATTGTCCGAGTTTTGCCTTAGCGACAGCTTCCTGAGCCTGTGGATCGTTGAGAAATTCCTGCCGCGTCATCTTGCGGCCAAGAACCTCCTCGGTCCATTTTGGGATGTTGGCGCCCATGACCTGATATTTGCCATAGGCGCGGTCGCCGCTTCCGGTCTCCCGTCCAATGGCGCGATATGGGTCTTTTTCGCCGCCACTTTCGACGCGCGCGATTCCGGCCTCAATGCGCCCAAGAGCGTCGCCACCGGCCGATGGCGGAGCGCCTGCCTGTGGAGCGCCACCGCCGCCGCCAAGGAATTGATCGGCGGGCGCCGGCTGGTATTGCTGCTGCTCTAGCTGAAGGCCCGCCAGCTTCGCCGCTTGGTCCGGGGGGAGCAAGCCCTTCTGAGCGAGCGTCTGCATATAACTGGCCGTATCCAATTGGCCATTGGCCATCGGAAGGCCGCCAGCGAAGGCGGTTTGTTGCGCCTTTTGCTGCTCGGCAAGAATCCTCTGTCGCTCGATTTCCTGCTGTTGCTGTTGCAGCGTGAGTTGGTCGGATTGCGCCTTTCGATAGTCTCCCGGCAAGTTCCCGAGCGCCGTCCCGAGCTGCGTGTTGTCCAGCGTCGGGTAGGATGGACCGGCGACGAAAGGCGCAACCATCAAGCAGCCTCCAATAGGCCGCCGAGCTGAGCCGCGAAGTCAGTCGCGTCCTTATAGTTCACGGCCTTATAGCCGGAGAACTCCCTCACCGCATCGGGGAATAAGTTTTCAACATCTTGAGCCATAAGCCCGATGTTGGTCCGATCTTCTCCCTTGTAGCGGTAGCGGTAAATCTGCTGCCCGTCGTAAAGCTCTCCGACGGGTTCGATGTCGTCCTTTATGCGCTCGTCGCTTCCAGTGAAGAGTGAACCGAGGCCGGTCAGGAGGCTCGTCCCATAAGTTGGGTTAAGCGCCGAACTTGTAGGCGTTCCTAATAGCCCACCTATCGCCTTCCCAGCGCCGCCAAGCAAACTCTGCGCTTGGTTCTGGTTGGCGAGAGCCGCGTTTGCGTTCGCATTGCCCGCGCCAGTGAGTGCGGAAATCTCGGTATTGGTGAGATTGTTCTGCACGCCGGCCTGTTGGTTGCCGAGGTTTTGATACATCCCGGCTATGCCTTGCGCCGCTTGGTTGGACGCTCCCAGATAGGGCTGAAGCTGGCTGACATAGTTCCCATAGTTTTGCTGCGCTAGGCCGGAGCCGTAATTCGCCAGTGCCGTGAGCTGGTTGCCGGAATTAAGCGTCCCGTTCGCCGCGCCCGCCGCGTTTATCTGGTTGTTGCCCTGTCCAAGCGAGAACTGATAGCCGGGCGTGGTCTCCAATTGAGCAAGCGCGGATTGATTGCCAGCCGGGCCGTTGAGCCCGAGCGCGTTCCCGAGCCCCGTGACGCCTTGGTTTGCGGTCGTCAAATTCTGCTGAAGAGGGGCGACGCCCTGCTGCGTGGCGGCTGCTAATTGTTGGTCAGCCGTTTGCGCGCCCTGCTGGCCAGCGCCAATCGCCGCGAGCATCGCTTGGGTTTGGTCCGCCGCGGCTGTATTCGCGCCGCCGAAGAGATTGCTGAGGAAACTCATGGCTAGACGATCCTTATTCTGACGACGCCGGAAGCCTGATAGAGAGCATTTATCGGCACGCCGGCCTTGGCCGCTGCCGCATCGTTCGCCGCCGCCGGGAGAGGCCCGATGATGTTCGCTGCGATAGCTGACGCCCACTGTCCAAATGGGATGCTCGGCACGCCGCGCCCGTCAGCCCACGGGGCTGAGACAGGCGGGAGATTGGCTTTGCGATTTGCCGTCATGTTCCCACGGCCCTTACATCAGATGACATGGTAGCGCCGAGGAAGCTGACGTAGATAGGGTCGGTCACATCCAACCGCCAGCGCACGCCCATTGGTCCGGCAAGCCCCATGTTCGTCACCGAGACGCGAACGCGCCCGCCGGCCGCCTGCTTCCCGAGAGGTCGCACCAACGGATTGCCCCAATCCTGGCCGCCGTCCTTACTCATTGAAATCGCCACGCTCGGGGCTTGTTCATTCGGCGGGGAGGTCAAATCGACCGCGCTACCGCCGGAAACATAGGCGTTCGCGTAGGCGCTGCCTTCCAGTTCGATGTGCGTCAGGTCGAGGTCTTTGATCGACCAGACGCCATTGGCTTCTGTCGTTCCGAGAACGCCGGAAACCTCGATCACGTCGCCGGTTTTCATGCCCGCCGTAGATGCCACGATGAGCTTCACGTCCCCGTCTGCCGCCGCCGATGTTCCGAGCACTTTCGTTGTCACTGATCCAACGGCCTGGCCGACGCCGACCACAAAATCAAAATCCGCGCGAGCGACGCGCTGTTGTGCAGGGAACTTCTTCACCGGCCCGGATTCGACGCGATACAGTTCCGGCGCTCCGACTTCGGTTGGATTGCTGTCGTCGGCATAAAGCACGTTGCCTGATTGCTGATCGCCGACAAGCCACTTCCCGAAAGCGGGATGGCCGTCCGTCGCGCGCCAGCGTCCATAAACCGAAGCCAAATTAAGCGACCAGCGCTCGGTCCATTTCCGCGTCTGAAGGTTAAATTCCCACGTCCACCCCGGCGCCGAGATGGTCCAGAACTTCTTGCCCGCCGTGATGTAGCAGCCGGCCTCGATTGTTTGTCCGGCGACGACTGCATTCTCTATCAGCCGGTCAAGATCGGGCGGGGAAGCCTTTATGTGCGCCAAAGCACCAGATGTCATCCAATGCACGCCAAAATCTTGCGCCACCCATAGAAGCTCGGAAAACCCCGTCTCGAACCCGGCGATAGCCGATGATTGAATGAGCCCGATGTCGAGGACCACGAGGCGGGAATATGGGAAGTTAGGAGACGGTATCGCCGCGTCTTGCCAAACCTCGCATGATCCAGTCGTGAACAGCATGAGAAGGCCAGAGAACGGGATGCTGCGCAACAGCACAACGTCGGATTTGGCTTGAACGGTGATGTAAGTCAGCGCGTTCATAATCAGGCCGTTCAACACCGTGGCGTAAACCTGTCCCGCGCCCGTGGTGAAGAAAAAATACCCGTCTTGGAAGCACACCGAGTTAGGCTGCGCCATCGCGCCTTGCCCGGTGTAAGCGGTTGGCGCTCCGGTGAACGCCCCGTAGGTTCCTTGCCCGCCAGTCAAATTGCCAGACACGGGAGAGAGCGTGATCGTCTCGGTTCCCGTGGTCACCACCCCAACGATGGACGTCGAATTGCCGACCGACCCTTGGTGGTCAACCGTGATGACGGCGCCGAGCACCGTCGAAGACACATTCGCCGCGATCAGGACCGCGTTTAGGTTGAGCGCCGAGTTGAGCGCTGCCGCGATCGTCGCCGCCGTCTCGCCAGCCCCGAGCGTATGGCTGATCGTGACAGGAAACCCGTTGGCGTTCGTCGCCGAAAGATATGGGTTGAGGATGTCGAGCGTGACCACATCACCGGAGGTGAAGACCGAACCTCCAATCGTCACCGTCGCGGTTGCCGGCGTCACGGCGGCGCTGCCTATGACGAAAGCCCCATCGGCGGGATCGACCACAACAACATCAGGGACAGGTGACGCTTGGTTGCGCGCGAGCGACACCTTGCTCGTTCCGGGGAGAACCCCGAGCGAGATCACATTTCCTGCCGCATCGACCGTCGAGCAGTTTCCCGACCAGCACTCGAACGAAATGGCGTTGACTGCGATCCCGCCGCGATAGCCGCTCTGAGGCGTTGCGGCGAAGAGAGAGAGGCCAGCCGAGCGAACCAGTTTGAACTTTTTCTGCTCGTTCTCGCCCAACGAATCCGCATAGGCGTTTATCAAACGCCCTTCAGACTCTTGAGGGCTTGAGCCAGGAAAGCTAGAAAGCGGGAACGGAATCGGGACGGGAGCCTGTACGCCCATCTTAGATTAGCATCCCACGCGATTGTGCGAATTCAATCGGATCACGCGCGCTCTTAGAGAGATTGCACGGCTCGCATAGGAGCTGGAGGTTGCGGGGCCAATTCGATCCTCCCTTACTGAGCGCGATGATGTGATCCACGTGGCCTTCTCCATTCAGCTTTGATCGGCAATCTGGCATGGCGCAGTGGTCTTTCTGCGCCTGGCGGATGCGCGCAACATCGGCTGCTGTGTGATTGCCTTCGGCATTGCGTTTACGGGCGCGGCGATTGCGGTCAAGTTCTGCGATCTTGCCAGGGTTGGCCTGTTTCCAAGCCTTCCTGCATTTTCTCATCATTTCAGGATGAGATGCACGATAGGCGGCCTTCATCTCTCGATATTTTTCTGGCTTGGCTGCTTGGCAAGCACGAATCGACTCGCGAACCTTATCCGGGTTATTCTTTGTCCAAGATCGGTTGTGTTCCCGATATTTATCCCGATGCGCCGCACGATATGCGCGCTGTGTTTCACGGTTTCTTTCTTGGTTCTCTGCCAGCCAAGCGTGATTGTTCTCGCGAATCTTATCCGAATTGGCCTGGCGATATGCTCGATTTGTTTCTTTTAGCCTCTCAGGATTGGCTGCTTGCCAAGCCTTTGCCGCCGCGATGCTCTTCTCTGCGTTAGCGGCATACCAAGCGCGAGTGCAGCCGGTGCATATGCCATTCGATGCGAGCCTTGGCGAGATATGCCCCTTGCCGCATGCCTCGCCGGTGAAAAAATGCTTCGATCCGGTTTCTAGAGCCTCTTTGCGCGTGAAAGGCAAATGCTCTATGTCTATCTCAGCCATCGCCCGGTTCCTTCGGGTTGAGGGTCAGAAGCCGTCGTCTCCTGGCAGGGAGTGGCGGCTTCGCTTTACGCCATAATAACTTAGGCTAGAACGATGTTGTTCGCAAGATTTCTCCCGTAGGTCTTCCTCGCGTCATTTGTTTGAGCGAGATCGCAGCCGTCCCCGAACCTGGCGGCGATCCCAACCCCGCAGAGATGAGCGGCCCAATGAAGTCCGCGCTCGCGCCAAACTTCGTCGCGCACTCCCCGGCGACGATAGATGCCAAATCCACAAAGAATTCGCCCGGAATGTTCCCCGGATCCGCGACGTAGACGATTTCCAACGCGCCAAGTTTGCGGAATATCGCATCGAGGCGGTCGTTGACGTAATTGAAATCTTCGGGTGCAATCGTCTGGCCGGCCGCGATGACGCCGAGATTGGCAAGCGCCTCGGTGACGAGATCGCTCGCTGTGTAATACGGCGTCGAAACCATCAGGCCCTCCAGGGCAATTCAAAAACGCCATACCGCATCCATATTTCGGCCGTCTGGGCATCGCTCAAGCCCTCCGACAGCCGCATCTGGCGCAGCTTCGGCTCAATCAGAGTTCCGAGATAGGAGATGTCGTCGTGGCCGATTTCGCATTTCAGCCGGAGGTCGCGATCTTGAGCCCAATTCTTGACGAGCTGCTCAATCGTCGAAACGCCTTCCATCCATCCGAGGACATGCCCGCGGTATTCCATCGCGTCAGTCGGCGCTCGGTTTGGGTTCTCTTGCGGCGCGTCATTGCCGACGCGGTAGAAGCGATTGGCGCGCGCCGCCTCGATGTGGTCTTTGTTCGCAACGCGAGTCGGGATGTTGGCAATGAATTCGACCCCCCGCCATTTGGTCTTAACCGGATCGCCTTCACCGGGGAGATAGGTCACAAATTCCTCGAACTCGTCTTGCATATCTGGTTCCTCGGTAATGGTGATGGAAGGCGGGAGATCAACTCTCGCCTTCCGAGGACGCCCTTTCGGCCAGGCCATTTTTACTGGTCGTCCGATTTTGCCCAAGTAATAACGAAGGTCGTGGAGCCAGTCGTCGCCGCCGTGCCGGTCTGCGTATATTTCGCATAGAGAGCAAGATATGCAGGCACTACGCTTGTCCCCGACGAACTGTAGGCTTTTTGGAGCGACGTATTCGCTGTCACCGCCACGCCGAGGCCGGCCGCTGTCGTCAAGTGAACGACGCCGGTCGCGATAGTGGTTGTGTTGTTGCTGACACACGCGGTTGCCGTGCCACAGTCCGCCATGAGTTCGTTGGCGCTCGCTTGCGTTACGCCAAGCGTGAGGACGTTGGTCGTAGTCGCGTTCCACGCGGTGGTCGTGTCCGCGTCGATGGCCAGGATGTAAGCGCTCGCCGGAATCGACGCGAACCAAATACCGTTCTTGATGTTTGGGTCGTTGAAGTTCACCGTTACGCGGGTATAGCAGACGTTCTGCGTCGCCGAGCATGTCCGCATCGGGATTATCTTCGTCCCGGCGTAGACCTGCGGGTCAATTGTGTAGGCGCTAGCCGAGATGATCGGCGCGAAGACAAACGCCATCGCAATGGCGAGCGCAGTCGCGAGTTTGTGGAAGTTTTTCAGCATGGGTTTTCTCGTCTGTTCGAATTGAAGGAAGAGGCGGCGCATCAGCGCGCCGCCGTCATTCATCACGCGTCGGCGATAGCCGTGAAAAAACCAGTGAATACACCCCATTCCTTGAAGTTGTTGGCCGGGGTCAGCTTGGCGAGCTTGCCAATGCCGTAGGCCATCTTCAGGCCCGCGCCGCGAAGGAACTGATAATCATCCTCTTTCCTAAACGTCGGGGTTGGCATTTTGCCCCAGCACCAAGCCTGCGCCTGCTGACCGCACAGGAACGCCGGGGCGACCTGGACGTTGGCGGCGCCCGCCGTCTGATAGAAGACGGGGAGCCGCAGCGAAAGCTCCGGGATTTCGCGGATGATGATGCCGTTGTAGAGCAAATCGCCATCGACGAAGATCGGATTCTTCATATACCCCTGCTGCTCACGCGCACGGGAGTTCTGGTTTGCCGTCTTGATGTCGGTGTCGTTCGCCAAGTCGCGGAACTGTTCCTGCCCGACGAAGAGCACGAACCACTCCGTTCCGTTCTCCTTCAGCTTGAACGGGCGGATGCGCGGGTTGGCTCTCTTCGCGCGGCGCTTCATGGTCATCAGAATGGCGCCGGAGATAACGTCCGTCGTCGTGGTGATGGCCGTCATCGACGCGGCGAAGTTGCCCGCCGACAGGTTCGCCGTGTTGGAGTGGCCGATCTGGATGCGGTCCGCGTTGTCCGTGATCCAGGTGTTGCGCTGCGCCGCCGTGGCCGCGTCGAACAATAGGCCGTTGACGCGCTGGCCGTTGTTGGAGCCAAGGCCCGCCGGGGACGATTGCGCCGGCAGAGCATAGAAGGCGTCGCAAATCTCGTCGCGCTGGAGTTCCTTGCCCCAATCGACGAGCATCGGCTTCGCTTCGGCGAACAGGTCGATGGACGATTTCTGCTCTTCCGCGTTGTTGATGACGACGGCGTTGCGCGCCCAATCGATCCAAAGACGCATCCCGTAGTTGTCGAGAGCCTCTTCGTTTCCGACCATCGGCCCTGACGCGATGGCCTGGGCCTGAAGGCGGGCCATCAACGGGACGTTGATCTGCTCGCCGCCGTTCTTGCCGCCCTTGTCGAGATCGGGGATCACGCGGATGATCGAATTGATGTCCGTCCCCATGTAGGGGCTGAACAAGTTTTCGCGCACGTATTCCCGGAAAATCTGCTTACGGAATACGATGAGTTTATTATTAGCCTGAGTTACGGAAGCGGCCATAACCCTGTCCTTTCTGTTTGGTCGCGTCCATAGCCGGCGCTAGGGCCTTTCAGCCAACACGCTTGATAGAGGCGACTTAGGTTGTCCAAGCCGAACTGAATGTCGCGCTTTCCGATCCGTCATAAATTTCGAGATCATTCGGAGCGCGCGTGTTGTTCCCGCCCGCCCGGTTCAGGGACGCCGGGAGTTTGACGGTTGTGCGGGGCCTGCCGTTGTCGCCGGTCATCGCTTCGCCGCGGAGTTCGGCGACGAGCTGCTTGCGAAATTCCGGGTCGGCCATCAGCGCCTTGCGGGTGTCTTCGGCGATCTTGGCCTTGTAGGCCGTGGGATCGTCGCCGACCTCGCGAAGGGCCTCGTTGCGCCTGTGCCACGTCACGACGGCCTCGCCGGGGTTCGGCGCGTCTATGAGGCGTTGCACAAGCTGGCGGTTGTCTGGGTTGTTGGCGTCAAGAGACTTGAGCGCGCCGAACGCAGCATCGAACGCCTCGCCATGTCGTGTGCGAGACAACTCCATGCTGATGTTGATGCGCTGTTCCTTGATCTGCTGATTGACGGCGGCGAGTTTGGCGTCGAAGCCTTTTTGCAGATGGTTGACGAAAGCGGTCGGGTCTTCGAAAAGGTCGGGCGTGGCCTCTTCAGGCTTCGGCTGAACGGGTTGCGCCGGCTGGCGTTGGGAAGCAATGAAGCCCTCGAATTTCGCATTGAGTTCGGCGATTGCTCTTTGGCTTGCCGTCTTCTCCGCTTCGAGTTGCGCCTTGAGCGCATCACGTTCGGCCTGGGCCGCGCGCGTCTTCTCTGCCTCTTCACGTAGGCGCCCGGACGGAACACGCCCCTGCGCTTCGTGAGCGGCTTCCGCAGCAACCTCCGCGGTGGTCTCGGTGGTAGCTGCCTCTTCTCCCTCCGGCTTGTCCTCAGAGGCTTCTGTCGTCTCGACATCTTCCTCTTCGTCGCCTTCATCTTCGGGTTCTCTCTGCCCTTCGAGACCTTCGCCCATCGCTTCAATCGATCGGTCGCCGGTTTCGTCGAGCGTCAATTCCTCCTTGTCGAAGGCGTCGCCGAATACCTCTTTCTCCGTGCCGATGATCGCATCGCGCAGAATATCGTCGTCTTTCGCCATGGTGGTTTCTCACGGTATCGCTGTGAAGCGGCGGGGCTTTTGCGTCTGCTCCGGGGAGACGTTGCGCCATATCGCGGATCGCTTGCGGCGGGATGACTTCAAGTCCCGAACTTGCACGCCATGTCGTTGGCGCGGACGATTCCTATTGCTGCGCGGGCGCTTGGCCTGGCGCGGCTGTCTGTTGCGGAGGCTGGAACAATGCCAGCGCCTCGGTCCAAATCTTGTGCTGCAACTCTGTGGCGTCGAGTTGCGTCTGCGCACCGGCCTGTTGGCTTTCCGCGATGGCTTTCGACGCCAGCGCATCCGACTTGCGAGCGTCAGCGGCAGTTTTCGCGTTTGTGATCGCGGCGTGCTCCATCTGCAACTTATCAGCGGCCTGCTTCATCGCCATTTGCTGCGGTGTCGGCTGCGGAGACATCATCTTCATGAGGCGCTGCTTCTCGGCGCGGGGCCCAGGCCACAGCTCAATGAGCACGGCGGGCGGGACCGCGCCAGGCGGCAATCCCTTGAGCATATCGAATAGGTCTTCGGTCAAAGACCCCGTGTCCGGCCCTTCCTCAAGCACAATGTCCACGTCCAGCGCACCGAGCGCGTTGACGATCACAGGTCGACCAAACTCGTCGAGAGACATGGTGTTGATCTGAACGAACGCCTTTTTTTGATTTTCGTCGTCAGATATGCGAATCCACTTTTCCGAAGTCCAATGACGCTGCGCCGCGTTCCAAATCGCCCGATAGAGTTTCAGCTTCCACTGGCGATAATTCAGAATGAACGGCCCCAACTCGGCCATTCCAGGCTGTTGGAGCAACTTGATCGCCCGGCCCGATATGTTCGCGATGGACGCGCCGGATAGGACGGCCATGTTGATGCTGGCGAACTGGTCGATTTCGTTCGCCGCACCGGAAGCCATTTCGCCGAAGACCGCCACGTCCTGCGGCTTGTCGTCAGGCTTTAGCGTGCGGCCAGGATTGACCTCGATATAGCCGTCAGGCCGCGCCATTTCGATGCGGGCTTTCTCCACATCATCAACCGCGCCTTTGTCCGCGACGATCCGGCGCGAGTTGGCGATATGCAATTGCTTCGACTTGCTCTGGTTGAGCGAGTCCTGCGGCCCCTTCAGATTGCGGACGAAGCCGTAGCGGTCGCCGTCATGGTCCACCGCGACCGAGAACATATTGAATGATCGATCGCTCTTGCCGCGCTCGTCAAAGAATGGAGAAACGCCTTGGTCGAGGATGACGGTCGAGACATAGAATGCCCAGCACCATTTGCCTCGGTTCTTATACCAATGCTCAATGATGCGAACGCGCTGCGACGAAGTGATGACCCACTTATACTCGCGGTCGGCGTTCGTCGTGAGATCGCTGTCGCCTTCAATGAGCCCGCGAAGTTCGTCTTCCTTGTCAGGGAAAAGCTCAATCGCCTCATCGATATCGAACCACTTGCTTATGCCCTCATAACGAGCATCGGAAAAGTCGGCGCGATAGGACTTCGGGTCATAGAAATATTCGTCTCCAACTACCCACGCAATGGCAATATCGACCTTCCCTTTGTCGTCCTTAGTCAGGACGCGCTGCACCCCGGCGACGCCATCAATCCCTGACTGAAGCAAGCACCAAGGATCAATACCCTTGAAGTCATTGGCCTCCAGCACGTAGCGAATGACCTGCGTCGCGAGGTCCGCGCCCTGCTCGCTGCGGACGTGGCGGGGGAGCGCCCTCGGGTCGGAGCGCCCGCGCTCAACAATGCCGACAATCTGGTTGATCTTGCGCGATACGCGGTTCCAAGTGAGCGGCGGCTGGCGGCGGCGGCGCATAGTATTTATTTGCTCAGGCGTCCAATGAGCTCCATGGTAATACCTTCGAGCATCTTTTTGTTCTTCGATCTCGTCAACCTTACTGGTCAAATAGTCCAAGAACATTGTTCTTAACTTACGAACATCAAGAAACTGTTGCTTTTCTTCGTCAATATCCTGCGGTCTATTCTCTGGAGATTTGTCATTATTCTCGCGGGTGGCAACCTGCGGCGCCCATCGCGCGGAGTCGCCGGATGCAGCCTGGTCCCAGACCTCAGCCACGCTTCGACGCCTTTGCGAGGGCCTTCTCTGAAACCAGCCCGCGCGCCATGTGATGCTTTAGGCCGCTTGCCAGCTTATGGTGCATCTTGGCCTTTTTCTCGTGATGCTTGGCGACGGCCTCGACTAATTTAGGATTCGCCTTGATCTTCTCGGCGTGATCGATAGTGCGGCCGGCATGCTCCAATTCATAATCTTCCCAAGGACCGTCCTTGCGTTCGTGTGGCTCCTTGTATTCGTGCATTGCTTCGGGAGCGTTCGTGCTAAGCCCGCTCTTGTTGGACGCGCTCTCACCTTTTGGCATGTTCAGGCCCATCCGTTGCGTTCGACCAGCTTGTCATACTGGCGCTGTGAAATCTTGCCGGCCTTCTTGGCCTCTTCCGCCGCGCTCTGTTCCTTCGACATAGGAGCGCTCGCGGGCTGAGACAGTATTTTCTTCAAATCCTCAAGCGCATCGTCCATCGCTTCAACGGGGATTTCAAGCTGATGGCTTTCCACGGTCTCTGCGATTTTCTTGGCTTTATCTATTGCCTCTTTTGCCGTCTTGCCAGTTGCGACGACCGCACCGATTTCCGGCATTCCTGTCGCTTGCGGGCTAACGTAAATGTCGCCGTCGATAACGGTGTAGTGGCGCAGTTTTATGTTGTCCCGGTATTCGTCCGGGAAGCGAATGTGCGCGTAATTCTGGTCGGCCCATGTCGAGTGAAGGAGAACTTCCGCGCCCCACACATTCCCGTCAAATTCTGGCTCGATCAGTATCCCCTCGGCGCCATACCACATGACCTCGGAGAGGTTGTTGCACATGATCTGCATCAACTCGCTCGGCGGGCTCCCGCATCTCGCTGTGCCGTCAATCAGATATCCATTGCCGTCAGGCGTCACGCGGACTTCCGTGCTCCAAGAGCCCCGATATTCATTCTCGCGCATGTAGGCGGATACGGCGCGGTTAACGTCCCAGACCTGATCGGGGACTTTGGCGCGATCAATGACCCGGCAAACGTAAGCTTGATCTTTCTTCTCGATCCCGCACATAGTCTTCGACCAGAATTTCCCGTCAACTGCCACGCCATCCCACCCGGTCTCAATGGCAGGATCGATAGCCGCCTCGACGACAAAATCCATGACGTGCGCTCGCGCGCCGAGACGATGTTCCACCTCGTCCAACACTGGCTCGGCGTGATCATAGTTGAGCGCGTTCAACGTCTCGATGTCGCCGCGCTCGCCGTGGTGTCCGCCCAATTTGACGAACTGCTTTTCGTTGGCCTTGAGGTGCTTGCGGAGGGCGGCAATCCCCTTGATTTCTTTGTAGTCGCCGACAGGGAGCCCCGCCTTTGCCATCATCTTCTTTGTGAAGACGCGATCTAGCTCCAGCATCGACCCAGGATAGCCACATCCCCAAACGCGCTTGCCTTGTGATCGGAGGTAAGTGTGCAACCCAGCGTTATAAACGTCTGGGAAGACCCAAAGATCAATGTCGTCGGCATGCTCCCATGGGTTGACCACGCGCTCAAAGTCAGGGTCGCCAGCGCCGACAACAAGGCCCCGTGAAGTCGGATACGATCCGACCCAATCGTTACAGTAGAGAACCCGCCCAAAGTCCTTTGCAAGCCGCTTGGCGATCTCGACGAATATGCCACCGGGCTCCCAGACAATGGCCGTCTTCTTCCGCAGATTCTCCATGCTCACCCCTCTACCGGGTCAAAGCGTGGATCGCTGGGAGCGCCCTCGTGCATCGGTGCGTCGAGAGAAAGCGTCTCGCAACGACCCATGAAATCGACGCCGAGCGAAAATTCTCTAGCCGGCGCAATTAGCCCCGTAATGTCGAATTTCTGGCAGGACGAAATGTGTAAATAAGCCCCGTCGTGTTGATCCCAAGTGTCGAGGACTATAAAACTTTCGGTAAGGGGCTGGCACGCCGTCATGCCGTTTCCGCCCTTGCCGTCTTCCGTTGGATATCTCCAAACCGCCGGAGCGCCGGCCGGCGTCATCCCAAGCGCCTGGACCGCGCGCACAAGGAAATAGCGCCATTGCACTTCCGAGAGAGAGCCGCGCAACACGACATTTTGCGTGTAAATTCTGCGGCCGAACTCAGTCATGCATTTTCGCCATCTGCTTGGGAGAGATCAGCCCGCGCTTCGCGGCCTTGCGGACATGCTTCGGCAGCTTCTTGACGCTCTTGCCGCGCGACGCCGCGACGAACTCTTTCCCGACCTTGGCCGGTATCCCGAGCGTTGATTTGCCCTCGGCGGCGCTATGCATCGCGGCGTTTTGGGCCTTGCTCACAACTGGCATTTCATGCTCCGCTTTGCCGCGAAACTCTATTTTCGCATTGTTGGACTGAACGGTCGATTCAGCCATTACATCGTCATCGCGACGGAATTGATGGAACCAATCACGGCGCCGGACGCCGACGTAACGAGCATCACCAGTTCAACCGCGACATGCGAGCCGGGAACCAAGCCCGTGCCGGGGATCGTAAACGTCAGGTTTCCCGCTGTGGCCGGGATTTGCTGCGCCGCCGTAATGCCGGAGATCGCCGTCTCGACGCCGTTGACCTCGGTGTAAGCCGCAACCGTCATCGTCGTGTTCGCCGCGGTGACGACCGTGCCAGAGTAATTGCAGTTGACGGTGACCGCGATGGACGCGCCGGCGACATAGGTATCCGCCAGGTCCAACTCAAACATCGCCTTGTCGGTCTTGTTCGCGGCGCCCGACGTAGCCTCGCCGACCAGAACCATGCTCGCGCCAACCGAGCGCGATATGCCGACCGTGCCCGCTGGCGTGCCGGCGGCGGCCGTCATCGGGACGCCGAGGTCAGACTTCGCGTTCGTCAAGGCGAGATAGCGAACCAAGCCGCCGCCCGCGCCTGTCGGAACAAACACCGACGACACCGCTTGCGGCTGGCCGTTGCCGCCGTTCTGGCGCGACTGCGCGAGCGTGCTGACATACAGCGTCCCGCCCGAAACGGCGATACTCTCCGTCATCAGCTCGGAGATTGTGTTTTGCGTCGGGGATGGGGCCGGCGTCTGGTCTAGGACGACCGTCTGCGCCAGAGAGCCGGTTGCGAACATCGCCGCGGCGACGGCCAATGCGAATTTTCTCATCGTCGATCTTCCTTTTTCAGGACGTAGACACAATGCAATTTCGGCGCGTCCGCGACGCGAAGCACGATATTGCGATCCGGGTCATGCTCGAATCCGAAGTTCTCAAGCACCCTTATCGAATGGTCATTGTCGGGAAGGACAGAAGCCGCGACGCTGTTGAGCCCAAGCGTTTCGAACGCAATGTCGAGAACCACGCCGACCGCGCGCACCGCGTAACCTCGCCCAACGAACGGAGTCCCGATCCATGTTCCGAGCAACCCGACTCTATCGACGAACGGTCCGAGCGTAACGCCGCCGACAAGATCGCCGTTCGGCCGGCATATCAGGAACGAATAGCCCCGGCTTTCCCGCGCGACGGCTTCGGCCTCGGCGACCTGACGCGCGAAACTCTCTTCGTCCACGGGCGGCTGCCAGTCCGGTTCCACTCGGGCGAGATAGTCGGCGGACGCCTCTCGCAGCGCCCGCCATGCCGGATAGTCGCCAAGCGTCGGGAGCCGAAGGATGACGCCCCGCGCATGGATCACAGCGGGCGTACAATGCCAAGTTCGTTGATGCGGTTCTTTCCGTAACTATCGCGCCCCAACTGAAACGATACCTGAAGCCCGCTTTCGTTCGCATCGTCCATGATCGAGACGACATTGCCGAGAGCGGCTTCGAGGCGCTTTCGCAAATCAACAGCTACTTCCGCGTCGGAGCGGCCGGGGACGATTGAGGCGATGGTTGTGCTGGTGCAATCTTTGAAGGTGGGGCTCATGCTTAATTGCTCATCTTGCTTTAGTGCCATCTGTGCGCTTGACGTTTGTGCCATAAGCGCGCCAGTAATGGTGGACGGCCTAGACTTGGAGACGCCACGTCCACATTGGAAGCGACCCGGCCTTGGCTTGCGCTCGGCATGAGCCGAAGGACTTGGTTTAGACGGCAGAAGGAGAAACGTGATGACGATCAGTGATCTTGTGGCAGACCCGGCGTTCATTCCGCTGATTTTGATGTTTATTGGGTCAGGAGTTCTTGTTTGGGCAATATTTCTCGCTGGATACGAAGCGGGGAAGCGTCATCCAGACAAACACCGCCCTATATCGTGAGCGGATCAAGCGCCTCATCTCGCTCAACCGAGCGAGTTTCGCGGTAGTCGTCGCGGGCATTGACTTCCGGCTTGATCTGCGACGGCCCTGAAATCATCTTGTCGAGGAGCTGCCCAATTAGCCCACAGGCGTCCACCGCGTCATCATGAACGCCGGCCGGGAAATTCATCAACTCCGATTCGAAGTCCGACCGCCAAGGCACCAGAGCTGGTATTCTCAACCCACATGTTGCGATCAGGCCTCGGAACGACTGTGCCCGGACGGCCTTGTCGCCCTTCGTCGGGAATTGCTCTCGCGCGGTGTAGGCCTTACGAGCACGCATCTCTCGCTCCAGAAACGGGCCGACGCCGCTTTTGATCTGCCCGGACTCTTCAGCCCAGGCCATCGGCTTCCACTTCTTGACCAGATCGCATAGCGCCACGACCCACTCGTCTGACGCCGCCTGCTTGCGCCAAAGGTCCAGAAGCCACGGATTGCCATCAACGTCCAGGCCAAGGACAGCATGAACAGTGTAGTCACCGCCATTTGACGTGACGGCATAGTCAGAGCCCCCATAAATCCGCAGGCTGTCCCGAGGCGGCATTGCATCGACGGGGATAAGCCATTCACTCTGGAAATATCCGCCGTCGCGCGGGGCCGGGCGCTGCTGATACTGCCCGGAGAACGCATAAGAGCCCATGTCGCGCTTGAGCTTTTCAACCGTTTCGCGCGGGAATCGCACTGGGTCGAGCAATTCACCTTCGTGCGTGCGTGGGTCCGAAAATCCAATTACCGTCGAGCAGGCGCTTGCCGTCTCAAATTCCATCGGGAGGCAAAGCGTGACGAATTCCATCCCGTATTTTTTGATGATCCCGGAAACATCCTCGGAATGGAGGCGCTGCATGATAACGACGATGGCAGACCGCGCTTGATCGTTGAGGCGGTTCACGGCACCCTCGCGGAAGCGTCGCGTCGTCGTGGCGCGCTCGGTCTCGGATTCCGCCGTCTCGGTCGAATGAGGATCGTCAATCAGTAGGCGGTCGCCGCGCTGCGAGGTAAGCGACCCGAAGGCGACGCCTTCCCGAGTTCCTGTCGAAGCGTTGGCAAATGATGTCTCGCCCGTCCTGGTCATGATGACATCTGGCCAAAGCCCGCGATACCACTCCGAAAGCATCAAGTCGCGGCTCTTGCGAACGTCGCGCTTCACCGGGACATCGTTGAAGCTCGTCGAAAGGTAGCGCATTGAGCGCATTCCCTTCGGCCCCCATTCCCAAGCCTGCCAGAGGACAGAAACAAGTAGCGATTTCATCGAGCCTGGCGGGACGTTGATCAGAAGCCGCGTAATCCGACCGTCCGTAACCGCCTCAAGATGTGAGCAAATAGCGTCGATGTGCCAAGAATGGATATACGTCGAGTTCGGCTCAAGCACATGCCATGCCTCGCGGACGAAGCCGGCGAACGTCTGGCATCGCGCCCTAATCGCCGCAGCGTTGTTCTCGACGTCGATCCGTTCACGCTCCCGCGCGCGACGAGCAATCTCGGCCTCGATAACGGCAAGCGGGGGGATTTTCGCGAGAGAAGGCCGCGCGGCCAGAGATGATGTCATGGCGGCGGCGAGGTTGTTTCACAAAATCGGGCTTGGATAACGGTAATTTGTATCACCGGATTATTTTCCCGTCAACAGCCCCATGGCGCGTCGTGCGGATCGAGAACACCGAGCGCGATAGCCGCCGCGTGAAGGGCGAAGACGACCGCGATGGCCTGATCTGGCCGAATATCCTTCTCGTCGATGACCATGTGCATGAACGGCCCAAGCGCGCGCGGGCTGCGCTGCTTGATCGAGGATTCCACCAGATCGAGCTTGTTCCCCCAAGCCCGCACGGTTTCATCGGATGGGCCGTCGCCCGTCCCTGAACTCTCGCCGGGTCGAATATCTGTCGGTATCCCCTTGGCCGCGCGCCAGCGGCGCTTGATCGACGCAAACTCGACGGCGGACTCCCGCAACTCTTTCCGCAGCATCGTATTCTCTAAAAAAAACCGCCCCAACGGCGATTCGCAAAGCTGGTCTCGGTTGCCGCGTCTGTGGCCTTGGGCAAGAACGGTCTGCATCTCGGCCTCCTCGATCTGGCGCTCAAACCCGGCGCGCTGTTCTTTCGTCGGCTGAACGAGCTTGCCGTTGGGGTGGCGACGGCGAAGCTCTTTTGATCTGGTCCTCGACATCGGCCGAACTCACTTCGCGGGTTCTGGCTCCGGGGCCTCGTGCTTCTCCGCGCGCGCCTTGATGGCGTCAACCTTCGCCTCGGCAAGTTCCTTCCGTAGCTTCTCGATCTCGTTGTTAGCCTTGCTCGCAGCCGCCTGGGCCGTTACGGCTTGGTCGGCGGCCTGATTGCGTTGGGCTTGCAAGGCGGTGATGATCCCGTTGGCCTGCTCACTCACCTGCTCGACGGTTTGGGGCGGGGCCAGAGGCTGTTGCGCCAGAGCGACGCCAGCGAGAGCGATAAAGGCTGTGACGGAAAAAATGAAGATTTTCATGCGTGTTTCCTCGTTTCTAGAGAGTAGTTATCGTCTCCGCGACAATAATCCCGTCGCAAACGACCCGATCAATACGAAACATCATTAGGTCGTCATATTGTCGCCGGTGAACGTAATCGAGAGCCATTTCATCGTAAGGGCGCGGGCCAGCGGTAAAGTCGTGTTCGGGTGGAGATTTAATCCCATAGCGGATCGGCAGCGATACGCGCCCATTCTGGCGCAAATAATCCATAGCCGAATGTGGGCGATATTCCCATGTTTGCCGGATCAATTTGACTCGTTCAGGCGTCATGGCTGCACCTTCTTTTTGCGCCACTGCTCGGTGCGCTTGGAAACCGAACCGGATTTCGGAGGCCGACCACCAGTCCCCTTCTTCGGCCCACGCTTCGGCTTGGCGAGTGCTGCCTTGGCCTGCTCGATCTTCTCCGGGACCGCCGGCGCTGGATCGCGCGGCGGCGCTGAGTCAGACGCCGCAGCAAATAGGCGCGGCGGGCGAAGATTCGGGAAGGGGTCAGTGTGGGGCTCTTTTGCCATGCCCAACCCATAGCGCAATAAGTTAGTCTCGTCAAACTTATTGCGCACCATCTCCCAGCTTCATCTGGATAGCCTGCAACACCCGCAGCTCGTCGTCCGTCAGCTTGTCGAGATTGCGATATTCGACAGGGCCGCCGTTCGGGCCTTGATGCTGCTGGACAACCTTATCCGACCATTCGTCGGCGCAAGCGTTTTTCAGGGCAAATATGCGGGATGTGACTTTTGGTCCGCTTTCCGCATTGAGCAAGTCAACCTCAAGGAAACCAACACGTTTTGCCCTAGCGACCTTTATTGCGTCAGAAAACTCAGGGATTCCGCGCTCCCATGCGTAAACAGTCTCACGCGAAACGTCTATCTCTCCGGCAAATGCTGTTAACGAAAAACCCTGTCCCATGAACTCCTTAGCTCTGGCGCAATACTCTGGCCTGTAGAGCGTCGGACGCCCGCCGGCGTGCTTTTCCGCTTGCTCTTGATTGTAATGTTCTTCGTCTGTGCTCATCATGCCCTAGAATATGCGGCATTTCGGCTTGTTTTGCAATCGGCCGAAAGAAAGCCCGCGTTCCATCGCTGGGCACGGGCTGAGTTAAGGGAGTCTCGCCCGGAGGAACCGTTGCGAAGTGTGAGGTTCGCATGGGTTTGGTGGGGCGTCAAGAGCGGGGGCCGCTGACAGTCCATCCTACCAGTTCACGGGCGTTGATTCGCGCCGCCGCTCGGACGTTGGCGGGGAAAGAGTGCAGGCACCGCGCAGCCCATACTTTCCCCTCAGTGCGCGCGGTTTCAGGTTTTCGAGCGGGCCATCGACGGTTTTTGATCCCGAAGCATATTCAGCCATTGCCTCGCGCGCTCGAAACTTATTGCCCACTCGGGCGAAACAACCCTCGGCAAATTAAGCATCCGAGGGGGCAGACGATGCGCGCCGCCTGCTGCGCCTACTCCGAACCCCGTCCGATCGCCGCAGCGTGGGTTAGACCGGCTTTGCCCATAGTTCGTTTGGCCATGGCATGATTTGAAATTACCAAGCGCGCGCCTCGCCGTCAACCTTCGCCTCACACCAAATAATGTTTCTTTTTCCAAACATTCTTATTGCAACCGCCGCTTTATGTGCTAAATTAAATTCACTGAGAAACGAACTGCCACGGGGCGAGAAAATGACGAAGTGCTCGAACGCCAACATCGGAACTTACGGCCATGAATGCGGCAAGCCTGCGATGTGGGCTGGCACTCACAAGAGCGGCCATGTGCAATTCTTTTGCCTGCGTTGCCGGGCCGAAGGCGATGAAGCGCGGGGCGTCATTAAGTGGCAACCCTGCGAGGCTGTCGAGGCTTCACTCAATCCTGCGATTTCTCTGGTCTCGCTTATTTAAGCCTAACCCCCACGGGCGGCCTAGCGCCGCCCTCTATCCTGCCAATATGGAGAAATATCAATGCCTATCACAACCACATTGAACCGAATCCGCGCGCATCATCCGTGTCATGACGGTTGGGCGAAATTGCTCAAAGGCCTCGGCAAAACCGAGGCTGACGATGAACCATTGCCCTATACGCGCATCATCGAGATCAATGGAATTTATGATACGCTTTGGGCATGCCGCGCCGAGCCGCAACACGCGAAGGAATGGCGGCTGTTCGCAGTCTGGTGCGCGCGTCAGGTCGAGCATTTGATGAAGGATGAGCGATCAAAACACGCTTTAGATGTCGCGGAGCGTCATGCGAACGGACAAGCGACAGACGACGAATTGGCCGCCGCTTGGGACGCCGCTAGGGCCGCCGCTGGGGCCGCCGCTTGGGCCGCCGCTGGGGACGCCGCTGGGGCCGCCGCTGGGGCCGCCGCTGGGGCCGCCGCTGGGGCCGCCGCTTGGGCCGCCGCTAGGGCCGCCGCTTGGGACGCCGCTGGGGCCGCTCAAACCGCACACTTCATCAAAATCTGCAATGAAACCGAAGCACGCTAACCGCTGAATTATTATCCTGCCACGGAGCCACCCAGATGTCTTACGCACTTGAAATGCTCACCGCCGACCTGACAGACGCACAACTGGCCGCGTTGGCCTTTGCGTCCCCTTTTCTCGCGCTTGCCGTTGTGTTCGCGGCTGGAATATGGGCGGTGCGGACATGAGAGCCCAAGACGTCTCCGACTACCTCGCCGGCCTCGATACGCACCTAGCGGCGATCCCAGAGCTAGAGGCGCGCTTGCGGGTGCTCGACGCCGAGCGGGCGCGTGTTGAGCGGATCGAGCGCGATGTCGCCGCCTGGGCCGAGAAAGGCAAGGGCGAATCCCCGTCGCGCTTCTCAGCGTGGGATTTGGGGATATTGGACGGCGAGCTGACTATCAGGATTCAGCGCGAGCGCGATAAGGTATCGACATGATCGGCGCGGGGCTTGGGCCGTTCTTGGACACGATTCGAGCCGAAATAGCGGCAACTGAAAGCAACATTGGAGACGAACATGAAAACGACGCTTATCCTCTTAGTCTTGATCGCACCAAGCAGTGCCTTCGCGTCCTGCCACTATGTTGGCCAGGTGCTTTACTGCGATGGCTCGGACTCCGGCGCTTCAACCACTGATCGCGTTGGTAACGTGCAATATACGGACACCTATCAGAATGGGCAACTGCATCGACGAGTTTGCAGTCATGTCGGTCAGTTCACGAATTGCAACTGAGGAGGATGTCATGAAAGTCACTGATGCGATGGTCGAGGCGGCGGCGCGGGCCTATAGCGCGGTGTTTGTCGCGACAGGAAATCTTTGGAATGAAGCGCGCGCGGAGGGAAGCGGAATGACAATACCGGAAGCGATAATCGAACGGGCGGCGAAGGCGGGCCTCATGAAAAGCTATGGCTTTTATCAGGGAGAAATCGATCATCGGTGGAAGATAATGACCGAGAAAAACAGGAAGGAACATTTTGACCGTTATCTCGCCGCGCTCAAGGCCGCTGGCGTCGGCGAGCTGATCGAGGCCCTTGAGCCCTTCGCCGCCGTCGCAGAGCGCGACATTGGCTCTGATGAAACAGATCAGGACATCTATCGTCCGGCAAATTTCAACCATGCGCCGAAACTTACCGTTGGAGCATTTCGTCGTGCTCTTGCCGCGCTCGCGAAAGCCAAGGGAGAAACACCATGCGGCTGAGTTTCCTCACCCACGACGAGAACATAATGTTCTGGGGCGTGACCATCGGCTGCATCGGCGGTGTGCTGTTGGTGCTCGCGATTCAATGGGCGGGCGCGATATGAGCAAGCTCGCTGAATTTCTCGCCACGGTGAAGCGCATCGAAGAACTGACGAGCGATGCGGATTACGGGCTTGTCGCCAGTGCTCGCGCTATCCCGAGGCGTCTTACTGCCGATGTGGCACGAATGACGCTCAACGAATCCTCATATACCGGATATCGAGCGCCAGACCATGTGAAAGAACTTTTCGCATCCGTTGTCAGAAAAGCCACCATAGAAGCGACGGCGCGCGGCAAACGCGAGTGCGACCATCTTCTCTTCCAATACTCGGAAGAGCTTGAATCCTTGCGGGCCGTCCTACCATCGCTTGCGGTTCAAGCGGCAATCGAGATCGGAGTTATCGCGCGGGAGATGAAGCCATGACACGATCACGTTTCCGCACCAAACACACAGACACGCAAGTCATCACCCTAAACGAAAACGACGACGCGGCGTTTTACTGCGAGGTAGATTTCTACATCACGCCGGGCTCTCCTCAGACATGGGAGCAACCCGCCGAAGGGCCGGAGATCGAGATCATCCGCGTGCGGCCCTACACGACGCGCAAACGGTATCCTGGCGAAGCGTGGCTAGGTCTACCGCAAGAGGTCATTTTCTACCTCGATTGTCCGCTTTGGTTGGAAAGGCTGCTGATTGAAGCCGTCGATGTTGACAAACTGGAAGCCGATGAACCTGACCCGGATAGGAATAGATGATGAGCGATCCAAACACAGACGGCACCGACGCGCTACAAACCCGCATCAGAGAGAAGACGCTTCCAGAACTGCGCGAGATCATTTCGGGAGCATGGAGCGATACCGTGACGCGCGCGATGGCGCGGCGGGAGTTGGAAAGCCGGCTGCGGCTAGCCGCGGCGGCGAAGGCGGCACAGAGAGGGACGACAAATGGTTGACGTAACTAAGTTTTCCGTGGGCGACATGGTGACGATCCGCGCGAAAGTTACCTCGCTCGAAAACGGTCTCATTTACATCGGTCTCGATAACGAGGAGATCAACGTCCTTGAATCCGAGATTATCGCGCATGAGCCTCGATCCTTGGCGCAGCGCCTCGCGGGCTTGACTGTCGAGCAGATCGAGGCCGCGTTGGCCCGCAAGGACTCGGGACTGTCCGAGGCGTTCGAAGCCGCCGGGACGCAGATCGCGCGAGCGCGGCGCGACGCGGGCGAATTGAAGCGACGCCCGAAGAATACCGGAACCGGCGATGCGGGCGCAACACCGCCGCCGCAGGCCGCGGGGGAAGCTCACCCGGTCCTAACCGGAGATGACACCCCTGCGGCCGATCCGGGGCCGGAGCCGTTCGGAGGCCATGTCAGCATCTATCGAATGGCCGAGTTCGAAGCAAAGAAGGGCCGCGCGCATTTCGACAAGTGGCTCTCGGGAATCTCAATCCTCACGAAAGAGGAAATTCGCGAGTTTATGCCTGAACTTCTTGGGGTGGCCGATAGCGCCGATGCCAAGGAGAAGGCCCGTGTTTGAGGTTCCGAGGGAGCACGCGCATTATCTCTGCGTCTTGTCGTGGGTTCTCGTGGGCGTAGCGAGCGCCGCAAGCCCCTGAGAGGTAGGCGTGACTACTCCCCCGCCTTCAGGCGGGGGCTTCTCGCTTCACCGGCAACAGCACGAATACGAGGATTTCGCCTCACGCCATGACTAACATTGCCTCCACGAGCCGCAGCGGGAAGCCCTCCCGCCAATATCCGCAGACCTTCGTCGCAGATTATCCCGGCGGGCGCGACGTTGCAGAGCTTGCGGATGTGGTCTAGCGCCAGGCGTCGGTCGGTTTCCGCGTCACGGGCGCGCGAAAGCAAATCATCGTTTGACCGTAGCAACTCCTCCGCGCGGGCGACGCGCTGACGTGCGTGCTCGTTGGCGATGGTCAAAAGGTCTTTGAGGACTTGTTTCTTCATCGCCCATATCTCCGAAATTGTGGTTGCAGAAACCGTCCCGCCGCGAGAATGTCAGGCGAGTAGGTCTTGGCCTCGGCCTTTGCGACCGCCACCCGTCGATCAAAAACAACTTGCTCGCGCTCGCGGCGTTGCGGCCGGCCATTTTCCGATTTCAGCCATCGCCAGATTGTTGTGCGGCCGATCCCTAATTGTTCGCCGATTTGCCGCGTTGAGAGACCGGCGGCGCTCATGGCCTTAGCGCGCTCCCTCCATGCCGGCGGTGCTAATGGTCTCATTTCACTCTCCTCCTACAGCAACGCGCCGCTCAACGACATCAAGCGCCCGCAGATATTTCCGCCGATCGACCACGAACCGAGCAAACCAAAGCAGGTCGTTTGGCGTCACCTGGTCCAATTGGCGCGGGAAAAGCCGATCGTACCGCTCGCGCATCACCTGAATGTCTACGCCATCGGCGGCGAGCTGGTCGAGCATGAGTTGGGGCGGGAAGGTCATCAAAACGCCCCCGCTACTTCCTCGCTCGGCGGGATTTGTCCGCCCCGCGTCTCTGATTTGTCCTTTTCAGGATATGTTTCTGGATAGCCGCGCACGGGCTTGTTTCCGATCCACAACCAGCGCCCGCTGCGCCCGATGATCTTAAACCGCTTCGCCATCGGCTCGCCATATCTCTTATAATGCTTGCGGATTAGGTCGTCAGTCGGCGCGGAGCCGTTTTCCTCGGGGGTTGCAGAAAGACGATATTCCTCTTTCCATATATTCCAATCGACGGCATATGTCGCGGCGGGGACTCCTTGCTCTTCCATTTCATTGTCCGCGAAGCGTCCGGCGCGCTTGATCGCCTTGGCGAGCGCATCGAATATCGGGGCTTCGTTCACGCCAAGCGCAAACCCTTTGGCCTCGGCGGTCTTGCGCGCAAGGTCTTTCTGCCCGACCTGAAGCACGACGCAGCTTGTGATCCGCGCGCCGTCCTCGCGCTGGCCCAGGTCAACCTGCATCAACTCGAAATTCAATTTCCCGCCGTTCTCGCCGTCTTTCACCTTGTCGAAGCGGATCGTCCTCACCTTCGTCTCCTCGACAGAGATCATGGCTACGGTGTCCGTGTCGCCCTTGAGCGAGCCGTGGCCGCGCATACCGGTTCCGTTCTTGGGCAGATGGTGGACGAGGCACACATGGGCGCCAGTGTCGCGCGATAGCCGCTCGGCCTGTTCGAGCACCCGCCCGACGTCGCGCCCATCGTTCTCGTTCGCCCCGCTCATCACCTTGCTCATGGTGTCGATGAAGATGGCGCGCAGCGGGTAGCGGTCCTCCCATTCGCGGGCGATGGCTTTGACGACCTGGTGGAACTCCTCGGCGTTGCCATCCGGACGAAATAGATTCACGCGCGCCGGGATAAGCTCGAATGGGATGCTTGCAGGATCCTCGTCGGAGCCGAAGTGCTTCAGCCATGCGGGCCCGCGGAGTTGCGCCACCCCGACGCCCGATTCCCCGCTTTGATAGATCACGAGCCCCCTGTTCGTCTTGAGACCGAGCACGTCGCGCCCCGTGGAGATGCACATGGCCGCGTGCAGCGCGAGGAAGCTCTTGCCGCTCTGTGGCTCGCCGGCCATGAATGATTGCTCGCGGGCGATCATCCAGCCGTCAATCACAAAGTCAGGCGCTGCAATGGGACGCCCAGCGATCTCGCCTATGGAAATGCGCCCTAGCCGCTTCTCGCGTCCATGCCCCGCGGTTGATACCCGTGATTCAAGCCGCCCGAATTCCTCGCGCGCCAACGCCAGCGCGGTTGTCGAGAGGGGACCGACGTCGCCTTTCGCTGCCGCATCGCGGATCGTGTTCAATGAGGCGACGATCTCGCGTCGGCGCCATAGCTCGACAATCATCTCGGCATATTCGACGGCCATCGCGCTCGGAACCGCACCGGTGACAAGCCGCGCGAGATATGGCCTAAGCTCGAACCCTTCCGGCATTTCAAGCGAACTCATCGCTTGGCCGACCGTCATCAGCGACGGCGTTAACCCCTGCGCCTTCGCCAGCGTCGCGGCGCGGTAAATCTCGCCGTGGAGCGGTTCAGAGAAATGATCCGTCCCGATCATGCCAGCGACGCAATCAAGTCCGTCAGGGCGCAGCAGGATCGTTCCAAGCAGCGTTTGTTCCGCTTCGACGTTGCGGAGCGGGTCGCTCATCCCCGCTTGCCCCAATTCGCGGCGCGCACGCGCTTGCCGAGACCGTCGAGGAGAGGCTTGATGTCGGGCTGATGCAGTAACACAGCGACGATGATATTGGCTGCGGCGTCCAGCGCCTCGGCTGTCGCGCTCACTGGCTGGCAGGCGCGCTCGGCGGCCTCCTGCTTGCGATACGCCGTGCGCCAAAGCGCCTCAAGACATTCCTGGTATTTCACCGCTCGCCGCACGCCCCCGGCGATATGGTTGCCCCGCAACTGGCGGACAAATTGCGCGACCAACTCGCGCTCGGCGTCGTTGAGACGCAATTCAGACGATAAATCAGCAAGACGCATTTCCATACAGCACCCTCCGCAGAGGTTTGAGCAAATCAGAAAGGTTCGTTCATCCGTAGACCTAACTCGCCTTCTACGCCATACGCTGGAAAGAGGCGGGCCCGCTCGTAGTAAAGCACCCCGATCGCGTCGGCCTCGTCATCAGATTTAACGTCGATCCCGAGGTTGCGGCAGCGCGCCACGGCCTCATTTTTCAACCATGCCCGCCGGTGCTTCGCTGCCAGCGTCTTCGGGGCCGTCGCCTGCCCGATGAAGTGTTTCCTCCATGCAAAGGCAGTCACGCGCTCCACGGGGCCAATGCCGCGCCTGTAGGCCACTTCGTCCGCGAAAGCCGCCAGACCAAATAACCGCGCCGCCGAGGAGGCGTTCTTTTCGGAGACGAACGCCGATTCGATTACGAGATGCGTCACGCTGTTGCCGATTACCTGATCCATGAGAAAATCTCGGAAACAGGCCATCGTTTGCCCGGCCGATTCGCGCCCAACGCTCACCGAGCCGGACGCGATACGGTCGGTGCCCTCGCGCCATCGCGCCCACCCGACGTTTTTTGAAAGGTCGAGCGCGAGGATCGTGGTCATGCGTTTCCTATCTCGCCAAATCCCTTCATGAGGATCGCTTGGCCCTCATTCCATCCCCTCATCCACTCTTGGCCGGCGACCGATGTTGGATCGTATGGACATTTTTCAGGCCCGTGCCCAAACTTGCCGGCCTTAATGCCGCTCAGAAAAGCCCGTTCGTTGACAGCTTCCTCGGCGGCCTGTGGGCTATCGAAGAGGTCGAAGGTGGAATATAACGGCACCGACAAATATTTGCTGTAAGTCGCGACAGAATTAAATTGGCTTGTCAATTCGTGCTCGTCCAAACTCGCCAAATGGCGCACGGCGTCAAGCGTCTTGAGGTCAACCCCGTCGCCCTTAGCCAGTTTGCGCGCGGCGCGGAGGTTAGCGACAGCCGTGTCTTTTTTCTCCTCGGCGGCGACGATCTTAGACAGATGCAGCAGCACAAGGCTTTCGCTTACGTTCGTCCTCGGCTCCTTCGCCTTGGCGTTCTCATTTTCCGGCTTCGCGGCTTTCTTGCTTCCGGCCGGTCGACCGCGCTTTTTGGCTGCGCCCTGTGTGTCGGTCATCACGATTTTTCTCCTTCAGTTTCCGATTGATCCACGCGCCGAGCTTGTCAAACGCGACGCCTGACTGCTCCATCAGCGCCCGGTCCATGTAGGCGACGATCCGCTCGTATTGCCTGAGAGTAAGCGGGTTGGCGCTGCGACGCCAATTCGACAGGAACGCGCTTGTCCCACCCGATTCGCACGAGATTGTTCGATCAGAAATCCCGGCGATCGCGCGGAAGACCTCAATGTATGAGGCGAGCGCCACGGACAAGTTGCCGTCAACGCCCCGAGGGATGGACTTAAAATCGAACTTTGTCCTGTCGATCACGCTTTAATCCATCGCCGCTGTTTTATCCGTGAAACATCATAAACGCGGGAGCGGCGAGGCGCAAGAGGTCATGGCGGACTGAAAATTGTGAAGGGTAGTGGATCAACCACGAAAAAATGAAACATGTCGGCTTCGTCAACAAGTTGCGATTGAGGAGGGTAGACCTCGACTGCCGTCGCCTCCGGCCCGGCTATCTCGTTTTTGATCCGCTGCATTTCGTGGAAGGTGGGGCGGCCCCCCGAAAGCGATGATACCGCGTAATGCGTGGCCCCGGTTGTCTGCCGCTCCAAAACGGCAAAAACAGCGTTCCTATACGCGAAACGAACCTCGCGGTTCCATCCCCCGCCGCCTGTGCCATTTGGCAGCGGCAGACGCTCCCACTGCCCCCAATTGCCCGCCGCGCGGCGCCGGACAACGCGCGGACAGATTTTCGGATTTTGCATTTTTCACCGTACGTACTCCCGAGTCTTGTGGATCCGTACTTCCCCATATTCGGGTTGTGGCAACGATCTTTTGGCTACCGAGTGGGGGACATCCACCGCAAGCGCCCCGTTGGGGCTTGCTGGTGTCCCCGGTGAATCAATAATTTAGATTGTTGGTGTACGGTACAGTAACAAGAATCTTAATTTAGATTCTCGGTACTGCCGCGCGCGAGCGCCCGGGGGACGGCGCCGGCGAAAACGTGACGCCGCAAGCAATCGCAGGTTATCCGCCATCTTTCAGACAGGAGGCTGCGCATCGCAAAGTTGCGGCGTCATTTGATGGTGATTTGGCTGGGTCAGCGCGTCATGAGCGCGCTGGCTCGCCTTGGGGCGTGCCGTGCGTCTACGACAAATTGATGGGGAAGGGTTGCGCCCTTGGCGCGGATTTGGTAAAAAGTGGCTCGTTTTTCATGACCGTTCGTGCGGTTGTGATCGAGACTGGGGCGGCTAACCCCTTATCGACCTGAAATGCCCGCTTGGAGAAATCCCGGCGGGCTTTCTTGTTTTACGACCCTCCAATCCGTTTAGTCAAGGTCGTCGTCACGTAAGCGGCAGCCGCGCATTTCAAATGCTCCTTACCGCAGAGATTAGCAGCCGCAGCGCGGCGCACCCCTCGCATTTCCGCTCGCCCGCCCCGATCACCGCCAGCGCCTCCGCGACCGTCGGCGCGTGCCGAACGCCGATGATCTGGCTGATTCGCCCCTGCGTGACGCCGAAGTGGGCGGCGATGTCCGTGATGCGGCAGCCGAGGGCGGCTAGGTCTCTCGCGAGGTCTTGATCGACGGTTCTCGGTCGCCCCACGGGCCAGCCGGGGAGGTCGTTTAGGGTTTTGTAGGTCATGCGTAATCTCCAGGCCGTTCTAGGCGCTTGCGGCAGGGCGCGAGCCAATGGAATTGCGTCGTCTGGTAGACCCCCTTGCGCCAAACGAGCCAGCAATAGGCCGTCGCGCTCGCCGCATCCTCATCGACGCGCCCCTTGACCATAGGCAGTCGTTCGACAAATTGCAGGATTTCGGTCGGCGGGGACTTTGAGAACAGAGCATCATATCGCGTCGCACCTTCTAGAAAGGCAGTGCGAACGAGCAATGCAACGCCATCTTCGGCGATTCCCAACGCCTTTGTCGCAAATTGCTCGGCGAGACGGAATGGCGGATTCGTGATAATCCAGTCCGCGTCCGTTGCGATCCCGAACAGGAAATCGTGGACAACCGCATCTGGAAAGCCATAGTCGCGACAATCTGATGCGGCGACCTGTGAGACATATTCCCGCAATGGGCGAACCATGTGACCCTCGCCGCAGGCCGGCTCATGGACGCGCGCCTTATTAAACGCCATAGTCCGCGGCTTCAACCATTCGCATAGTGCCCGCGTGCCCCAAGCCGGCGTCGGTAAAAAATCCAACGAGTCGTGCGCTTCCTTGCGCTGCGCCATGACTGCGGGGCTTGTGTTTTGCGCCATTCCTGCCGTCCTCCATTAAATTTTCATCGCCGCTCACTTTTAACTTGCAATGTTTCATAAATCAAGCAATATTGCATCGTGCAACGGAGAAAACACATGCCCATTGTAGATCGAAAATTCCCGGCGGACACGCGCCATCAGTTCCGCGACCAGACTGCTCTGACGCCACGGGAGCGCGAGCTTATCGAGGCCTACGCCGTCCATGGGAATTACAAAGGCGTCTGCAAGGCGCTCGGGCTCAAGTGCGCTTCAATATCGGATCGCTTTGGCCTGATTCGGTCCAAGCTCGGCGTGGCGACGAATGAGGCGGCGGTGTTGGCCGCGAAGGGGGAATGATGAGCGGAGAAAAAGAAGACAAGGAATTGTGTAAGCTGACGATTGTCGTCATCACGCAAACGGAGGCGACAAAAATCAACTTCGTTGGTGAGGCGACGCTTCCGGCTTTAACGTCTCTGCAAGTGAGCCTGACAAAGCTAATTTCGTCGAACTTTAACGCCGAAACCTCTGACGATGCGGTCATTCTTCAAGGCCAGATCGTCAACTCCGCCTTGCGGCTCGCGCAAATGTTCGGCCATGCCGGCGAGCGCGTCATCTCGGAAGGATGACACCATGCCCGGCAACGCATCCGCCTACGCCTTCCTAATCCTTGTCACCATCGGCACGCTAATCGCGGATCGCTACTATCCCGCGCCCGCCATGCCGCCGATGCACAACCCGATGTTGGGGACACCATGAGAAATACACCAGACGATTTGTGGTCACGCATACCTGAGCATTTGAGGCCTGGGCTGGCGCGCTGGATCGTGCGCGGCCTAGAGCCTGGCAGCTTCCTCTCCGCAGTAATCCGCGCCGACCTGTTCGCCGCGGCAATCGCTGCCGACGAAAGGTCCATCCTCTCCATCGGCTACATCGCACGGTTCATTTGCGTGTTCCGCCTGCCCTATGGGGCGAGGATATTGCTGCTTTGGAAGGATCGGCCGCAGTCCGAGCGCGACGCCCATTTGCGCGACTCGTTCGAGAACTACCCGGAATTTATCGAAGTGCTTATCAAGGAAGCCGCTAATGTCTGAGAACGAAAAAGCGTCCACTGAGATAGTCGAGCGGATCGAAACACCTCCGGCGCCTATCAGCGAGACGTCTGCATTTTTGGCGATGATTGAGCGCGCGGCGCTGAATCCTGCCGTCGATGTAGACAAGATGATGAAACTCATGGACATGCGCGAGCGCTTCCTAGAAAGGCAGGCGAAGATTGCATTCGATGAGGCGTTCTCTGAAATGGTTCCTCGACTTCCATCCATTGATCGCAATGGAGGGATTACAGTTTATAGCAAGTCAGACAGGGATTATGCCGCAAAAAATAATGGCGAATATCCTCCTGGAGCCAAACCAATCCAGAACACGCCTTACGCGACGATAGACGACATTCTTGAGGGAATAAATCCCGTATTGTCTGAGTTCGGGTTTGCGGTTCGGTTCAAGCATGAAACCGTTCCTACTGGCGACAGTTATCGCATTAAGACAATCGCGATTCTGACGCATCAAAAAGGTCATTCAGAGGACGCTGAAACTCCGCCGTTAATGCAGGATTCATCAGGGTCTAAGAATAATGTTCAGAGCGTCGGGTCGTCGATGAAATACGGAAAGCGATATGCCTTATTGGCTGTGCTTCCAATCGTCTCGCACGCGCCACAGGACGCCGACGACGACGGAAAGAATGCGGGCGAGCCTGCCGTGATCGATAGCGAACAAGTCGCGACGATCCTCGACCTCATCAAACGGATTGACAAGCCGACAGCCGAAAAGACGTTTCTCGATTATTTCAAGGTTGGGGCCGTCTTCGACCTCCCGGCGAAGGACTTTGACCGCGCGGTGAAGGCGCTTGAGGCGAAGGTGGCGAAATGAGCGAGATCGAACAGGGAAGCGACGCCTGGAGGCAACTCAGGATCGGCAAGGTCACGGCCTCGCGTGTCGCAGACGTTGTTGCGAAGACCAAGAGCGGCCCAAGCGCATCGCGGGCGAACTACATGGCCGAATTGATCGCGGAGCGCCTCACGGGCGTCCCAGGAGAGAGATTAACCAATACCGCGATGCAATGGGGAACCGACCACGAGGCCGATGCTCGCCGCGCCTATGAGTTCTATCACGACTTTGAGGTTGAACAGGTCGCCTTCGTCGATCACCCAACGATCCCAATGACGGGGGCGAGCCCTGACGGGATTGTGAAAGGTCACAGCGGACTTGTCGAGATTAAGGCTCCAAATACCGCGACGCATCTGGACACTCTATTAGGACATGGCGTTCCAGGAAAATACATCACACAAATGATGTGGCAGATGGCATGCACTGGTCGAGAATGGTGCGATTTTGCATCGTTTGATCCAAGGCTACCTGAATCTATGCGTCTTTTTGTCGCGCGCATCGTCCGTGACGATAAATTGATAGCTGAACTTGAGCGCGAGGTCATGGCGTTTTTGGAAGAGATAAATGCTAAGATTGAAAACTTACGTAGCCGATATGGTGGCGCATGATGAGCGAGAGAAAGCGCCTATATTGGGTTTGGGCGGAAATGCTATCGCGTTGCCGCAACAAAAATCATCGCCAGTTTAAAGACTATGGTGGTCGCGGAATTTCTGTATGCGCACGATGGTTTTTATTTTCTAACTTCGCAGAGGATATGGGGCCGCGACCAGAAGGGGGAATGCTCGACCGCATTGAAAATGATAATGGATATTCCCCAGAGAATTGTAAATGGTCAACCCGGAAAGAGCAGAACAGCAATCGGAGAAGCTGCATCTATGTGAAATTTGACGGCACTAGAATAACCCTGCGTGAATATTGCAGAATTAACTGCCTCCCCTATCGCCCCATCGTCAAGCGAATTCAAGATCGTGGATGGCCATTATCTGTGGCGTTAAGCGCCCCAATGGGAACGCGGATATGAGTGGCAGGTCTCTTTTCGTGCTCTGGAATGACGCCATGCGCGCGCGGGCTATCGAGATGATCCGGCTCTGCCCGAAGGAGTCGCGCTGCGAGATAAGGGGCCCGCGGCGAACGAATGATCAGAACGCGAAGATGTGGGCGATGCTCACGGAGATTGCCGATCAGTTGCCTTGGCATGGCGTGAAACTCGATGCGGACGATTGGAAGCTGATCTTTCTCGACAGCCTCAAGCGCGAGTTGCGGCTCGTGCCGAACCTCGATGGAGACGGCTTTGTCAATCTAGGCAGATCATCGTCTGATCTGTCCAAGGAGGAGATGGCGGATATGATTTCGCTCATCGACTCATTTGCCGCGAACCACGGCGTCAAATTCCACGGCCCGGGAGACGAGGAAGCCCCATGAAGGCGACAATAATTTCCGACGCCAGTTGGTGCCATAAGTCTGGAGCAGGAGGATGGGCGGCATGGGCGAAAGCTGATGGCCACGATTCCGTCATCTGGTCGGGAGCGTTCGAGCGCCGCGCGCCAACGACGGCGGGAGAGGCGGAATTGTTCTCAATTGCCAACGCACTGCATCAAGCCAACGCTTCGGGGATGCTCGAAGACGGCGCGCAGATCATGCTGCAATCCGATTGCCTTTATGCGCTAGGATGCGTGCTGTTCTCGGTCAAAACGGCTGTCGAGAGCAAACATAAGGACGGTGCCGCGTTAATCCCGCCAAAGAAGCCGAAATTCTCAGACAACGTGAAGTATGCTCTCGCGCGCATTGTCGAGATCGTTTCCGAGCGCGGGTTTGTTCTGTCGCTGCGCCATGTCCGAGGCCACACAGAGGGCGGCGGTCGGCAGTGGGTGAATCGCCAATGCGATCTTGCCGCCAGGAAAGCGATGCGCGCGGCGCGCGCGAAGGGACAAAAGCATTGAACCCCCACCCAAAGCCACAACGCGGCGAGAAGCGCCCAGCCCATCTAAATTTCATCCGGGGACTGCCATGCTGCATTTGCCACTTCCCGCGATCCGAGGCCGCGCATGTCCGCTACAGCGACGCGGCGACTGGCCACGTTTCGGCGGTTGGGCAGAAGCCAGACGATGCGCGAACGGTTCCGCTGTGCTCGCGCTGCCACAGAACAGGCCCGCACGCGCAACATTCATCCGGGGAGCGGGTATGGTGGCAGTCACACGGGATAGACCCCCTAGAACTCGCCCGCAGGCTGTTTGATGCATCAGGCGACGCCGAGCGCGGGGAGAGCATATCGAGGCAGGCGCGAAGGTTGGCGCCGTGGAGGGATTAACGTCTTCCCCGGCCTAAAGGCCGAGGATTCCCACTACTGGAGGCTGACGTGCCAGCCCGACACGGAGAATGTTTTGAGCCGCGTTCACGTCCCGATCATGGTCCGCTCCGCAGTCGCTGCACCGCCAGCGTCTTATTCCAAGCGCGCCCATACCTTTCGGACTGCTGGCGGGAATTGTCCCGCAGCACGAGCACGTTTGGGAAGTCCATCGTTCGTCAGCTTCGATGTAGCGAGCGTTGTGCCTTCTGGCCTTATCGTCGGGGCTAATCCAGCCTCCGCCTTCTCTCCCTCACAAATTTATGCACTCCAAATATAATTTGAAGCACGATCCACAAGCAACTCAACGTCTGCAAAATAATCGGGAGGTTCGTCACGTAGTCATTCAAAATCTGATGCCACAATGGAGCCGCTAATCCAACCATCGCGATTGCGGCTCCTATTTTTTCCAGAGTTGTGTCGAGGAAGCACCGGCCAAAATTGGCCAATGCCGCGTGACAGCTTTCGTCCGGCACTTTCTCGCTCCGCCTTTAGGGTTAAGCCTTCGGGGCGTTCGTCGCCGAGCCGTAATTGCCGGCGAGAACGTCGAAGACCTTCCGCACGGGAGCCCAAGGCGAATTGGCGGCGGGCGTCGAGAACCACGGAAGCGCGTGAGCGACAACCGCGACCCACGCGATGATCGGCGACCAGCTGGCCCACGCGGCCGAGATAGCGGCGAGCGCGGTCTTGGTCGAGCCGAGCGCGGATTGAACCTGGTCGATGCTCGGCGGAGCGGGTTCACCAGCGAATGCGTACGTCGCGGCGAGAATGAGGATGGCGGCGATGAAGGCGGGCTTCATGATTTCAGTTCCTTTTTTCGGTAGGGTGAACGCGCGCGGCGGGATGCGCCGACAGGATTAAGAGAAGATCGCGAGGCGACAGTTTATGCGCCGCCTCGGATAGCGGGCGCGTGAATGTTCCCGCCTCTCGCAAGGACAGAGCGCAGAGCATAGAGCAAATGAAGCCGCCGGGCATCCGCCAATTGAGATGCATCGCCTCGCCGTAGATCGCGGTCCAGTCGTACGGGCGCCCGACGCGGCTCCAAAGATAGGCCACCCAGCGCTTGAGATCGTTAGGCGGCATGAGGACGTCGACGAAGATTTGACTCGTTGAGGTCGTGTCGTAATCTCCAGGGACGTTGCGAACGCCTCGATCACTCAGCGCCGCGATGATCGTCCCGTTCGGGAGGACGCATTCGGCGTGGCTGACCTGAGACATGGTTCGCCAGCGAATTAACCGCCCGAACAGGCTTGTCTCTTGCGTGACAAACCGAATCCTGGCGAAGCCCGGCGGGGGCGGAGAGACGCGGAGCGGCGGGCTGGTCAAGCACCTTCTCCTTGAAGATTTTGAGGCCGAAGTTGAGCAGCGGCGGGACTATCTCATTCGCGAGAGGCGTCGCGACGAAATGAGCGCCCAAGATTGCCGCAATAATCGCGCCGCTGCTCATGATTTTTAATCCCTATCAGCCGGGAATGATGGTCCAGCCTTGCGCCAAGTAGAGCGGCGAGACGGTCGGGTTGGCCTGATACCAAGAGACGGTGATCGTCTTGGCGATGGGGTTAAAGCCAGTCGCGGTAGCCGCGACAGCGGCGGAAGTCGGCGTGGTGCCGGCGACCGCGCCACCCGTGACGGGGTGAAACAGATTGGTGATGCCAAGCGGATCGAGCGCTTTGACGACATCCGGGTGCGTGAACGAGGCGAGCAATGCACTGCTCGCGGCGCCAAGCGCGACGTTCTGAACAACCTGACCGACGACAGCCGACGCGGTTGTGGACGAATTAGCGCCGATCAGAGAGCCCACGGTGCTGAGGGCCGTTCCGACGATATCAACCATTTTTCAATTCTCCAGATGATCCGGGGCGCTGGAGTTACCTTGCGGGCCACCCCGGACCTCCCGCAAGGATTCAGTTAATCTCTGTGATCGTCGCCGCGCTGTGTCAGGGCGCTGATTTGCTCTTCTTGAGCCTTGAGAAACGCTTGAGTTTCGGCGTCCATTTTAGCTCCTAATTTACGTTGCAGAACAGATGCGACCGTTCACAGTTACCAGCCGCGCATGACGATAGCGCGAGCATGAGAATTACGGCAAGAGCGCGCGTCATTTGCGAAGCTCCTCGTGCAGGCACACTGCAGCTATATATTGTTTTTTTTCCAGCGTGCGGATCGGCGCGTTCGCCGGCATCCCAAGCATGCCCGCGAACGTGTCGTATTCCGCCATCGCGCCGCGCTCGGTCGCCGCGCTGCATTGAGACGCATCGGCCGCGTGGGCCCCGCGCGCCCAGCCAATCACCATGAAGACAACAAACACGGCGGCGAGAAGCATGCCGACGATTTCAGATGTTGAGGGCCCAGGCATGTCAGTTCTCTGCAGCGGTGAGAGCGTGATAAAATTGCAGCGCGAGGCCAGCTATTAGCGCGGCCTTGTCCTGTCCATTGATAATCCGGCGCGCGCCTTGCCAATCGGAATGAGATTTCACGTCAGGCCACCTTCGCTGTTCTTGACGCCTGATAAGCCTCCAGCGCGATTTTCGCCCAATGCAGACGATCAGAGAACGCTGGAACACCTGGGCGCTCGTAATAGTTCATAAATGCGCGCGTCGCTTCTTCAACGGTTGTCGCCTCGCGCAAATGCACGACGACATAGGCGTAATTGTTACGCGGATCGGCACCGGAAAGCTCGTGAACGAGATAGCCCCAATTCGCGGCAGGGGTTCGCCAATCTAACTTGTTCGCGGCGCACCAATTCAGGAAAAGGATGTGACGCGGCCCAGTCCACTGGCCATAGCCGTAGCCGCCACGCCCCGGCGGTTGGCCAATCTCTCGCAATTGGGTGAGCCCCGTGCTTTCGTGGCCGAAGTTTCCGACCGGACCGGAGGCTTGGAATGCAGCAAGATGGAACCGCCGAACGAGAAGATCGACGCCAGACGGCGCGCCAGATTTGAAGGTTTCTTCCGCAGTCATTTTTAACTCCAGTAGTTTCCGCTTTACGCACTTAACAACATGCTATAAGCATATGTTATGTGTGATATAACGAACCTGACCGGCGAGAAGCCGATCAATGACATTTCCGGCCTTTCGTTTGGTCGGTTGACCGTTGTCGCGGTCGCCGGCAAGCGAACATTTAAGCGTGGGATGGCGGTATATTTCCAATGTCGTTGCGAATGCGGAAGAGAAGAAACCGTTCAAAGATCGAATCTTATATTTGGGAAAAAGACATCGTGCCGAACGTGCGCTAGAGGCGGTCGAACTTCCTACAGCACAGCAACGAAACATCCGCTTTTCAAAACATGGGCGGCGATGATTGATCGTTGCGTGAACACAAAAAATAGGTCTTTCAATGATTATGGAGGTCGAGGAATTTCTGTTTGTGAACGATGGGTATCTGGCGTCGGCTCCGTGACGGGGTTTGAATGCTTTCTGTCCGATATGAGGGACAAACCGACAGCGAGCCACACAATAGACAGGCTTGAAAACTCGCAAGGATACGAACCCGGAAATTGCGCGTGGATGGATCGTAAAGGGCAAAATTCCAATCGCCGCGACAACATAATCATTCAGATTGGAGATCAGCGCCTCACAGTCGCGGAATGGGCGCGAAGACGTGGGATTAGCGAGTTCACGATCTACCGTCGAATTAGGCTTGGGTGGGATCATGTGCGAGCCGTCCAAGAGCCGGTTAGGAGAACTTTCAGAAAATGAAGCGGTTTCCTGTTTTGCCATCGCGTTGATAACGGCGGCGTGCGCGCGTCTTCCAGTTCCGATCTCCCAATAGGCTGTCGCCAGCGAATAGGCGATGTCGCGCGCGCGTCGCTTGCCGGCGCCCATTTCGTCCAGGCGTCAAGGATCGAATTTACGCCCTCGACTTGCGTTGGCGTGAGCGGGTGAAAAAGTGTTTCCCGTATCGCAGAATAGAATTTTGCGGAGTTCATCGGAACCACCATTTTGTTATCGCGCACGCCACCCCGATCAAAAGCGCGGCGACGAATAGTGATGGCGTGAACAGGTCTCGGATCATCGCATCCACTCCTTGAGGTTGAAGTCGGGATCGCACGGCCCGTTGCATTCTGAGTTGTCTTTGTGATCCACATAGACGCGCACGATCTCCATAAAATCCGCGCGCCGCATATTCATCCCGAGCATCACCGCACAAATGCACGAGAAATGCGGGTGAATATCTATGAGCCAATATTTGACCGCGAACATGCTCCACCGGCAGAGCGTGTCGTGATCTTGCGGGAGCGGCATGGCGTCACCCAAAGCCCATTTTCTGCATCACGAAAACGATGCACATGAGCCAAAATCCGCACCCGACGATATGAATGACCGTTCCGACAGTCGAAGCGCCTGGGCGATTAGGCCGGCGCGGCGGATCGCCAGTCTTCCAAGGCTTGTCGATCTTCGGTTCCTCGGCAGACCAAGACAAAATCCAAGCGATCGCGAGGGCGGTAGCTCCGATCAAACAGGCGCCGGCGATTTGGTCATCAGTCATGGCAGACCTCGCTTTGGGTCAGGATACCACAAAAACGCGGGCTCACAATCTCCGCGCCTTCCGCGCCCACACCGCCCGTATCGCGATAGCGAGGCACACCCAAGCGAAGTGCAGCCGGAAGGCAAGCGGCACGCTCACGGCACGCGGGCTTTTACATTTGTCATCGCGCCCTCGCGAGCCATAGAAGGACAGCGCCCGCGCCAGCGTAGATCGCGAGCGCGGGGAGAAGATCGGTCATAGGCCGGCGAGCGCCCGGCGATAGGCCGGCTCAAGACGGCGGGCAAACGGACTGCCGCCATTGTGGCAAGCCATCATCTGTCCAGCCGTCCGCGCCCCATGCGCGACACAGCGCGCCATGTGCGCGACGCCCGCCGCCACGCCGCCCGAACATGTCAGGGCCGCCGCGCGCGAAATCCCAAATTGGGCTGGATGCATCACCTGAAACACGCCCACGGCGCCGGAACGGTTGGCCGCATTGCATCGGCCGCCGCTTTCGATCTTGGCGATTTTGAGCGCCACGGGAACCCACTGCGCCCCGATGCGAGCGGAGACGCTGGACGCAATAAGTTGCGAGACGCTACTATCCCCGCGCCATGTTCCGAGAAACGAACGTGCGCCCCTCTCTGAGGCGACGCGCCCATGAATGAAGCGCCCTGGAGGGTGCAATCGAGCCATCCGGGATTGCCGGATAGTTGGAGCGCCGAACAAATCTTGAAGAAAGTCCGCCCGCGCCGGCGCCGAGGTCAGCAACAGCGAGACGAGAATAATCATGCGTGTCATTTTTGATCCTTTGGTGAGTTGCGGGTTGCGGCCAGCGTTGGGCTTCCTTCCTCTTTGGGGCCATGAGGGATTGTTGCGGCGCGAGCGAACCCGCACCACTGATGTAGCGGCGGAGTCTTATTCCCAGCTCGGCGCGCCGACGGCCTGCGAAAGCGGAATAAGTGTGACGCCCGTTGGCCTTGGCGATGTGTTGCCGACTTGCGCCGGGATGTAGCGGGCGATCCCGAACACGCCGGGCTGCGCCGCCATGACGGGGACTGTGTCGCCAAAGGAGTCGGTTGTCGTTGCGCCGGTCGGCAGATATTTGGTCCCGTAGACATGCAACGCGAACTGGTCGCCATTCGGAAAGCGTCCGCTTGGCGAATCATAGGGATACGTGATCCCATCCCATGAGCCGCCGAGTGAGGATATGGCGGCTTGCATCGTCGCCGCGTCCGGCGTCCAGACTTCAAAGTCTTGAGGGGATTGCATCGTCATGAGCACACCGTTCCGTTTGCTTGTCCAGCCGCCGTTTGCGCCGCTGTAGCGCCCGCAGGAGTGGCGTTGAATTGGCAAATGCGGGTAATGGTGATGAAACTCGGGGAGAAGCTAGTTCCCGTGCATCCGCTGGCGCAGTAGCTCGCGCGGCTCATTGTTCCAGTCGCTTCACTGATACTTTCAACCATAAGATAATTTCCAGTCGAGCCATTATACCAATTTGAGTTTGAAAATGTATCTGCGGCGCGGATAGCCGATGTTGAGGTTGTAAACACGCAACTCGATGCGAAGCTGACATTAACCTCAATCTGTGGACATGCAAATGTCGCGGTTCCAGTAGCTGCTATACTAATCACTCCGATAGTTGTTCCGGCGGCCGGTAACAGGGCATAAGTAAATCCCAATTGGCTAGTATTTACAATTGTTTGCGTTATCTTCCAATAATTTCCGACACTAGACACAGCGACAGAATTAGTGCCCGCCGATGTTCTTATGACATAAGCGCCAGTTTGTGTATTTACATCGGTAATATTGGTTGCGGAACCACCATTTATGTTTGTTTGAAATTCTGGAAATCTTGTTTGATTCGTGTCCTTTAGTATATAAACCGAAAAATATCTTTCATATGTATCCGCTAATGTGATAAACGTCTGCGTAGTAGCCCCATAACCAGACGCGCTTGTATCTGTAATAGTTGAAGTCGTAGTTGACGTATAGCTTGCACCTGGAACCCATATTGCGCTTTGTGTAAAATCTTGGTTATATAGAGCAATATTAGTCCGGCTTCCCTCCACAAGCAGTCCCGGAGTCGATGAAAAAGTATAATCGAAACGCGGAACATTAATAGCTGCGGTGCTTATCCCACCGGATGAGTCAATATAGTTTGCACTGGTGCTTCTAGTAAGCGTGTCGCCGCTCCCAAGAGAGCCGAGGGCGTAATTGGTTTGGGCGATAAGTTGCGATGAACCGTTTGTCGGTTGTCCCGCGCCTGTCATCAGCAATTGCGCGCGGACGGGAGCGCCGATCAGCGCTCCAGCGAGTGCCGCGATGAGAAGTCTTTTCAGCATGGCGCGCACCTCACTTGTAAATCAGGTTCACAGCCACGCCGGTAGCGGCGTTGGTGTTGTCGTTGTCGGCAAATGCCCCCGTTAGGCAGAACCCTATGCCATTGGCGAACAGCATGCCGACGCCGTCGAAATTCAAAACCACGCCAGCGCCGGCTGTGTTGGCTGGGATGGGAATGTTTTGGACGACGCCGGTGGCGGATGAACATGTTGGGGCGGACGTGGCCACATCATAGAGACGGAGATAATAGAGAGTCGCCGTGGTGTTTATGAGCGAGAGCCCGTAGATCGTCCCCGCCGTCGCTTTGACGTTCGTTGCATTGTTCGAAGCGGCGGATAGGTAATGAGCCGGCGTCGCGCCGCCAGTAGTCCCCGCAATATGCTGCACGGCATTCGTAGTTCCTGGCGTCGTCTGATCGATGCCTGTTTTGCCAAGAACATTCGCCCCTGTCGGAAGAGGCGTTCCGAGCGATGTCACGCCAGAGCCGTTACCGGCGTTGGTCGAAACCGTGATCGTGCCTGTGCCTGTGGCGGATACGCGCACGCGAACGCCGACGCGACCGGCGACATTGACGCGGAACTGCTGATCGGTCGCTAAAGTTGAAAATAAAGCACCAGTAAGTGGCGCCACGCCGTTGACAGCGGCCCACGTCGAGCCATCGTCAGTTCCTTCGATGGTGAGCGTAGCGCCGGAAGCAGTGAGCCCCGAAACCACGAAGGCGGCAGTCCCTTTTCCTGCGCTGAGATTGATCGTGACAGCGGCGTTGGCTGTCGCGGAATTGATCGTCGTGCCGACAGCGGAAATGTCCGGATCGGTGAAAATTCCGTTCGCGCCGGTGAGAACCGCGTTGCCTTGGAGAAGATTGGCGTAAATTCCGTTGGTCGCGGAATCCACGGCGCCGCCAATCGAAAGCGCGGCGAAGATCGGGTTTGCCCCTGTTAGAGCTGCGTTACCTTGCAGAATGTTCGAGAACAAACCGTTGGTGGCGGAGAGGACGGCATTTCCTTGCAGATTGTTGAAATACAATCCGTTCGTCGCGGAATTGACCGCTCCGCCGATCCACGGTGTTTCAATCCACGGACCGGATGAGGCCGCAGTGCCTTGGTTGACCGTCCCGCCAGAGCCTCCAGAGCCACCGCCCCAACCTGTCGCAAGGCCGGCGCCGCCGGAAGCAACAACCGTCGAAGCGCCGCCGACGCCCCAAACCGCGAAATAGGTGTTCGATCCGACCGTCAACGGGAGCGCGCCGCCTGCCGCGACGATATTGTCTGTCGCAACCGCAGCCACGCCAGACCCGCCTAGATTGACCGAAATCGGGTTGGAGCCGGTGTTAAAGAAGACAACCGTCGTTCCGGCAGGAAGGAGTGTCGCAGCCGAAGACGATCCGCTTGGCGCCGTCGCGGTTGCATAAGCCCCTCCAGGCGCGAAGCCGGAAACGGATGCGTTGACAGTAGCTGCGACGCGAAGATTGCCGCTCGCGTCCAGCGAGAGTGCATTAACCGTCCCGTTGCTGTAGGTTGGCGCGGAAGTTGTGACGCTTCCAAATGCCAATCCCCCGGTCGCTCCAGATGTCGCCGACCCGGCAGTCGAGGCGCAAGGAACCGCATAGCCACTCCCGTTGAGGCACAACCCGACACCTCCACCAACAGACGGTCCACCCGTAGGAGATTGCGGCGTCGGCCAAGTGCTTTGCGCTTGCGCCGGCATAGCCAAGGCAAGCAACGCGAGGATGATTCCGAATATCCGTTTCATGTGCTTGCCCTTTTCATGATGGAAACGCTATGAACGCGCAACCGGAGCCACCGGGGCCGCCTGTTGCGGTTTGGGGCGTCTCCCATGTGCTTTGCGCTTGCGCCGGCAGTGCCAAGGCAAGCAACGAGAGAACAATTCCTAGTAGCTTTTTCATGCGCGTGTCCTTTAGCATCCGCTCGGAGCTCCGACAGTGGCAAGATACGTGTGGAGGCGATTGTAAATCGCGGTCATTTGCACAGAGGTTAGGCCACCTCCGAAAAAAGTATACGCGAGTTGGTCAGCCGAATAATATGCCGCAGACCCAACATAATCTAAAGCACTCACATATAAGTTGTGTGTAACAACATTAGAATTAGTTGGAGAATATGAGGATGTTACGCCATTTTGCGCTACGTATCCAGTCAATGACGATGTAGTCGATATAGCCCATGAACCTCGCGAGTTTGTTGATGCGCTAACGCTTGTGCTGCCGTTCAGAAAAAAGTAAGTCCCGCCAGAGGTAGTGTACCCCGGAAGGATATATGAATCATCAGAGCCATCATATCCTCCCATCGCAATTTCATTTGAGTAATCAAGCACCCTATAAGTTAAATCGCACACCCCCAGCGAGGCGCTATTCGCGGCCATGTGTCCGCCGGCGGTTGATGGATTGAATCCAGTATCGAAAAAGCCGGTTATTCCGTCCCCAGTATATCCGGCATTGGCCGAGAACGTGACTGTTCCGTATTGCGTCAGCCCGTAGCTTGTCGAGACCAAATTCAGATTGGCTGTCGCCGTCGAGGCTGTGGCGAAAACATAGAGCCCATCCATGACGCTCCACGTTCCGTCCGTCACCATTCCGCAAATGAGCGCAGTGTATGCGCTCGTTTGCGTCCCGCTGAGACCGCTTGTGCGCGCGAGGAAAGTTGTTGCTTGGGAGCATGCGACGCCACCGCCGGATGGTGGATAGACGCGGCCAGAACTCGGCCACCCTGCATCAGACGCCGGCGCTATTGCGAAATAAACCGCAAAGGCGAGGATGGCAAGAAGCGCGCGCATCAATTGAGACTCCATTGGCTGTTCGCGAATGTGACCGCGACCGAGCCGTAATTCGTGCTCATGACGTAGGTGCTCGCGCCGTCGATTGTTCCCGCTGCCGGCGTGATCGTGATGTTGTGCGTCGCCGCCGCCCCTCCGCAATCCTTAATCAACAGCGTCAGGCCGGTTGGCGGACTGGATGGCAGCGTCTCGGTGACGGCGCCTGTGCTCGTGTAGGCGACACACAGGAAATAGTCGGTCGTCGCGCTGGCCGTGTCGGTCGAGGCCGAGATGACTCGCGTCGCGACTTTGAGCGAACCTGTGAAGGTTTCAACGCCGCTATGCGAATTGTTGCCTGTGAAAGCGTTGGCGACGCCAAGGGCCGCGACCGTATCCGTCGCTGCTGGAAATGTCATGACGTAAGTGCTTGCCGCCGCCGGGGCTTCGAGCGTCATCGAGCCGGAAGTTGATCCTTTGAGCAGCAAATCGCCATTGGTGAAGGTTTGAGCCCCCGTCCATGTATTCGCGTGTCCAAGCGCCAATGACCCGACAACGGCCCCTGCCGTCGGGCTGATCGTCAACGTGCCGTCGGAATTTGAAACTGAACTGACCGCGGCGGCGCCAGAGCACGAACCCCATGTCGGCGCTGCGCTCGACCCGCTCAAGAGACATTGGCCTGCCGTCACGGTTCCTGAAAGGATAGCGAAGGCCGACGCCGTGGAGTAGACGATGCCGCCATTCGACGCCGTAAGCGCCGCGTTGGTGCCGCCATAGCCGAGCGGGATGCTCGAGCCATTCCAAACCCCTGTCGTGACCGTCCCGATCGTCGCTAGGCTGCTAAGCGACGTCACCCCCGTCGTAACCAGCGTGCCGCTGTTGGGCAGCGTGAGCGTCGTGGCCCCCGTCGCCGTGAGCGTGATCGTGTATGCGCCGACAGTCGAGAAGCCGCCGG